>Ga0224512_10004379_pt1 | contig 11954 bp, 6 predicted proteins | sample SF_May12_sed_USG_4_FD_169103 | JGI IMG/M metagenome (GOLD analysis project Ga0224512, IMG submission 169103) | Sediment microbial communities from San Francisco Bay, California, United States - SF_May12_sed_USGS_13 | ecosystem: Environmental > Aquatic > Marine > Sediment | place: USA: California... | reverse complement strand
GTATAAATCCACATGGCAAAGAGTGCAAACCAGGAAAAAAATTGCACCCATGCCAATTGCCGCATGGTCCGGGGCATATGCATCAAATCATTTATCATTGTTGAGAAGCCAGCACCTGCTTCCCCACTCCCTTGCATCACCCAGGATATCAGCAATAAAATTCCAAAGAGAATGACACCTCCACCCAGCACATAAAGCTCTTTGGCCAATTCATAGTTGGCAACCGACCAGGTAAAGGTTGCACCTAAAAGAATCAAGATCATACCTATACGCTGCTGCTTAATGGCATTTGCCTGAACCTGAGCCGGTGTCCAGGATTCAAGTTGATAATCAAGCTCCTGACTCCCAAAGGCCTCAAGTTCTTTGGGACTGTATTCAAAAGATCGCACTACCGTCCAGAGCACTGCCAGAAAGAAGATTGAGCCTCCCAGATAAAACGACCATTTCACCGAATCAGGGATAATTCCTGCAGGTGCTTCGTTAGCCACTCCAAACCAGTTTGCCAGGACATAAGGTAACATAGAGGCTACGACTGCCCCGGTTCCGATAAAGAAACTTTGCATGGCAAACCCGGATGTTCGCTGTTCATCCGGAAGATTGTCACCAACAAATGCCCGGAACGGTTCCATCGAGATATTGATCGATGCATCCATGATCCAGAGCATGCCGGCGGCGATCCAAAGGGTAGGGGAGTTTGGCATGATGAATAGGGCGAGAGAGGCGAATAAAGCACCGATAAGAAAGTAAGGCCTTCTCCTGCCCAGTCGGTTCCAGGTACGATCGCTAAGGTATCCGATAATTGGTTGGACGATCAGCCCGGTTATTGGAGCCGCAATCCAGAGAATAGGTATGTCATCTATGTTTGCCCCAAGGGTCTGAAAAATTCGACTGACATTGGCATTCTGCAGGGCAAATCCAAATTGGATACCAAGAAATCCAAAGCTCATGTTCCAGATCTGCCAAAAACTAAGGCGCGGTTTGTTCATTTGTTCCAGGCTTGGCCCAGCCAGCAAGATAGTAAATCGAAGGGGTTGATCCTTCTAGTCTGGAATTTTGAAAACACGCTCGAAGAAACTTCCTAGTTCTTGTACAATCGCTGTTTTGTCTTCAACGACTTCGATACCTGCCAGAATCCGGGCCAGTCGTTTCTTGTACTCCAATTGCATCAATCTGCCGATAAGAATACGTTGCGCCTGAGGCGATCCGGCACCATGCAGACTTTCAGTAAGATATCCCACAGCGTTTCGTCCCAGGGTCATATTTTCGATCAAACGCAGGATCCGGATTCGGTGTTCGGTTGGAATTTCCTTTTTACCCTGCAGATATTTTTTCAGCAGAGCGCCGATCTCAGGATGGTTGATTTCCTTTTCGCTGGGAAGTGTCACCACCAGTCCTCCTGCCAGGTCTTGAGATAGCCGGCTGATTTCGTATGGAAACTTGGTGACGTGATGTTTACAAACGTTTGATAACATTGGATCGCAGATGTAGACACCGGATTTGGTGGCATAGCCCTGATAGGATGAAGCAATGCCAGTACCATAAATCGTTTCATTCAGATGCGTCATCTGCACCAGTTTGTCTTTGATGTGGGATGCACCATCTACTCCGTTGTATTCAGCTATCGAGGCTGCCGCACCGATCAAAGCATCGCCGACTCCGCTTTTGCATACATAACTTCTCCTATGGTAAGTGGTGAATCGCTCTACAAGCATTGAAGCAAAATCATATTCGCCGTCCATGAAGATCAATTGATTTGGGACAAAGACATCCTCAAACAGCACCATGGCTTCTTGTCCCGAGTAACTGGAATTTCCCTGATCTATTGAGCCACCCTCCATACTCCTGGTATCGCAGCTCTGCCGGCCATAGATGTAGGTGATTCCGATAGCGTCAACTGGCACAGCGGCAGCCACGGCATAGTCCTGATCTTCTTTCCCTAGTTTCATCGTCGGCATTACAATCATCCAGTGCGAATTGATGCAGCCGGTCTGATGGGCTTTGGCTCCCGAGATATACACCCCCTCCGCAGTTCTCCGGCTAATGTGTACAAACATATCAGGGTCTTCCTGCTGATGGGGAGCCAAACTTCGGTCCCCCTTTACGTCTGTCATTGCTCCGCCAACCACATAATTTGCCCGGTGCATGCTAGTGATAAATTTCTTAAGCCGCTCATGATAAATTGTGGAGTATTTTTCATCCACTTCAAAGGTGACCGAGTACAATGCGTTGAAGGCATCCATGCCTACACACCTTTGAAAGCAAGTGCCCGTTTCCTGCCCCAGCTTGCGTTGCATTTTGTTTTGAAGGACAAGGTCTTTTGTATCTGTGCAGATATGAAGAAATCTGCTTACACGCTCACCTGTGAACGGTGATATGACGCTTGCCAATTCCGGAGCTACATGGGCCAGATCATATGTTTTGGCAACGGCGTTGATTGAAGGCCGTATCATCGGATGATCCACGGGCTCATCCACTTTATCTCCAAATAGATAGATTTCCAAATCCCTGTTTCGGAGACTCTGAATATAGTCCTGACCGGTCCTGATCTTAGTTTTACCGTTGACCGCTGAACCATCTGATTGCTTCATGCTCTGACTTTATCCTGTCCTTGAAGCTACAGAAATTCTCAACTGTTGTTTTCACGACGAGCTATCAGATTTGCAGATGATGGCCGTTCTGGAGGATGACAAATGTATCAGATGCTATTCCTTTTTCGGATCTGGCTGCCTCCAGCTCCTGGGCTGGTTCGTGCATGCCGTCGTCACCGAGCGGAAAAGTACCATGATGACAAGCCACGCTCTTGCTCGCTTGTACCATCTCATGGATTTCAATAGCCTGAGCCGGAGAGCAATGAATTGGCTTCATGAACCATTTTGGCTTGTAAGCACCGATTGGGATGATGGCCAGATCGGGGGGACCAATCACTTCCGGAAATTTGTTGAAAAACATGCCGTGGCCGGTGTCTCCAATATAAAGGATGTGTTTATCTCGGCCCTTTACGGAGAATCCGCACCAAAGAGATCGATCCCTGTCGAAAAGACCTCGTCCGGAAAAATGTTGTGCCGGAGTGCTAAATATCTTCAGATTTAGAAATACTTCATGATCCCACCAATCCAATTCCTTCACCTTATCAATCCCTTTGTTGGCCAGGAAATGCCTGACCCCGAGCGGCACTATAAATTGAGGATCAAATTTCTCAGATAGTTTTTTCACGGTTGGTAGATCTAAATGATCGTAATGGTTGTGACTGAGTAAAATCAGATCAATCGGTGGGAGGTCCTCAAAATCGATTCCCGGCTGACGCATTCTTTTTGGTCCTGCAAATTGAAAGGGACTAACTCGCTGAGAGTACACCGGATCTGTGAGAATGTTTATTCCGTCTATTTGAATTAGAAAGCTCGAGTGATTGATGAAATAGACATGGGTGGATGGATTCGATTTGACAGCCGGCTTGGATAGCGTCGATTTCCAGGCCGTGAGATCTTGCCAGGGACCCTTTTCTCTTTTGAAAACCCACTGGAGAACCTTACCCAGCCCCTGGGCCTTCGCTCCACCTGGATTGACGAAGCATGTTCCATCAAAATGGTCCGTCACTGGCCCAGTATACGGCTTGGTTGACAGCCACCACCCAATTCCATAGAAAGCTCCAAAAAAAACGAATAGAAAAGTGATCAAAATTTCCACCTGCCAAAAATAGCAATTCGAATGCTGCAGTCGTTGATATCAAATATTGTGGCTCTGAGAAATATTATATTTGATCGTAATATTACTGCATGTTGAATATCGCAATTGTCACTGGTGGTCCTTCCGCTGAACGGGGAATCTCATTGAAGAGTGCCGGTCTGATTGAAAAGTATCTTGATCCTGATAAGTATTCGTATCGCACTATCATTCTCGAAGATGCAGGCTGGATTGAAAAGACATCGGGGCAGGCAGTAGATATGAATGATTTTTCACTTTCGATCGGAGGCAACAAGACCAGGTTTGACTTTGCTTTTTTCATCATTCACGGAACTCCCGCAGAAGATGGCAAGCTCCAGGGATATTTCGAATTCCTCGGCATTCCGCATAGTACCTGTCATACTCTTTCTGCCGCACTCACCTTCAACAAGCAGAAGTGTAAAGATTTCTTAAAAGCCTATGATATTCCGATGGCTCCGTCTGTTCTGATTCGCAGCACCAGCCAGTCAGATTTGGATTTGGCCAGGAGTGTGGGTTTTCCTGTGTTTGTCAAACCAAACAACAACGGATCGAGTTATGGTATCAGCAAAGTCTCAGAACCTGCTGAGCTAGAGGCTGCTCTCGATAAGGCTTTCAGGTATGATCATGAAGTGATTGTTGAGGCTTTCCTTGATGGAACAGAGTACTCTTCAGGGGTGGTCAAAGAAGGAGATCAGTTGCATGCCTTTCCCATTACTGAAATCATACCCGAAGGAGAGTTCTTTGATTACGAAGCGAAGTATGAGGGAGCCAGTCAGGAGATCACCCCTGCCAATCTCAGCGAAGAAGAGGCGGAGAAATGTAAGGTGCTATCAAAAAGACTTTATCAGATCTTGGATTGCCGGGGTATGGTAAGATTCGACTATATCAGAGTGGATGCCAGATTCTATTTGTTGGAGGCCAATACCATTCCCGGCCTCAGTGAGGCGAGCATAATTCCGCAACAGGCCATTGCCTATGGCTGGAGTATTTCCAAGCTGTTGGATGTCGTGATACAGGATTGTATGGGAACCTGATCAGATCCGATCTTGGATGACGGCGTCATGATCAGCATTCTCCTTTCGATGATCAAAAGTAGGAAGTAGTAGACCTTAGTTTCTTCTGGTAAATCTTCGTAAGTTTAGTTAGCCCTGATTCTTGATGTGCTCACATGTCAAATACACTCTTTTTCTCATTCTGACGCTGTCGGTTTCGATCACCAATGGTCAGGCACCCATAAACATACTTTCAGTTCAGCAAGGACTTCCCCGGAGCCAGATCTATGATATAGTTCAAGACTCAGTTGGGTTTCTTTGGCTCGGTTCGAGAGATGGACTCGTTCGATATGATGGGCACTCTCCTAAGATATACAAGAGCTCCTCGACAGATATTCCATTCAACTATGTTTATGACTTGCTACTGGATGATCAGAATAGGCTTTGGATGACGAGTAATGCAGATTACAAGGGAGTAGCATATCTGGATCTCAGTACAAATGAGTTTTTACACTTCGAGAAATCCAAGTATCCTACTCTGGCCAATAATGGCGTGGTCAGCATAGCCCAAGACGTTCAAGGAACCATCGCAATGTTGACCAAGGATTTCCATCTGAGTCTGTATGATGAAGAGAGGGGTGAGTTCGATTCCTGGGCATTATCGGATTATCTGCCGGGTAAAATTCCGGTGGTCAACGTTGGGGGGATCATTGCTGATCCTAAGCATCCGAAAACATTCTGGATTTGTGCTCTCGAAGGACTATTTAAATTCGATTGTGTACACGATACTATTCAATTGGGTTATATGGATTATGGGTGGACACCGGTCTCATTTTATTATGAATCGTCTTTTCCTCAGCAACTATGGGTTGCTTTGTCATCAAAGGGAGGACTCTTACGAATTAGTCTTGAAGACCATTCAACTAAATTCTTCTCGATTGATACTTCGTTTCAAGTCCAGGACGAATTGCGAACAGAAGATCTTTCGACATTTATGGTACATTCCATTGCCAGAAAGTCATCGCATGAATTATTTGTTGGTACCGGCAATCTTGGGATTGGTGTTTTTGACAAACGAACCGGAACATTTGATTTTGAACAACACAAATCGGAAAGGATTGACAACGATTTTGTAAGGGTTGTTTACAGCAATGAAGCTGGAGAATTCTGGGCAGGTGCTGACAAGACCGGACTTTACTATCTCCGGCCTCAGATCGCTCAACTGGAGCTTGAATTGTTTCCGGAAAGGAATAACGAGCGGTCTCAATTTCGAATGTCTGATATCATGCACCTGGAGGGTGATCGCTACATTCTTTCGTTTTATGCGTATCCAGAGATCTGGATCTGGGATCGAAGTATAGATCAATACGAGAAGATTCTATTTGAAGATCAGGAGCATTATGCGTATCGGGTATTCGATCATCAGGGTAAGTTTTTCCTGGCCACAAACCAGGGATTCCATGAATTGGATGTGCAAAAGAAGAAGATAAGACCTGATGCCATTACACTACCTGACAAAGTCAAGAATATTAATAACGTCGTCCTTGATTCATCAGGAATTTGGTTTGTTGCCTGGGGAGTGGGAGTGATGAACTACGATAATGGAGAAGTATATGTTCTGGAAGGTGGCAGCTTTACCGGATTGAGGCATAGATGGACACATGACCTTGCTCTGGATGGGGAAGGTAACCTGTGGGTCGGTCAAGAGAATGGATTGTACTCAGTGAGTAGGGAGACTCGAGAAATAACCACTCATTCCCACAGAGACAGTCTCACGGGATTTGGCAATCCTAACTTTAAGGCGCTTACCTTTGATCACCTAGGTCGGCTCTGGGTGGGGAACTTTGGGACTGGATTGACTTGCTTCGATCCAGATTCTTACTTAGTGAAGACGAGATTAGGTGTTGCCGAAGGTCTCCCAGCTGATCGGATCTATGATTTGATCACCGATGATGAAGGATATATTTGGGTGTGGACTTCTGACGGCCTCTGTTCGTTTTACCCGGAAGAGGATGATCAAAATATCCGGATAAGGTACTACCCTGATACCAAATATTTCCCTGTCGATCGATTGGGTATATGGTTCGTTAAACTGAAGAACGGTGAGATTTTTTTTGGGGTTTCAGGTGGCTTCGTGCATTTCGATCCAATCCAACTCAGAGAAACTGACTTGCTTCGGCCTTCTGCCCCGGTTATTACTGGATTCAAAGTGTTTGATGAAGACTTATCGACCGGTTTGGTTAATTGTGCAGGAGGAATTGACTTGCGGTATGATCAGAACTTCTTCCGGATTAATTTCAGCGCTCCTCAATCGGGTTTCATGGCTCAACAGACATTTAATTATCGCCTTTCCCAAGTGGACGAGGATTGGGTAGATAGTAGAGCTAGTCGCACAGCAACATACACAAATATTGAGCCCGGAACCTATTATTTTCAAATGCGGGTGGCCGATCAGTACGGATCATGGAGCCAGGCGAGTGAACCATTGGTCATTTCGATTTCACCACCTTGGTATGGGACTGTGATCGCAAAGGCGATTGGCTTAGTTCTATTGTGTGGAATATTATTTGGGATCATCCGAATTCTTGTTGTACGTGAGCGGATGAAGAATCGAATGCTCCTTCAGCAAATCGAATCAGAAAATCTTCGCGCCCTCGATGAAACGAAGTCAAATTTCTTTACCCAAATATCGCATGAGTTTCGTACCCCACTCACAGTCATTCTCGGAATGGCTGACCAGTTGAAGCAACAAATCAACGGAAGCATCCGGATGCAGAAGAGCATTGACGCGATTGACCGAAATGGTAAGTTGCTTCTGAAGCAAATCAACCAGATCCTGGATTTAAGCAAGTTGCAATCGGACGCTTATACCTTAGATATGAGTCAGGGGAATATAATCCCTTCTCTGCGCTACTTGACTGAGGCGTTTGCAGCTTATGCACTGAGCCGCGATATTGATCTGCGGTTCTGCAGCAGGGTTGAGATGTTGGAAATGGATTTTGATCGTGAACGGATTCAAGACATCTACACTAATCTGCTGTCAAATGCATTGAAGTTTACTCCTTCTGGTGGAAGAGTGGAGGTAAATATAGATCGACAAGATGTACCGATGGGATCGAATCTGCTTCTGTCCGTTGAAGATTCTGGAGTAGGGATCGATCCCGAGGATCTCGATCGTATCTTTGAGCCATATTATCAAGGAAGTAATTTGTCTGATTCGGCAGGTACTGGTCTTGGTCTGGCTACTACCAAGCAATGGGTAGAGGCAATGGGAGGGAAGATAGAGGTTGAAAGTATAAAGGGAAAGGGAAGCTCGTTTCAAATTACTATACCAATTAGCAACAGAGCACCCAGAATTGAAACCTGGACCAAGGACGCTTTTACTAATGGGACTTTGCAGGAACATAGAGAAGTACCACCCCCACTTCCTAAGGATAAGCCTACGGTGCTCGTCATCGAGGATAGTAACGATGTCACGGAATACCTCTTGATGTGTCTGGATGGCAATTTTCGGGTGCTCACAGCCAGAGATGGAGACCATGGACTTCATCTTGCATTTGAAAAGATTCCTGATCTGATCCTCACCGATGTTATGATGCCAGGAAAGGACGGATATGAAGTCACCGCCATCATTCGCGGTCAGGAGATCACCAGTCACATTCCAATCATCATGCTGACGGCTAAAGTTACTCAAGATGATAAAAATTCCGGCCTAGCCCTTGGAGTGGATGCTTACCTCACCAAACCCTTCGATCAGGAAGAACTATTGATCCGGATCCATTCATTACTTGAGCAAAGGAGGATACTGCAGAGAAAATATGCTCAGAACGGTAGAGTGGACCTCCATAAGGAAGTCGTCATGGATCAGGAGGATCAGTTCCTAGCTAAGGTTATCAACTATGTGGACTTAAATTTGAGCAATGACTTTACAGTGGAAGATCTGGCTAAAGACCTTAACCTGAGTAGAGTGCAACTTTATCGAAAGGTAAAGGCGTTGACAGGGAATTCTATCAGTGCTTATGTCAGAACAATCAGGCTGCATAGAAGCCACCATTATCTCTCGACAACTGACAAGTCTATCTCTGAAATTGCCTACGAGACGGGTTTTTCTGATCCAGGATATTTTACCAAAGCTTTCAAGGAGCTGTTTTCGCTGACGCCCAGTGAGTTTCGCAAAGGTTGAGAGCTTCAAAACTGGGATCGATTTGACAGACTAATCTATTACACTGTCATCAATTTTACATTTGACCTTCCTAGCGTGTTGAAAAAGAGTCACTTAGGATCAGTGTAACATAATTCCCAGTCTTTGTAACATATGTCCAATCGAGATCGAGATGCTTAACTGACATTTGGAAAAGTGAGCACGAAACTCTTTCGACAGTTGGGCATTTTCCAGAGAAGGACCTCAAGAAAAGGAGAGGTTTACTATGTCTCGGGTACGGGGTCAGACCTAAATTCAGGTTTACATCCCCTTCGGGCCTGGCGCAGCATTCAAAAGCTAAACAACAATCGAAATCGGATTTCTCCACAGGACTTTGTTTTATTCCAGCGGGGATATGAATACCCAGGCATTCCTTTTTATCTCACCCGTGGTGAGAAACCGAAGGTAGGAGCTTTTGGAAGAGGTCCCATGCCCCGGTTTCCCGATGTGGATTGCTCTTGAAAAATTTGATTAGAGGATTCTGAAAACCATTTAATACTATTTCAAATGAAAATGAAAACATTTTTTTCTGGAGCCGGGATATTGCTTTCTTTTTCCATGGCAGCTCAGTCGCTCAGTCCCTCGGTCTTGGCTTTGGCCGGAGGGGTCGAACGAACGCCTAACGGTACCACGCTCAGTTGGACACTTGGCGAATCAGTCACCGAGACATTAGGGACAGGAGAGATTGTCTTAACTCAAGGCTTCCAACAGCCAAGTTTGGTGGTCAGTACCGGCTACGAGGATCCGGCGTTTGATTATGATCTATCTGTTTTCCCAAATCCGGTAGCCAGCGAGTTGGTAATCGAAACCAATTACCATCAGTCAATTTCCTATCGTCTTGTCGACACTTGGGGCAAAAAGCTTAAAGAAGGCCAAATGGAGTCCAGGGAGCTAATCGATTTGACGCTCTTGAGTAGCGGCGTGTATGCTCTCTATTTTCAGGCAGAAGGTCGGATGATCAGAAGCGAATTAGTCGTAAAGCAATAATTCATCTAAATCAATTAAAATGAAAACAAAAATATTACTCGCTGTCCTTTATCTATCGACCTTAGCAGGGTACATCATGGCACAAACTCCGGGCTTCAAATACCAGGCAGTACTGCGTGATGGTGAGGGTGTTATCATGGCGAATCGGGCTGTGACTTTAAATGTCACCCTAGCAGACGGCCCTGATGGTAATGTGTTATACAAAGAATCTCATACTATTTCCACAAATGACCTTGGCCTTCTAAACGCCACGGTAGGAGAAGGATCTTCAGAAACCGGCCTCTTCAGTGACATCATTGGTGTTCCAGATCTTAATATCCGTATCGAAGCAGAGATCAGTGGAGAACCAGATATTGTGGACGCTGGTTTCACAAAGGTGGGTGCCGCCCCTTTCGCGCTATATGGTGAGGATGCAGATGCCGATCCAAAGAATGAAATGCAGGAGCTGAGTGTTCGAGGAGATAGTCTCAAAATCAGTGAAATGGGAGGGATTCCTCTCAATCAGGCAAATTACTGGCAGAAAACCGATTCGAGCTACATCCTGGATTTCGATGATGTGGCTCGAGATCATAATCCTACTATTGAAGCTCTTTTAAAAAGGATTGGTGACAGGGGAACTGGCAAACTAAAAATTCATGGTGATAGGGGAGCCACTGGACTGACTGAGGAGAGCTTGTCATGGTATGGTGATGATCTGGAAGACTTTAAACGTAAGATAGGTTGCAACTATGAGGTAGTTAAAGATCCGAATACGGGAACACTCAGTGTCAGACTTGCCCACGCGGTTGGACAGAGTTTAGAGGGAGCTCCTGCAGAAGTCCTGCAAGCTCAAGCGCAAGCAGGTCTCCTTTTGACTGCACTGACATTTATCAATCCTGCATTTGCGACATCTTACATTATATCGCATTTGTTTGGCAAGCTACCCAATGCGGGGCAGTTTCTCTTTCCATACCTTTTAAAGTCCATATTGTTTCAGGACGAGGATCCTGATGTAGGACCGGTTTTTATGGAGTCAAACATCATGGTGGCAAGTGCAGATGGGCCTCAGCAGCTCCAACTCAAGTCGATCTCAAATGACAATTACCAAGATCAAGTGGCATGCAGCTTCGAGAATGCCGCCAGAGACCTAAGCTATGAAGTAAAGAGAACTGATGGGATCGATTTTACCAACAATGCCGTTTTTACTGACCTATATTTGCGTGGCTTTTTCGCCCTTGGGTTTTTGGTAGCCCTAAATGAATCAGCACGCAATGCTGGCGACTTCGGAGGGACATTTTCCACTGCTAATCAAGATGGTCTCACGACGCTGACAGGCGCTCTACCAGGTTTCGATCCCGCGACAGGATTTAATATGTTGTTCAATGGTCAGAATTTGGGTGCGGTATCTACCATCAACTCTGAATCTGCTGCCACTCAATCGCTATACGGTGCTAATGGAAACCTAAATGTGGTTTCAGGCACCTTTGCCGGAACACCTAATGACGGCATGGTCGCAATTTATGGAGAAGATGGCAGTACACTCAGTACCTATATGCGCTCGACGGCAAGTGGTGGTGAGGTGGCTGCTAGTGTGTTTACCATGTTGGCGGAACCACCTGGTCGAAGTGACAAGGTAGCTGCCTTCGCTGCACCAGTGGCTGGAGAAGCAGCAGCGTATGACAGAGGAACGGCCAGATTGATCAACGGTGAGGCCACTGTATCTTGTGCAGAACACTTTCAATGGATTGCTGACGAGAGTTCCATGACAGTCACGATTACACCTTTATCGGGAGAGTCGCTGGGTATAGCGGTGGTAGAGAAATCGGCAGGAAGCTTCAAAGTGCAGGAGTTGCATGGTGGCACAGGAAACTACGAGTTTGACTACCTGGTCATTTGTAAGAGAAAAGATCAAATGGACTACCAATTGATGAGGGACAAACCCCAATTGTCTGACAATCACGGAAGTGAAATTTTGAAACATATCCCAAAAGGACCTATGAAAAGTATCCAGGATTTGCACCGATGAAAGAACCCAAATACCAAGCAGATTGATGCTTGACAGGTGTAGGAAAAGATGCGACAACTGCTCGTGT
>Ga0224512_10004378_pt1 | contig 11954 bp, 13 predicted proteins | sample SF_May12_sed_USG_4_FD_169103 | JGI IMG/M metagenome (GOLD analysis project Ga0224512, IMG submission 169103) | Sediment microbial communities from San Francisco Bay, California, United States - SF_May12_sed_USGS_13 | ecosystem: Environmental > Aquatic > Marine > Sediment | place: USA... | reverse complement strand
CCAGATGCAGCCGTTCTGGGAGGCCGCAACGACCGCCGACGTCCCGGTTGCAGTATTCGCCCCCGGCCGACTCACCGAACTTGCCAATGTGGCGCGATCCTTCCCGGGCCTGCGCATGGTCCTCGATCACCTCGGACTCGGCGTCTTTCGGGGAGCCGTCGACCCGTTCGCCGGGATCGACGACCTCACCCAGTTCGCGCCGCTACCTCGTGTGCTCGTCAAGGTGTCGGCCCTGCCTGAGGTCGCCGAGCAGCCATTTCCTTTCCCCGACGTGCACCGATATCTGCGCTTCGCCGTCGACACATTCGGGGCGGACCGACTAATCTGGGGCTCGAACTGGCCCGTCGAGTCGATCGCGTGCACGTACGAAGAGGCATGCTCGTGGATCTCCGCGAGCGGTGTTGTCGAAGCGTCCGATGTAGATCTGATCATGGGAGGCACGATGGCGGGCCTCCTTCGCATCGAATCCGAAACCCAAACCCGAACAGAAAGATGATCATGCAGACGTACCTGTCTCCGCGCGCCCACCGACTCGTTACTCGCACCGAGGTGAACACGTTGAGCAGCCTCGACGGCGTGACCATCGGACTGTTCAACAACAGCAAGCCCAATGCCGCGACGGCACTCGACATCATCGCTGCCGAGCTCCAGAAGCGATATCGCATTGCAGGCGTCGTCCGCGATTCCAAACCGTTACCGAGTAGCCCGGCCGAGGCGGAAGCGATCGCATCGATGGCAGAAGCGTGCGGGGCGGTAATCTATGCCACCGCCGATTGAGGCTCATGCACGGCGTGGGGTCTCCACGACATCATCTCATTCGAAAAGCTCGGCGTCCCGGCTATCGGTCTCGCGACCGAACCGTTCATCGCGATGGCGCGGGCCGTTGCCGAATCACTCGACTACCCGGATGCTCGGGTGGTCCCCGTGAAACATCCCATCGGTGGTATCGACGATGCCACCCTGGCGGAAAAGATCAACGCCGTCGTCGATGGGCTCGTGTCCGCCCTCCTCGACGGAGCGAGTACGACGTCATGAGCGACCGAACGCCGTCTGCGCTCAACGATACGGTTGAGCGCACCGACGACGCCGATTTCTCGATCCAGGCATATCGCGACGGCTGGACGGACGGTCTTCCGGCCGTGGCTCCGACGCCCGACAGGGTCGACGCCATGGTGGCTGCGTCCGGCCGAGAGGCAGAGGACAGTATCGGCATCATGCCGCCGGGCCGAGGCGTGGCCACAGTGCACGCGATCGCGGTCAATGCGGTCATGGCCGGGTGCGGACCGGAACACATGCGCACGGTGCTCGCCGCAATCGATACGATCCTCGATGAGGAATTCAACCTAGGCGGAATTCAGGCAACGACGAGTCCCGTCACCCCGGCATTGATGATCAACGGACCGATCGTCGGCGAGCTCGGGTTCAACGCGGGCCACGACTGCTTCGGACCAGGCACGCTGGCGAATGCAGTGGTCGGACGGGCCATGCGACTGTGCCTGCGCAACATCGGCTACGCCAGCGCGGGTGGAACGGACATGTCTACCCAGGGGCAACCAGGCAAGTACTCGTTCTGCTTCGCAGAGAACGAGGAAGCGAGTCCGTGGGAGTCACAGGCCGTGGAGCGCGGATTCAAAGCGACGGCGAGCACGGTCACGGCGTTCCAAGCAGCCATGGTCATGAACATCCTCGACTTCGGGAGTAAGACGGCCGAGAGCCTGGTTGTAACCCTTGCACGGGCCATGGCCACGACGAACACGAACAGCATCCAGATCGCAGGCGGCGACCTCGCCCTCATTCTCTGCCCGGACCACGCAGAGATCCTGGGGAGAGACGGCTGGTCCAAGGACGACGTGAAGCAGTTCATCTTCCAGAACGCCCGGCTGCCTTTCTCAGCGTTCTCTCCCGGCATCCAGAGCTGCATGCGCGACTGGCGTCGCGACACCTACAAGTACATCACCGACTCGACGTTGCTGCCGATCGTGGAGGACTGGCGGCACATCCGCATCGCCGTCGCAGGCGGTTCCGGGTCCCAATCGGGTTTCCTTCCAGGGTTCGCCGACGGCTTTTCGACTACTCGCGAGATCACATAAACGAAAGGAAGACGATGAGAGGCAACGCAACGGCTGTCGATGAGGCCTTCGCTGGCATCCGAGTCGGTCTTCAGGCCGACGGCTACGACCTCGAGGTCGCCGAGGCCAGCGGCACGGTACTCAAGGTGACGATTGTCGCGCTCGAGGGCGCGTGTGAGGACTGCCTCTCGCCGCCGTCGGTCATGTCGATGATCCTGTCGGGCTCTCTCGAGGGCGCGTATTCACCCGAGGAGCTGGAGATCACCTACCCATCGAACGTGCATTTCTAATCTGATTTCGAGCGACCTCTCAGCTTCCTCCCAGCTGAATCGCACGTAAGTGATGCCGACCCATCGCGGGGTCGGCAACACTCGTTGTTCAGATCCCTGCGGTGAGGATCCGTTCGACCTGGGGAGCCGCGACGGCAGCCTTGTTGGCATGCTCTTCGCTGTTGGCCGAACCACCCCACTCGTGGGCGTTGTACGGAATGGTTGCCATCTCAAGAGATGGATAACCAAGCGCATTGGCCATTCCGCGACCCGTCGTATTCACGAGCTTGTCGAGACCGACGACGGCCGCCGGTATGCCTCGCTTCTCAAGATTCACTGCATCGAGCACACTGCCCGAGGTGCATGATCCTCAATCGCCGACGCCGACGATGGCCGCGTCAATCCGGTTGACCAGCTCGTCGATCACCTCCTGGGGAGCTTCATTGCCGATGTAGGGTTTCTTGGTGAAGTAGACGTCCTCGAACTCGTGACGCTCTTCGAGCACGCGAACGATCTCGCGCAACACCTTGTCGCCACCTGGCCGGTTGTTCCAGAGGATGCCGAGCCGGATACCGCGCAGGGTCCCCGCTCGTTTCGCCGGTTCGACCATTCCTCCGGTCGGCCCCTGTCGAGGGTCGAGTATCTCGATACTCATCGATGTCCTTTCGTTTGCTGTCGGTCGGTCATGTCCCCGGCATCCTGATCTTGGTCGTCACCGGGTCGGTCGATTGAGAATAGGGCTGCATGACGCCGTACGCCAGGCCGGCATCGCCTCCGGCGGCGACGATCAGCACGTCGGATCGCCGGTCGATGGACCCCTGATGGAACACGAGGTCCTCACGAGGGTTGGTTGGGCGGAAGAGATGAACGTACTCGTCCTCGTCGCCCGGCTCCACCGGGACGTTCTCCTTCAGATCACCCTCGAAGGTCGATGAAAGGCGGCCCCACCTGCCGTCCTCCTTGAGATCTTTCACGCTCCTTTTGCAGTGCTCGAAGATGTAGTCACGAATCCGCTCTTTCGACCATCCCTGCTCGACGAAAAGGGACTCGAAGTTCGGCGGTATCACGACCACGAACGTTCCGCGTGAGAACTCGTGGCGGGCGATCGAGTTGACCAACGGCGCGAGCATGTCCTCGGGCTCGGTCGCTTCGGTCCGTGCCATGCAGAAGTAGTACGCCGAGAAGGCCGTGACGGTGCTCTCGTCCCTGGAGAACCCCTCCCACTCGTTGAGACCGGCCCAACTGGTGGCTGGGTTCTCGGCGACGCACGATGAGAATCGCTGCGGGCTTCCCAGTTGGCCCCGCTGGATCGCATTTGGACGCAACTCGCAGGTGTTCCACATTACGAGGTTCATGGCTCTTCCGATCGTGCTGTTAGCCCGGTTTCCGGACCCGAACAGGTACATGCCGTGGTGCATGCCGATGTCGTCCACGATCGGACCGCTCACGACGAACAGTGGAAAGGGCGAGCCCATCGAAGCCAGGTGGTTGAACTTGAACCGGGGGTCACACACCGCCTCGACCGCAGCCACGAGCACCGGCATGTATTCGGGCTTGCAGCCTGCCATCACGGCATTGATCGCAAGCTTCCCGGCAGTGATCACCCTGGCGCGCTCCCGGACCTCGCCGATGACGGTGTCCTCGTCGATGCCGACGTAGGCGAGGAACTCCGCGACCCGCTCGGGTGTCGGCGGTACGACAGGAAGCCCGTCCGTCATGTTGTGCTCGAGCATGTACTCGATCGCTTCGAAAGCGTCAGCGACTTCGATTCGATCCGATGTGACGGTCATATCCGGGCTCCTGTGTTTCATTGAGGGCGTGCGGGAAAGGTCATGACTGGTCCCGAAGTGATCGAAGTTCTGGGCCGGTGTACTCGACCGTGTCGGCTGATGCGTGCCTCCATCGACCGCCCTGCATTCGCTCTTCGACGAAGTGCGCTGTCAATCCAACGGTGCGGGGCGTGATGATGAATCCACGGACCGACTGCCACGGGAACCCGAGATCGAGCAGGAGCGCTGCCACGATGCCGTTGACATTGGCGACAAGGTGCCTGCCGGTCTGATCGTGGATGTGCACCGACAGCGCACCGAGGGCAGCTACGTGCCGGCCGGCCACCCCTTTCTCCCGTGCAAGATCCAAGAGGAGTGCTACCCGGGGATCGCCGTCGGAGTGCTGTGGATGCCCGAAGCCCTCGAATCTTCGGCCCGCCGTGGTGTATTCGGCGACCAGGGCGGCAGCGGCCGCATCGAGGTCGGCGTCCGTCGGGCCAGCGGCGACCAAATCTTGGAGGCGCTGCGCGAGTTGTTCGCCCGCGCCGCCGTGCCAGTCGGCAATGCTGCTGACACCGCCTGCAATGGCGCTCTGGATCGGGCTCCCGCAGGAGGCCAACATTCGAACGAGCATACTTGAGGGTGAGATTCCGTGATCGATCAGGGAAACAAAGATTGCGTCGAGCACATCGCGCTCTCCAGCTGTCGGAAGCTCACCGGTCACAACCAGAAAACAGGTATCGACGAAGGTCACGTTGCCCACCAGTTCCGACAGCGGATAGCCGCGGATGATCACATCGTGCTCGTCGACGCGAGCGATCGCCGTCTGCCATCGGTCCGTGGTCGACATCAGCTGTCATTCCCCTCGTTCGAATGCGTATGGGTCCCGGTGCCCTGGAGGGCCGCGTCGAGGATGCTCTGGGTCACGTTCGACGATGACATCGGCCAACGGCCGAGACGCAGCGAGGCTCGTACGAACCTGTGGATGTGAGATTCCCACGTGAACCCGATGCCTCCGTGGCTCTGGAGTGCCACCCTCGCGGTGAGCGCCAGTGATGTGTCCATCGCCGACTTCGCCATGAGCCTGAGCTGGGTGGCTGCACCGATGTCATCCGTCGCGATTGCGGCATACACGAGGCTCTTGGCGTGCTCTATCTCGATGTATAGATCGGCGACCGAGTGCTTGATCGCCTGGAACGAACCGATCGGTCGGCCGAACTGTGTCCGGTCACCGACGTACCCAACTGTGTCGTCGAGGAGACGTTGTGCACAGCCCAGCGAATAGGCCGCGGCGAGTGCCCCTGCGAGGGCCAACATGCTCTGACCCTGCTCCGACGAAACCGTTGCGAACGCCGCCGGAGCTGATCCGGTCAAATCGAATCGTCCGGCGGACCACGAGTAGTCGGCGTCCGCAACGTCCTCAACGGCAAGCGAGTTGCGGTCGAAGAGAGCGATCATGACCGTGTGATCCGGGCCTGCTGCGACAACAACGGCGTCATCGACGGTGCCGAGATGTCCTGCGATCCCGGCACCGTCGAACGTGGCGCCGTCGGACACGGCCGAGGCCACAGAGTGTGGACCCCGCCAACCGAACCCAATGGTGGCGAGTCGCTCGCCCGAGATGTTCTTCCCGGCATGCTCAGCCAATCCCGGCTCCATTGACAGAGCTTCGAGTGCCGCGTAGTGCTCGAGCAGCGGGCCGCGGAACAGTCTATAACCGGCGGCCTCGAGGACGAGCCCCTCGGCCAGGTGAGACATGCCCAAGCCGCCTGCGCCCTCAGTCGCTGCGAGTCCGAAGAACCCGAGATCGGCCATCTGGGCATAGACCGACCTGTCGTAGGCGCCCGGATTCTCCTCCGACCAGCCGTCCTCGGTCGCGTGGTCGTCGATGAAGCGCCGTCCGGCCTCCCTGACGTCCTTCTCCTCTGACGTGAATGCATACTCCATGGCTATTACCTCGGGAGGCCGAGCCCGCGCTCAGCGATGATGTTGCGTTGGATCTCGCTCGTACCGGCGTAGATGGTCGCTGCTCGAGATGACAGGTACTGGTTAGACCGGCGGAAGCCGGCCACTCCTTGCACCTCGCCAGTCCGCTCAGCGATCGCGTCGTCGATGGCGATGGCGAGGAGAGCAGCCCGCTGGTGGGTTTCGCTCCAATACACCTTCGATGCGTTGTTGAGGATGCCCGGCTTGCCCGTGCGACTGATCTCTTCGACCGAACGCCAGACCGTGAACCGCAGACACTCAGAACGGACCAGCAGTTCGGCAAGTTGGCCGAGCAGGGCGGCCGGCACCACATCCATGTGCTCGCGGCATCGATCGAGAAGTGCTTCGACCTCGACGGCGAGGCGTACTTGTCGCTTCATGAAGTTTGTGCTGCGCTCGTATTCGAGCGCAGCCATTGCTATCGCCCAGCCCTGTTCGGTCTCCCCGAGCAGGCCTTCCGGGCCAACCGTGGCGTCGTTAAAGAACACCTCGGCGAACTCATGATCGCCGTTGATCTGACGGATCGGACGCACTTCGACACCTTCTTGGTCCATCGGAACGAGGAAGGCGCTGATGCCGCGATGCCTGGGTTTGTCCGTGTCGGTGCGGGCAAGCAGGAAGCAGCGGTCGGCAAACTGGGCAAGCGTGGTCCAGACCTTCTGCCCGTTGAAGACCCACCTGTTTCCGTCCCACTCCGCACGGGTCCGCAGTGATGCCAGATCGGATCCAGCCCCGGGCTCGGAGAACCCCTGGCACCAGATCTGCTCGCTGGAAAGGATGGACGGGAGGTGTTCGAGTCGCTGTTCCTCGGTGCCGAACAGCATGATCGCGTGGGCGATGATGCCGACGGCAACCCTGTTGAACATCTCCGGCGCACCGGCGCGTTCGCACTCCTCGCCGAAGACGATCTGGCTGAGTAGGTCTCGACCGGCACCGCCGTACCCGGGCGCCCACGAGAGGCCCGCCCAACCGTCCCGGTACACCACCTGGTCGAAGCGTCGGCGCATCGCGTACTCGGTGGCCTCGTCGATATCGACCGGACGCTCCGGAGAACCCCACACCTCGGGCAGAGCACTGTCGAGCCAGGCCCGGATCTCTCCACGAAGTGCCGCTTCCTCTGAACTCGGTTCGAGTCTCATTCTTCACTCGCTTCTCTTGAACTGGCGCACACGATGAGAGCGTCGGCGGCAACCGCCCCGTTGGGTCCGACGATCACCGGATTGAGATCGACCGATTCGAACCGACCGTCGTTTGCCTGGGCGAAGTCCGAAAGCCGACAGATGATCTCGACGAGAGCATAACGGTCGGCCGAAGCGCTCCCCCGGAATCCTCCGACAAGGCGACCGACGCGGGTGCTGTCGATCATTTGCGAGGCCTCGTCAGTGCCGACAGGTACCAGTCGGAGCGCCCGATCCTCGATGACCTCTGCGAGCACACCGCCTGAACCAACGACGAGCACCGGGCCGAAGGCCTCGTCGTTGGTGAGACCGACGAGCACCTCGAGTCCGCCGGGCACCATCTGCTCGACGAGGATCCGGCCGCCACCGATACCCTCGAGTGTGTCCAAGATCTCATCGACCGCCGTGCGTACCGCTGCATCGTCCTGCAGACCCACCCGCACGAGTCCCAACTCGGTCTTGTGCGGGTGATCCGACGAGATCCCTTTGATGACGACCGGGAGTCCCAAGGCCGCTGCAGCGGCGACGGCGTCGTCACCATCGCTCACGATCCGCCCCAAGGGAACCGCGATGCCCCACTTCGCCATCAGGTCCTTGGACTCGATCTCGTCGAGGACCTCGGCGCCCGGCGGGATCAGGGGTCCTTCGGTCTCAGCCCGTGCCAACTCAGAGGACAGGCCGACCCGGGGTCGGACCAAGGCTGCAACGGCGTCGACGCAGCGGCCGAAGTCGACGAAGGTCGGGATTCCTGCGGATCTCAATATCTCCAAGGCACCGGCGGGGGCAGCCATCCAGGCGACGACGCAGTCGACATGTCGCTCTCGAAGGCGAGCTTCGTGCGTGGCCTCGACGATGCCTCTGGCGAACCGTTCCCCGTGTTCGTCCTGTAGACCGAGGGACACGACGAGGACGCCGAGCCCCGCCTGTTCGAGGATGGTGTCGAGACACCGCCTCAAGAGCCCGGGTTCGTTCAACACCTGTCCGGTGAAGTCCACCGGGTTCTCATTCCGGGCAAACGACGGGAGCACCTCCGCGAGTTCGTTGCGTACCGCGTCGTCGAGACTCGCCAGTGGTACACCGTGATCGGCGAATGCGTCGCTCATCCATGCTCCCACGCCTCCCGAGATCGTCACGATCGCGACCTCGCGTTCGGTCGTCTGTCGACGGTGTGATGCGAGTCGGATGTAGTCAACCAGACCCTGCGGATCGAGGACTCGAACCACCCCGTACTCTTCGAACAGCGACTCGTATACCGCATCCGAACCCGCCAATGCGGCGGTGTGGGACCGGACGGCAGAGCGACCGATGTCAGATCGGCCGACCTTGAGCAGGCATACCTCTTTGCCGGCATCCCTCGCGAGCCGAAGCGCTGCTTCGAGGCGTCTGCCATCGGTGACACCTTCGAGATATCCGGCGATGACTGAGGTCTCCGGGTCGGACGCCATGAAGGCGACGAAATCCGAGAACACGAGCCCGGCCTCGTTCCCGGTCGATACCCAGTATCGAAACCCGATGCCGTCGCGCTGGGCGGCACTGAATATGAAAGCCCCGAGAGCGCCGCTCTGAGAGACGAACGAAGCGTGACCCTGTATGATCTCGTCAGACTGCTCGAACGCGGTCGCAAAACTACCAATGAAGTGATCCGCCGGGGTGACGATCCCGAGGCTGTTGGGGCCCAGCATCCGCACATCCCCTGCAACGGCGGCCTCCTTCAGACGCCTCTGCAGAGCTTCACCCTCGATCCCGGCCTCGGAGAAGCCCGAAGCGAACACGACCGCATTCGAGATGCCCCGCCGGCGACACGCCTCGATGGCTTCGATGGCACGCTCTCCGCCGACTGCCACCAGGGCAAGGTCGACGGGATTCGGGAGGTCATCGACGGTCGGATAACACACCCGACCGGCGACCTCTTTGTACCGAGGATTGACCCCAACGACCTCGCCTTCGTAGCCAGCCCTGGAGAGATATGATAGGGGTCTTCCCCCTATGCGGAGAGGATCGGTCGAGGCGCCGACGATCGCAATCGATCGAGGATGGAAGAGCGATTTCAACTCGGGCCACGCCGATGACTCGTCCGCGCGAGTATCTCGCACGGACGATTCAGGGCGAATACTGCTCACAAGTCCTACATGGTGCGATGGACGACTGCATCCACTATACAGAGATGAGACGTCGGATCGATCCGATCCTCGATGGCTCCGGGGGTTTCTCCACTGGTCTGCCCGAGAGTCTTCCGGCCTGTGGGTGCCTGATTAATGATTCTGGTTGGCGTTGCGGTGTTTCCGTAGCGTTTGGATGGGTCTGGCCGGTGGGCTCTGTGAGTGCCTGTCGCCTTTGTGGTTGGCTTGTTTTGGAGTTGTCTGCTGACCGGATCTCTTTGCCGTAGTGTCGCTCGAAAGAGGCGAGAGCACATCGACCCGAATCAGGAGCTCAGAACAACACCTTGTGTTCGCCTTCACGCCATGCTGGCCGAGCTCACACCGGGCGGGATCGGGACCACGATCACTGTTATCAAGGTAAACAAGGTGCTCAGCGAGAGATCGGCGACTGTCAGTAGCGAAGCCTCCAGCGCCGCAGTCTTGGGAGAGGGCCCTGGTGGCTGACTACAACCCGAGACGAAGGCGAACACAAGGACCCCGATGACAGCCAACATGATCGGTGGGGCCGGTTTGGCCTGGCGTCGCCGGCGCCCGTTGCGCACCCACCACGGTGGCTGATCCATCGCCGTGTCCGCGTCGTCACCACAGACTGGGGCAAATGCCAGCCACCGGTTCATCATGGAGTCAGAGGATTGTGCGGTGTTCTCATCCACCCTGTGGGGCTCGGAAACTCTGTCGTCCCTGGTCACGCTGCATTCTGGTATTCGTTGATGAGGCCGTCGCATCGGGTCGATCTGAGTGCGGTGATGGTCGCTGGCGGTGCCGCTGGTGGCTTGTCCCTAGCTTCCGGCGGTCGCTGCTGGAGAGAGCGGTGGGGCCGGTGCTCGTTGTAGTGAGCGATGTAGTCGACGACGAGACGTTCGAGTTGTCGTTGGTTCCAGATGATGGTGCGGTCGAGCAGCTCGCGCCGGATCGATCCGATCCAACGCTCAGCGAAGGTGTTGGCGACCGGTGTGCGGACGGGTGTTCGGAGGATTTTGAGGCCCTTGGCTCTGAAGACCTCGTCGAAGGCATCGATGAATTGGCTGCCACGGTCACGAAGCAGAGCCCGTGCACCGTCGAGTTGGACAGCGTGTCGGAGGAACAGGTTGCGGGCGGCTTGGGTGGTTCAGGCGCCGGTGGGATTCGCCGTGAGACCAGCGAAGAACACCTGGCGGGTCACGACGTGGATGAAGAACAAGACGTAATAGCGGCGCAAGAACGCTGTGTCGACGGTGAAGAAGTCACACGCTACAGCGGCTTGGGAGCGCAAGAATTCGGTCCAGGTCACCTGCGAGCGGTCTGGTGCGGGATCGATGCCGTTGTTGCGTAGGATCTGCCACACGGTCGACGCCGCAATCTTGTGTCCGAGGCCGACAAGCTCGCCGTGGATGCGTCGGTGGCCCCAGGTCGGGTTCTCCTTCGCGAGGCGCAGGATCAGTTGGCGCAGTTCGACAGGCGTTGGTGGCCTGCCCGGGCGACGAGACCGAGGTTGGTCACAGTCCAGTGCCGGGCGATACGGCGGCGGTGCCAGCGCAACAACGTGTCGGGCGTGACGATCCAGCCGTGGCGCAGCGGGGGGGGAGTGCTGCGGCGATCGCCGCGAGCAGGGTCCGGTCATCGTCGTTGACAGCGGGCCGGTCGAGTTGGCGGCGGAGTACGTGAACCTGATGGCGCAGGACGATGATCTCGAGGTCCTTGGAGCGGCCAGAACGCACCGCAAGGCGAGCCAGAGCGGCCAGGAAGCAGTAGAGGATGCGAAACACGAGCATCCAGGATGGCGCCATCGAGCCTGGTCAGCACCCACGCGCAGGTTTCCGAGCCCCACACGCGGAGTCGGGACGGTGAGATCGATCATCCGAGTGCCGCTCGGTGTGCGAGCGTCTGCGAGTCCGGTCCGGCGATGGCGTTGGCAACGCCGCTGACATAGCGCCGAAGCAGTCGGCCGTCTGGATCGTGGGTGGGGTTGACCTCGGTGAGCACGATCCCGGTGAAGGACGGGTCAGCGCACAGCAGCTCGAGAGCGGTGAGTGCAGCGGAGAAGGTGACGCCCTGGCCGTGATGAGGGTAGTTGGCCAGCGGAAGGTCGGTGGAATCGACGGTGTCGACGTCGAAGTGCACGAGGGTGTGCGTAGCGGACGAGGTGACGTGAGCGCGAGCCGCGGTGGCCACGCCGACAGCGTCGGAATGGAGCTGCTGGGAATCGAACCGAGCGAAGGGCAGCTCGAGCAGATGGCGTTCGCGAGGGTCGATGTCGTTGTCGTAGCCGATGATGGCCAAACGTGACGGTGCCAGGACGGGGGTTGACTCCGACAGGCCAATGAACGCCGGGTCGCCGTATCCGAGGAGCGCCGAGACGACCATGCCGTCGAAGTTGCCCGCGATGGTCGTGTCGGGCGTGCGCAAGTCCGCGTCGCCATCCAGGTACAGCAGGCCAGTGAGCGGTCTGATCTTGAGGCATCCGATGACCACGCCCACCGTGATGCTGCAATCCCCACCAACGACGACCGGAATCCGCCCGCCGTCGACGACTTCGGCGACGGCC
>Ga0224512_10004377_pt1 | contig 11956 bp, 12 predicted proteins | sample SF_May12_sed_USG_4_FD_169103 | JGI IMG/M metagenome (GOLD analysis project Ga0224512, IMG submission 169103) | Sediment microbial communities from San Francisco Bay, California, United States - SF_May12_sed_USGS_13 | ecosystem: Environmental > Aquatic > Marine > Sediment | place: USA... | reverse complement strand
GCGGTAACGCCCGCCCGGCGCCAGAACGACCTCTACCTCGCGCTGGAGGTTCCTCGCGTCGCCGATCATGATGGAGTGATTGATCCTGCAGAACAGACCGAGCACGTGCGCTCCGGGCGTCAGCTCGACGTAGGGCGACAGGGTCATTACGGGTTTGCCTTCGGCATGGTTGACGCGCGCCTCGCAGATCGGGCTGCCCGACTGGCCGCAGAGCACGGGATTGGCGCGGAAGGCTTCGATGCGCGCGAACTGCGGGCCGGACGGTGCGGGCGCGCTCGAGCATCCGGCCGCGAGGATGGCGCATGCCACCGGTATCGGCACGATCCGCATTTGCCTACTCAAAGAGGTGGATCACGCCGTCCAGCCCGGAATAATCGAGCGCCATCGTCGCCTTCGCCTTCACCGCCGGCTTCCCGCGGTAGGCCACCGATGTCCCGGCCTCCGCCATCATCTGCAGATCGTTCGCGCCGTCGCCGATCGCCACCATCTGGTCCCGGGAAGCACCCAGCGCCTTTGCCACCTCGCGAAAGCGCGCTGCCTTCGCCGCGGCATCTACGATACGCCCGGCGAGAGCGCCGGTCAGCTTGCCGTCGCGAATTTCGAGCTCGCTGGAGATGGTGTAATCGAGAGCCAGCCGTTGTTTCAGCCGTTCGGTGAAGTAGGTGAACCCCCCGGATACCAGCAGCAGCTTCACCCCGTGCTTCTTGCAGACGCCGATCAATGCCTCGGCCCCGGGTGAGAGCCGCAGCCGCTCGTCGTACACGCGCTGCAGCGCGTCCTGGCCGAGGCCCGCGAGCAGCGCGACGCGTTCGCTGAGGCTTTTCGCGTAGTCGATTTCCCCGCGCATGGCGCGCGCCGTGATCGCCGCGATGGCGGCTTTTTTCCCGGCCATATCGCCAATCTCGTCGATGCACTCGATGGCGATGAGCGTGGAATCCATGTCCATGGCCAGCAGCTTGAGGTCGGTGAAACGCCGGCCCTCGGGCACGCAGGCGCAGTCGAGTTTGTGCTCTTGGCACCACTCAAGCAGCGCCGCATTCTTCTGTGCACCGCGCAGGCGGAACGCGGAGGGTGCGAGTTGCTCAACGCGGCTTGCACAACTCAGCCGCGCGGCCTCGGTCGCATGCGCGGCTTCGGCCCCCGGCCCCTGAACGACGAGGTTCACGCCGCGAGCTGGCCGAGGAGCTCACGCACCGCTTGCGCGCGCTCGGGCCAGTCCGGCATCTTCGCCTCCAGGCGCAGGCGCTCCGGGCCCGAAAGGCGCAGGTCCTTGCGCCGCTGCACCAGGGCGATGATCTTCGCGCCGTCGATCGGCGGCTGCTTCACGAACTGCAGCAGCGCGGTCTCGTGCGTGGCGTCGACGCGCGCCACGCCCAGGGGCCGCGCGGCGATGCGCAGCCGATGGCATTCGAGCAGCGCCTGCGCCGGTTCCGGCAGCAGCCCGAAGCGGTCGACGAGTTCCTCGCGCAGCTCATCGAGCTGCTCGCGCGTCTCGCAGTTGGCCATGCGCTTGTACAGGGTGAGGCGCTCGTGCACGTCGCTGCAGTAGGTCGCGGGCAGCAGCGCCGGCGTGTGCAGGTTGATCTCGGTGGCGACATCCAGGGGCTGCTCGAGATCGACGGCGCGCCCGGACTTGAGCGCGCGCACGGCGCGCTCCAGCATCTGCGCGTACAGATTGAAGCCCACTTCCTGGATCTCGCCCGATTGCGACTCGCCGAGGACTTCGCCGGCGCCGCGGATCTCCAGATCGTGCATCGCGAGGTAGAAGCCCGAACCGAGCTCCTCCATCATCTGGATCGCCTCTAGGCGCTTTTTCGCCTGCGCGCCGAGCGCCTCCTCGGGCGGCGTCAGCAGATAGGCGTAGGCCTGGTGGTGCGAGCGCCCGACGCGGCCGCGCAGCTGGTGCAGCTGTGCCAGGCCGAACTTGTCGGCGCGATGGATGACGATGGTGTTGGCGGTGGGCACGTCGATGCCGGTCTCGATGATGGTGGTGCACAGCAGGAGGCTGTGGCGCTGCGCATAGAAGTCGCGCATCACGCGCTCGAGCTCGCGCTCGCGCATCTGGCCGTGCGCCACCGCGATGCGCGCCTCGGGCAGCAGCTTCGTCAGGCGCTCGCGCATCTGCTGGATGCTGTCGACCTCGTTGTGCAGGAAATACACCTGGCCGCCGCGCTTCAACTCCCGCAGCGCCGCCTCGCGGATCAGGCCCTCGGAGAAGGGCGCGGCGAAGGTCTTGATGGCGAGGCGCCGCTGCGGCGCCGTGGCGATCACCGAGAATTCGCGCAACCCCTCGAGCGACAGCGCGAGCGTGCGCGGAATCGGCGTCGCGGTGAGCGTCAGCACGTCGACCTCGGCGCGCAGCGCCTTCAGCGCTTCCTTCTGGCGCACGCCGAAGCGGTGCTCCTCGTCGATGATGGCGAGGCCGAGGCGCTGGAACTTGACGTCGCGCGAGAGCAGCTTGTGCGTGCCGATGACGATGTCCACTTCGCCCGCGGCGAGCGCCTTGAGGGTGGCATTGGCCTGCTTCGCCGTGCGAAAGCGCGACAGCTCGGCGATTCTCACCGGCCAGTCGGCGAAGCGGTCGGCGAAGGTCTGGAAGTGCTGCTCGGCGAGCAGCGTCGTCGGGCACAGGATCGCCACCTGCCTGCTGTCCGCCACGGCGACGAACGCCGCGCGCAGCGCCACCTCGGTCTTGCCGAAGCCGACGTCGCCGCAGATCAGGCGGTCCATGGGCTTGCCCGCGGCCATGTCCTTCACCACCGCCTGGATGGCGGCAGCCTGGTCGGGCGTTTCCTCGAAGCCGAAACCGGCAGCGAAGGCGTCGAGGTCGTGCGGCTGCACGCGGAAGGCATGGCCCTCGCGCGTCGCGCGCCGTGCGTACAGTGCGAGCAGCTCGGCCGCCGTGTCGCGCACCTGTTGCGCGGCACGCGCCTTGGCCTTGTCCCACTGCCCGCTGCCCAGCCGGTGCAGCGGCGCGGCTTCGGCTTCGGCGCCCGAGTAGCGCGAAATGACGGCGAGCTGCGACACCGGCACGTACAGCTTGTCGCCACCCTCGTACTGCAGGTGCAGAAACTCGGTCGGGCCCTCGCCGAGGTCCAGGCCGACCAGCCCCTGATAGCGGCCGATGCCGTGCTGCGCATGCACCACCGGATCGCCGATGCGCAGCTCCGAGAGGTCGCGCAGCATGCCTTCGACCGAGCTTGCTTTCAGCGCATCGCGCACCCGCCGCCGCACCGTGCCGGCGTAGAGCTCGGCCTCGGTGACCACGCACCAGCCCTCGGCGGCCAGCGCGAAGCCGGCGGCGAGCGGCGCCACCGCGATGGCGAAACGCTCGGCCGAACCCGACCAGGCACCGAAGTCCGCCGTGACCACGGGCGCGAGGCCGTACTCGGCGAAGTAGGCGAGCATGGTCTCGCGCCGCCCCGGCGACTCCGCGGTGACCAGCACGCGCAGGCCGCTCGAGGCGAGGAACGCCTTCAGCGCCGCGAGCGGATCGTGCGCGCGCCGGTCGACGGCGAGCGGCGGCAGCGGCGCGCTCGCCAGCACCGACTCGAGCTCTGCGCGCCGCAACGCGCGCGCCGCGACGTGGAACTCCTCGGCAGGCACGAATATCTTCTCCGGCGGCAGGAGCGGGCGCTCGCGCTCGCCGCCGAGCAGCCGGTAACGCGAGCTCGCATCGCGCCAGAAGGCGTCGACGGCCGCAGGCACGTCACCGTGGCGCGCGAGCGCGGCGTTCGGCGGCAGGTAATCGAACAGCGTTGCCACCGTGTCGAAGAACAGCGGCAGGTAGTACTCGATGCCCGCGGCCGCGACGCCGTTGGACACGTCCCGGTACAGGCCTTTTTTCGACGGATCGCCCTCGAAGATCTCGCGCCAGCGGCTGCGGAACTTCGCCCGCCCCTCGTCGTCGAGCGGAAACTCGCGCGCCGGCAGCATGCGCACTTCCTTCACCGGGTAGAGCGTCCTCTGCGTGTCGACGTCGAAGGTGCGGATGCTGTCGATGCGCTCGTCGTCAAGGTCGAGCCGGTAGGGCAATTGACTGCCCGCAGGGAACAGATCGATCAGCCCGCCGCGGATGCAGAACTCGCCGGGCGCCACGACTTGCGTGACGTGCTGGTAGCCCGCGGTCGCGAGCTGCGCTTTCAAGGCGTCGGCGTCGAGCCGCGTGTTCTGCGCGAGGAAGAAGGTGCGCGCGGCGAGGTAGGACGGCGGGCACAGGCGCACGAGCGCGGTCTGCGCCGGCACCACAGCCACGTCGAACTCGCCGCGCTGAATGCGGTACAGCGTTGCCAGGCGCTCGGACACGAGGTCCTGGTGCGGCGAGAACGCGTCGTAGGGCAGCGTTTCCCAGTCGGGCAGCAGGCAGACGCGCAGTTGCGGTGCCAACCAGGCCATCTCTTCGACCAGGCGCTGCGCGTCGCGCGCGGTGGCGCTGACGACGGCGAGCGGCGCGGCCGTGACGGCCAGGCGGCACAGGGCGAGCGCGTCCGCCGAGCCGGCGAGCCCGGCCGGTTGCGGGCTCCCGGGAAGCGGGTCGCGCAGCATCTCGGGCTAATTATACTGTCTTGAATTCATGGAGGTTTTTGATTGAGCTGATCGCTCGGCCGCGGCGACGCTCACCCCGCGCCAAACCACTTGGCGAGAAACTTCTTGCGGTTCTCTTCCAGTACTTCGTCGCGCGACACCTCGCGGCCGAAGTAATTGATCTTGACATCGGTGCGCGCCGCCGAGATGCCCCAGTGGTGCTCGAAATCGACCACCGGCACGCTATAGCAGGCGAGCCCGGCCTTTCGAATCTGCATGCCCATGTCCCACTCTTCCATGAAGCACGGGCTGTAGCGCACGTCGAAGGCAAGGCCATGGCCGAGAAACCGCTCGCGATGAATCGCGAAGCAAAAGCCCGAGATGTCGTCGCTGCGGATCGGCTCGTGGAACTGGCCTTTCTGGTAGTAGGTCAGGATCTCCAGGTTCCGGTAGTCGACCTTGGTGCCCTGCGGCCCGACGATCGCGGCATCGGGCAGCTCGAGCAGATAGCGCTCCATCTGGTCGATCGCAGCGGGCCAGATGTGCAAGTCGGCATTGAGGATGAAGACGCTGCGCCCCTCGGCGAGATTGATGCCGATGTTCCAGGAGCGGCTGACCCCGGCATTGAGACTGTTGAAGCAGAACTTGTCGATTCGCGGATGATCCTTGAGCGCCTTGAACACCTCGGCGCTGTTGAAGATGCAGATCACTTCGCCTGGCACTCCGTGCAAATCGCTGAGCAGCGAAAAGATGTTGAACGGACTGTGTCGCGAGAAATCCAGAACCGGAATCACGAAGCTTCGATCGATCGGCATGGTCAGCACAAGGTGGGCCTTGAGGGGGTCGGGATTGTAGCAACCGCCTCATTCGAGCCGAAAGCCATTAAACTTGCTTGAATCTTAGGAGTTTTTGCGTTGACCTGCGTAGCCCTGATTCCGGCGGCGGGAAGCGGCAGTCGGTTGGCCGGCCCGCAACCCAAGCAGTACGCGAGCCTCGCGGGCAGGCCGATGCTCTGGCACGCGGTGGCGGCGGTGTGCCGGCCGCCCGTGGAAACGGTATTCGTCGTGCTGGCGCCGGGCGACACGGGGTACAGGAGTTGCGATTGGAGCGTGTTCGCGGGAAAAATCGCGCCGCTGTACTGTGGCGGCGAGACGCGCCGCGATTCGGTGTACAACGGGCTGGTGGCGGCAATGACGGCGGTGAACGCGGACGACTGGGTGCTGGTGCACGATGCGGCGCGCCCCTGCCTGCCGGCAGCCGACCTCGAGCGCTTGTACGCGGAGTGCCGGCACGACGAGATCGGCGGCATCCTCGCGCTGCCCGTGGCGGAAACGGTGAAGCGCGCGGGCAAGGACGAGGCGGGCGCGCAGCGCGTCGCCGGCACCGAGGACCGCGCGCAGCTGTGGCTCGCGCAGACGCCGCAGATGTTCCGGGCGGCGCTGCTCGCCGAAGCGCTCGGCAAGGCCAAGAGCAGTATCACCGATGAGGCGAGCGCCATCGAGCAGATGGGCCTGCGGCCGCGGCTGGTGGCCGGCAGCCACGAAAACTTCAAGGTCACCTACATCGAGGACCTGGCGATCGCCGAGTCGATCCTGGCGAGGCGCGCGGCATGAGAATCGGACAGGGCTTCGACGTGCACGCGCTGGTGCCGGATCGCAAGCTGGTCCTCGGCGGGGTGCACATCCCGCACCACCTTGGGCTCGAGGGGTATTCCGACGCGGACGTGCTGCTGCACGCGATCTGCGATGCCCTGCTCGGCGCCGCAGGGTTGGGCGACATCGGCCGGCACTACCCGGACGGCGATGCGCAGTACTCCGAGATCGACAGCCGCCGGCTGCTGCGCGACGTGGCGGCGAAGCTCGCGGCGCGCAAATTCCGCGTCTTGAACGTCGACGCCACGGTTATCGCGCAGGGGCCGCGCCTCACGCCGCATTTCGCCGCCATGACGGCCAACATCGCCGCCGACCTGGGCGTGGCGCCGGCCGCCGTGAACCTCAAGGCGACGACCACCGAGGGCCTGGGCTTCGCAGGCCGCGGCGAGGGCATCGCCGCCATGGCGGTGGCCTTGATCGAAGAGGGCTGACATGTACTCGCCGCCGTACAACCGGGTCGAAGACCGCAAGGAGCTCGTGGCCTTCATGCGCGCCAACAACTTCGCGCTGCTGGTCACCGCCACCGGCGGGGTGCCGCTCGCTTCGCACCTGCCGGTGACGGTCGCCGATGGCGCGGATGGCGTAGTCATCCAATCGCACATGGCGAAGCCCAATGCACAGTGGAAGGAATTCTTCGACGACGAGGTGCTGGTGGTGTTCTCCGGACCGCACGCCTACGTCTCGCCGCGCTGGTACGAGGCGACCGAGCGCGTGCCCACCTGGAACTATGCCGCGGTGCACGCCTACGGCACGGCGCGCGTCACCTCCGAGCGCGCGGTGAAGCACGCGGCGCAGCGCGCGCTGGTGGCGGAACTCGATCCCGAATGGTTGCCGAAGTTTGACGCTTTGCGCACCGAGTACGTGGACAGCATGCTCGAGGGCATCGTCACGTTCGAGATCGCCGTGACGCGGCTCGAGACGCGCTGGAAGCTGTCGCAGAACCGCGGCCGCCGCGAGCAGGCGCTGATCGCCGCCGAGCTCGACAAGTCGGCCGATCCCGGGCTCAAGGCGCTCGCGGCCCTCACGCGGCGCCACTTCGCGCAGGAATGAGCACGGCTGGCGGCGGCCCCTGGCCGAAGGTCGCCGTGTTCGGTGCCGGCGCCGTCGGCTGCTATTACGGCGGCATGCTGGCGCGCGCCGGTGCGCCGGTGACGCTCGTCGGCCGGCGCGCGCACGTCGAGGCGCTGAGACGCGAGGGTGCGCTGCTGTTCGAGGCGCACGGGTCGCTCGAGCGCGTGCCGGTGGCGGCGAGCACCGAGGCTGCGGGCGTCGCCGGCGCATCCTGCGTGCTGTTTTGCGTGAAATCCGGCGATACCGAGGGCGGCGCGCGCGCAATCGGCCCGCACCTTGCGCGCGATGCGACCGTGGTCAGCCTGCAAAACGGCGTCGACAATGCGGCGCGCATCGCGCCCCTGGTCGATGCGCCGGTGATCGCGGCAGTCGTATACGTGGGCTGCGAGATGGCGGGGCCGGGGCACGTGCGCCACATGGGGCGCGGCGAGCTCGTGGTCGGCGCGCGCGGCTCGGCGGCGCGCGGCGCGCAGCGCGCCACGACGGTCTCGGCGTTGTTCGCGCGCGCCGGCGTGCCGTGCCGGGTTACTGACAACGTCGACGGCGAGCTCTGGGGCAAGCTGATCATCAATTGCGCCTACAACGCGCTCTGCGCACTCTCGCGCCTGCCTTACGGGCCGATGATCGGCAGCCCATGGTCGCGCGAGGTGATGCCGCAGGTGGTCGCCGAAGCGCTCGCCGTGGCGCGCGCCGAGGGCGTGCAGCTGGAGTCCGACGGCCTGCTCGAGCGCGTGCTGGCGATCGGCGCTGCGATGCCGGGGCAGTTCTCGTCTACCGCGCAGGACATCGGGCTGGGCAAGCCGACCGAGATCGACGCGCTAAACGGCTATGTTGCGCGGCGCGGCGCGGCACTCGGCGTGGCGGCGCCGGTCAATCGCACGCTGCATGCGCTGGTCAAGCTGCTCGAGCTGGGGACGGCGAAACCGGGGTCGTGACGGACGCGGCGCCGCGCCTGTTCTTCGCCGTCTGGCCGCCGGTCGGGACAGCGGCGGCGCTGGCGGATTGGGCGCGCGAGGCGCGGCGCGAATGTGGCGGGCGCGCGACGCCCAGGGAAAGAATCCACCTGACGCTTGCGTTTCTGGGTGACGCGGATCCTGAGATGGCCCGCGCGCGAGGCGCGGCGATTCGCCTGCCGGGACTGTCTTTGCGCATCGAGCAGGCGCGCTACTGGGCGCACAACCGCATCGTCTGGGCAGGACCGCTGGAAACGCCGGCAGGGCTGCAAGCGCTGGCGCGCGAACTGGGCGAGACGCGCGCGTTTGCCGCGCACGTCACGCTGATCCGCAAAGCGCGGCCGCCCGGGACCTTGCCGCCGCCGCCGGCGCTGGAGTGGCCGGTGACTCAGTTCACGCTAGTGAATTCGGTCCTTGGGCCTGAAGGTCCGGACTACGAGGTGCTTGAGCGCTACGCACTCGAGTAAGCCGGCGCAGCGCGGCGACCGCCGCGAGGACGAACTGCGCGAGCGCGTCCGCCTGCGCCAGGCGGGCCTTGGCCAGTTCGCGGTCGGCGGCGGACATGCGCATCTCGTCCAGGCGCCGGTAGAGGGTTTCGAGTTCAGTGATCATCGTCTGCTCCAATGCTTCAAGTTGAGGCCGAAGGTTGGTGCATCGCACTATTACAGTGCCGCACTAACTTAAGCGCCTATCCATATGCTTGATATACGCTAATTCGACCGCTTCCCTTCTCACAAGTTGCATTGCAGCACAGTTTTGGCCGGGACGTTTTGATGCCAGTCAAGTCGTGCGCTGGATCGCTGCCCGCGCGGCCAATGCGAGTGCGACGACGATGAGGGCCATCCCGACCAATTCGAGGCCGCCTGGCCGCTCGCCGAGCAGGGCGGCGCTGAACAGCGCGCCGAGGACGGGCACCGCCAGGATGCCAAAGCTCGCCAGGCCGGCATCGAGGCGCGCGAGCGCCCAGAACCACAGGAACCAGCCGAGCGCACTCACCAGGACACCGTTGTAGACGATGGCGAGGACCAGCTCGGCGCTCCAGACCGCTGGAGGACCAGGAAACATGACGGCGAGCACGGTGAGCGCCGCCCCGCCCAGGAGCACTTGCCAGGCGATGAGCGACAGCGTATCGATCCCGGTGCGGCTCTGCAGTCGCTTCGTCACCACGACCCCGAGCCCCCAGGCGATGCCCGAGGCGAGCGCCAGGAACTCGGGCGCTCCCGGCACACCGTGCGGCTGGATGAGCAGAAGCAGGCCAAGCAAGCCGACGCCGAGCGCGACGCCTTGCGCCGGCGACGGCCGCTCGCCGAGCACCGGCCAGGCAAGCAGCGTGACCCAGAACGGCATGGTGTAGTTGAGAACGGCGGTCTTGCCGACGGCGCCGATCTTCAGCGCCCAGGTGGCGAGCGCGAACGTGGCCGTGGTCTGCAGAAGCCCGATGAGAAGAACCTGGGGTGCGTGCACTAGGCGCACCGGACGGCGCAGCAGCGTGGCGGCGCCGAAAAGGCACGCCGCCGCCAGCGCAAATCGCCAGGCGAGAAATTCGAAGGGGTCGGCGTGCCGCACGCCGATCTTCAGCACCACCCAGTTGAAGCCCCACACTAGGCTGATGGCGGCGAGCACGGCGAGCGCCGGGCCGTTCCGCCGGACGCTCACGCGGCGGTTTCCAATACGAGCCGCGCGGCCAGTCCGCCGCCGGGACGCGGCCGCAGCTCGAGCCGGCCGCCATGCGCACGCGCTACTCGCTCGACGATCGCCAGGCCGAGGCCGGCGCCGCCGCGCCCGCTTCTCGCCGGATCGAGCCGCGTGAAGGGCTGCTTGAGCCGCTCGGCCTCGCCGTCGGGAATGCCCGGCCCGCGGTCGAGCACCTCGATGACGACGTTGCGGCCCTCCGCTCGCGCCTCGACCTCGACCGGCTCGCCGGCGTAGCGCAGCGCGTTGTCGATCAGATTGGAGATCGCACGCCGCAGCGCCATGCGCGCGAACGCGAACGGCGCAAGCGGCGCCGCGCGCACGGTGACATTGCGGCCGAGCTTCGCGTAGTGCTCGCCGACCTCGTGAAGCAGGGCGCCCGGGTCCTGGCTTTCCCGCACCTCGTTTTCGCCGCGCGCGAATTCGAGGAACTGGCCGATTACCTGGTCCATTTCCTCGATGTCGGCGCCCATGCCCTGCGCCGCGCCGGCTTCCGCGCCGCTCATCTCCAGCGCCAGGCGCAGGCGCGACAGGGGCGTGCGCACGTCGTGCGAAATCCCGGCCAGCACCATGGCGCGCTCGCGCTCCAGGGCCTGGAGGTCGCGCGCCATGCGGTTGAACGCCGTCGACACCGTCGCCAGCTCGCGCGGGCCGGTCTCGGCGAGCGGCTCGGGCGTCTCGCCGCGGCCCAGGCGGCGCGCGGCGCCGGCGAGCGCGCGCAACGGCCGGCTGAGCGTGGCGGCGATGAGCCAGGCGCCGGCGAGCGCCAGCGCCAGGAGCGCTGCGCCCCAGCCGAGCCAGCCCAGGGCGAACCGCGGCTCGAAGCGCTCGCGCGGCAGCATGACCCAGAACTCGTCGTCGTCGATGAAGAAACTGACCCAGAACCCCTCCATGCCGTCGCGCCCGTAGGCAAAGCGCGTCGCGCCGCCGAGCGCGGCGCGCACGTTGTCCACCACCCGTGCGAGCAACGGGTCCGGCGGCAGGGGCGCGACCGTTTCGGAATTGGTCACCGGGTACACGCGCAGGCCCTCGCGCTCGTTCAGCTCGATGAGCAGCTCGCGCCGGCGGAACGGGTCGGCGTTGACCAGCGCGGCGCGCGTCAGGTTGACCGAGCTCACCGCCTGCTGGGCGAGCTCGCGCGCGCGCGGCTCGCGCTCATAGACGCGTTGAATCTGGAATGAGGCAACGACCGAGACGACGATCAGGGCGGCGATCAGCAGGAACGACCGCCAGAACAGGGTCACGCTGCGCGCCTACTTGTCGCCGGGCACGAACACGTAGCCGTGCCCCCACACCGTCTGGATGTAGCGCGGACGCGCCGGATCCTCCTCCACGAGCTTCCGGAGGCGCGAGATCTGCACGTCGATCGAGCGGTCGAACACCTCGTACTCGCGGCCGCGCGCCAGCTCCATCAGCTTGTCGCGCGACAGCGGCTGGCGCGGATGCTCCACCAGCACCTTGAGCACCGAGTATTCGCCGGTGGTGAGCGGCACGGGCTTGCCGTCCTTCTTCAGCTCGCGCGTCGCCGGGTTGAATTCGAAGGCGCCGAAGCGGTGGCTGCCATCCTCGGCGCCCGGCGCACCGGGCAAGCCGGCGCGCGGTATCCGGCGCAGCACGGCGTGGATCCGCGCCACCAGCTCGCGCGGATTGAACGGCTTGGGCAGGTAGTCGTCGGCGCCCATCTCCAGGCCGACGATGCGATCCACCTCGTCGCCCTTGGCCGTCAGCATGATGATCGCCGGGGCGCCGCCCGCGGCGCGCAGGCGCCGGCAGATGGCGAGGCCGTCCTCGCCCGGCAGCATGAGGTCGAGCACCAGCAGGTCGTAGCGCTCGCGCGAGAGCTGCTTGTCCATCGCCGGCGCGTCGGCCACCGCGCGCACCTCGAATTTCTGCTCGCCGAGGTAGCGCGTCAGCAGGTCGCGAAGGCGCTGGTCGTCGTCGACCACCAGGATGCGGGTCTTGAGCTCGGCCATGGCGTTACGGAATGTTACAGAATCCGCGGCGCAGCCACTTTACACTGTGCCCATGAAACTGGCCGTCGCGGTGCTGCTTGCCGCCGTGTTC
>Ga0224512_10004376_pt1 | contig 11956 bp, 9 predicted proteins | sample SF_May12_sed_USG_4_FD_169103 | JGI IMG/M metagenome (GOLD analysis project Ga0224512, IMG submission 169103) | Sediment microbial communities from San Francisco Bay, California, United States - SF_May12_sed_USGS_13 | ecosystem: Environmental > Aquatic > Marine > Sediment | place: USA: California... | reverse complement strand
GCGCGCGAACCGGGATATCGAGATGTGAACATATTCTTTCAACGATGCTGCCGGGGATCGCGAACCCCGGCCATTCGATAACCCGGTCTCGGATTAACGGATACTATGCCGTAACCCGCGCGCGTCAGGGCGAATCGTCTGGGAAATACACTAAGACGTCACCAGGCGTTTCCTTACCTATGACCATGATGGTAATCCGGATTAGCCTGCGGGCCGATCCCGCAGCAGCGGCAGCATCGCCAGCACCCCGACGACGGGTCCGGGAACGAGCAGCCAGAAAATATACTTCGCACCGATCAACGGCAGCAGCGAGGACGCAAGCTGTATGCTGAACACCGTGATCAGAAAGCCGATCGAATTGACGATGGTCAGCGCGGAACCGACGTATTCCGCGGGCGCGTTGGCCGCGTTCAACGCCGAAAACTGCGGCGAATCGCCGACCACGGCAAGCCCCCATATCAGCATGAAAACCAGAAACAATTGGGGACCGGTGTCGAACAGCAGCGGTGACAGCAGGCAACAGAATCCGGAGATGCCGAGTTGAATCGCCGCTACGCGGGCGCTACCGACCCGGTTCGACACGATACCGCCACCTGCGCAGCCCAGAAATCCGGCCGCAATTATGAGGAATGACCAGAACGGCACGTTCAGCACGACGTCGCGGTTGTCGCCATAAGCCAGCAGCAACAGCGGGATGAAGGCCCACAGGGTGTAAAGTTCCCACATGTGCCCGAAGTAGCCGAAGGCGGAAGCGCGGAATTTGCGCGAGCCGAAGATCAGTTCCAGCGCGCGCGGGTTGAACGGGGATCCAGTCGACGAATACGGGCCATCGGGCACCGCGACCAGCATCGCGATGCCGCCACAAAGGGCCAGCATCGACACCGCGATAATGACTTGCTGCCAGGGCAGCTCGGCCCCGCTGGCGCGAATCAGATGCGGAAACGCGGTGCCGACGACCAGCGCTCCGACCAGGTAACCGAGCGCACGCCCCAGCCCCTGTCGGTACCAGCCGGCGGCGATTTTCATGCCGACCGGGTAGATGCCGGCAAGAAAAAAACCGGTGGTAAAGCGCAGCAGCAGCAGCGGCGTCAATCCCGGGGGGCTTATCAACAGGGCGAGGTTGGCCAGCGCGCCCGCGAGCGAGCAACAGAAGAATACCTTGCGCGGTGAAAAGCGATCGGCGACGACCAGCAACGCAAACAGCAGTGTGCCGCAGATAAACCCAAGCTGCACCGCCGAGGTCACGTAACCGACGGAATGATCGCCCAGATCCCAGGCGAGTTGCAGGTCGAGTATCACCGCGTTGCCCGCAAACCACAGCGAGGTGCCGGTAAATTGCGACATGATGATCAGCGGCAGGATACGAGCCGGACGTGTCACGGATTTCATTTGTTGCGGGCCGTCAACCGGGGTAAGCCAGTCTAATGTCAGGTCGCCCCGGTTGTCATGCCCTCATGCGCACAATGATGATTCGCCCGCTCCGGATCGCGGGCGGAGTTTCAGGGCGTTTCCCGCGGTTTTCCGCGATGGGCGATACAAAAAAAAGCGGCGCCATGCAAGGCGCCGCTCAGGATTAACGGGAACGGGGTCTCAGTGTCTACTGCATGACCTTGGTCCAGACCTTGTCGATCAGTGACTGCGCCTTGGGCGAGCAGGTCGGGGCGAAAAACACTTTCAGATCGGCCGGGGGGTTGATTTCTGGCGCCGATTTCAGTTCATCCGAGTAGTAGGCTTCGGTTCCCTTGACGGCGTCGCCGTAGCCCTGGTTTTCGGTCAGCATCGCCATGTTGACCGGGTCCATCATGAAGTTCATGAACTTCTTCGCGTTTTCGACGTTCTTGGCGCTCGCCGGCACCACCATGCTGTCATACCAGCCTACCACGCCTTCTTTCGGGTAGGCATAAACGATAGGCGCACCGGTCAAACGACCCAGCCGGGAGAAGCCACTCCAGTGGTTGGTCATCATGGCCTCGCCGCTCGCCAGCAGGTCGCTCATGGTTTCGGAGTTGTAGGCTACGACATATTCCTTTTGCTTGACGAGCATATCCTGGATGTTCTGCATTTGCTTCGCATCCTCCGAACAGAACGGTAGGCCAAGGTAGATGTTGGCGAGGCTGACGACTTCATCCGGGGTCTGGAAAACGCTCAGGCGCCCGCGGACCTCTTCGGAGGGCTCGAAGAACTCTTTCAGGGACTCACCCTTGCCGGAATAGAGTTCGCTGTTATACGAGAACGAAGTGGTGCCCCACTGCCAGGGAGCGGTGTACTCCTGCTCCGGATCCCATTCCGGAAATTTCCAGCGCTCCTTCATGTTCTTGAAATTGGGCAGCTTGTGCACGCCGACCTTCTGGATAAGGCCTTCCCTGATCATGATCGGAACGAAGTTCTGGCTGGGTACGACGATGTCGTAGCCGGTTGCTCCTGCCTGAAGTTTTGCCAGCAGCGTTTCGTTGGAATCGTAAGTATCCACGGAAACCTTGATACCGGTTTCCTTTTCGAACTTGGCGATGAGCTCCGGCGGGGTGTATTCCGTCCAGTTATAGATGAACAATTCGCCTTCGGCCTTTGCCAACCCTACGGTCAGCATCGCGGCAGCCGCGGCAAACAAGGTTAACAGACGTTTCATATGGTTTACCTCCAGTTGGTAAGTTTGGTTTTACTGCAAAGTTAAAATATCAGTGCGCGGTAGTAGTCTGGGTCTTTTTCGAAACGACCCAGTATGCCGTAACGATGGCGATCGAGACAAGCAGTAACACGGTGGAGACAGCATTAATCTCGGGCGTCAAGCCACGGCGGATCATCGAGTAGATGTAGACGGGCAGGGTGGTCGAACCGGCCCCGCCCACCATCAGCGTAATAATGAAATCGTCCATGGATATTACGAACGCCAGCATGGCCCCGGCGACGATGCCCGGCATCAGTAGCGGCGCGGTGACATAACGGAAGGTTTCCCATTCCGACGCGTACAGATCACGGGCGGCCTGTTCGAGGGACGTGTCCATGCCCTCCAGCCGCGCGCGAATGGGCATGAAGGCAAAGGGAATGCAAAAGGTGATGTGGGCGATGATGACGTTGACCAGCCCCCAGTTCATGCCGATGGCCGAAAAGAAAATCAGCACCGCCACGGCGGTGACGATTTCCGGCACCATCAGCGGCAAGGTAATCAACCCGAGCGAAACCGTTTTGCCCCGGAAGTTTCCGCCCCTGGCCAGCACCAGAGCACCGATGGTGGCAATCGCGGTGGCAAAGATAGTCGCCACCGTCGCGACGATCAGCGAGTTCCAGACAGCATTCTGGATATCGTCGTTCTGAAAGGCTTTCAGATACCAGTCGAAACCGAACCCACCCCAGTTCATTACCATGCGGTTGGCGTTGAACGAATAAAATATCAGCACGACGATGGGCAGGTACAGAAAAATGAAGAAAATAATCGTCCAGGCGCCGAGCCCGCGATAGTGGCCCACGGGTAGGCTCTTTTTGCCCCCGGGTACGGATGACGGTTTCTGCATCTTCTCGCTCATGATCAGGCGCTCCCCTCCATCGCCGCCCTGTTTTTTGCCGCCCTGGCGTAGAAAATCAGGGTGATGACCACTGCGGACAACAGCAGCATGGACAGGGCAGCGCCAAACGGCCAGTTGCGTGCCGACGCGAACTGGAACTGAACGAGGCTGCCCAGCATCAGCTTCTTGCCGCCGCCCAGCAGGTTCGGTGCAATGAACGCGCCGAGGCAGGGTATGAATACCAGGATGCAACCGGCGATGATTCCGGGCTTGCACAGGGGTATGACCACCTTGGTCATGACCTCGAAGCGGTTGGCATACAGGTCACTGGCGGCTTCCAGCAGGCGGAAATCGAGTTTCTCCAGGCTAGCGTAGATGGGCAGTACCATGAGTGGCAGGTAACTATAGGTCAGACCGATGGCGATGGCACCATCCGTGTACATCATGCGCAACGAATCTTCGATAATGCCGGCCGCGAGCAGTGGCGTTTCGATCACGCCACCGCGGCCCAGGATGATGATCCAGGCGAAGGTGCGGATCAGCAGGTTGGTCCAGAACGGGATGGTTATCAGGTAGATATAGAAATTACGGCGGTGCTCGGGCTGCAGCGTGATGTAGTAGGCGACCGGAAAACCGAAAACGAGGCATAGCAGGGTAGCGCCGAAGGATAACTGGAAAGAGCGAAAAATAATGTTTATATAACCGGGATTGAAGACCAGGTTGTCTTCGAGATCATACTCGAAAAAGAGTTTGATATAGGCTGCCAGCGACCCCACCGGCCTGACGCCGCCGTAGGGATTGGGTTCCAGAAAGGAAAACACGCCCATGATAATCATCGGCACCAGCATGAAAATACCGATTATGAAATAACTCGGTGCCAGGCCAAGCCAGCGTCTTCCGGCGGCGCTCCTCGGTAACCAGTCGCTCATTGTGCCAGCACTCTCAGCGCGCGCGCCGAGAAACCGACCGCGAGTGCGTCGTCGATGGCAAAGGGCAGCCTGCCGTCTTCGCGTGGACGCGCCTGCGCGGTTAATTCGATACCGTCGCCCATGTCGACGGTATAAGCCGCCTGGTTGCCAAGGTAAACGATGTTTGCGACCTTGCCGGGACGCTGCCCCGGTTCGCTTGCCCTGTCCGGCGCCGACAGGGAGATTTTTTCAGGTCGCAGGAACAGCGTAACCCGGTCGCCGACCTTATGGCCGCCACTGTTTGCAGCCTCGAACATGCTTTGCGCGCCAATCCTGCAGGTTACCAGGTCGTCGTTGATGCTGACGATCTCGCCATCCAGGAAGTTGGTGTCGCCGATGAAGTCGGCGACGAAACGGTTGACCGGATGCTCGTAGATATTGGTGGGTCCACCGATTTGCTGAACCTCGCCGTTCGACATGACCGCGATGCGGTCGCTCATGGCCAGGGCTTCTTCCTGGTCGTGGGTAACAAAGACGAAGGTGATGCCGGTCTCTTTCTGTAGTTGCTTGAGTTCTTCGCGCATGGCCTGGCGAAGCTTCAGGTCGAGGGCCGAAAGCGGTTCATCGAGTAACAGCACCTTCGGACTCGGTGCCAGCGCGCGGGCGAGGGCGACGCGCTGCTGCTGGCCGCCGGAAAGCTGGTTGGGGCGGCGGTCTCCGAGTTCTTTCATCTTGACCAGGGTCAAAACCCGATCGACCGTGGCTTCGATTTCCTGCCTGGGTTTACCGAGGCGTTCGAGTCCGAAAGCAACGTTCTGGGCAACCGTCATGTGCGGGAACAACGCGTAATGCTGGAATACCGTATTCACGGGGCGCTGATTCGGTTCAAGATTCTCGATCTCGTCGTCGAACAGCATGATTTCACCGCCCGATACCTGCTCGAAGCCGGCGATGAGGCGTAACAGGGTGGTTTTTCCACAACCGGAAGGACCCAGCAGGGTGAAAAACTCGTTGTCGTCGATGGTCAGCGAAACATTGTCGAGCGCCTTGACCGCCTGATTCGAACCCGGGTTATAAATCTTGGTAACAGCACGAATATCGATTGCCGCAGTCATTTTAGAGAATTAAACCTGTCTTGTTGTCGATTATTCCTGGTAAACGCACCCGGAATGGCGCGCTGAATATACAGTCGCCCGGGCCAGGCCGCTGGACGCCTTTGCGCCCGTTAACGGCGCTGCTAGTATGAGTATCAGACACGCTCCTCTCGACCTCTGGTAGTATTCGATGCTTGTGGTCGCACCGTTGACGAGGTATTAAACCGCAGATCAAAAGTAATGGAAAGTATTGTTTATCTATCATCTGATTCAGGCATCCTGATCCTGATCGGCGGCTCAAATTGAGCAATAACCAGCCAGGCATCAGCGCGCATATCAGCTGGGTCTACACCCATGACCTTGATTCCACGACGGTTTTTTATGCCGATGTCCTGGGGCTTGAATGCAGCAGCGACAGGGGCGGAGCGAGAATATTCCGAACCGCCGATAATGCCTACATCGGGCTGTGCAGCGCGTTTGCCGACCGCGTCGTCGAACCAAAGGGGGGCATGATCTCGATCGTGACCGGCGATGTCGACGCGTGGTATCGGCGCCTGCTTGGCAAGGGCCTGGCCATCGACAGACCGCCACAGCGGCTCGAGCAGTTTGGCATTTACACTTTTTTCGTCAGCGATCCTAACGGCTACCGCATCGAATTCCAGCAGTTCGCCTGATTTTTGATCATATCAGAAACCATCTGGGACGAAAGATCCAGTGCATCGAAAGGGGCAGGATTATCCTTGCCCCTGGTCGGCCAACCAGTAGAAACGGTAGGGGGGCACAACCAGTTGATCGTTGAACAGGCTGGGGGAACCACCGCTGTACAGGTCCTTTAACCTGCCGAACTCGAAACGGCCGCGATTGGGCAGATCGCGCAGGCTCAGCGACTGCGGAGAGCCATCGAAGTTCGCAACCACCATGACGCGATCATGGAGCAGAAATGGATTCGTGCGCATGAACGCGAACAGGTGAGGATTTTTCGTATCGAGTAATTCACGATCGTTATAATCGGCAAAGGCAGGCGTGCTCTTGCGCACGGCAATCATTTTCCTGAGGCCTTCGAAAATTCGTTGCTGTACGCTGCCGTGCTGCTTGCGTAATTCCGCGACAGCCCAGTCGATTCGGGGCCTGTGCATCCAGCGATTGTCGTGGGCCTTGGCCGCTTCCTCCAGGTAACCGCGATCGTTCAACGTGCCGATTTCATCGCCGTAATAGATCAACGGGATGCCGCCGAACGACATGATCATCGCGTGCAGCAGCAGAATAATGTCGATGCTTTGCTGAATCGCCGCTTCGTCATCGGCTTCTAGCGCGGCCTCGAGCCCCACCAGCGAGGCCAGCGAGCCGGAAATGCGCGCATCGCCGGTTTTCTCGTTGCGCGCGAACGGCTTGCCGCGGGCCGGCGAGGCATCGTACTCACCGGTGAAGTAGTCCACCAGGAAGCGACGGTGCTCATAGGGTTGATAACCGGCCTTGATGATATCGACGTCATCGAAACCGAGACCGATATCGTCGTGACAACGCACGTAATTGAGCCAGGTGGCGCGTTCCAGTTTGACAGGCAGACTATGGATACCGTGGGTCAACAGCTTCGAATTCCGGGTGGCGACGGCATCCCATAGCAGTGCCATGAAGGTTGCGTTGTAGGCGATTTCGCACTCCTTGGCGATGACGGCGTCCTCGCCGAAGTACTTGGTGACTTCCAGCGGCGCCACGATCGCCTCGGCGATAAACAGCACCCCCGGTGCCGTCACCTGGCAGCAGTCTTTCATGAGCTGCAGTATCAGGTGCGCCTCGCGCTCGTTCTGACTGGTGGTTCCGACCTTCTTCCACAGGAAGGCTACCGCGTCGAGGCGAAGTATATCGGCCCCCTGGTTGGTCCAGAACAGGATGATGTCGAGCATTTCGATAAAAACCGCGGGATTCGTGTAGTTGAGATCCCACTGGTAACTGTTGAACACGGTCATAACCCACTTGTTCATGGTTTCGTCGAAGGTGAAATTACCGGGAGATGTTTCCGGGAAGACCTCGGGCATGGTTTCCTCGAACATGTCGGGCACGACGCGGTTATCGAAAGTGTAATAATAATCCTGGTACTTTTTTTCGCCCTGGCGCGCCCGCTGTGCCCACTGGTGTTCGTCGGAGGTGTGGTTGACGACGACGTCCAGCGTCAGCAGCATGCGCCGTCGATGCATGTGCTGGGCAAGCGACCTGATATCGTCCAGAGTGCCGACGCGCTCGTCCACGTCGCGAAAATCACTGACCGCGTAGCCGCCATCACTGGCCCCCTGCGGGCATTTGAGGATCGGCATCACGTGCACCAGGTTCACGCCCAGTTCCTGCAGGTAACCGAGTTTCTTTCTGAGGCCATTCAGATCCCCGGCGAAGCCGTCGGAATAAAGCGCCATGCCGACCCATTCCTTGTCGAGGAACCAGTTATGATCCTGTTCCCTCTGCACGTCCAGGGCCTTGAGCTTAGCGTCGCGCTTCAAGTACTGACCGGCCATGACTTCCACGAGGCGCAGCATTTGCGTATCGAAGTCATCCCGCGCCCCGTACAAATGGTGAAACAACGAATAAATCGCGTAGAAATTGGCGCCGAGGCGCGTATAAAAATGACGCAGGTCACGTTTACGAATATCGGGCTTGAGCTCGTCCAGGATTTGATTGAGCAGCGAATGTGATACCTGTTCGTACATGGTGCAATTATTTCCTCATGACGATGGCTGAGCCAATCTCCAGTTTTCGACAAGTGGCTGATAAAAGCCCGGATCGGATACCGTCGCTCCACGCAGACCGACGACTTTCGACGCAAACTCCTGTGCCCGCTGCAAAGTCACTTGCAGCGGCCATTCCCGGGCCAGGCCGAGGATAATGACCGACGCAAAAGCATCGCCTGCGCCCACCGTGTCAACGATGTCGACGTTATCGTCGGGACTGACCCGCATGGAATCGCCTCGGGCGGTATACAGTTCGGCACCGGCCGAGCCGCGTGTCAGCACCAGACCCCGTAAGTCAAATTCGCGTAAAAACTCTGCGGGCCCTAGCACTGCACCGTTTGCCTGCAGCCCCAGCAGGTTCAGTTCGTCGTCGTTGAGTTTAACCCAATCCGCGAGACGCAGCATTTCAAGTATCGGTTCGCGCTGCCACCAGGGAGAACGCAGGTTGACGTCGACAAACAGGTTTTGCGGCTTTCCGTCCGCAAGCCGCAGCAGTGCCTCGCGTGAGGCCTTGTTGCGCAACGCCAGACTGCCATGGTAAAGCAACTTGCACAACGTGTCGGTCATGGAAGCCGCAACGGAAGCAGAATTTATCGCGTCGTAAGCGCAATCTTCGATTATTTCATAGGCGGGCTCGCCATCTTCGAAGCTGACGGAGACCTTGCCGGTAGGACGTGCCGGGTCCGTTTGCACCCCGGCCAGGTCCATACCCCAGCCTCGCATGGCCGTTAGAATTTCATCTCCCTCGGCATCCTTGCCGACGCGGCTGATAAACCTGGGCGACTCGCCAAAGGCCTGCAAATGCCAGGCGACATTGAAAGGCGCACCGCCCAGCACGCGCTTGCCGTCGGGAAAATGATCGAACAGCACCTCGCCGAAAATACAGAGTCGAGCATCGCTCATGTGCCGGATTCCCCTGTCGTGAATCCCATCCACTCGACCGTATCGGGAAAAAAATGGGCAATGCCTTCCAGCATGCCGCCGCTGTAATTTCCGTTAAGGCCCATAAAGTCTCCTTTTGCGATATAAAGCCGATTGGCGTTCCCGGATTCCGCGGCCAGACGCTGCGCCAGCGCTTGCACCTCTGGCTGGCTGTTGGCGACGAGCACCGCGGGGACCGGGCTGGCCAGTGCTTCGATGTCGTTGCCGCTGTCTCCACAGAACACGGTTTCGTTGCAGCTGAGTCTCTGTTCCCGCATCAGCGCCTCGATCGCGTGATATTTCGAAGCCCGTGCCGGCAGCAGGTCCAGCAAGCCGACCTGGTTCGCGTCATCCAGACTCCAGACAAGGCGGGCGCTGACGTTCAGCGAGTCGAGGCGGTATTTGATTTGCCCGGCCAGGCGGTCACGATCGGCCTGAATCGGCACGTAGTAACTCAGCTTGTGGATATTCTGCCTGGACCGTTCCTGCAGGCGCAGATCTGGCAGGTCGCGAAGCACGGGTTCCAGATCAGCGCCGCTAAGCCCGTTCCAGTCTCGCGCGATCTCCTGCTCCCAGTCAGGCTGGAGTTCCCAGTCGTGTCGCGGTCCGACATGGTATATGGTGGTGCCCACGTCTCCCAGTACGAAATCCGGTACGGGCAAATCATAGCGGGTAATCGCGTCTTCGATCAGGTCCCGGTGACGGCCGCTGACGTAGGCCAGGGTCACCTGCGTGCGGCCAGCGAGCCTGGCGAAATGGCCGCGCGCGCCGCTCGACTCGGGTTCTGATCCATTGGGGATCAACGTCCGATCCAGGTCGGTACAGATGAGCAGACGCTCGAGCATCAGGTTTGCGGAGCCCCGAGGTCGTCGAAAAAGCGGTAATGGTCGATCGCTTCGAGAATGCCCTCTGCGTGCGGCTTGTCTGCAAAATAAATACGCTGCTGCTCCACCAGCCCGGAGAGTTCCTCATGGTGTCGGTTACCTACCACCACGGCTAGCGTGTTACCACGCATCATGTCTTCGTCGGCGCCGGAGCCGCCGGCGACCAGGGTATGTTCCAGCGGGAATTCCAGCAACTGCGAGACGTAGCGCAGCGCCTGGCCCTTGGACGCGCGCGAGGGCAGGATGTCCAGGTACTGGCCAAACGAAAAGATGACGTTGGCGGTCAACTCCTTCTTGCGAATCAGGCTAATGACTTCTTCCACCGTAGGCGCTTTTTGCGCGTCGTAGTAATAAGAAATCTTGAACGACGTCTGCTCCACCTTGGGCTGAAGCTTCATCCCGGGCAAATCTGACAGTACGCTCTGGATCTGCTTTGGATTCCAGTTATGGTCGATATGTGACGCCCAGTAGTCGTCCTCGTCCAGCGCCTGGCTGTAATGTATTCGGGTGCCGAGGCTGCTGATCAGCACGTCCGGCCGGGGGATATTGTGCTTTTTCATCAGCGCCAGCGCGGTATCGATACGGCGTCCGGTAGCGACGCCGAAGATCACACGCTGGCGATTTGCGCGCATGACCTCGATGAAGCGCATGAGAGCGCTGGGATTGCCCACCAGGTTCTGGTCCAGGTCGGTAAACAGGGCGCGGTCGCGATGGCGCAGGCGCGCCGGTTCCAGCGGTTTGTGCGGTACGCCGCCGGCCTGCTCGGGAAGTTCTGCGATCTTGTCGAGAAAGCTGCGCGCATGTGCCCGCCAGGAATAATGTTTACGCACGCCTTGCAGACCGTTGCGCGACGCCCTTGACCATGCCACCCGGTCGCGCAGCAGTTTTAGCAGCGCCTCGGTAATGGCTGCCCGGTCCAGCGGGTCCACCAGTTCACCGTTGTGGCAATTACCGATGATATCAACCGGGCCGCCGTTTTCGGTGGCCACCAGCGGCAGACCGCTGGCGGCGGCTTCCAGCAGGGTCAGCCCGAACGGTTCGGTCAGGGCAGGATTGATGAACACGCCGCGGCGCAAGGCAACGAGACGGTAAATATCGGGCACCTCGTCGGCGCGATGGAACTTGGGGAAGGCAACTCTCCCGTAAAGATCGTAGGCGTCGACCAGCAGCAGGATATTGGTCAATACCGACTGCGCGCCGGAATCCAGGTCGCGAATATCGTCGCGATTGCCAGCCACGATCAGCAAGTTTGCCGCCAGCTGCAGCGCCTTCGATTCGCCGAAGGCCTCGATCAGAGTCAGAATATTCTTGCGCTCGTCGGGCCGTGACAGCGCCAGAATCAGCGGCTTGTCAGGTTTGATCAGGAAGCGATCCACCTGTTTGGCGAAATCGATGGACTCGTCTTGCGACGGTGGGTGAAACTGCTCCAGGTTGGTGCCGGGCGGAATCACGGTCATGCGATCGGGATCGTAATAATTGTAAAGCCCGTACTGTTCCTCGATTTCGTTATGGGTGCTGGTGACCACCAGCGAGGCATTGGCGAGCACTTCTTCCTCGGCCTCGATTCGCCGCGCGATGTTATAAGTTGCCTCGATCTCTTCCCGCGATAGGCCCCGCGCCAGTAATCGCTTGCGCTTATCGCGACCCAGCGAATGACCGGTATGCACCAATGGAATGCCCAACAGGTTGGCGAGCCGCACGCCGACGTAGCCGGCGTCGGCATAATGGCTGTGCACGATGTCCGGCATGCGATTCTGCTCGTTCAGCCAGTGCAACAGGTTATCCATGAAACTGTCCAGGTGATCCCAAAGCTGTTCCTTGGCGATATACTCTTCCGGACCGGCGTCGATGCGGATGATTTGCACCTTGTCGGAGAGTTGTTCTAACGGCTGCGCATAATCCTCGCTTATCGCATCGTCGACGACGCGG
>Ga0224512_10004375_pt1 | contig 11957 bp, 7 predicted proteins | sample SF_May12_sed_USG_4_FD_169103 | JGI IMG/M metagenome (GOLD analysis project Ga0224512, IMG submission 169103) | Sediment microbial communities from San Francisco Bay, California, United States - SF_May12_sed_USGS_13 | ecosystem: Environmental > Aquatic > Marine > Sediment | place: USA: California... | reverse complement strand
CGCCTGCCGCGGAGACACCGCAGCATCGTGATCGACGTCGATGACGTGACCCGCCACGTACGCGATCGGTGTTGGGCGATAATGAGATAAGTGGCGTCCGAGCTGGTGCATGAGGGGTAGAAACACCGGCTGGACGGGCAGGTTGTTCCACTGGTTGCTGAGTCCGGAGGTCCACACCATCACGCGCCCCTCACCAAGTGGGGTCTCTGCGAGCGCCACTGCACCGTCGTCGAACCGGGCGAGAACGACCGACGTCGGGCCCGGCTGATAGCGGTGATACCGGAAGAAACGTGCGGCCGAAAAATCACCACTCCGCGGCGCTCCGAACGGTTCGAAGAGCGGGTGCCGGTAGTCGAGGATGCTGACTGTGCCTCCGCGGGCGTCGAGGCGATCGGTTGGGGTCGACAGCGTGCCCAGCGACTCGCTGAGCTCCGTGGTCCACGCGGCTCCGCCGGTGCGGCGGCCCAGCACGACGAAGAGTCCCCCTCCGTCTCGCACAAACTGGGTGAGACGCGCGCCAACGGCTCCCTGGGGAAACGGCGTGTCATAGAGCACGACGAGTGCGCGACCTTCGAAATCTCCGGCTCCGAGTCTTGCAGTCGACGTCACCGCGACATCAAAGGAGGGATCGAAGCCGATGGCAAGGGCCTCGCGCAGATACAGCAACTCGCTGGCGCCGGCGCTGGGATGGCGCACGATCAGAATTGGCATGCTGGTGGGTGGGGCGACCACGAAGTGAAACACGTCGTCGGTCGGCAGCCCGTCGCCGCTGATGCGCATGCGACCTCGTGTCTCGCGACCCGGCACGGAAACCGCGGCGAATCGTAGCGACGCCGCACCATTGGCAGGAACGGCGATCGTCTGCGCGGCCACGGCGCGGCCGTCGATTTCGAGTGTCACGTCGAGATCGGCGATTGGGGTGGTACCGAGATTGGCGATCCGGCCCAACACGGTCACACTGCCCCGATTTTGGGTTCCAACTCGCTCGACCGACGCACCGGTGACGGCAACGTTGGCCAAAGCGTCCTCCCCAACGTCGACCGTCGAGAGCGTTGTCCCATCCGGCAAGCGAAGATCCTGCTGTCCCTGCCAGCCGGCCCGCTGAAAGTCGGTGACGAACAGGACTTCTCGCCGTGGGAGCTCCGACGCTTCGAGGATGTCCCGGGCGAGCTGGAGGGCGGGGCCATATTGGGTGCGCCGGGAACTGGGGCGAGCCGCGTCGATCGTGGCACGAAGCGCTGCGGCATCGCCAGTCGCTTGATTCACGGCTTCCGCTCGATCGGCGAACAGCACGATTGTCGCGCGGTCGGCCGGCCCCAGGCCATCGACGGCTCGGGTTGCCGCCTCCGTCGCGCGGGTCCAGCGATCACCGAACCCCATGCTGGAAGATCGATCGAGCAGTATGACCACTTCCCGGGCCGTGCCAAGGGCTGCGCTCCCAAGTCCCGGCGTATCGAGGAGCGGCCGAGCAAACGCGGCTACGAGCAGCACCACCGCTGCGGCTCGAAGCAAGAGGAGAAGCCAGTGTCGGATCCGTTGCCGCCGCACTGTCCGAAACGGTACGCGTCGGACGAACATGAGCGACGGAAACAGCACCGTATCGCGCCGCTCGCGGTGGGTGAGATGAACGAGGATCGGGATCGCGACCGCAGCGAAACCCGCGAGGAAGAGCGGTGCGAGGAACGAGAAACTCATCATCGCACCCGGCTCAGCCGCTCCCGCAGAGACAAGTACGCGAACAGCGCGTAGTCAAGCGGCGCAGACGTGTCGAAGAAGTGATAGTCGAGCTGGTGTTGCCCCATGAGATCGGTGAGGTGTCGACGGTGCTCCGAGAGGAGGGTCCCATACTCCTCCTTCAGTGTCTCGGGCACGACAGGCATCCGCTCGCCGGTTTCCAGGTCCTCGAACTGTGCGGCCTCGTCGAAGGAGAAGTGGATCTCGGCGGGATCGAGCACGTGGAACACGATGACGTCGTTGCCTTTGTGGCGGAGTCGGTCGAGGGCGCGAACAATCGTCGCCGGGTCATCGTAGAGATCCGAGATGACGAGGAGAATGCTTCGGCGCCTCAGGATCTCCGCCACCTTGAGCAGCGGTGCCTCGAAGGAACCAGGCCCACGCGGTTCCATGCGATCGATCGTGTGGAGCACGACTTCCAGATGCTTGGCCGAGCAGGGCACGTAGTCGACCACGTCGTCGGTGAACGTCACGATGCCCACCCGATCGCGCTGCTGTCGGGAGAAATAGGCGAGGCACGCTGCCAAGTAGCGACCGTAGTCGAGCTTGCTGATGCCGTGGCTGCCGTACCCCATCGACGAGGAGACGTCAAACAGGATGCTGAAGTTGGCGTTGGTGTCGGCTTCATACTCCTTGACGTAAAAGCGGTCGGTACGTCCGAACACTCGCCAGTCGACGCGCCGAATGTCATCACCAGGCATGTAGGGACGATGCTCGGCGAAGTCGACGGACAACCCGAAATACGGGGAATGGTGAAGGCCATTGATGAAGCCGTCCACCACCGTACGTGCCAAAAGGTCCAGGTTGTTGATTCTGGACAGCACGTGCGGGTCGAGGAACCGCGTGGTACTCACATGCCCGACCGAGGCTCGGGAACGGCGTCGAGCAGCTGATCGATCAGCTGATCTGTGGTGATCCGTTCCGATTCCGCATGGAAGTTCTTGAGAATCCGATGCCGCAACACCGGGTGAGCCAGTGCGCGCACGTCCTCGAACGTCACGTGGTACCGGCCGCTCAGCAGTGCGCGAGCCTTGGCACCCAGGATCAGGTACTGGGCGGCCCGTACACTGGCGCCATACGACACCCACTTCGTGATGAAATCTGGAGCGTCGGGTTCGACTGGCCTGCTGGTGCGCACCAGTCGAACCGTGTAGCGCAACACGGCGTCGGGGACGGGGACCTTTCGGACCAGTTCCTGGAATGCGACGATGTCGCGACCCGTGATGGCATGCTCGAAGGAGTAGTCCTGAATCGCCGTCGTGCTGCGAACGATGTCCAGCTCCTCGTCTTCGGGTGAGTAGTCGATCACGATATTGAACATGAAGCGGTCGAGTTGGGCTTCTGGCAGCGGGTAGGTGCCTTCCAACTCAATTGGGTTCTGCGTGGCGAACACGAAGAACGGTTCGGTGAGATCGTACGTGCGGCCCTGCACCGTCACGCGATGCTCCTGCATGGCCTCGAGCAGCGCTGCCTGCGTCTTGGGCGGTGTGCGGTTGATCTCGTCGGCCAAGACGATGTTGGCGAAGATCGGGCCCGGCATGAACACCATCCGGCGTTGGCCAGTTTCTGGATCTTCCTGCACCAGGTCGGTCCCGGTGATGTCAGACGGCATGAGGTCGGGCGTAAACTGAATGCGTGAGAAGTCGAGGTCCAGCACCTCGGCGATCGTGTGGATGAGAAGCGTCTTGGCCAGACCCGGCACGCCCACGATGAGGCTGTTGCCGCCGGCAAACAGCGAAAGCAGCACTTGATCGACAACTGCTTCCTGGCCGACGATGAGCTTGCGAAGCTCCTCGAGCACGCGCGCCCTGCCGGCCGTCAGCCGATCTGCCAAGGCGATGTCGTCGGGGGTGTCGAGGGCTACCGGTTGTGTGGTCATGTGACTCCCATCAGTGTGTCATGGCGTAAACGATGTAGTTGATGCCCAGCTTGTACGCTTCGTTCGTCAAATCGATTGGGATGAAGCTTCGGTCTGACCACTCCCAGGATTCGCCGATGTCGTTGTTGTAGTTGGCGACGAGTAACAGGCGCTTGGTGGGATCGTTGTCCTCGAACACGCCATAGAACACCGACGGCAGCCACTGCCGCAGTGGGTGCACGAACTGATCGAGGGTTTCGATCTCGAAGAACGAGTGGAAGATCGGGTGTGACGGTTCGAGTCTCACCAGCTGCAGATCGGGCAATAGGCGCTGCATTTGCTCTTCGAAGTTGAACCACTGTGACTCCGCAAAATCATCGAAGATCACGAAGCCGCCCTTGAGCAGGTAGGCGCGAAATGCCTCCACCTCGGAATCGGTCATGGTCCAGTGTCCGGGCTCCGACAGGTAGGCGACCGGATAGCGCATGAGCTCTGGATCGTCGAGCGCCAGGATGTTGCTCTGCTCGACGATTGGGTCGAGGGTCGTCAACTCGCTCAGGATCTTGGTAAAATGCCGCTCGGCGCGCGGGTAGTCGTGATCCCATTGGAAGTTGATGCCGCCGAAAAATCCGCCACCGCCCCCCCAGCCGGCCCAGTCCGGTGTGTACCGGAGCCGTACGAAGGCGAACCGGCCGTCGTACGCGACGTTGAACTCCTCGAAGTTGATATTGTCGACGTTCGGCACCTCGCCGAACCGTCTGGAGCGAGAACGCTGTTGGGCGTCGAGATCGGTGGGCACTGACAATAAAAGTGCTGCCGCGGCGACGCCGATCATTCGGATCGTCAGGGCGTTACCGATTCGATCGAGCATCGTGTATCTCCAACAGCAGATCCTGGGCGGCCTCGAACCCGGGCGCGATCTCGAGTGCTCTCAGCACCGTGTGCCGGGCGTTCTCACGATCGCCGGCGCCCATGTACGCTCGGGCGAGCTGATACTGGGCCTCGGCCCTGTCGACCGGATCGAGTGCGAGTACCGCACGGCGCTCACGAACCGCTCGTGACCACGTGCCGAGCTCGGCCGACAGCTCAGCGAGCCGTCGATGGACGTCAGCGTCAAACGGATAGACGTAGATCGATCGCTCCAATGCGTCAGCCGCGTCGGCCGTCGCCCCGAGCGTGTCACGAATGGTGGCCAACGCCAGCAGCGCCCGGTAGTGGCTGGCATTTCGCGCAGTCAAGTCATCGAGCTCTCGCGCGGCGCGGTCCAGCTCACCGCGCTCCCTGAAGAGGCGCGCCAGATACCAGTAGGGACTCGAGACGCCCGCATATTCCGGGAACAGCGATTTGGCCCGCACGAGGACTGGCTCTGCCTCGTCGAAGCGCTGTTCCTCGATGAGCAACTGTCCCGCCGCGACCAGCGCCAGGAAGTCGTCGGGGTCCTGCCGCGCACGGGCGAGAATCGCGTCGCGCGAGTGCTCGCCGCCGTGACCGGGGGTCTCGACGGGCTTGAGGACTGCGAGGGTGCGCTCGAAGCGCGCGCGAAGGTAATCCTCGAATGCCTCGTCGAACTCATCCAGGTCGGTGCTGAGCACGTCGCGGAAGACCTGCCTGGCACTCTTCCCGTCGCGATACGCGCGGAGCATGCGCGGAAACGCCGTGAAGCCGTGGTCCCGCTCGATGAACTCGCAGACGAGCGATGCCTGGTAGTAGGAGTACCCAAGCTGCTCCGGGAACGTGGGACGGACAAACCCGTTGTTGAGCTCGCTCACTGGCAGCAACCGTCCATCGCGAAAGGCGAGCAGAAAGCCTGGATCGAGCGCGTCGCCCCACCCGTCGCGCGCCTGTCGCTCTTCGAAGACGGCCAGCCCCTCGGAAAGCCACCGTGGCACTCGGTGTTCACTCAAGCCCAGGTGAAACGTATGGGCGAGCTCGTGCCACAGGGTGGATCCCCAGTTGAAAGATCCGATGTCTCGGGCCGATGGCGAGTCCATTGCGACCACAGGCCCGAAGCTCACGCCGAGTGCGCCCAGCCCGACGAGACCGATGGTCCGGACGGAGAAATCGGCGTGGCGCGTGAACGCCTCCACACGGATCGGCGTGTGTGGTCGGAAGCCGTACCTGTTTGCCAGCCTGGCATAGGCCTCCTCGGCCAACTCCGTCATGTACAGCGACAGCGCGTCGGACTCGTTCCGATCGCTCACGATGTGAAAGCGCTCCGTCGGAACCGTAGTGAACCGGTCGAGTTCATCGAGCAGGTCGAGCGTGTTCTTGGTCCAGGCATCGAATGGATCGCCCTGGAACGCGATTTCCAGATTTGCCCGACCTGCACCCATGTTGCCAACCCGCAGCTGATTGGTTCCGAGCACCGCGTACCCGCGCCACGACAACGAATCGACTTGGACGGCACGCGTGCCGAAGCCAACCGCTTCCTGATACAGGCGGTTTCTGGCGCTCACCTCTGCGAGCGTCACAAAGAGACCGCCGAAGCGCGGATTGAGCTCGAGCACATGGGTTGTGGTCCGATCGAACGCCGGGCGCTCGTTGCGGAGAAACTGGACGGCGGCGCGAACTGCGAGCGCATCCAGGTCAGTCGGGTCGATGCCCAAGGCGTGGTCGATGTCCTGGGTGGCACGGTCGAAGTCTTCGAGCTCGACGAGCAGCGTGGCGCGGAAGACTCGCGCCTGGGTCGAGTTGGGATTGGTCTCGAGGCTCCGATTCACGAGTGTCATGGCTTCGGGCGATCCGCCGAACCGTCTGACTCGAGCGAGGCCCAGGAGCGCGTCGGGGTGATCGCCGTTCCGTTCCAAAATGGCGTCGTAGGCTTCCCTCGCGTCCGAGCCGTTGTATTTGTCGAGGAACAAGTTCCCCACGAGGAGACGAGCCTCGACGTTGTCGGGGTCCGCGGCAATGGCCTCGTCGTACGTACGGAGTGCGTCGTGGAACAAGTCGGAGTTGGCGATGCCGAGGTATCGAACAGCCGTGGCGACCGCGGTCAGATCTCCGGACGAAAGGCTGCGGCTCTGATTGTAGGTGTCGATGAACGAGTCGAACGTGCGCATCGCGGCGGCCACGTCACCGCTGTGGTAGAGAAGCAGCCCAAGCTCGAGCTTGCCGGTGAGGGCATCGGACGCCCGCCCGGCCACCGCGCGAGCAAACGCGTCCCGCGCTTTGGCGCGAGCGCCTTGGAGGAGCAGCACGCGCCCGAAGCTCGTCCACAGTTCCGGCGAATCGGGGTTGGCTGCAATGAACCGTTCGGCGGCGTTGTTCGCCTCGTCGTACCGCCCGACTTCTGCGAGTGCGCGTACCAGCGCGCGACCGACGTCACTCGCAGCGGGCTGTCGCCGTGCCAAGCGGGTGAGTCCATCGATGGCGTCGTCGTAGCGACCCTCGAGGTAGGCTGTCCGTGCCGTCGCGAGCTCGTCTTGCGCATACGTGCCGCTGAACACGACGAGGCTCGCCGTGAGCGCGACGACGAATACTCTCACCCGTCCGATGCTCATTCGGGGTTCCTCGTCTCTCGTTCTCGGATCGTGCGGCTCGTACGCGCGAGCTCCAACGCGAGGCGTTCGAGCTCCGATTCATAGATGTCGGGCGCGAGCTCATCCTTGCGGGCGCGCAGAGTTGCAATCGCCTGTTCGAGCCGCTGCCGTGCCTGGTAGAGCGCGCGGAGCTCGGGGTCGTCGGGCAGTGTCGCGACCGCCGCCGCCAGTGGGTTGTCCAAGAAGAGTGATGCGGCGATGGCACCGTCCCCAGTTCGAGGGTCGGGCTCCGTGCTGCCCTTGCTGTCCCCGTTGTCGTCCAGCAGGGCGTGCTCGGTGACGAGGCGATTCCCCGTGTCGTAGTGACGGTTCACCTCGCGCCGCGCGAACTCAAACGCTTCGAGGACAGAGACACGCTCGTTCTTGTCGGTATCGGCACCGTCGGAGGCAAAGGCGCGAACGAAGAAGCTCGCAAAGACGGTCTCATAGCGCTCGCGTCCCGACCTGGTGGCCGTGATGATCGTTCGGCGGGACCCGGAAAGGACTGGCAAGAAATCACCGCTCGCGCTCGCGAGGTTCGCCACGACGAGTTGCTGGGTGGGGAAGCGCGTGAGCAACGCGGCAATGTCTTCGGCACTGACGTCGGGACCCGGAAGATTGATGCGGGCGCTCCCGCCAACCGCGCTTCCATGACCGATGAACACGATGACCACGAGCGCGTCTGGCTCAGCACGGCTCGCGATCTCCATGACAGCGGCATCCAAGTTCGCTTTGGTTGACTTGCGACTGCCGGCGACCACGTCGGGGTCTTCGCAAAGGTAGACAATGTGGTCTGCGGGCAGTTTCAACCTGTCCTGTGCAGCCGTGAGCAGTGTCGTGCTCCACTCGTCGAACGATGCCCGGTACTGCGCTTCTCCTCCTATGCCACTCACCACGAGCAGATACGTCTGCGCTTCCCCACTTGCGGGTCCGAGCGAGAGCAGTGCCACCAGCCAGGCACGCATGCAATGTCTCGTCATGCCAGGCCTCGGTAGCGTCGATAGCCCCACTCGACGCCGATCAGCGTGAGAAGTATCAAGAACAGCACGGGCATGTCCCACAGGTCGCGGCGCTCCTGGACCGTGGTTCCGCTCTCGGTGAAGCTCACGTCCTCGGGAAGCGAGTTCACCGTCTCAGGCGTGTAGAAACGACCACCGGTCTCGTCGGCGATCCGCTCGAGCAGTGACTCGTTCATCTCTGCCCCGAAATACTCCGATTGGAGATCCCCGGCCTGCACGAATGACCGGCCACCGCCAAGCGGCACTCCGCTGTGTTGGGCGTCGACGTGGACGTCGTAGAGCCCGTCTTCGTCAGCCACAAAGGCCGCGCGGTACTCGCCGTCCCGCTGGACGGTCCACTCCATCGGGACCCTTCGTTCCGCGCCACTTGGGCTAGTGACCGTGGCGGTGACGTCTGCACCGTTGAGTTTGACGTAGCCTGAATCGGATACATCGGCCGTGACGCTCACCAGCCCGTCCCGCTCCACGCGATCTGTCGACACGGACACGCTCACGTGATTCGGCACGTCGGTCACCAGCCACCGAAGGAGCTGGCGCCAGAACGTCTCGTGGGTCTGGTCTTCCAGCGGGATGTCCGCATGCATCTGCCACATCCACGAGTCCTGGACCGGAAACGCCAACGCCTTACCCCGTCCGTACCGCTGATACGCCAAGACCACGAGCGGATCACGGCTCTCGCCACTTCGGCCCAGCAGCAGGGTACTGGCACCAGGCTTGACGTCCCGCACCGCGTTGAGCATCGAGACCGGCGGCAGATCTTTCCAGCGTGCTTCCGACGCGTCCATCGAGGGCGCGAGCTGGGTCACCGGATGTGCGCGGCCCAGCGATGTCGGCTCGACCGCGACCTCTGCGAAGAATCCACCGGTGTCCGAGTTGGTCTCCGAGTCGAGGTAGACGGGGAGTGCTTCCGCGAGGGCTGTACCGGCGTAGCCACCGCGCGCGAAGGCGAGTCGGCCACCGAGTGCCAGCATGCCACCTCCGCGCCGGCTCACGAAATCGGCGATCATGGTCAGCTGATCGTGTGTGAAGAAGCTCGCCTCGACGGATCCCAGAATCAGCCCATGATAGCGGAACAGTTCCTCTCGCGTTGTGGGGAACCCTGCAGACAGCTCGTCGGGATCGTCGACGTCAATGCGGTAGAACTTGTCCTCAGCGGTCCGCTGCAACACGACGACGCGGAGGTTTTCATCGTCAGCCACCGCGCGTCGGACGAACTTGACCTCGAACCGGGGCTCGCCCTCGAAGTAGAGGATCCGTCGTCGGTCATCTTCGACGACCAGAAGGGTCTCGATGGTGTTGTTTTCCCTAACGACCTCGCCGTCGACCGGAGTGACGTGGAATCGAATGAGGCGCGGGCCCGGCTCGGACGCCGCGAAGTGCGTGCGGACTAGATCGGCCTCGGCGTTGCGCGAGAGGCGAACCTCCTCTGCCGCCACGATACGGCCGGCGTCTTCGACGGTCACCCGTATCGTCTCGCCGCCGAGCCCGCGGTGTGTCACGGTGAGATCGACCGCTACCGACGATCCTTCGAGAACGGTGCGGGGAACGGTGACTCGTTCGAGCGCAATGTCCTTGTCGAACCGCGGGCGGCCGAGCCCAACCGTATGCACGGGCACGCCGGCCGCCTGGACTTGCAGCAGGGCGTCAGTCAGCGAGCTCTCCGCGTTGTCGGCGCCGTCGGTGACCAGCACGAGCCCGGCCAGCGGTACCGCCCCCAGCTCGCGGCGGGCCGTTTCGAGCGCACGCCCCAGGTCGGAACGACGCCCGGCGAACGTCAGCTCGTCGGCCTGCTGCAACCGAGCAACTGTTTCGGAGAATCGGAAGAACCGGAGTTTGAAGCGCTCGGACAGTGCCTGGAGCAGCGCACCGTCTTGCTCTGCGAAGTGTTCGAGCACGAAGTCACTGCGTGGCCGGTCGCCCTGATCGGCGATCTTCATGCTGCGCGAATCGTCAATGAGAATGCCAAGGAAATTTTGCTGAGGAACCACTGTTGCGATCACCAAGATCGGACGTGCCAGACAGAGGGCGAGAATTGCGAATGCTGCGATCCGCAGGGACGTGAGGATGAGCCGGTCTCTTCGGTCGAGCTGTCGCGTGCGTGCATAGACCATGAGTGCGATGCCGGCCGCGGTGGCGCCGAGCAAGAGCACCAGAGTTACCGGCCACGGCGATTCGAACCCAAGTCGACCCTGCTCGAACACAACGGGCCGGTACTTGAATAGGAGCTGGAAGAGTTTCTCGAGCATCACGTCAATGGCTCATGCCGTACACAATCATGTTTACGCCCAACTGGTACGCGAAGTTGGAGTATCGAATGGGGTACCAGGGATCCTCGGCCCACTCCCAGGCATCTCCGAGGTCCGTGTTCCAGTTGATGACGACCATGAGGCGACCGTCATCGTCGAAGATTCCCTTGAGGGCCGGCACGTATCCGTCGCGCTCCCACGTCGGCCGGTTGCCGACGCCGCGCCCCCGTGCCGGCACCTGGAGAATCTCGTCGATGTGGTAGAACGCTCGGAGGAGCGGGTGAGTCGGATCGATATCGACGATGGCATACTCGGGGAGCACGCGCCGTATCTCGACCTCGAAGTTGTCCCATTCCCGCGAGCCCCAGAAGTCGTCGATCACGAGGAATCCACCGGCCAGCAAGTACTGACGCAGGCCCTCGACTTCGGGTGCCGTGAGGGACATGTAACCGACCTCGAGCGCATACAGGAAGGGAAACCGACGCAGCTCCGGATCGTCCAGGCGGACCGGGTGTTCTTGCTCGTAGGCGTCGATGTTGGTCAGGTGTCGCAACCCAATGAGGAATTGTCGATCCGCTTTGGGGAAATCCACCGCCCAGCTGCCGAAGCGCCGACCTTCCCAGCTCGTGTACTGCGCACGGGTGAAGTAGAACGCGCGGTTTGCGGGCTCCCGCTGCGAGTCCTCGAGGTCCTGGCGCACAGCACCCTGTCGGAGCACGTCCGCAGGCCGGTGAAGAGGTGCTACCAGGGCCAAAGCCGCGAGGCCCGCGATCGGGAGGACGACGGTGCGGGGCAGGATGGCTCCCTTGAGGTGAGTGAGGCGGTGGATACCCTGAACATACCGACCGTTCCCGCCGGAGTTCCAGGTTGTGCACCGCGGCGGCTAGTCGTGTTCTCCCGCCCGCCCGACGGCGTTTTGCCCGAACCGGTTGCGGACCGCGTCGAGCGCTCGTGACAGTGCCCGGTCGCGGGCGCTCTCCAACTGGGCCTCGTCGGGAGCCGGGAACAGCGAGAGCTGGTCCACACTGTCCTCATGGTTCAGCTGCGAAAGCGACACGCCAATGAGTCTTGCGGGCACGCGCCGCGCGTGGCGGAGACGCCTGAGCAGGTCCGTTGCCACCGTCGCGACGATGCGGTCGGCGACGACGGGTTCGGTAAGGGTGCGACTCTTCTGTCTGGTGCGGAAGTCGTAATCTCTAATTCGAACGGTGATGGTTCGGGCGGTCCATTGGTGTTTGCGGAGATCGGCGGCCGCCCGATCGACCAACCGTAGCAGCTCCCGTCTGAGGGCGGCGTCATCGGAGATATCTTCGGCGAATGTCTCATCGCGGCTCAGGGACTTGGAGCGCCGATGTGGCTCGATCGGCGTCGCGTCGATTCCACGAATGCGGCGATACAGCCATTTGCCGGTCCGTTCGCCAAACCATTCGCCTAGCGTTGCGATGTCGTGCTGGAGCGCATCCGGCACCGTAACGAGTCCGACCCATCTGAGCCGTTGCTGAAAGCGGGGTCCGATGCCCGGGATGTCGGCGAGGTCGAACTGGGTGAGGAACGCCTGTTCGTCTCCCGGGGGCACCACGAT
>Ga0224512_10004374_pt1 | contig 11958 bp, 12 predicted proteins | sample SF_May12_sed_USG_4_FD_169103 | JGI IMG/M metagenome (GOLD analysis project Ga0224512, IMG submission 169103) | Sediment microbial communities from San Francisco Bay, California, United States - SF_May12_sed_USGS_13 | ecosystem: Environmental > Aquatic > Marine > Sediment | place: USA... | reverse complement strand
GGACGAACAGCACGAGGGGCAGCGCGGCCACCGAGCTGACCAGGGAGGGCAGCGCGTAGGTGATGAGGCGAAGCGGTGGATGGCGGACGCTTGCGTCGCTCACGTCGAGGACGGGGGTCGGAGCCACAGCACGGGCGTGCGCGCCTTGTAGGCCTGGTATTCGGAGTCGTCGCCCCATTTTGCGTCCGACCGTGATTCGAGCAGCGGGATTCCGCTGATGCGCGTCAGCAGCACGTACACGAAGAGCGGAGAGATCAGCGTCACGAGCTGCCAACCGGAGAGCGCCGGGACGGCAACGAGCGCGACACCGATCCAAAGCAAGATCTCGCCACAGTAGTTGGGGTGGCGCGACCAGGCCCACAGGCCCGTGGTAATGAACCGATCGCGATTCGCCGGATCGGCCCTGAAGATCCCTTTCTGACGATCGGCGATGGCCTCGATCGCGAAGCCTGCGATCCAGACGGCCGTTCCCAGAGCCGCCAGCGCGCCCACGGGCTCTGCAGTCGCCGCCGTGATGACGGCGAGCGCGCACGAGACGGTGAGGAAGACCCACAGACCCTGGAGCGTCCAGGTCAGGAGGAAGCGAGGAAAGCTCGGTTTGAGAGCGTCGAAGCGGCGGTCGGAGCCTTCGCGCCGGATGCGTCGGAAGAGAAAGGTGCCGAGCCGCAGCGCCCAGACGCCGACCAGCAGCGCCAGCAGGAGCGCTCGCGGATCGCGGCTTCCCAGGGCGACGGCGCAGGCGACGACCGAGAGGTAGGTGAGGCTGCCCGTAAGGTCGAAATAGCGCTCGGTCTGAGCGGCGTAGGCATGGATGAAGACCAGCCAGTTGAGGGCGAAGCAGAGGGCGCCGCACAGCGCGAACACGGGGATCGCCCCGACCCGCTGTCCGCCCTGGCTTCCCGCCCAGCCGATGGCGGCCGCGATCAACAGGATCACCGGGATCGACAGGGCGGCTTGAGCCGTGGACTTGCGCATCCGGTAGGTCTAGCCCAGGAGGCGACGCAGCTGCGCCCGCTGCAACGGCGGCTGCGTCGCTACCAACCGCGCGTTCCGGCGCCGCCCTTGAAGGGGCCCACGAGGTCCGAGGTGATCCAGCCGCCGTAGAAGTCGCCCGGCTGTGACAGGACGCGCTCGCCGTCGAGCGGTTCGCGTTCTCCTCTCATTCGGCCGGCCACCGTTGGGGCACGCGCCGAACCTTCCCGGTGGCGTAGCCGACGCTTGCTGCGTAGTCCAGCATCCGCTCATACTCAGCGTCGCTCATTTGCGGGTCTCGTGACATGATCCAGACATTGTTCCGGTCGGGTACGCCAATGATGGTCTTCTGGTAATCCTGGTCCAGGTACAGAATGAGGTAGGCCGCCTTGAAGGGCCACAGGAACTGCATGCGCCATTCGGCGTTGGTTTCCTCGTCATACACCCACCCCTTCGGGGTAAAGCGCTTCTCCGGCCCGTCGAATCCGCCCTCACGGAAGGTGTAGGTGGTCTCGATGACGCCCGCGTCGGTGAGCCGGTAGGATTCCACGCCGTTGTGAGCGCCTTCCTCGCTGAAGAACGGGAGGGTGATGGGAATGAACCCGATCACGTACCAGTCGCCCATGAACCGCTCCAGGTCCACTTTGCGATCCATGGCCTCCAGCGGCGGCATGTCATTGGTCGCGCAGGCGTACAGGAGCACCGGGGAAAGCAAGGCGACCAGTAGATGCAACCAGCGGGTGGACCCACCGAATCCGATCTCTTTGCCTTCAGACATTTGCTCGAACCTCGTTTCTCGTAATCGCCCCTGCAATCAGTCTGCTTTCGACTCTGGACGCAAGTTAGTCGCGGCGGACGTGGCCAAAGCCGTGCCCTGGCGACTTCCAGGGTGCGACGCAGATCGCGGTAAAGAGGACTTCGAGGTTGTCGACTGGCATCTCGGCCAAATCCTTTCTGACTACAGGCGTTACTACAATCCAGATTCCGGACACCAACGTGCATACAATGTGTCCAGCGAGGTCGGTAATTCCTACAATATCGGGATGGACAGGTGCGCCGCTCGCGCCCGGGTCGCCGATCAGACCACCCCGTAGGCCAGCATCGCGTCGGCGACCTTCACGAATCCCGCAATGTTGGCGCCGCGCACGTAGTCGATGTGGTCGCTCCTGGGCGTCCCTCCGTACGCCACGCACCGGTCGTGGATCCCCTGCATGATCTCCCGGAGCAGCAATTGCAGCTCTTCCTCCTTCCAGGAGATCCTGGCCGAATTCTGGCTCATTTCGAGGCCCGATACGGCGACGCCGCCGGCGTTCGCCGCCTTGCCCGGTGCATACAGGATCTGCGCATCCTTGAAGACGTGAACGCCGTCCAGATCGGTCGGCATGTTCGCGCCTTCGGAGACGCCGCGACAGCCGTTCTTGACCAGGATCGTGGCATCGTCACCATCGAGCTCGTTCTGGGTCGCGCAGGGGATCGCGAGGTCGCACGCCACCCTCCACGGGCGTTGGCCTGCGTGGAAGGTCGCGCGCTTGAATTCGTCGGCGTACTCGGCGATGCGGCCGCGCCGGATGGTCTTCAGCTCCTTGACCCATTCGAGCTTCTCCCGATCGATCCCATCGGGGTCGTGGATGAAGCCGCCCGAATCCGAGAGCGTCACTGCCTTGCCACCCAGTTGAATGATCTTCTCAACCGCGTGGGTCGCGACGTTTCCCGAGCCGGAAACGACGACGGTCTTCCCCTCGACGGAGTCGCCGCGTCTCTTCAACATGTCTTCGAGGAAGTATACGGCGCCGTAGCCCGTCGCTTCGGTTCGAATCAAGCTGCCGCCGTACTCGAGGCCCTTGCCGGTCAGCACACCGGTGAAGCGGTTGGTGATGCGCTTGTACTGGCCGAACATGTACCCGATCTCGCGGGTGCCCACGCCGATGTCTCCCGCCGGGACATCGATGTCGTCGCCCACGTGCCGGTAGAGTTCGGTCATGAAGGATTGACAGAAGCGCATGACCTCGTGATCCGACTTGCCCTTCGGGTTGAAGTTCGCACCGCCCTTGCCACCGTCGATCTGCAGGCCGGTGAGGCTGTTCTTGAAGGTCTGTTCGAAGGCCATGAACTTCAGGATGCTTTCCGTGACGCTCGGGTGGAAGCGGATGCCGCCCTTGTACGGACCGATGGCGTTGTTGTTCTTGACCCTCCAGCCGCGCTGTACGCGGATGTTCCCATCGTCGTCTTCCCAACAGACCCGGAAGCTGACCACCCGGTCCGGCTCGGCGATGCGCCGAAGGATCTGGTACTCGTGGTACTCCTCCTTGTCGGCGATGAACTCGAAGATGTCCTCGGCGACTTCCTGAACCGCCTGCACGAACTCGGGCTGGCCCGGATTGCGCTTCTTGACGCCTTTGATGAATCGCTCGAGGTCGACGTGGTCCGATACCGCCATGCTGTCTCTCTCCCTGCCATCCCCATGACCCGCGCGACCCGCGGTGATCCTCCTCCGACTCCTATTCTAGTCGCTGAGCCTCCGCACTACACTGCCGGAGATGACCGAGCACCACCTGCTGATCTTCCTGATCCAGGTCCTGCTCCTGCTGGGCCTGGCGCGGGGCTTCGGCGAGCTGCTGCGCCGCCGGGGTCACCCGCCGCTCGTCGGGGAGATCCTGATCGGGGTGCTGCTCGGCCCGACGGTGCTGGGCCGCGCGCTGCCCGAGCTGCAGGTGGCGATCTTCCGTAAGTCCGGCGAGCCTTGGCGCCGGTTGCCAGATTCTCTCCGCGCCGTGCTCCGTCAAGGACGGACGGGAGCGCCACCCGGCCACGGGACGGCCCCGCAACTGTGCGGCGCATCACGTTCCGACCGAAATCAGCCGCCGTTACGGAAGGAGGTCCGCTGCGCTTGGAGAACGCGCGCCCACGCGCACGGCCGACGCGAGGTCCAGATGAGCGAGGTTGCAGCGCCCAAAAAGATCTTGCGCTTTCACCGGACGGAGCGACTCGTACACTGGGCCATCGCGATCCCGTTCCTCATCTGCTACCTGACCGCCCTCATCAAGATCGTCGTGTACCATCCCGACCCCCAGCGACCCTATCGGGAGCTCCTGTGCTGGATCCACCGGGGCTCCGGTGTCTGCCTCATCGTCCTCCCGATCCTCGCCGTGTTCCGGAGCACCGGCGAGTTCCGCGTGCACCTGAACAACATCCGACAGGCCTGGCTCTGGACGCTGGACGACCTGAAGTGGCTCGTGCTGATGGGATTCGCGGCGATCAGCAGCAGGACGAAGCTGCCCGATCAGGGCAAGTTCAACGCGGCCGAGAAGCTGAACTTCATGCTGCTGATGACGACCTACCCGCTGTACGTCCTGACCGGTCTGACGATGTGGCTGACGGACGGGGCATTCGTCTCCTGGGTCGTCCACGCTTCCATGGGCATCATCGCCACTCCCCTGCTCGCGGGCCATCTCTTCATGGCGGTCATCAACCCTTCCAGCCGCGTCGGGCTCGAGGGCATGATCTCGGGCTTCGTCGACAAGAGCTGGGCGAAGCACCACTACGGCAAGTGGTATCGGGAGCAGTTCAAGGAGGGCGCGACTGCCGGAAGCCGCCGGCCGGACGACGGGAGCGCTCATTCGTAAGTCCTCGCCCATTCTCGCTGGATCGGCCGCACTGGGTCAATCACCTGATTCTTCTCAGGCTTCCGGCGACTTGAGGTCGCGCGCGAGGGTGACCGTGCCCGCGTATTGCGCAAAGAATCAGCCAGCCCGAAACACGAGCAACTCCGGGATCTTGGAGGCTGGCCTCGTCCCTCCTCACGGCTTACCTCTCACACGCTGACTGACATACGCTGGGGCCCATGAACACTCTGCGGCTTCAGCTTCTGATGTTGCTCTCCGCCGGATGGGTGAATCGCAGTCAGCAGGACGTCATCCAGTACTTGCAGGAGGAGAACCGCGTGCTGCGCGAGCAGCTGGGCAGAAAGCGCTTGCGATTCACCGATGGGCACCGCCGTCGCCTCGCAGCCAAGGCCAGGGCAATCGGCCGCAAAGGGCTCTTCGAAATCGGCACCCTGGTGACACCAGACACGTTGCTCCGATGGTACCGGAGGTTGATCGCCAAGAAGTACGATGGCAGCAAGACCCGCAGACCCGGTCGCCCCAAGACAGTGGCCGAGATCGAACAGCTGATCTTGCAGATGGCCCGCGACAACCCTCGCTGGGGTTACACCCGAATCCGAGGCGCGCTCCGCAATCTCGGCCACGAGGTTGGCCGCAACACGGTCAAGCGAATCCTCTTGGAAAACGGGTTCGACCCCACCCTTCTCCGGAAACTGGGCATTTCGTGGGCGACCTTTCTGAAGGCTCTTTGGGGTGCCATCGCAGCAACGGACTTCTTCAGCGTCGAGGTGCTCACGCGGACTCACTACCTCATCCACGATCGCGATCCGCTGTTCACACGGGCGTTCAGGGAGCTTCTCAAGTCCTCCGGCGTGAAGACAGTGAAGCTGCCGGTGCGAAGCCCCGATTCGAATGCTTACGCGGAGCGATTCGTTCGTTCCATCAAATTCGAGCGTCTGGCCCAGATCATTCCACTGGGCGAGCGCCACCTTCGGGAAGCCGTGAAGGAATACACACAGCATTACCATTGTGAGCGCAATCACCAGGGTCTCAACAACGAGCTGATTGAGAAGCCCAGCGACGAGCCCAAAATGGACGGTGCCGTCGAGTGTCAAGAAAGGCTGGGAGGTGTCCTCCAGTACTACTATCGGAGAGCAGCGTGACGGTAGGCTGAGTATTGGCACACTACGCGGAAGAAGACCAGCGGTTCGATCGGTGTCGGCTGGCCGAGGCGCTGCCGCCAGCCCCCGAAGCGACGGAGACCCGCCCCTCCTGGACGGCCGGGTTCAGGAGCCATCGGCTGCGTCGTCGATGTCCGGAATGTCGACATCGTTGAGATCCGGCAGGTCGTCGTCGTCGATGTCCGGCAGGTCGTCGTCGTCGATGTCCGGCAGCTCTCCGTCGTCGATGTCCGGCAGGTCGTCGTCGTCGATGTCCGGCAGCTCGCCGTCGTCGATGTCCGGCTCACCGCCGTCGTCTCCGTCGTCGATGTCATCGACATCATCCACGTCATCGGCGTCGTCTGCATCGTCCACGTCCTCGTCTTCGGCGTCGTCTGCATCGTCCACGTCCTCGTCCTCGGCGTCGTCTGCATCGTCCACGTCCTCGGCGTCGTCCGCATCGTCGCCGTCGGAATGCGCCTCTCCGCTCCGGTCCGGGACGTCGTCGTCCCAATCGGGCGGCACGAGAGCACCACCCCCGACGGCGTCGACCTCGACGAATCGGGCGTCGAGGGTCCCGGATGGCGTGAGGGAACCGAATGCCCACACCCGACTGCCCGCGTCCGGCCGTGCGGGCACGACGGCTGCGCGGGCGGTCTCGATCGTCAGGAGCGACGTCGCGAGTTGGCTGCCGTCCCGCGCCGCGACCCACGCTTCCAGCGATGCCTGCCGCGTGCCAGGGGCGAAGTCGAGAGCGGGCCGCGAGCGAGCATCCGCGAGCTCGCCGTTCGCGGCGACCCAGCTGCCGGTCACTCGGGCCGGGCTCGCGACGGACGGGCCGCCGACATCTCCTGCTACGCGTAGCCGGCCGATGGCGTGGCCGCCGTCCGGAAGCTCTCGCAGCCGCCCGGATACGCTGGCCGGTGCATCCGCCGACGCTCGTTCGATTCGCGTGGCGCGGATGTTTCCGTCGACATCGCGCAGGCCGTGTACAGCGATTCGGTCGCCGGGTCGCGCGTCCGAAAGCGAAAGCCCGGAGAACCGCTGCACGGCCCGCGACGCGTCGACCACCTGGAGCAGAACCTCGAGCCGTTGGGCCGCGCTATCTACCCGCGTCACGGTTCCGGTGACGGCCGGCTGGACCTCGATCCGCGCGGCACGAAATCCGGCGCCGTCCTGCACCGCGTCGACGACCACCGTCTGGCCCGCGCGGAGACTGCTCACGGAGCGCGGGGCACCATCGCGCTCGACGCGGGTGCCCGCGTCGTAACGGATGGGCTGACCGTTGACGCAGACGCTTCCGAATCCCGTGAGTGTCCCGAAGAAGCCGGTACCACCCGCTCCGCCTTCGTCCTGGGCGCCCGTACCGCCCATGCCCCTGTCGCTTCCGAGCCCCGTGCCGCCCACGCCTCGGTCGTCTGCGAGGCCGGTGCCGCCCATACCCCGGTCGTCGTCCCCGCCGCACGGGTTGGGCGAGGCCGAACGTCCGATCTGGGGATGGAGAGCCAGGAAGAAGATCGCGAGGATCGGCACGAGCCGAAGCGCTGCTCTATGCATCGGAGGTCTCTTTCCCGCTTCGTTCGGCGTGCAGGTACGCACCGAAGTGGATCCGACGGTCCGCCCCGGGCGTATTGGCGTCGGAAGCTTGGGCGTCGCGTGCTTCCAGGTTCCAGGTTCGCAGTGCGACGGTAGCGAGTTCGCGAGCGCGTGCGTGGAGCCGCTCGGCGTTGGCGGGAGAAAGGCCGCCGCGCCAGACCACCTGGTCGAGCATCGGCGGTCCCTCGCCCTCGAGGTTGTGGCTGCTCGCGGCGATGTGAGCAGCGAGGATCCGCGCGAAGAAGTCTATCTTCTCCTCGAACCCCTTTTCCGGGATGAAGGCGGCGCGGCGGAGGCAGATGCGGCCGTGTTCGTTCGTTTCGACGGCGCCGAGCCGTAGCCATTCGTCGATCAACGTCTGGGGCCGGATGTCCTGCCCCGCGCGCTCGACGAGGTCGCGTATGGAGACGCCGGCGCGGCGGCTGGAGCGGTTCAGGGGGAGGGGCTCGCCGTTCTCGTCCAGGAACTCGGGAAGCGCCAGCCAGTCGGCGACGAGGCGTGCTCCGAGCGAGGCCGTGGCCGAGGCCTCGTCGTCGACCGAAAGCTCCCGAATCCGCTTCACCTCGCGGCGGTGCACCCCGGTCAACAGCGCAACCCGGGCGGCGCTCTGCTCCTTGCCCTCGAGGGCGAACTGGCGGTCCGCGACCTCGATATAGACCTGCTTCAGGAGTTCGGTGAAGTCCGGATAGGTGATCTGCTCCCGAATCAGGAACTGCACCAGCGGGCGTAGGACGCGGCGCAGCGCGCGAATCACGAGGCTATGTCGTTCTTCGGGCAAGCCCGCTCCTAACGGAAGAAAGTGTCCCAGCGGAACTCCAGGCCGACGGCCCAGTCCGGTGATTCCTTCGAGAGCCCCGCCACGGCATAGGGCAGCACACTGAGGTAATCCGTGATGCGGACGTTCACGAAAGGCCCGACTACGTGTCTGGGACCGCGGCCGGGAATCGAACTCTCTCGAAAGCTGTAGCGGGCGCCGACGGTCCAGCGGCGATCGATGCGAAAGGAGAAGCCCGTTCCCGCGCGCCAGGAATTATTGCGATCCTCGCCCTTGGGCTCTCCGACGAACTTGTACCCGACGGTTGCGTACGGTGTGAGCACGTAGCTGCCGAGTCGGAACTTCTGGCTCACCATTGTTTCGAGTGTGTAATCGAACTCCCCCGTGCCGAGGTTCTTGTCCTCGTCTGCCGTGGGAAACTTGATGCGCCCGCCGAATCCCAGGAAGGGCCACTTCGGCGAGGGCGGAAAGTAGAAGTAGGAGAGCCGCAGGTAGGTGTCACCGACCCCTTCGTCGACTCCGGTCCCGCCGGTCGCGCTGGCTTCTCCCCGGAACGGGCCGTCGACCCGCAGGTAGGGCACGGTGACCCGGATGCGGAAGCGATCGCCCGGCGAGAATTGCAGGCGTTCGAAGCGGTACTCGAGCGAGACTGGAACGGCGAGCAGATTGGTCTTCCCGAAGTCACTGCCGTAGTCCCCCGACCGGTAGTCGAAGCCGGTCGCGAAGCGCAGGCGGCCCGCGTACCAGGGATCCTCGGACGGCGCCGCGGCACCAGCCGGCAGGCAGCCCAGCACGACCACGACCGCGACGACGAAGCAGAGGGGGCCGGCGCGATGCCGCCCGCCCCGGCGGGGGCGCAGCTCCAGTCTTGTGGTGCCGCGTGTCATCGCTTCTCCTGATGGTATGGCGCGGAGGGTCCCGCGGGCGCTCTTCGTCCTGAGCCTGGCTGCATCTTCCATCCGGCCTTGACGGATCTTAACTGAGGGATATAATCCCGCAAGTATGTCGGATTGCCGAAGAGGATCTCTCATGGCACTCGGAACCCTCAACAACCGCCAACTCGTTTCCATCGACAGCCTCGATCACGGGGCCCGAGCGGCCGCGGAGCCTGAGAGGTCTCCCGTACTTCCCAACGGGGAAATCGCCAACCCCCACAGCGTCCCCTCGGTCCGGCGTTCCTCCGGGCTCGCGCATCGCGCCAAGACCGAGCCCCTCGACCTCGCCCGTTCCCCGGGCGGGCCGGTCCCCAATGCTTACTCGACCCGCCGGGTTCCTCGGGAGGAGATGCGCTGGCTGCTGGACGGCGATTACCAGCCTCGTGCCGGCGACCTCGTGCTGGCGCGAATCGAGGCGCTCGGCCACCACACCCGCCTTCAGCTTCCCAACGGCCGACGCCGCCAGCTCTTCGAGGGCGACGACGTGATCGTGGCCTACGCCGATCGCTACGCCCCCCAACAGTTCGAAGCTCACGTTCCAGCGAACCTGGGCCGCTGCCACCTGGTCGCCGGCGGCGGGGTCGCCTCCCAGGTACTGAGCCAGCACCAACGCATCCGACGCGGCGCCACGTTGATCCGGCCCCTGGGGCTCATCGCCGCCGATCGCCACGGCCCGCAACTCAACACGCGGGACTTCGCGTTGCCGCGAATCGAGCCCAGGCGTCGCGACATCCCGATCGTCGCCGTGCTCGGAACGGCGATGGATTCGGGGAAGACGACCACCGCGGCCTTCTTCGCCCGTGGCCTGAGCCGCTATGGCATGCGCGTCGGCTACGCGAAGGTCACGGGCACCGGCGCCTCCGGCGACCCGACGCTGGTCGTCGATGCCGGCGCCGACCCGGTCCTCGACTTCACCGACATCGGGCTCGTCTCCACCTACCGCGTCGGCGAGCGCGAGATCGAAGAGGTCTTCCTCTCCCTGATCGCCCATCTCCAGCAGGCCAATGTGGACGTCATCCTCCTGGAGGTCGCCGACGGTCTCTTCCAGCAGGAGACCGCGGCGCTCGTCGGTAGCCCCAGGTTTTCCGACTTCACGGACGCCGTGCTCTTCGCAGCGGGCGATGCCATGGGCGCAGCGGCAGGAGTTACCTGGCTGCGTGAACGCGGTCACCGGTTACTCGGGCTCGCTGGAACTCTCGAGGCGGCGCCGCTTCAGGCCCGCGAGGCCGAGGCCGCGACCGGTGTTCCGGTGTTCCGGCGCAGCGAGCTGGGGGACCCCCACACGGCCGCGCGGGTCTTCGCGCAGATTCGGCCCTCGAGGCGGTGAGATCCGGTGGCACGCCGCACGAAGATTCGACTTGTGGGCACCGCCCGACCCGCGAAAGTCCGGCGCCTGGCGCGACGATCGGCCGAGGCTCGGCGTCGGCGGCCGCGAACCCGGGCGGTTTCGCCTGAGATGAGTGAGTCGAGGCGCACAACCGAGGACGCGGCGCGGGTCGCCGGCTCCCTGGCCAGCGCTTCCGGCAGCGGGGAGATCCTTCGCCTCGTCTCGCCCGGCGAACCCGATCTTCACTTCCGTCTATTCGTTCCGACACGAATCCGGCCGAACCGGCCGGTCTTCGTCGCCGTTCACGGCATCTCTCGCAACGCCGACGAACAGGCGCACTTCTGGGGCCCCCTGGCCGAACGCCACGGATTGGTGGTGGTCGCACCGCACTTCGGCGCCGACGATTTTCCGGACTACCAGCGTCTCGGCAGGATGGGCTACGGGCCGCGGGCTGACCTGGCGTTGTTGAGAGCAATCGGCGAGGTGCGCTCGAGTCTGGCAATCCATTCACAGAGGCTCCTGATGTTCGGCTATTCCGGAGGTGGCCAGTTCACCCACCGATTCGCGATGGCCTACCCAAAGGCAGTGCGGGCCGCCGTCGTTGCGGCGGCGGGCTGGTACACCTTTCCCGAGCCCGATACCCGTTACCCCCTTGGTCTCCGCGTCGGCCGCCGTCTACCAGGCGTCCACCTGCAAGAACGCGCGCTGCTTCGGGTTCCGATCCTCACCATCGTGGGGGGCGGCGACACCGAGCGCGACGCGAGCCTACGCCAGTCGCCCCGCCTCGACCGCCATCAGGGCCACAACCGCGTCGAACGCGCCTTGCGCTGGGTCGCGGCGATGCGCGAGGCAGCGGCCCGGCAGGGCCTGTCCGCCCGCATCGAGCTCCAGACGATCCCGGCCACGGGACATTCCTTCGCGACTGCTTTCGAGGTGGGGATGGGCACCGCTGCCATCGAGTTCCTCCGCCGGAGGCGGCGAAGCCGCAACATCCCTTCCACCGACAAATCCGAAGAGAAGGCCAATACATGACACCGAGAAGCCTCATCGCCCTCGCCATCACGCTGCTGCTGACCGCGTCGCCTGCCCTGGCAAAAGAGAACTGGGAGATCTGGTCCGACGGGAACGGCCGCCTCGAACTCTCCACGCGGCGCTTCCTGACTCTGGAATTCGACGACCCGGACCTGCAGTTCCGCGTCGGCGGAAGGTTCCACTTCGACGGTGCGCTCTTCGACGACGATGCGAGCTCGATCGACGACAGCGCGGAGGTCCGACGGGGACGCGCCTATCTCGCGGGCCGGCTCTTCGAGGACTGGCGGTTCAAGGTCGAGTACGAGTTCTCCGACCAACGCTCCGGTTGGCGAAACCTGTGGGGGCGGTACGAGCCTTTCGACCGTACCTGGATCAAGGTGGGCAACTTCGTCGCCCCCTTCGGGCTCGAGGACGTCGCCAGCTCGAACACCTCGACCTTCATGGAGCGCAGTCTGGCCAGCGCCATCGCGCCCTCCTTCGGAACCGGCGGCGCCGTGCATCACCGCGGATACTTCGGCGACAACGGCCGCTGGCACCGATGGGGCATCACGAGCGCCTT
>Ga0224512_10004373_pt1 | contig 11962 bp, 12 predicted proteins | sample SF_May12_sed_USG_4_FD_169103 | JGI IMG/M metagenome (GOLD analysis project Ga0224512, IMG submission 169103) | Sediment microbial communities from San Francisco Bay, California, United States - SF_May12_sed_USGS_13 | ecosystem: Environmental > Aquatic > Marine > Sediment | place: USA... | reverse complement strand
CATGCGCAGAGGCATCATGCAGCAGGCAGACACTCCCCGGGTTCTCTACGACCACCCCGTCAACCTGTTCGTTGCCGGCTTCATCGGAAGCCCGTCCATGAACTTCGTGTACGGCCGGCTCGAGGGCGAAGGAGACGGTGTCACCGTCAAGTTCGGGAATGAATCGCTCGCGGTGTCGGCGGAGACGCTCAAGGCCAAGCCTGGCATCGCCGACTATGCCGGCAAAGAAGTGGTCGTCGGCATGCGGCCGGAGAGCTTCGAAGTGGCAGCTGCGACGAGCGGAGGCGACAATCGAGCGGTCACCGTGCATGTCGATCTGGTCGAGCAGCTCGGATCAGAGGCCTTTGTGCACTTCACGATGACGTTGCCGCCGGTCATCACCACGGATATCCGCGAGCTCCTCGAGGACGAAGGCACGGATCCCGAGACCCTCAGCGATGTGACTAAGTTCGTAGCGAGGGTCAATCCGGATTTCGCTCCGAAGTCCGAGACGAGCGTGAAGCTGGTGGTGGACACGACCAAGCTTCACTTCTTCGACAAGGACACGTCAGAGGCGATCTACTAGCTCGCCTTGGTCGACCTGCTGTCCGGTCCGGCCGGTCAGCCTGGCCACCCTGCTCAATGAGAAAGAGCCTCCCGGGAGGGAGGCTCTTTCTCGCTCAACAGCAAGCCGCCGGTTCGATGGATGCTTCGGGGGCGTCGGCCAGCACCGTGTAGATCTCCCAGGGCGCGCCGTCCGGGTCGTGGACCCAGACTTTGTCCTGGAGTGCGTAACAGCAAGCCACCTCATGCTCTTCGAAGGTGGCGAGGCCTGACTCGACGAGTCGCGCGGCGGCATCGGAGACCTGACCGGTTTCGGCAACCTCCACTCCAAGATGGTTGATGGTGCCGCCATCGGTGGACTCGATGAGCACCAGCTTGAGCGGGGGAGTGTCGATTGCGAAATTCGCGTAGCCGTCCCGGCGTTTGGCCGGTTCTGCCCCGAAGAGTTTGCTGTAGAACTCGACCGCCCGGTCGATGTCCGTGACATTGAGCGCCAGTTGGATCCTGGACATGGATCTCCTTTCGATCGTCGAAAGCTTGCCATATATATCGAAATATGTCAATATGTCGATATATATGGATACCGGACCCGGAACAGAAACCTGCTGCGACCCCGACAGCCCGATCGATCCGGCCGACTTCGTGGACGATGCCCGCAGGCTCAAAGCGATCGCCGATCCGAATCGTCTGGCGATGCTTGCCATCATGGAGACCGGACCGGTGTGTGTCTGTGATTTTGTCTCACCGCTCGGTCTCGGCCAGCCGACGGTCAGCCACCACCTGAAACTGCTGCACGACGCCGGACTGGTGGTGCGCGAGCGAAAGGGCCAGTGGGTCTATTACTCGCTCGACCGGGCCGGCCTCGAGGCGCTGGCCGGCCGGGTTGGCTCCAGGTCTAAGGCTTCACTCGTTTGAAAGACTCGGCGAGCCTGTACCCGGCCGGCTTTCCCTGATCTTCGGCCCAGGCCCGGATCCTCGCTTCGAACGCAGCCAGTCGCTCCTCGTCCCCGTGGGCATCGCCCATGGTCGTCGATCCCTGGCTGGAGTGGTGCATGAGAGCCCGGATCTTGTTCGGAAACGTCGTCTCGATGTCTTCCCAGTAGTCGGCTTCGTCGGCGGCCCAGAACAACAGCCAGTCGGGTCGGTGTTTGGTCAAACCGTCCGTCAGTTGACCGGGATAGAAGAGGTGGTCGCGTGCAGCAACGACGCCGTCGACCGCCGCAAGCCCGGTTACTCGATGGTCGGGATGGAGCATGTACCGCTTCCAAGGATCGTGGGTCAAGACGACGTCCGGGCGGGTCGTTCGGATCCAGAAGCAAAGCTCTTCGCGCAGCTCCATGGTCGATCTCAGCTCACCGTCCGTGTGGTCGAGCATGACTATGTCGGCCGCACCCAACTCGTCGGCTGCCTCACGTTGCTCCGACTGACGCATCGCCACGAGTGCGCCGATGTCCAGGTCCGGATCCCATGTCCCTTTCGATCCGTCGGTCACGACCAGAATCGTCACATGGCACCCGTCGGCCGCCCACTTGGCGAGGGTGCCGCCCGCTCCAAACTCGGCATCGTCCGGATGGGCACCGATCGTCAGGGCCCGGCCCGGAGTCGGAATTGTCTCGATGGGTTGGTCGCGAGCTTCTGAGAAGACATTGGTCTGCATGCCGGCAGCCTAGGCATCGACGATCGAATTGAGCCAGCGAAGATGGGCCGGTGTGTCGACGTCCAGTGCGAGCCCGCGCCGGACCAGAATGCCCGCGGCGGGAGCGGCGGCGAGATGGCGGTGGAAGCTCCCCGGTCCATAAGCGAAGGCAGTCCACGGCACCGACCCGGCGATGAGGCTCGTCCCCCCATCATGGCTGGGTGCGAGAACCAACTCGTGGTCGGCGAGCATCAGCCACGCATCTCCCAGGTCGCGTTCTGAGAGAAGAGGCAGGTCGGCATGCAGCACCATCCAGCGCCCGTCACCGGCCGCCTGCACGATGGCTACTGCTGCGCCGTTCAACGATCCGCCATCGGCGATGACGTCGACCCCGATCACGTGGGACCAGGCCAGTACGTCGTCTGCCGATGAGACGACGATGGTGGGGGCAGTTGATCGAGCCACCCTGAGCGTGTGCTCGGCCATTGTCCTGGCCAACCCGGCTCGTCCGGCCTCGCCGAGCGCAGCCGCCAGCCGGCCTTTGGCCGAGGCAAATGAGCCAATGGGCAAGCCGATGAGATCAGACACGGGGAAACCGTAGCCGGAATAGCGGCCCGACCCGTCCACGTTGCACCCGACGACAGCCACACTCGAGGAGCAAGCCATGCCGAAAGCCATCTGGAACGGGACCGTGATCGCCGAGAGTGACGACACCGTTGTCGTCGAGGGCAACCACTACTTCCCGGCGGACAGTGTCGCCCCGGGCGTCGTACTCACCCAGACCACGACCCAGACGCGCTGCCCGTGGAAGGGTGACGCCAGCACTACACGATTTCGGTCGACGGCGAAGATAACCCGGATGCGGCGTGGTTCTACCCGGATCCGAAGAGCGCGGCTTCCGAAATCAAAGACCGGCTCGCCTTCTGGCGTGGCGTGCGCGTCGAGGCCTAAGCCCGATCAGACCGCGGGAATGACCTGTTCCGCGAAGAGTTCGAGACCGGTGGTGTCGTAGGCGGCTTCGGGGAAGTAGACGATGGCATATTCCATGCCGGCCGCCGACCATGGCTTGAGGCGCTCTACGAGTTGTTCGGGCGTTCCTGCCATCTCGAATTGTGCAGGGATCCGCTCGGCCCGGTCGTTGCCGACGAACGGGCGGTAGTGTTCGATCACCCACGCGATCCGGTCGGCGACCTCTGATTCCGTCTCTGCGCAGATCACATTGAAGTTGACAGAACGGGTGATTTCTCCAAAATCGCGCCCTACGGCTTCACAATGTCCGGCCAGGATGTCCGACTTTCGTTCGAACGTCGCGATGTCTCCGCCAAAGTTGGTGTAGTCGGCGTAACGGGCGGCGACGTTGAGAGTCAGTTGTTCGCCTCCGCCGGCGATCCACAGCGGGATGTGGGGTGACTGGAGAGGCTTGGGCTGGCAGATCGCACCGTCGAGTGAGTAGTACTTGCCGTCATAAGACACCTCGTCCTCGGTCCACAACGCCCGCATGATCTCGACGCCTTCACGGAGCATCCCGATCCGCACCGACGGCTTGGGGAACTCGTAGCCGTAGCCGAGGTACTCGGCCTCATACCAACCCGCTCCGATGCCCATGTCGACGCGGCCCCCGGAGATGGCATCGATGGATGCGGCGACCTTGGCGAGATACGAGGGAGGACGGTACGAATTACAGGTGCACATCTGGCCCAGCCGGACCGTGTCCGTGACCGTCGCGAGGGCGGCCATGAGCGTCCAGGCTTCGTAGGTCACCTCCTGGGTTGCCACAGGAACGGTGTGGAAGTGGTCGTAGACCCAGAGTGACTCGAAGCCGGCCCTTTCGATGGTCTGAGCCACCGAGGTCATGGTTGTCCAGTGATCGGACACTTCGATGCCGGCGAGATCGAGTCGCCAGCCTTGCGGTACAAATGCTCCATATCTCATGTCCCGCACCCTAACCCCCCAAGGGCCGGTGCCGATCGCCGGGGGTTGCCCGTGTATGGTTGCTCGATGCGCCGAACGAAGATCATTGCGACCATGGGTCCCGCCGTCGAGGGAGCCGAAAAGGTCGATGCACTCGTGGCGGCGGGCATCGATGTCGCTCGTCTCAACTTCTCGCACGGAAGTCATGCGACCCACGCCCGCTTCGCGGAGTGGATCAGGAGCGCTGCCGAGAAGCACCAACGACCCGTGGCGTTGCTGCAGGACATCCAGGGTCCGAAGCTGCGCGTCGGGGTGTTTCCGGACGGGCCGATCCAACTCGAGGCGGATACCGTGGTGACACTGATCCCTGGTCACGGGGCTGGTACCAGCACTGTCATCCCGCTCGACTACGAATACCTTCTCGAAGACGTTTCCGCTGGCGAAGAGATCTTGCTCGCCGACGGGTTGATCCGACTCCTGGTCCAGGACGTCGGCGAGAACTCGCTGACGGCGCGAGTGATGCTCGGTGGCGAGTTGTCCGATCACAAAGGTATCGCGTTTCCCGATACTGCACTGCGGGTCCCGGCCGTCACCGACAAGGACCGTGAAGACCTGGAGTTCGGGCGCGAACTCGGATTCGACTACGTGGCGGCTTCGTTCGTTCGCCGGGCCGCCGACATCGAGGAGGTGCGCAGTCTTATCACAAACGGCGTCCCCGTGATCGCCAAGATCGAACTGGCTTTGGCCTACGAGAACCTCGACGACATCATGTCGGCTGCCGCCGGGGTCATGGTGGCGCGCGGCGACCTCGGAGTTCAGTTGCCGCTCCAGCGTATACCACTGATACAGGCCGATATCCTGTCCCGCGCCAACGCCGCCGGACTGATCTCGATCACGGCAACCGAGATGCTCGATTCGATGACGAACTCGCCGAGACCGACCAGGGCCGAGGTCACCGACGTCGCCAATGCCGTCATGAGCGGCACCGATGCCGTCATGCTGTCCGGAGAGACGGCAGTGGGGAAGTACCCGTTCAGAACGGTCGAATTCATGGATCGGATCTGCCGGGAGGTCGAGGGGGCCGGGCTGGGGACCAGCGTGGACTTCCTGGAGAGCCACCGGACGTTTGCGTCCGCCACCGCCAAGGCAGCTGTTGAGGCGGCCGTGAACCTCAATCTCAAGACCATCGCCGCGTTCACCGAGTCGGGAGCGACTGCCAAGCTGCTCTCCAAGTACCGACCGCCGGCCACCATCATCGCGTTCACGGCGGAGCCATCGACGTATCGGCAGATGGCACTGTACTGGGGTGTCATACCCCAGATGCAAGAGCGCCGGGACTCCACGGACCTCATGCTGGCCTCGGCCGAGAAGCACCTCGAGAAGAGCGGGATGTGCGAACCGGGCGAAGGGGTCGTGATGGTCGCAGGGACACCGCCCAACCAGCGGGCGTCCACCAACCTCATGAAGCTGCACGTCATCGGAGAGCGAACCCGGGCTTCGAGAACCAGGTAAGGCTCTCCTTTCGGCGGGGCCGGGCGGGCGTCGTAGTATGTTGTCGCGTCTCAGAGGGAGAAATGCGCGTGGGCCAATCCATCAAGGTTGCCGAAGCGGTGATCGCCGGTGATGTCGCGATGTTCGACACCGACCGGAGCCTTTCCGGACAGGATGGCGAGAACTTCGCGTCCGCCCGGGACGCCGCCGGCGCCGCGACCTTCCCGGCAGAACTCGCCACGCGGCTGTTCGCCGCCGACGCCTCTGTAGACAACGTCTACGTCTTCTCGAACGCCATCTCGGTCCGGAGGCGGGGCGGCTGGGCGGACGGGGCCGCCGATGCCGTGGCCCGCCTGATCAGCAACTTCTTCATCGTGTATCCGGAAGAAGTCGCCACCTAGCGTCTTACGGGATCGTGGTGGTCGTGGTCGGCAGGGTGGTCGTCGTTGGCGGAGGTGGGCACGGCTCACCCGTGTGGCCGGGTTGGCCGGGTGGTATGTCACAAGGATGGACGGCCACGATGCGAGGATCCGGGCGGTAGCGGGCCACCCATTCTTGAGTTGTCACGGTCCCACCCGGCTCCGTGATCGTTCTCGTCACCGTGACCGACCACCCGTCTCTACCGCGGTTGACGACCTTCTCGGTGCCCGGCACAACGGTCGGGTCTGGTTGGTAGATCAGCCTGGCGGCGGTGACCGAATGCCGGCCGGATACCTGGCCGGTCACCCGCCGGGCGACGGCTGGATCGCCTTCCTGGAGCACCCGGATGGTTGTCGCCCCGCCGGATTGGTCACCGCTCACGATCCGGCCTCCGTTCGATCCGTAGAGCTGCACCGTGATCGAGGTCGGGGTGTGCTTTGTGTTGATGAGAACGGCTCCTGCGGTGTCATTGCGAAAGACCAGGTCGACGCTCGGGAAATCCACCGTTGCCTCGATGCCCTCCGGGTAACGGGAGAAGTAGATGGAGTGAGGCTTGTGGACGATATCGGTATACCCGCCCCAGAACACCGCGTTGTACATGGTGGTGGCGAACTGGCTGACGCCTCCTCCGATCGTGTCGATGATCTCACCGTCCACGATGGTCCCGGCCGGCAGATAACCTTTGGCCGTGGTCCGTTCGCCGATGAACCCGTTGATGGAGAACTCGTCCCCTGGCAGGAGCAACGTGCCATCGATGGTGTCGGCCATCAGTTGGATGTTGTCCACACGGTCTTGACAACAATCGTGGTAGGTCGTGAACTCGCTGACGAGATGCTCCACGCGTAGCTCTGCCAGATCGGAGAGGGTGATCTCGGGTGCGACGCCGTCCGTGATCGGCAGGGTGCCCGTTCTGGTGCCATCCGCGACAGCGGTGAGGATCGCATCGACCACCCCTTCTGCATCGACCCGGACGCCCGGACGTCCCGGCACCATCACGACTGTGTTGGCAGCTTCATCGATGTCGAAGAAAGCGTTCTGAAAAGTCCCGGAGAACTGACTGCGGAGATCGTCGAGCAGCGGGTCGAGCTGTACCGGGTCGAGGCCGACGGTGATTGCCAAACCGTCGGTGGTAGCCCTGAATGCCGAGGCCAGTTCCCCCGCCTGAAGTGTCAACGATGCCTGAGGTTCGGCGCGACTGAGTGTCACCGGGCCGGAAAGCAGGACAATCGCTTCCTCGAGTGCGGCGTCGATCGTCGCCCGGTCGATGGCAGGTAACCCGGTCGTGGTCGGAACATCCACGGTCAAGCGATCCGAAGAGGCGAAGAGATCGAGCAGCAGCCCGGCCGTAGCCGGCCGGTCGACGAGCGACACCGGTTCCGGGTAGATGGCGACGGGCCTGCCCGCCTCGAGCCTGATTCCGGGCTCGGGGCCGGTCGCGAGATGATTGTCCCAGTCATCGAACAGGGCGGTCAGGGCCTGTCCGTCGAGCTGTGGTGAGGACGCCACATCCCGGTCGACAAAGAACGATCCCAACCACCAGAAGAAGCCTCGAACAAGACCGCCGGTACGCCCCGTTTGCAGCACTGCCTGTGCCGTCTCCTCGGCGGACAGAACGAAGCCCATGGGTCCTGGTTCGATGACGATGATCTCGTCTGCGAGGCTCACCGCGGCGGGCAGGTCCACCAGTTCGGCCTGGCGGTCGAGAATCGATGAAGCGACCTCCGCTTCGGTCATGCCCGATACCGATGTGCCGTCCACCGAGACGCCTCTCACGGCAACATCGGCATGCAGGGCACTGTCGGCTGCGTAACCGACGAGTAGACCAACGATGAAGACGCCCACGGCCACGACGGCCAGGTGACGACGTGACATCCGGCATCCCTCCACGGAAACCCGCGAGTGTAGTGATCTGTCGCCTGGTCACGATACGATGCGCGCCATGGAACTACCTCCGATCCCCCCGGGCGAGTCGCTGTCGATCTCGGCTTCGACCTACGTGGCGTACCGCCAGTGCCCGGCCATGGCGGCTGCTCGTCTGCGCGGCTTCTATGGACCCGACTCCATTCCGGCGTTTCGTGGGGCGCTCGCCCACGCCGTGTTCGCCCGCCATCTCGACGGCGGTCCCATCGAACCGTCCGAATTCACCCAGGTCTGTTACGAGTCGATCGGAGGCTCCAACCTCAACTACAAGCTGTCGCCGTTAGGCCTCAAGCCCAGTTCCCTCAAGGGCGTGATCGCCGAGGTTCACGAACTCTACGATCGATTCAGGCGTCTCCCCGTCGAGGGATTCTCGGGGGCGGAGGTGGCGCTCACCTACGACGCCGGAAACGGGCTGACACTCGCCGGGCGAATCGACGCCGTCTTCGGAGCCGACTCGGCGGTTCGACTCGTTGACTGGAAGACGGGAGATCTCGGTGAAGTACTCGAGCAATTGCGGTTCTACGCGCTGCTGTGGGCCCTGATCGAGGGTGCGGTTCCCTCCGCAGTCGAGGCATTCTCGGTACGCACGGGTGAACAGTACCGTGACCTACCGACGGAGGCCGATGTAGGGGCGACCGCGGCGCGTGTTGCGGAGATGGTCACGAGCCTGAGGTCGGCGTGGGAGCGGCAGGAGGACGTCGACCGGACCGCCGGGCCATGGTGTCGTCATTGTCCGATCCTGGATGATTGCAGCGAAGGCAGAGCCGCCATCCGGGTCGCCGAGGCGGGTTGAAAAGAGGAGAGGGAGCGATGAGGATTCTCGTCAGCGGATACACAGGATTCATAGGATCGGCGCTCACCGGTTCCCTCGAGGGCGCAGGGCACGAGGTCGTCGGCCTCTCGAGATCTGAAAAACCTGGAGCCGTCCAGTGGGAGCCGTCGAGGCGCTGGATCGACGAGGACCATCTCGGCGACCTCGACGCGGTGATCAACCTCGCCGGTGAATCCATCGGTGGCCGGTGGACCGCCACCAAGAAACGCGCCATTCTCCAGAGCCGCCTCGACGTCACCGGGACCCTTGCCGATCTTGTGGCGACCAGACACATCCCGATCTTTGTTTCGAGCTCTGCGATGGGCTACTACGGCGATCGCGGCGATGAGGTGCTGACGGAGGACAGCCCGCCGGGGACCGGGTTCCTGGCTGAGGTTTGCGTCGCCTGGGAAGAGGCCGCGGCTCCAGCTGCCACGGCCGGCAGCCGGGTGGCGTTGTTACGGACCGGGTTGGTGCTCGACCCCGACGGCGGGTCCTTCCCCCCCATGCTCCTGCCATTCAAGCTAGGTGCCGGTGGTCGGATCGGATCAGGTGATCAATGGTGGAGCTGGATTTCCCTCCGTGACGAGGTGGAGGCCATTCGCTTCGTGCTCGAACAGGATGTGGCGGGCCCGGTCAATCTCACCTCACCCGACCCGCGCCCCAATCGGGAATTCGTCACCGCGCTCGGTGAGGCCATGCACCGGCCGTCCATCATGCCGGCTCCGGCATTCGCGCTGAAGGCTCTCCTGGGCGGCCAATTCGCCGAGCAGGTCTTGCTGGGGAGCCAGCGCGTCATGCCGGCGGTACTGACGGGTGCGGGATTCGAATTCCAGGATCCCGACCTCGAGGGGGCGTTGGCCAGCCTATTCAGTCGCTCTGCTTGATTTCTTCTTCCGGAACACCCCCAGAGCACTCCACCCGGACCTCCCACTTCAGGTTGGGCGAATCGAATTCGACTTCGACGCGTCCTGGACCGGTTGACTCGACTTCCGCCGCGTACCCGGCAGCGGGAACGGCGCCGCTGAACGAGATGCTGTCGCCGTGGCACAGCACGGTCACCGAACCACCGGACGATGGGATGGTGAAGGGGCCGGTGGTCGGAGTGGCCCGGGTGGTCGACGTCGGTCCGGCCACGGTCGTCGACGTGCGGGGAGCTGTTGTTGAGCTCGTACTCGAAGAGGGCGGAGCGAACGAGCCCGGCGGGGAGTCATCGGTCGGATCGGCGAGAGTGGACGGCGTGGTATTGGCCGGCTCGGGCGTCGTCGTCTCCGCCAGGGTCGTCGAGCTGGTGAGGAACGTTGCAGCGGTCGGCTGATCGGTGACGGCGTCGCCTACCAGGCTGACAGCCCGGTAGGTCACGAACATCATCAGGGAGGTAGCCATCAGCCAGGCAGCGATCAGCAGGGCACGACGCGGTTCCATAGGTGTTCATTGTTGTCGATACCGGCTTAGCGTCGGGACATGACCGGGTTAAGCCTTCGCTAAGCGCCCTTGTTCACCTGTATCCGGGCATGCGCGGGGATTAGGGTGGCGGCGTGGCCAGAATCGTTGTCGTTGAAGATGATGTCCGAGTGCGAGAGGCCGTCACGCGTTCGCTTGCCGCTCTCGGCCACGATATCGAGACGGTCGCGACGGGTATGGCTGCCGTGGAGCTGGTAGTTGGCGATCCTCCTCATGTCGTGGTCCTCGATCTCGGCCTCCCCGATGTCGATGGTCGCGAGGTACTCAAGATGATCAGGGCGGTTTCTGATGTGCCGGTCATCGTCGCCACGGCCCGGGATGATGAGGACGAAGTTGTTCGGGTGCTCGACTCCGGAGCCGACGACTACGTCATCAAGCCCTATTCGGCGGGCCAACTCGATGCCAGGGTGAGAGCGGTACTCCGCCGGTCTCAACCATCTGCCGGAGAGGTGGGGCCGATCGTGGTTGGCGCCCTCTTCATCGACGCCGGTGCCCGGGTCGTTCGGCTGGACGATGAGATCGTCGATCTGACCCGCAAAGAGTTCGACTTGTTGACGTATCTGGCAGAGCGGGTCGGCACGGTCGTGACCAAACGCGAACTGCTGGCCGAAGTGTGGCGGCAGCCCTATGGCGGAGCAGATAAGACCGTCGATGTGCACCTGTCGTGGCTTCGCAAGAAGCTAGGCGAGTCAGCCAGCCAACCGGTCTACCTCCACACCGTGCGAGGCGTAGGAGTGAAGCTGGTCGATCCGACATGAGGCGACGCCTTGTTGTGGTGGCGGCAGCCATCACATCCATGGTCGTGGTCGCCTTTCTGGTCCCGCTGGCGCTACTGGTGGAAGACCTCGCCCATGATCGTGCGGTGTCGAACGCCCAGCGTGATGCCCAGGCCGTCGCGTCAACCCTCGCCACGCTCCAGCCGATCGAGCCAGAAGTGGCACAGGCGATCCTCGGATCGGGCATCAACGTGGACGGTCGCGTTTTGTCGATCGTGCTGATCGACGGTTCGGTTCTTGGCGGCCCGGTCGACCGGGCCATCTTGTCCGAGGTGACGTCCGCTCGCATCATCGTCACCCGGGCCGTCGAGGGCGGCGAAGCCATCGGTGTGCCGGTGGTCGGTCCGGAAGGCACAACGGTTGTCCACGCCTTCGTCCCCGACTCCCTTCTTGGCAGGAACGTTGCTTCCGCGTGGCTGGTACTGCTGTTCCTCGGGCTCTTTTCTGTGAGTCTGGCGGTCGCCCTCGCCGACCGTCTGGGGCGGTCGCTGGTCGATCCGGTGTCATCGCTCGCCGAAGCCGCGCGCGCCTGGGCGGCCGGCGATCTCGGAGTACGGGTGGAGCCCGGTGGTCCCGCCGAGGTAGCCGACACCGGGCGGGCATTCAACCAGCTGGCCGATCGTTTTCATGAGGTCTTGCGTGAAGAGCGCGAGGAGATCGCCGACCTCTCACACAGGCTCCGTACCCCGCTGACCGCTCTGCAACTCGACGTCGACGACGTCGCCGACGATGCCGTGCGCGGTCGTCTGGCCGACGACGTGGACGAGGTGAGGAGAACGGTGGATTTTGTCATCACCCAGGCCCGGCGGCCAGTGCGGGAGGGGGCAGGTGCCAGCACCGACCTTGCCGCGCTCGTGCGCGATCGGGGTCTGTTCTGGGCGCCGCTCGCGGAAGAACAACAGCGGGCGTGGGCCATTGAGGTGCCGCCCCACGCAGTTTTCGTACCGGGCCACCGATCCGATCTAGAGGCAGTGGTCGATGCACTCGTCA
>Ga0224512_10004372_pt1 | contig 11963 bp, 10 predicted proteins | sample SF_May12_sed_USG_4_FD_169103 | JGI IMG/M metagenome (GOLD analysis project Ga0224512, IMG submission 169103) | Sediment microbial communities from San Francisco Bay, California, United States - SF_May12_sed_USGS_13 | ecosystem: Environmental > Aquatic > Marine > Sediment | place: USA... | reverse complement strand
GAAAAGGAAGACGGCATGATAAGTGTCAGGGAACGAAGGGCCGGGGATCTTGGCGAGATGTCGCTGGACGAATTTATCGCGACAGCCGATCGGTTAAAGGAATCGCGGGCGATTTCTTTTTCAAACGAAACCGCCTAGGATTACCGGTCGACGGTAATTGGAATAATTGGAATGACAAAAATGGAGGTGCGAAATAGCAAGAAGATTTAGAGGAAACCGGAATAAAAGATTCCGTGGACCAAAACATCGTACAAACGAACGCATACGTATACCGGCTGTCCGCGTCGTCGATCCGGACGGAGAGCAGCTTGGAGTAATGGATACACGCGACGCTGTCAACAAGGCTCGCGAAATGGGTCTTGATCTCGTTGAGATTGCGCCGCGCGCGAAACCACCCGTGTGCAAGATCATCGATTACGGTAAGTTTCTTTATGAAGAAAAGAAACGGACGCAGGAGTCCAAAAAGAAGCAAACTACCGTAACCGTCAAAGAAATCAAGTTCCGGCCAGGCACGGACGACCACGACTATGGATACAGGGCTAAGCGGGCACACGAATGGCTGCTTGCTGGCGACAAAGTCCGCGCAACCATCGCTTTCCGCGGCCGCGAGATGGCGCATCGCGATCTCGGAAGAAAAATACTCGAGAGGCTTGCGCTTGAATTGGAAGAGGTAGGTGAAATTGAAATTAGTCCAAAAATGGAGGGCTACCAAATGTTCACCATCTTTACACCGAAAAAAACCAAGTAGGATTTGAAAAATTAGCCGCCAAATGGACGGAACTTGTAAAAGTAAAGAGGAAAATGGAATGCCAAAATTAAAAACACATAAGGGTGCCGCAAAGAGGTTTCGCTCGACCGCGACAGGAAAATTTAAGCGCGGAAAATCACATGCGCGTCATATTCTGACGAAGAAAACCACGAAACGAAAGCGCAACCTGGATATCGATACATACATTGCTAAAGCCGATCAGAAGCTGGTTGAAGAGATGCTTCCTTACGGCCGAAAATAAAGGATCTACGCGACCGCATGGAATTAAGAGGCGGGACTAATCCTGTCCCGGCGAGTCGTAAATATTAATAAAGTCGGAGTGTGGAATTATGCCGAGAGTAAAACGCGGTAACAAGAGAACGGACAAGAGAAGGAAGATACTTTCGCGGGCGAAGGGGTACCGCGGAACAAAATCCAAGCTGTATAGATCGGCCAAGGAATCGGTCGAAAAGGGACTTCAGTACGCTTATGTTGGCCGGAAACGTAAGAAACGTGACTTCCGGAGGCTTTGGATAGTCAGAATAAATGCGGCCGCGAGGATGCACGGGATGAGTTATTCGCAGTTCATGCACGGCATGAAGCTCGCCGAAATAGAACTCGACCGGAAAATACTCGCAGATTTGGCGGTCAAGCAGCCGGAGGCTTTCGAGACCATAGCCGGCAAGGCAAAAGAAGCCCTCGAAAGCCGTTAAACGTTAAGAGTATCGAAAGCGATGGCGGTGTTGGGTTCGATTTGAAGACCCGGACCGTCATTACTTATGACCCGATTTGCGGCGTTTAGTGCCCTCCCGGGTCTCATCAAACGCGAATTGTGGGGTTTTGAGGGCATTTGAAGGGTTGATTTCTTAGCTTATGTCAGACGAAAAGCAGCAATTGGAAGCGATCAGGGATTCTTTCGAAAAGGAGTTCGATCGATTTTCTGATGCCCTCAAAGACGGCTTCCGCGGGATGAAACTCTCGGCGGCTGAAAAACTTGCCAAAGAGCTTGGGGAGTTTCGTGTGAAGCACACGGGAAAAAAGAGCCCGATCTCGGGTGCGATGAAACTCATCGGGCGTGTCGCGCCAGAGCAGCGCGCCGATTTCGGAAAGACTGTTCAATCGGTTCGGGCGCGTATCGAGGGCCGGATAGCCGAAACTGAAGATTCGCTAAAAAGTTACATCAGGTCTGCCAAAACGAAACGCGAGGCCGTCGATGTAACGTTGCCCGGGCGCAGGGTCAGAAGCGGCCACCTTCACCCAATGACGCTCCTTCGCCATAAGATCGAAGATATTTTCGTGTCAATGGGTTACGCCATCGAAGACGACCGCGAAATTGAGACCGACCACTACAATTTCGACGCACTGAATATCCCAGTCGGCCATCCGGCTAGAGAGTCAAAAGACACTTTTTACACGACCGGCGGATTCGCGCTGCGATCCCAGACATCGACCGTCCAAATACGGGCGATGGAACGACGTGGTGCTCCTATCAAGATTATCGCGCCCGGCCGGGTTTTCCGTAGAGATACTCCCGATCAGACTCACACCCCGGTTTTTCACCAGATCGAGGGCCTGTGCGTAGACACCGATATCACCATGGCGCACCTCAAGGGCACCGTTTCGGAATGGCTAAGGCGAATGTATGGGGAGGAGACAAAAACGCGATTCCGCCCCGGCTACTTCCCCTTTACGGAACCAAGTGCTGAATTCGACTTTTCGTGTTTTAAGTGTTCGGGGACGGGTGAATTCGAAGAAGCTAAATGCGGGACTTGCAGGGGTTCGGGTTGGATCGAACTTGGCGGTTGCGGGATGGTACACCCAAACGTCCTCGAAGGCTGCGGAATCGATCACAAGGTCTATTCTGGATTCGCTTTCGGATTCGGTCTCGAGAGGATGGCAGCGCTTATGTATTCGCTGGATGATATCCGTCTGATGTTCGAAAATGACGTGCGATTCCTACGACAATTTTACTAGGCTCAACTTTGTGCGAGAAATGCCACTTATGCGTCAAATTCGCCCACTCAAAAGTCTTGATTAAATTTTAACGTTGTTTTACAATGTTAAAGGCAATCGAGCGTTATTTTTGTAGCGGCTCCCTATTCAATCTTTGCTCCATCCGAAACGGCACGCTTAAAACGCCTGTTTCCCAAATCGATCCTGATTCCGAAGGGCCCCCTGCAATTTCTATATCCCTCCCCGGTTCAACCGTACTTTGCTAAAGAACTTTAATAACAATAGCCTCCCTCGCAAGATCCTTGCAGCCACGGCACTGTTCGTCGGTATTTTCAGCCTGCTCGGGTTTGGGTATTTCATAGGAATTAATGCGGCCGCGCTATCCGAGCTCGAGACGGGACGCTTTGCAACCGGTTTCGGACCGGGCAGAACACAGGTGTCGATATCCAAATCGCCAGGCTTTCTGGCGGGTGGGAAATTGATCCTCTACATTTCCGCTGTGATCTCCCTCCTGGTGGGATGGACTGCGGCAGTCCTGATTAAATCACTGCGAAGCCAACGGTCAATCGAAAAAACAAATCAAGCTCTCAAAGCCGAGATTGAAAAGCGTGAAAAAGCGAACCAGGCGTTACAAGCGATCCATCAAAAACTGTCGGCGACCAGTGGACAGCTCGGTGGTCTTCTCGAAGGCACCGACGATCTTATAGCGGCAGTCGACGCAAACTACGTCTTTATCTCATTCAACAAGTCGTACCGGAATCGAATCAGGGAACACTTCGGGGTCGAAATTGAAGCGGGAAGCAATGCTCTCGAGGTTCAATCCGAATTCCCAGAGTTGCAGGAGCGATCAAGAGAATTCTGGGACCGCGCACTGGCCGGAGAACGATTCACAGCCGAACAGGTTATCCAGGACGAGAGCGGCGAGACCGTCTACTACGAGCTTTCGTACAGTCCGATCAAAGACGAGAACGGCGAGGTCGTGGCCGCCTGCCAAATCACCCGCGATGCGACCGAGAGGATTATGACCGCCGAGAAACTGAAACAGGAGCGGGATTTCGTCTCGGCTGCATTTGAGGTCAGTTCTTCGCTAGTAATCGTGCTCGACCGCGAGGGACGGATCGTAAGATTTAACCGTGCCGCCGAATTGGTATCGGGATTTAAGGCGGAAGAAATCAAGGGGAGGGTCTTCTGGAATGTGTTGCTTCCGGCTGAAGACATCAAGCAGGTCAAATCGATCTTTCGAAAGATCGGAACCGATCGCGACACCCAGGAGGAATGGATCAACAACTGGGTGACCAAAGATGAGAAGCTCAAACTCATTTCGTGGAAGACATCCTGTATCCGGGATGAAGAGGAACAAGTCGAGTTTATCGTTGCGACCGGGATCGATATCACGGAAAAGCACGAGTTCGAAACCGCGCGTAACCGGATGCTTGCGATCCTGGAGAATTCCGACGACTTTATAAGCATTGCCGATCTGCAGGGGCAGATCGTTTATCTGAACCGGGCGGGCCGGCTCTTGCTTGGCCTTAGCCCCGACTCCGACACTTCGCAATTGCGGTTGCAAAGTTGCCAGCCGGATTGGGCCCGCGAACTCGTCCAGACCGAGGGCATACCGAACGCCGTAAAATACGGTTCGTGGCTTGGCAACACTGCCCTCCGAACAGTGGACCACGTCGAAATTCCGACGTCCCAAATGATTCTTTCGCATAAGAGTCCCGATGGACGCCTCGAATTCATCTCAACGGTCGCGCGTAACCGTACAAGCGAGAAACTGCTCGAAGAAGAACTTGCCGAGGCGAGAGACGCGGCAATCAACGCAACTAATCTTAAGTCCGAGTTTCTCGCGAACATGTCACATGAGATCCGTACCCCGATGAACGGTATCATCGGGATCGCGGAATTGCTCTCGGGAACTCCGCTTGACGATGAACAATCGGATTACGTTTCTTCTATCGCAAAAAGCGGAGAGGCACTCCTCACAATAGTCAACGATATCCTCGACTTTTCAAAGATCGAAGCAGGCAAGCTAGAGTTTGAGAATAAGCCCTTTGATCTACGGGAAACTTCCGAATCCGTGCTCGATCTATTTGCCCATCAGGCCTTTCAGAAGAACATAGAATTGTCGCTGCTGATCCGTAAAGACGTCCCGGCCGCGATTACCGGCGATGCCGGACGGCTGAGGCAGGTCATCACCAATCTCGTCGGCAACGCGGTCAAATTCACGAGAAACGGCGAAGTGTCGGTGAGGATCATTTCGGAGGACAACAAACTCAGGTTCTCCGTCAAAGACACCGGCATTGGTATCAAAGAATCCGATCAATGCGTCCTCTTCACCGCATTTGGGCAGGCCGAATCCTCAATCGCCGGTAAATTCGAAGGCACCGGACTGGGACTGGCGATCTGCCGACAGCTGGTGACCCTGATGGGCGGCGAAATCGGATTCAAAAGTGAATACGGAAAGGGTTCAGAATTCTATTTCACGATTCCATTCACGACCAACGGAAGCGCGGCGGGTCCTGTTTACGAAGACCTTCGCGGCAGCGCACCCGAGAGAATACTCGTTGTTGAAAACAGCGCCACGGCGGCAGGTATCCTCTCATATCAGATTAAAGCGATGGGGCTTTTCGCAGAAGAAGCCCGTACCGCCGGCGCTGCCCTCGCCATGCTCTCCAGCGCCGCTGCACTCAATGAACCATTTGACGCTGTCATTATTTTTACGGATTTACCGAAACAGACCGGACTTTCGCTTGTCGAAGAAATCAAGGCGGATCCCCGTCTCCGTTCGATCCCAGTAATTCTGCTTCTCAACGCCGATGACCGCACTGGTTACGAAGCGGCCAAGAATGTTGGAATCGAGAGATTTATTTTCAAACCGCTGAAGACCGCTCATATCGTAAAAGCGCTGAAGCGCGTCAAAAAAGCAAATTCTCGTGATGCCGCCTCAGAACCGGTATTCGAGCGCCATGCCCCGGTTATAAAAGATTCCGATGTCGCTCCCACTTCTCCCAATATGAAAAATCAAAACACGCGCATTCTTATCGCTGAAGACAATCTCGTCAATCAAAAGGTAATGCTCAACCAGGTTAACCGCCTCGGCTATCCCGCCGATCTTGTCGAAAACGGCCAGGAAGTATTAGACGCTCTCGCCGAGCAGCACTATTCGATGGTCCTGATGGACTGTCAAATGCCGATTATGGACGGTTTTGAAACGACCGCCCGGATCCGTGCGAATGAAGAGGTAACTGGCGAGAGGATCCCGATCGTCGCTGTTACAGCGCGCGCCTTCAAGGGAGATCGAGAGCGATGTCTTGAACAGGGCATGGACGATTACATCAGCAAACCCGCGGACCAGCAGACACTTCGTGAGGTGATCGGGAAATGGGCCGCCGAGCCGCCGGTTGAGGCAGAGGTCGCGCAAGACGAACCTTCGACGACACGCCGCAGAATAACCGGCGGCGTTTCGGAAGAAGCCAAAATCAAGGCGCGGCTTGAAGAGCTGAACGAGGTCTGCGGAGAGGAAGTTGTCATCGAATGCATCGATCTTTTTATGAAAGATACCGCCAATGCACTTACGAGGCTTCAAAACGGGTTCGAAGAATTCGATATGGAGCGGATCGTGCAAGAGGCACACAAGCTTAAAGGAAGCGCCGCGAACATGGGAGCCACAACACTTCCGCAAATTTGCGAGACGGTAATACAGTTGGCCGAGAACGAGGAGTTCGAGAAGATCGGTCTGCTCATCAGACAGATCGCCAGCGAGCTGCGGTTCCTTGGCCCGGTTTATGAATGCATCCGTGCCGGTTCAGAGGAGATAGTTCCCGAGCTGGAATTGGTCAGCTGATTCTGGTCTTTATTTTAGCGTCCCAATTTACAAAAGCAGCGAACTGATTTATTTTTATCAGGTTGTCGAAAAGTTGCGGCATCATCCGCCCGGTCAAATTATCGGCGGTAGATGTCCGGATTGATCGACGACCCGTAAAATTAAGATCTTTTTGCTATATGCTCATCAGCTACAACTGGCTTAATGAAATGGTCCCGGTCGGACTCGGGGCTTACGAACTGGCCGAAAAGTTAACTCTTATCGGTTTAGAGATCGACGGCGTACACGAGCGCGACGGCGATGTAATCTTTGATATCGAGATTACATCCAACCGCGGGGACTGTCTTTCCCATTTGGGAGTCGCTCGCGAGGTATCCGCTTATTTCGACAAGCCCTATAAATTGGAATCTCAAATAGAAGAGACGCCGTCAATAACTGACCGCGTCTCGATTGAGGCACCTGATCTCTGCTACCGTTTCACGTCGCGGATCGTAAGGGGCGTGAAGGTTGGTCCGTCCCCGCCGTGGCTTGTCGAAAGACTGGAGGCGGTGGGCGAGCGCCCGATCAACAACATCGCCGATATAACAAACTTCGTAATGCACGAGCTCGGCCAACCGATGCACGCGTTCGACCTCGACAGCTTAAACGGCCGAAAGATCGTTGTTAGGCGTGCGGCGAAGGGTGAAAAGATAGCCACCCTGGACGAAGAGGTACGGGACCTCGATCCGTCGATACTTGCCATCTGCGATACCGATAAACCTGTTGCGATTGCGGGCGTGATGGGCGGGCTCGAATCCGGCGTCACTGAATCTACCGCGGACGTGCTTCTCGAGGTGGCCTGTTTTGACCGCGATTCGATCAGAAAAACTTCGGCGCGGCTCAACCTCTCGACAGAAGCGAGCTACCGCTTCGAGAGGGGTGTCGATATAGAAAATTTGGTCAAAGCTTCAAATCGTGCCGCCTCGCTGATGAGCGAAATCGCCGGTGGAGATCCGCAGGAATTCAGCGATGAATTCCCGTCAAAGCGCAAAGCGGTGTCAGTGGAGACCGAAAGTCTTGAGAGAGAGTTTCGCAGGCTGACCGGGATAGAACTCACGGATGCTGAAATCGAAGGATATCTCAAGGGGCTCGGTTTCGAAATAAGGGGCGCTTCCAGTTTTGAAGTCCCTTCCTGGAGGCACGATGTTTCGATACCGGAGGATCTGGTCGAGGAAGTGGCGAGGATCCACGGCTACGACAGGATCGGCGAGGCCCTCCCTCCGTCGAGAAGCGCGGGAGAATATCATCACCTGGAGCAGCGGAAACGCAGGCTGAGAACTGCGCTCGTAGCTGCCGGGTTCGACGAGGCGATGTCATACAGCTTTGTTGACGGTGCGGCGGCTTCTGCGTATTCGACAGTGGACGAAATGAGGGGAGACGAGACTCCATTGGTGCTGATAAACGACCCGATCATCGAAGGGGCCAATCTGATGCGCCCGACGCTTTTGACGGGCATGATCGAAGCGGTGCATAAAAATTTTAACCATCGGGAATCCGATCTTCGTTTGTTTGAAATCGGCCGCACATTTCGGGGTCTCTCGGAATCGTCCCTCCCGGAAGAGAAAGAAATGCTTGCGGTCGTTTTGACGGGCCGCGAGTCTTTCGAGAATACAAGCGCTGCGGGGCGGGCATACGATTTCTTCGATTTGAAGGCTGCGGTTGAAACGGCGGCAGAGGCGATAGGTATTCGCGGTCTTGAATTTGCTGTGGCGACGGAACCCAGACATTTGCAGGTGGGACAGTCCGCCCTTGTGAGGTTTCGGGAGACTATTGTCGGTGCAGTCGGAAGACTGGAGAGCACTCTGGCCGATGGTTATAAGTTCAAACAGCCCGTCTACGTCGCCGAATTGGACCTCTCATTCCTCCTTGAAGAGCCCGAGTCGGTAGCGGTTTATAAACCTCTCGATGTGTATCCTTCGGTGGTTCGGGACGTTTCGCTGGTCGTAACGGAAAATATAAGCCTCAGCAAGATCCTTGAAGTGGTTTCCTCCGCAGGGTTTGAGAATTTTGAAAAGGCCACATATGTGGACACCTATACGGGAGAGGGTGTGGAGGAAGGAGAACGTTCCGTCACGATTAGGTTCGAGTACAGGTCGCCGGAAAGGACACTGACCGATAAAGAGGTCGATCAGGTGCATTCTGAAGTTTTATCTTCTCTCGAATCGACATTCAGTGCGAGGTTCAGATGATATCGAACGACAGATGTTTGAAGTTTGACCTAAACAAACTATAATCTTCGGGTATTTAGCCCCTTATTGCGCATTTATGGAGAAACAGATGAACGGCTTGGCAGGGATGGATAAATTTTCGCATCTTGAGGACAAGATTTACCTCACGATCGAATTCGCGAAAAAGATGCGTGAAGAAAAAGAACGGCTCGAGGACGAGATGCTTTCGATTCGACGCGAAACGGTCGAATTGAGCGAGGAAAAAGGGCGCCTTGAAGAAAAAATCCAGGATTTAATGAGCGAGCGGGATGCGATCCAGTTAAAGATCGAGGCGATGCTCGATGCCATCACGGTAATCGAGCCGGAAGTATCAGAAGTCCTGAGAGGAGGCTAAATGGCGGTGGGAAAGGAAAAAACCGAAGGTTCTTCGCAATCGATTCGGGTTGAGATCTACAACCAGACCTACAATATCCGTTCGGATGGAGACAACGATTACATCCTTGGGCTGGCTGAGTTCGTCGATGGAAAAATGCGTGAGATCTCATCAGGAACCCTGACTGTGGATTCCCTCAAAGTCGCGATCCTCGCCGCGCTCCATATTGCCGACGAGTATCAGCGGTTGCAGAATGAGCTCGAAAAGAACGATGCGCTTCTGGCCTCTCGAAGCGCAGAATGCGCGGAAATGCTGGATCGCTTTATGAAGCAGAAAGAAAACGCCCCTCAGGAATTCGAGACTGAACAATAAAATTCAACTGACGCGCTCAGCGGTCCGCTGAAATCCGGCAAGGGTGAAGCGGATCTATTTTCTTTTTGTCCGCCTTTGCCTGTGCTACACTCGGAGATGGCGAAGAACTTCTGAGAAGTTTGTGATAAGACAATATTCATATTGAGCCAACATTTGAAGATACGGGAGGCCAATGCTGCTGTCCGGTGCAATCTTTCGAGGTTAAAGAATGCCATAGGACGCAGCTTCGATGCTTTCGGGCAGAAGGCCACCCACCTGTTTAGAACAGGTTCAATTCATTTGCTCTTACACGGCTAATCGGTAATCCATCGCCTCCATTTTTTATCTAATGGCCTTTTCGTAAATACGGAATTTCGGACATTAGATTTTTTTTTGTTATGAAAATCCTGATTATTGGCGATGTTGTGGCGCGTTCCGGACGAAAAGCGGTCCTGAACCACCTGGGAGCGCTAAAAGAAGAATTCGGGGCGGATATTGCCCTTATGAACGCGGAAAACGTAGCCGGCGGATTCTCGATCACACCGGAGACCGCCGACGAGCTTTTCGGCTGCGGCATCGACCTGATGACCTCGGGAAACCATATCTTCGACAAGAAAGAGGTAATTCCCTATCTCAAATCGAATAGACGATTGCTGAGGCCCGCCAATTATCCGCCGGGGACACCCGGCGAGGGTATTTTTACGGGCGAAATAAAAGGCTTTAAGATCGCCGCGATCAATGTTCTTGGTCGGGTGTTTATGGCTCCAAACACTGATGATCCGTTTCGTACCGCCGGCGAACTGGTCCGCTCGGTGCCCGACGACTTCAGGATCCGCATTGTTGATATGCACTGCGAAGCGACATCCGAAAAATATGCAATGGGCTGGTTTCTGGATGGAAAGGTATCCGTTGTCTTCGGCACGCATACCCATGTGCCGACTGCCGATGAACGAATTCTCGAAAATGGTACCGCCTATGTCACCGACGTCGGCATGACAGGCAGCTACGCGGGCGTAATCGGGATGAAGAAGGAAGATGTTCTTGAGAGATTCACCAAGTTTCCCGCCAAGAGAGCGGCGCATTCCAAGGGATCGGTGTGGATCTGTTTTGTGGTAGTAGAGGTTGATGCGGAAACCGGGAAGGCAATCTCGATCAAGCGAATCCGCCGCGAGTTGGCATAGTTCAGCCGGAAAACTCTTCGTCGAGAATTTCTTTGGTCTCCGCTTCCAGCTCGCGCCGGATTTCTTCTTCCATCCTTGCCGCCTCGAGAGCCAATGGCAGCTCCTCGGTTCGCGCCGAGAGCTTTCTAAGGGCAATTTCGTTACCGGCCAACTCGGCCCCGCGGCGTGAGGCAGCCTCGATCATCTGGAGACGGGATTCAGCTTCAACCTGCATCTCGGAGGCCTCCTTTTTAATGTTCGCAAGATTTTCGATATCTTTGTCAATCTCGGATTTGAAGTCTTCAAGACGTTCGCTTTTTAAATACCTGAGCTTGTTTTTGCGTCTCCTTGCAAGCAGCAACTCGCGGTTTGTCGATTTGATGATTCGGGTGGCGGTCAGACGAGAGGCGAGGGTTTCCTGATACGCATCGGCAAGCATCAGGTTTTTCGACTCGATTTCCTTCAGGGCACGCTTTTCCTCACCCTTCATCTCATTCCAGAACCACTTCACTTCACCCGCACGGATTCCGTCGATTGCGACCCGGTCGCGAATTTTGGCGAGCCAGCGGTTGCGGTAGAGGAATGTTGCCGCGGATCCGGCGGCGCCGAGCAATAAACCGACGCCGAAACCGATGACCGAGAGAATCAGAAACATACCCGAAAGCGCTATTGTCGATGAGAACAGAAACGGGATAAAAAATATCAACCCGCCGATAGCGGCGGACGCGAGCGGCAATGAATACCCACCGATCTTGAGCAGTTTGTCTTTTCTAAGGTCGGCTGATGTAACCTCGTAACGCGTGATTTCTTGGGTCATCTTCGGAATAACTCTACAGATTCTACAACCTTTATTCAAACTCGGTGCATCAGAGTCAAAGGTCATTTGTATTTAGTGATATTATCCCTGGTAGGACAAGCTCTGACTGGTAAAACGTTATGCTTCCGAAAGAACTGAGAGTATCCGTGGTATTGGCCTTCGCCGTCATAATTGCGGTATCCGCTTTTGCGTACGGGCAGGATCCATTGCCTGACGAAGACGTCAGACTGATGACCATACCGATTTCGATTTTTACGGAGCAGGAATTGAAAAAGGGTGAACTTGAAGAAGTCGTGCAGGCTGGCCGGTTGTCGGTTGAAGAAGCAAAAGACGATCAGGAAGTGCTTTCGATAAGAAGTGTCAGCAATCAGCCGCTCGCTCTTGCGGTGCTGATACAGGACGACCTCTCGAGCGACGTCAATCTGAACCTCGATGACATAAGAAGATTCATCAGACAGCTTCCTGAAGACTCGCGGGTTATGGTTGCTTATCTGCGTGGGGGCTCGCTTCAGGTACGGCAGTCATTTACAA
>Ga0224512_10004371_pt1 | contig 11966 bp, 9 predicted proteins | sample SF_May12_sed_USG_4_FD_169103 | JGI IMG/M metagenome (GOLD analysis project Ga0224512, IMG submission 169103) | Sediment microbial communities from San Francisco Bay, California, United States - SF_May12_sed_USGS_13 | ecosystem: Environmental > Aquatic > Marine > Sediment | place: USA: California... | reverse complement strand
AATTTAAGACGATTGCATCAAAGCCTGCATACATTTGCTCCGGTGTATATCCCACCAGGTTGATCAACGACGCAGTGCCCGGAAGACGGCCACCTGAGGGAACTACCAATGCCGTTGTAATCCCGTTAACCCTGGTCACCGGAATGTGAGTAGAATTTGGATTTACTGCGGTCAAGGCTTTCATCTGAGGCCTCAGATCACCTAATTCATTGTGATCAAGAGTAAGAGAAATGGACCCGACCTCCTCGACACCTAGTTGAGAACCCGCATCAATCATTCCCGGATAGACGAACAATCCCTCGCAATTCATTTGTTCAATGCCCGACGGTAGATTGACGTCACCAACTCCCGTTATCCGTCCATCCTCGATCACAACATGTCCTGTCACTGTGTCCTGAGTCACCGTGATAATGGTTGCGTTGGTGAGGGCAAAACTACCCTGCCTGGCCTTGTTGATCTGCTGTGCAGCAGAGGTCGAAACCATGAACAAAAGCGCAAGAGATCCGAGAAGTGGATTTAATGACTTCATTTGTATATATCCTTATACTACTATCGCTTAATAAATAATGTTTCGAAGACATCCTGCATGCATCGGTCATGATCATGCCGATCGAAAAACTCGAACGCGGGGATCTCTTCCTCGGGATCTACATCCACCCGAATATCATCTATATCTGACTCCACGTCGAAATACAGTTTACCGTCGATGATGGTTTTTTGAGGCACGGCATAAATGGAGAGCGGATGGTGATTGAAGATCGCCACATCACCTTCTTTTCCTTCCTCAATGGAACCGATTCTGTCTCCCACACCCAATTGAATGGCTGGATTTATGGTGATGAGAGCTAACGCCTCATCATCGGAGAGACCACCATATTTCTGGGCTTTTCCTGCCTCATGAAATAAATGACGGATCAGCTCTCCCGAATCTGAGTTGATGGAGGTAATCACTCCATTGCGAGTGAGAATTGCTGCATTATATGCAGTGCTGTAGTAAACCTCAAACTTGTATGCCCACCAGTCGGCAAACACAGATGCCATAGCGCCAAATTCGGCCAGTTCCGGCGCAACCTTAAAACCTTCGTTAACATGTTGAAAGACAATTTTGTCTACTCCGAAGTCTTTCAAAACATCCATCAGCATCAGTATCTCGTCAGCGCGATACGAATGGCAATGGATAATGATCTCACCACGTAAGATATCAGCTAAAGCTTCCAACCGGCCACTATATCGGGGTGGAGCTTTTCCCACCTGATCATTCCGATAATCTTCCCAATCCCGCATGTAGTCCTGAGCATCGCTAAAAGCATCGCGAAATACCTGTTCCACACCCATCCGGGTCCGGGGTTTGATTTTTTTACCTTCTCCATGCACACGCATGGGGTTTTCGCCGAGAGCAAATTTGATTGTCCTTGGTGCACCTTCCATCCTGATGATCTCAGGGTCGTAGGTGCCCCAACGATGTTTGATCGTTTCGCATTCACCTCCGATGGCGTTTGCAGAACCATGCATCGCGTGCGATGTGGTAACGCCTCCGGCTAGAGCGCGATAAATCGAAACACTGGTAGGATTCAGGGCATCACCCACATTAACTTCAGGTGTGATCGGATTTGTTCCCTCATTTACGGCATCGATGCCAATATGTGAATGGGCATCAATGATTCCTGGCATCACATATTGGCCGGTAGCATCGATTTCCATTATTGATGAAGGAGCATCCAGGTCTTTGCCGATTCCTCTTATGATTCCATCAATAATCAAGACATCTGTATTGTTCAAGGTACCATTCGTGATTGTGAGTACAGTGCCATTCCTAATAAGGACACTTTCCTTCGGTGCCTGTGCCCATACCACGGTGGTCAAGACCAAGGATGCCATCAATAATCCGCATTTCTTCATGACTATTTGTTGTTTTCTGGCGATTTTACCCGGTTGCCCTCTACTGGAAAATTACCAAATGGTCCAGCTAGTACCTCGCCCTCAAAATAATCACCATCTACAGTTAATTGATATTCTAGTTCGGTCTCCTGACCCTCTATATCCACCTCCATTTTGAAAGATATTTTCTTCCCTTCCACCATTATGCCATTAACCGCCCGCGATGCCTCAAACTGGGAATTTGTCATCTCTCCTTCCAGCTCCCCATTTTGCATCATGATCGTCAATACACCATCAGCAGATTCTCCAGGAACTTTCACTGAATAATCCCAAACCCCGGTAAAGTCAACTGGGTCTCCATCTCCGGATTCACTGCCTTTGCCTCTCTCTTGAATCTCATACTCATATAGGTTCCCATCCACAAATACATAGGCAACCTGAGTGCCTTTTTCGAAATAGGGCTTAGTGGTTATCACTAAATTGGCAAGTTTGCCTTCCTCCACGGTACCCATGACTTGCTCTACACCCAACATCCGGGCTGGCGATACTGTCAGGGCGCGAAGTGCTGCATCTTTGGAAAGTCCAGCTTCAATTATTCGATCGAGTGCATTTCTAAAGTCTCTAGATCTTATCCCCAGGGTTGAAAATCCAAACGAAATACCGAGGCTATCCAAAATAGCAGCCTGACGCTCGTAGGATTTCATAGCTTTCCTTTTTCTTGCCATTAGCATACTCACCTCCGGATCTAACTTGTCCGGATTATCGGTCTGGGTTCTAATGGAATCAACCTTTGCACTTTCCTTTGAAGAATCAGCTACTTCCGATTTCTGCGAGCCGCGTTCACTTCTTTTCTTTTCCTCTTTTTCTTCCTTTGGCAGATCCAGGGAGACCAGTATTCCGGCGTCTCTCTTCTGTAATTTTTCCGCTATCGGTGCCGACTGTTTTACATCAGCCAATACAAGCGAAAAACCTAATTCTTCTTGCAGAGCCAAAGCCCTTTCAATTTCCATTGCGCTGGAAGATTTGAAAAAGACTGGCAAGCGACCATCCACAACGGGATAAAATGCCTCTGTTACCTTGTCACGCTCGGGCCTGGGCAAGCCCAATGAAGATTCAGAATATCGCTGCTCGTAATTTTGGCTTATTTCAGCCTGCCGGTGGAGATCCCTCCATTTGGCAATCACTCCTAAGATAGTAGCAGGGTAAACACCTCTCACCGCTTTGAATTGGCTGTACATCGAGACTCCATCTTTCAAAGTCATTTGATCGCCAGAACTTCCATGCAAGAGAATCACTGCTCCACTCCCGGGCAGCATATCACCCCTGGGCACAGTGTGTGCAGCTGTGAAACCCAATTTTCGCATTTCCGCAATGGAATTGTCAGTTGCCACCAGCTTATTTCTGGCCTGAACATCTGGTTGAATGCCAGCCAGTTCATTAGGTGGATTTCCGGGATCCTTCACTTTGGCTCTCTGTGCATCTCCATTTCTGGTGCTGTTTCTTCCGGATTGAGATCTGTTTGGAATACCGGTGTGAGAAATACCTTCTATAAATCCGGCATATATGAAAAGTGAATCCGCTTCGATCACTCGGGCACCACCCATTACCGGCAGGTCTTGTCCTATTCTTTTAATAATGCCTTTTTCGACCAGTACATCCATGGTGGTCAACTCCTTTCCAGGCATGGGAATTACCGTAGCATTTTTTATGAGGAAATGCTCGGTTACTGGTCTCACTTCCTCCGATTGAGCCTGGAGCGTGTTTACTGCCAGACCTAGGAAAATGAATAACCCCAACCGATTGGTAAGCAATGATTTAATAAGATCCATAAGTTTTAGAATTAAACCAGAAAGAAGGTTTAAGGGAATGGCGCTCGAATTTAAGGAAATCCTCTGTCAGGAAGTATACCGGTCGGCAGTTTTAATTCATGTGCTTCTTCAGGAACCCCAGTGCAGCTTCATAAAATTCAAATCGATTCTCCTCATTCCTGAATCCATGTCCTTCATCATATTTGACGAGATAGGGCACATCAATACCTCTAGCTCTTAGGGACTCAACGATTTGATCTGATTCATCAATATTTACTCTGGGATCATTTGCACCCTGTACCACAAACAAAGGAGCTTTTATCTTATCGACGTGAAAAACAGGTGAAGCTTGCCGCATGAGTTCCTCATCTTTTTCAGGGTGGCCAACCATCTCATACATCATTTCAAGATAAGGTTTCCAGTATGGGGGAATGGTCTTCATAAAAGTAAATAGGTTACTAACTCCTACATAGTCGATTGCACAGCAATATAAGTCCGGAGTAAATGTCACACCTGCAAGGGTGGCGTATCCTCCATAGCTTCCCCCGTAAATACAAATGCGGTTTCGCTCAGCAATACCCTCATTGATAAGCCATTGCACACCATCGGTGATATCATCTTGCATCTCCCTCCCCCACTTCTTGAACCCTGATTTCCAAAATGCCTTACCGTAGCCAGTGCTGCCACGGTAGTTTACCTGCAAGGTAGCATAGCCCCGGCTTGCAAAAAGTTGCACCTCTGGATTATAACCCCACATATCCCGCACCCATGGACCTCCATGAGGGTTAATGATCACTGGAAAAGGGCCGTCCCCTTCCACAGGTCTTGTCAAGTAACCTCGAATCAACTTGCCATCCCTGCTTTGGTATGAAATAGCTTCCATCGGGCATAGGTCCACTTCATCCAACCACTCACTCACACGGACTATTAGATCAAGTCTGTCTTCAGCAGGATCGAAATAGTAGTATGCACCCAGGCTTCGATCAGAATATGTTCGTACGATGAATTTATCTTCCTCCTTGTTGTGACTGGATATCGCCACCTCATACTCCGGAAATTTCGACTCCAGGATGCCAAAAACTTTCTTTGTCTGATCATCCAGGAACACCCTCTGACGCTTATCGGTAACAAAGCTTATGGATGTCAGCACTTTCCGTTTTCGAGAATAGTGCAACCCCGAAACATCAACCTCAGGGTGCGAGTACAGGACCTCTCCGGTTTCCCGACCTTTCCACATGTCGAAACGCACGATCTCCATCTTATCTCTGTTCAGATTTGAAGCCGCATAGACGATATGCTTCTCATTGAAATCAAAGAAAAGTGGAGCCATCGTTTCTGTAAAATCCGTTTCATGGATCTCGCGAAAGTCTTCTCCCTCATGATCTCTGTACAACAATACTGTGTTGGTTCCATTCTTCACTTTTGAGGCGATTCTCAGCCTGCCTTCATGATCTGTCATCCAGCTGCTGATCGGTTCCATAATATTTGTGTTCTCCGCCAATTGATCCAATGCACCCGTAATCACATTGAGGCGATAGGGTTCGAAAAGCTGCGGATTATTCTTATTCATTCCGATAATGATCTCATCTTCGTGATCGAGTAGCATGTCGATCAACTCAATCCGAACACCTTCAAAAGGAGTAAGTTCTTTGCGATTGGTGCCATCTCGGTCTACTGCATAGAGCTGAAAATTCTCATCTCCTCCCGAATCTTTGTTGTAGAGGAGACGCTGGTTGTTGGCCCAACCGTAACCAGCAACATCGCGATCTGATTCATGCGTTAGCTGGATTGTCTCTTCTGATCCCACCTTTTGCACGAATACGTTTTGACGTCGTTTGAAAGGGGCCATGAAGGAAAAGTAATCACCTTTAAGTGACAACTTATAATTGCTTTTTTCGGGGTTTCGAAAGAAGTCTTCTACTGAATACTTCGCATCGGGTGATTCACCTACTTCTATCAGCTTTTCTATGTCTTCTTTGCTGGATGGCAATGATTGATTGCCGGGGAAAGACGCTTGCTCCATACCAAAAAATTTGAGGAGCGAAAATAACCAAAAATGAAACAGCCCTTAAGTCTGGTCTGTTGTACCTATCCAACTTGTCTGAGTAGCCCTTCGAAATCGATCTTACTACTCAAGACATCTCTTACCGAATGGATCGGTATCCGCTCTTGGGCGAGAGAATCTCTATCTCGAATCGTGACGGTGTCATCACTGAGCGTGTCAAAATCAATCGTGATGCAGTAGGGAGTGCCAATGGCATCCTGTCTGCGGTAGCGCCTACCAATGGCATCCTTTTCATCGTACTGTACTTGCGTGGTAAACTTGATGTCGTCAAAAAGTTGCTTAGCTTTCTCGGTCAGCTCCGGTTTGTTCTTGACAAGTGGGAGTACTGCACATTTAATCGGAGCCAGACAGGGATTCAATTTCATCACGATCCGGCTGGATTCTTTGCCCTCGGCATCCGGCACCATCTCCTCCTGTAAACTAAAGCTCATGGATGCCAGAAACATCCGGTCAAGCCCAATGGATGTTTCCACGACGTAAGGCACATAGCTTTCATTGGCTTCGGGATCGAAATATTGCATTTTCCGTCCGGAAAGCTCCTGATGGCTTCCCAGGTCGAAATCTGTACGGCTGTGGATACCTTCAAGTTCTTTAAAACCAAAGGGGAATTGGAACTGAATATCCACAGCAGCATTGGCATAGTGAGCAAGATTATCGTGATCATGATAACGCAACATTTCAGAAGGGAACACTGCTTTGTGCCAATTCAGCCTCATCTCCTTCCAGTACTGATAACATTCCAGCTCTGTTCCTGGCTTGATAAAATATTGCATCTCCATTTGCTCAAATTCGCGCATCCGGAAAATAAATTGCCGAGCCACGATTTCATTTCGGAAGGCTTTTCCCACTTGAGCGATGCCAAAGGGTAACTTTTGCCTGCTAGTTTTAGATACATTAAGAAAGTTGACAAATATTCCCTGAGCCGTCTCGGGCCTGAGGTATAGTTTTCCTTCTTCTCCCGCAATATTTCCCAGTTGGGTAGAAAACATCAGGTTGAACTGTCTGACATCGGTCCAATTTCTCGAACCACTTTCCGGATCCGCGATCTCCAATTCTTCAATCATCGTCTTCATATCAGCCAGATCGCCATTTCGCATTGCATTGGCAAGTCGCTTAGCGATGCGTTCCTTTTCTGTCAAATACCTGACTACCCTCTCGTTGGTACCGATGAAGACATCTTGGTCAAATGCTTCTCCAAATCGCTTTCTGGCTTTTGCAACTTCCTTATGCACCTTGGCTTCCAATTTGTCCATATACTCCTCGATCAGTACGTCCGCGCGATATCTCTTCTTGCTGTCCTTATTGTCGATGAGCGGATCATTGAATGCATCGACGTGCCCACTGGCTTTCCAGATCTGCGGATGCATGAAAATAGCGGTATCGATACCCACGATATTATCATGGCGTTGGACCATCGATCTCCACCAATATTCCTTGATGTTATTCTTAAGCTCTACCCCATTTGGTCCATAATCGTATACCGCACTGAGTCCGTCATAGATCTCACTGGATTGAAAAATGAAACCATACTCCTTGGCGTGACTAATGATCTTCTTAAAATCCATCATTTTTTCTTCAATTAAGGTGCGTCCGATTTATAGGCTTTGGCGCTTATGGTCTGCAAATGTAAAGGCAAGCAGGTCAAAATTCTGACTTAAAATGAAATTCAATTTCTGGGTGGTTCTCCTGGGCCATTTTTAATGCCCAACTGGATTCTGCCAGAAAAACAAGGCGACCCTCTCGGTCTCGAGCCATGTCTTTTTTCCTCCTTGTCACAATCTCCTTCAATGCCTCCTTCGATTCGGACGTAATCCAGCATGCCTTGTGCAAATTCAAAGGTTCATACCTACAAGCGGCTCCGTATTCATGTTCAAGCCGGTACTGAATCACATCAAATTGCAGAGCCCCCACGGTGCCAATAATCTTGCGCCCATTGTCTTCCTTTGTAAAGAGCTGAGCTACTCCTTCCTCCGTCAATTGCATCAGTCCTTTCTGCAGCTGTTTGGACCGCATTGGATCCGCATTGACGATGTATCGAAATTGCTCAGGTGAGAAACTGGGAATTCCTACAAAATGCAAGGGTTCACCCTCTGTCAAACTATCTCCGATCTTGAAATTTCCAGGGTCATAAAGACCAACGATGTCTCCCGGATATGCCTGATCAATGACCGACTTCTTTGCTGCCATAAATGCGGTGGGATTAGAAAATTTCAGGCTTTTACCCTTCCTGACATGCAAATAGTTTTTATTCCGTTCAAACTTGCCTGAGCAGATCCTCATAAAGGCTATTCGGTCGCGGTGTTTTGGATCCATGTTGGCATGAATCTTAAACACAAATCCTGAAAACTCTTTTTCAAGTGGCATTACCTCTCTTTCCTGAGTGTCCCTTTTGCCCGGAGGTGGTGCTATCTGGATGAAGCAATCTAAAAGTTCTTTAACACCAAAATTGTTAATAGCACTACCAAAAAATACTGGCGACAACCGACCATCGAGATATTCCTGATGGTCAAAGACTGGATAAACCGTGTGAATAATTTCTAGATCGTGCAATAATTCTTCTGCCGCTGGGTCGCCCAGGTGCAAACTGAGCGTTTCTTGATCTGTTTCCTTGATTTCCACAGTTTCCTCATCATGTTGCTTTCCATGAGGTTTGAATAAGTTCAGCTTGTGCTCAAAGAGGTTATACACACCTTTGAAGCGTTGACCCATACCAATGGGCCAGCTCAATGGTGTAACCCTCAATTGAAGTTTTTCTTCGATTTCATCCAGAAGATCAAAACCATCTTTCCCCTCCCTGTCCAATTTATTGATAAAGACAATTATTGGCGTCTTGCGCATGCGGCAAACCTCCACTAACTTCTCCGTTTGCATTTCCACACCCTTAGCCACATCGATCACCACAATCACACTGTCCACGGCAGTCAATGTACGGTAAGTGTCTTCCGCAAAGTCCTGGTGACCGGGGGTGTCCAGTATATTGATCTTTCGTCCGTTGTAATTAAAAGCCATCACCGAGGTCGCTACCGAGATTCCACGCTGCCGCTCTATTTCCATGAAGTCGGAAGTAGCATGTCGCTTGATCTTGTTGCTCTTAACCGCTCCGGCAGTCTGAATGGCTCCGCCGAAAAGCAACAGTTTTTCCGTCAAGGTGGTTTTACCTGCATCGGGATGGCTGACTATTCCAAACGTTCGCCTTTTTTTGATCTCAGTCTGTAGAGACATTTAGTTCCGTGCCTTAATGAAGCCTGCAAAAATAGCTGAAAAAGGACAAAGGACTGGGGTAGTGATTGTAATGGTACTCCGTCAGACGAAAAGGGCAGCAAATGACGATAAGACACTGGCAATAAAACCAATCATGAAGATGCGATAGGCTTTATCCAGTAGTCCGTACTTCCTTTTCAGAACCAAACCATTGTTGTATAAATCTATGATCAGTTGCTCATAGGGGGTCTTGCTGGAACCCAATACCTCATACATATCCGCGATGTATTGATCAAGGCTTCCGTCCGAAAAGCTGTCAAAAAATAGTTTGCTGACCCGATGTCCTTGGCGCTGGGATATAATATGTGGCTTGGCGGCCAGAATGGCAAAGACCACAGAAACCAGGCAGGCAAGAAGTAAAATAGAAAATGGAACCAATAATTCCAGTCTATCTACAAAGGGAGTGCCGCTGATCGTGATTCCCGATCCAAACAAAGCCATGATAACAGAGATCAGAATGGCATTGATACCTATGATCATATTGGCTTTATTGTCTGCAATCGAGATTAGATTAATCTGATTTCTGGAAGCTACCCGGAACATCGTCTCCTTACCTCGCCCACGGGCAAAGCCAGATTTCTTATTGTCGACTTGTTGCTCTTTCATACTGGGAATTGCAGATGCTGCAAGATGATCACTTCTCAAGTTAGGCAATTATAGAAGCAATTGAAAGTTTTTCGGTTTGGCTGGAATAGGCACGAACAGCAGCTGGATAATGGGAGATGCCGTCTTTATCCTAACTGAAATGAGGGCAAAATTGATATTTTTATGATTACTCTTCATACCACCCTTACAATATGGATGAGTTTAGAACCATCGTACGCCGACTCAAGGCACAGGACAATACTCCTCTGGCTGATATCTATAACAAATATGGCTCGTACTGTATTCGACAGCTAAATCACTCTGCAGGGTGCCCCCATAGTGAAGCCTCAGATGTCTTCATGGATGCAATCATCGATCTAAGAGACCGAATTGTTACCGGAAAAGTTGATCAAATCAACAATTTGCGTGGTTATCTACTTACGAGCTGCCGTCATCTTTGGCTCAAAAGAGTGAAATGGGAGCAAGCTACAACCAGAAAGAGTTCTGATCTGGAACGGTTTTACTATCATGCCAGGTACAATCCCGATGACTATGATGCTCTGATCAGACAGGAGGATGTCGACAAAAGACTGAAACAACAGCAATCCAGGATCATGCGCTTGCACCAGGCTCTGGCATCTCTCCCGGGCAAATGTAAACGCATCCTGGAATTGTTTTACTTGAAGAAGGTTTCCATGAAGGAAATTGCAATAAAAATGGGCTTCGCAGGCGAAAGAGTGGCTATTACGACCAAAGCCCGATGCTACAAGAAGTGGATCGAGCTGAGCAACATCAAAATTGCAGAACATGGATCGAGATGACGATAGGATAGATCGGTTTCTTCAGGGCAACATGAGTGAGGATGAGTTATTGGCATTTGAAGATGAAATGCGATCCAATCCAATACTCCGTGATGAAGTACGTGATAAAAGAGATTTGATCGCTGTGCTAAAAGCCAGCGAGCAAGTGACCATCAAAGAAGAGCTGAAATCCTCTATACAGGACTTGAATGCAAATCCATCAATGACTCCCGGGCGAATACGAAGGTTACGAGTTATTGCAGCCGTTGCTGCGGGTATTGTTCTCTTGCTTTTTGCAGTGCTATGGCTAAGACCAATATCCCTATCAGATTTAGTGGCAACATATGCTGAAGAATATTACCCCCCTCCCAGTACCGCTCGTGATCGGGGTGACACCACTCCTGAGTGGGAGCGTTTTATTAGACTTTATAGTGAAGGCCACTATGGCGAGGCCTCAGAAATTTATAGTAATAGGGCTCAGGAAGAGTTGAAAGTCGAAGAACAGTTTTATCTCGGCCTCTGCAATATTTACAGAATGCCACCAAACCCTGCAGAAGCCATTGATCTCCTTAGTTCTGTCAAGCCCATGTCAGCTTATTACGATCCCGCCCAATGGTACCTGGCACTGAGCCTGCTGCAAACAAAGCAGTCTGATCAGGCCCGAGAAGTGCTCGAGAGGATCATGAATGGTCAGAACTGGAAATGGCAAGAAGCAGAAAAGTTACTGTCCCGAATCTAGAATTTCGGAGTAGCATAGAGTACCGGAATAAAAGCCAGCGCAATCCTCATATGGATTGAAATGGAGTCTTCGAGGTTATCCTCAATTGCCCAGTCACGCAGATCTCCTTCCCAGGTAGTAAACATATTGAAGGTCCCATACCTGTCATCTGCCAGGTACCATTCCTCCAGAATATTTGACCATTTACTCTTAATGTCTAATTGTATTTTACCGGACTTTACCTCCCATTGCCGCCAGTCATTTTGCCAAACGGTACGAATCGTGATGATTTCGTTTTCTCCTCTCAGCTCCCAAAGATTAGCATCATTTCGCCATTTCACCTTAATGAATCCACTCAGCTCACCCACGCGATAATCCCATTCCGACCAATCATCCCGATGAGGCCAGCGCATCACGATTTCTCCTTCAAGATCTTCGTGCTCGGTATAGACGAGCCATTCGGTGAAAGAATCATCCCATTTGGTTGACAAGCCGACCAGCCGTTGGGCCGGAGCAGACTGCGCAAACACCAGACAAAAGATGCAAAGCAATAGCCTCATGCTAGGTTAAAGGCTAATCAGCGCAAAAAGGTTTAGATAAAGAGCTAAAATGGAAGATCATCCTCTTCCTTATCATCAAAAACGGGCTCCTTATCATCAGTAGGAAAGCTCTCCGCGCTGAAAGGATCTTCCGGATGAGACTCTGATCCCTCTCCATTTTCCAATTTCCAGGCGTTGAGATTGGTGAAATATTTACCATTCCATTCCCTGCCTCGCAGGTCAAAATATACTTTCAAGTTCTGGCCTTCGCTGTATGGATCTAGTAAGCCACACCGATCTTGTGTCAGCTGG
>Ga0224512_10004370_pt1 | contig 11966 bp, 10 predicted proteins | sample SF_May12_sed_USG_4_FD_169103 | JGI IMG/M metagenome (GOLD analysis project Ga0224512, IMG submission 169103) | Sediment microbial communities from San Francisco Bay, California, United States - SF_May12_sed_USGS_13 | ecosystem: Environmental > Aquatic > Marine > Sediment | place: USA... | reverse complement strand
TCTGATCTGGTTCGCCGCGAGCGGCCAACAGGAGATGGTGCGGTTGCGCACCGTGCCCCTCCTGGTTGAGAACCTCTCCGATTCGCTCACCATCACCGGGGTGGTTCCCTCCGACATCGAGATCCGCGTGTCGGGAACCAGACGGGCCCTGCTCTCGCTCGGCTTCAAGCGCGTGCACGCCGCGGTCGATCTCTCCGGAGCCCGGCCCGGCCGCCAGCGCATCCCCCTGGGCCCCGGCAACGTGCGCGTCCCGCCGGGCTTCGATCGCCGCAACATCACAGTGATCTCCCCGACAGTCGTCGACCTCCACGTGGAGCGCCTGACGACGCGCCGAGTGCAGGTTGCGCTGTCCACCACCGGAAAGGTGCCGGAGAACCTGATGATGATGGAAGGCGACGTCGGGCTCGCTCCGTCGTGGATCACGATTCGCGGGCCGGCCGCGACCATAGAGCGGATCAGGAGCATTCCCACGCAGACGCTCGATCTCTCTCGTCTCAAGGAGACTACCGAGCGGGAACTCCCGCTCGACTACGACGCCGGCCTCATCTCGTGTGACCCGGACCGCGTGCTTGTGACCCTGCGCCTCCAACGGCGCGGGGAGCGTGTGCTCGCCAACGTCCCGCCTACGGTGCTCGTGGACTCCGAGAAGCTGCAGGCCGAGGTGCTCCCCACGACGGTCTCGCTGACTCTGGAGGGCCCCGCGTCCGTCCTCGACACCCTCTCCTCCGGAGACGTGTCGGTGCTTCTCGATCTCACCGGACGCAGGCCGGCCGAGTACCGGATCGCACCGGAGGTCATCCTGCCCGCCGGCGTGACCCTCACTGGGATCAGCGCCGACACCCTCGTCGTGCGACTGCTCGACCCGGCGGGCGCCCGGAAGGGCAAGCGGTGAGCTCCCCACCGGCGCCGCCGCGAGTGTCCGAGCGCTACCGCACGGCGGTGGTCGCCACCATCGTGATGGTACTCGCCGCCGCCGCGGTCGTGGACCGAGGCCGCACGGGCGTGCTGACGGTTGGGGCTTGCGACGAGGCCGGTGCGACGCCCGGAGAGCGGGTTCCCGCGGGGGCGATTGCCGCGCTCCTCGGGTACGAGACCGGACGGGCCGTGCGACTGGCTTGCGCGGACGGCGACGTGGCCGCCGCCGGCGCGGAACTGGTCGTGGTCCCCGCTCTCGAATTCGCCCGTCTGCGAGCGGACGGCCACGTGGCGTTGTTCGCCGCCCGGGGCCACGCCCCTTCGGACGCGGACCGCGCGGTGCTGGTGGCGCGGCGGGGGGCGTCGGTGGACCCGTCCGAGGTGACGGCCGGCGATGTGGTGTTCCAGTCCGCCGACCAGGTCAACGGCTGTTGGCAACAGCTGCGCTGGCTGGTGGAAAAAGGCGCCGGCCTGCCCGTCGACCCCCGCGGGCTCGTGTTCGCGCCATCGCCCGGGCGCGCCGAGCGCGTGGTGCTCGAGGTGATCCTCGGCGATCGCGCGCTCGGGGCGTGTCGGCTGAGCGATCTGCAGCGGTTGTGGGAAGCGGGCATCGTCCGGCGCGACGAGGTCGCCGTCCTCTTCGACGCGCCCGCCCTACCCGAGTGGATCGTCGCTTGCGGGGGCGCGGACCGGAAACACTTCGAGCGCGTGCTGTCGGGGTTGCCCAGCTCGCTGGAGCGAGCACCCGGCGCCCTCGTGCGCACGCTGCGGGAGCGCGGGGTGGGTGGCTTCGAGCCGGTCGCGCCCGCGGCGCTGGACGCGCTCGACACCCTGGCCGAATTCGCGCGACGCGAGCCCGCGCGCGCCGGAATGCCTTGACACCGCGCGGTGCCGCTTTCTATGTTCAACCCTCGAAACCCGCGCGGCGGGTGAACTTCACGCGCTTCCCAACAAAAAAGACAGCATGAAACTATCCGAACTCTTCAGCGAGGAAAACGTCGTCACCGACCTGGCTCCGCAGGGCAAGGAGGAACTGCTCCACGCCATCATCGCGGACCTCGACGCCAAGGGCCACGTCCACGACAGGGACCAGGCTGAGCGGGACCTCATCGAGCGCGAAAAGGTGATGAGCACGGGCATCGGGAACGGCGTCGCCATTCCTCATGCCTACACGGACGGGGTGGACCGGCTGGTGGCGGGCTTCTACCGCACTCGGGGCGGCGTCGCCTTCGACGCGCTCGACGACCAGGAGGTCAGTCTGTTCTTCATCATCCTCGGTCCCAAGGAGAGCCGGCGGGATCACATCAAGGTGCTTGCCAAGATCTCGCGCCTGTTGAACCACCCCGAGTTTCGCCAGGACCTCATGAACGCGCCCGACGGCGGGGCCGTGATGAGCGTGTTCCGGCGGTTCGGGGACCGCTAGCACCGCTGCGGCAGGGCTGGCACGCTGGCGCCCGCCGCGCGATCGAGGACTCCATGACGCGCCTGCGAGTGCTTCTGCTCCTCCTGTACGTCGTCCTTATCTTCTTCGTATCCTCGCGGCCATACTTGCAGTCGCCCGGACCGGACTTCAAGTTCAAGGACAAGTTCGCGCATGCGGCCGAGTATGCCGTTCTCGGCGCGCTCCTCTTCGGCAACATTCGCTGGATGGTCAGCCGTTCGCGCCTCACCACCTTCCTCTTTCTCTTTGCCATCGGCGTGAGCGTGGCGGCGCTGGACGAGATGTTCCAGGGCTACATCCCGGGGCGGCGCACCGACGTCACCGACTGGCTCGCCGACGCGGTGGGCGTGGCGGTGGGGATCATCTTTCTCATGCAGGTGAGGCCGCGCGGCGCCGCGCTTGCCCGCCGAGGGGGCGAAGCGAAATGAGGTTTTCGCGCCCCCGCGGGACACAAGACATCATCCCCCCCGAGGTCGACACCTGGCGCGCCGTCGAGCGCGTCTTCGAAGAGATTCTCGAGCGGTACGGATACCGCTGGATCCGCACGCCGATCATCGAATCGACGGATCTCTTCGTGCGCGCCGTCGGTGAGGGCTCCGACATCGTCAGCAAGGAGATGTACACGTTCACGGATCGTGGCGGACGGTCCCTCACGCTGCGGCCGGAGAACACCGCGTCGGTGATCCGCGCCTACCTGGAAAACGGAATGCACCGCTGGGGCGGCATCCAGAGGCTCTGCTACGTGGGGCCGATGTTCCGCTACGATCGGCCGCAGGCGGGACGCTACCGCCAGTTCCACCAGGTCGGCGCGGAGGCGGTCGGCAGCGTCAACCCGGCGCTCGACGTGGAGATGATCCAGCTGGTCGTTGAAGCCTTCACCCGCCTCGGTTACTCCGGTGTCGACGTCCGCCTCAACTCCTTGGGTGCGGCTCGATCGCGCGGACCGTACCGGGCCATCCTCCTGGAGGCGCTCGAAGGTCTCGCGTCGAGGATCGACGGCGAGTCGATGGAGCGCTACAGGAAAAACCCCATGCGCGTCTTCGACTCCAAGGAGCACGGGGAAGCGCTCAAGCGCGAGTTGCCGGCCATCTCCGCCCACCTGGCCGCGGAGGACGCGGAGCACTTCGCGCGGGTCAAGGACCTGCTCGCGTCGGCGGGCGTGCGCTTTACGGAGGACCCGTACCTCGTGCGCGGGCTCGACTATTACACGCGGACGGTGTTCGAGGTCTATTATGGAAGCCAGGGGGCGCAGAGCGCCCTTTGTGGCGGCGGTCGCTACGATGACCTGGTCGAGGAGTGCGGCGGGCCACCGACGCCGGCCATCGGGTTCAGCGCCGGCCTGGAGAGGATCGTCTCCGCGCTCGCGACCGAGGTCGAGGGCGCAGCGGGCACGGCCCCGGGGATCCGCTACTACGTGGTCTGTGCCGCGCAGGGCGCCGAGGGTCGCGCGCTCGGCGTGGGGTCTCTGCTGCGCGCGCGCGGCAGCGCCGAGGTGGATCTCTCCGAGCGTTCGCGGAAAAAGCAGCTGCAGGTGGCGGAAAAAAGGGGAGCGCGCATCGCGGTGATCGTCGACGCCGGCGCAGTCGCGCTCACCGTGCGCGACCTGGTGTCGCGCCGCGAGGCCGAGGTGTCGGAGGCGGCGCTGCCGCAATGGCTGGACGACAACGAGGAGAAGGAGGGGGGCGCATGAGCTCGCAAGGCTTCGAACTCCCGTTCGCGCGCTCGCACACCTGCGGCGAGCTAGACGCGGAGCGCGCGGGGGAGACCGTCCGCCTGATGGGATGGGTGGCGCGCGTGCGCGACCTCGGGGGCGTTCGCTTCATCGATCTGCGCGACCGCTACGGATCGGTGCAGCTCGTCGTGGACCCTTCGGATTCTTCCCTCGACGCCATCTCCGGCGGGCTGCGCATGGAGGACGTGGTAGCGGTCGAGGGCGCCGTGCGACCGCGCCCCGCGGAGATGGCCCGTGACGACAAGCCCACCGGCGCCATCGAGGTCTCGGTCGGCCGCATCGTGGTCTTGAACCGATCGGAGGTGCCGCCCTTCACCATCAGCGACGAGGTGAAGGCGAGCGAGGACCTGCGTCTGCGCTACCGCTACCTGGATCTGCGTCGTCGCCCCATGAGGGAGAACATCGAACTGCGCCACCGGGTGATTCTTGCCATCCGCAACTTCCTCGACCGGCGCGGCTTCGTGGAGATCGAGACGCCGATGCTGGTGCGCTGCACCCCGGAGGGCGCCCGCGACTACCTGGTGCCCAGCCGCTTGCACCCCGGGAGCTTCTACGCGCTGCCGCAGAGCCCGCAGCTCTACAAGCAGATCCTCATGGTGGCGGGGTTCGACCGCTACTTCCAGTTGGCACGGTGCATGCGCGACGAGGATCTGCGCGCCGACCGCCAGCCCGAGCACACGCAGATCGACATGGAGATGAGCTTCGTAGAAGAGCGCGACGTGTTCGAGCTGGTGGAGTGTCTGATGCAGGAGATCTTCCGCGTCGGGCGCGGTCTCGAGATTGCGGCACCGTTTCCAGTGCTCTCGTACCGCGAGGCGATCACCCGCTACGGTACCGACAAACCGGACGCCCGGTTCGGCATGGAACTCGTCACGCTCGACGAAATGGTGCGGGGGGCCGAGTTTCGCGTGTTCAAGGAGGCGCTCGCGCGGGGGCAGACCGTGCGCGGTCTCGTCGTGGCGGGTGCTGCCGCCCTGTCGCGCCGCGAGCTCGAGTCCCTCGAGAACGAGGCCAAAACGATGGGGGCGGGTGGCCTGGTTCACCTCAAGCGAGACGGCGCGCGCCTGGCCGGTGGCGTGGCCAAGTTCCTCGGGGAAGCGGTCGAGACCCGCCTCATCGAAGGATGCGCCATCGGCGACGGCGATCTGCTGCTGGCGGTGGTCGGCGATCACGCGAAGGCGTCGGCGATCCTGGGCAGGCTCCGGATCGACCTGGGCCGCGCGCGCGCGCGCGCCGCGCTCGACGCGTTCGCGTTCCTGTGGGTCAACGAGTTCCCGCTGTACGAGCGCGACGAGACGACGGGCGGATACGCGCCCTCGCACCATCTGTTCTCGATGCCGTACGGGGAGGACATCGACTATCTGGAGAGCGACCCCCTTCGCGTGCGTGCGCGCCTCTACGATCTGGTCTGCAACGGCGTGGAGCTGGCGTCGGGCAGCATCCGAATCCACAATCGCCTGCTCCAGGAGCGGGTGATGGCGGTGGCCGGGATCACGCGGGAGGATGCAGAGCGGCGCTTCGGGTTCCTGCTGCGGGCGTTGGAGTACGGGGCGCCACCCCACGGCGGCATCGCGCCGGGCGTCGACCGCATCGCCATGGTTCTGTGCGGAGCCGAGTCGATTCGCGAGGTGATCGCGTTCCCGAAGACGCAGAAGGCGACCTCGCTCATGGACGAGGCGCCGTCCCCGGTCGACCCCGCGCAGCTCGAGGAGCTGCGTATCCGGCTCGAACCGCCGTCGCCCGGGCGCGGTTAGCGTAGTGCCGCGCACGGCGCCAAGTCCGTGCAGCACAACGTGTTCTCGTGATGGCCGGAACGGAGAAACGGCTTGACAGTGCCCGGCACGGTTGCTAACTTTTGCGAAGTTAACCCCTTACAGCGACACTGGAAAGGAGATCCGGGGGTGAGGAACACGGTTCGCTCGTGGTTGGCCGCCGTTTGCTTCGGCGGCGCGGCGCTCGGGTTCGGGTGTGCGCAACTGCCGCCGTGCACGATCTCGCCCGTCGAAATCGAGGAGACGCGCGAGGATGTCAAGGTGTTGCATAAGGACCTCGCAGAGGCCAAGGATCGCGCGCAGAAGCTCAGCGCCGAGCTCGCCGCCAAGAAGGCCGAGCTCGATTCAAAGAAGGACAAGCCGGCCGAGATGCGCGCCAAGCTCAAGGACCTCAAGAAGGGCAGCGGGCGCGACGCCGACGAGGACGAGGACGATAAGGAGACTGCATAGTGACGAGGACGATGAGGCAGCTGGGGATGGTGCTGGGCGTGAGCGCCGCCGTCGCGGCGATGCTCGGGTCCACCGGGTGCAGCCGTTCGAGCGGCCGCCACGTGGACGTGACCGCCGGTGAGTACTACTCGGAGGAGGAGTACGAGGCGCTCACGCGCAAGGAGAAGGAGACCTACTGCGTGGCGTTGGGGCAGGAACTGGGACAGCTCCAGGGCCAGGTGGAGGCCAACAGGGACGAGCTGGAGACGACGCGCCGGCAGATCGAGTCCCTGCGCAACCAGATCGCCCCGGTGGAGAGGGAACTGCTCCGCGTGGAGTCTGACATCCGCGCCCTGTCCAGCGAGATCGCCTACTACGAGTCACTGCCGGCGAGCTGGACCATCAAGTCGGGGGAGTGCCTCTGGATCATCGCGGGGTACGAGGAGATCTACGCCGACCCCATCAAGTGGCCGCGCATCCATCGGGCGAACACGGACAAGATCGACGACCCGGAGTGGATCTACCCAGACACCGTCCTGGTCATCCCCCGCCACTGGCCACGCCAGCACCGGGTGGTGATGGACGAATCGCTCTCGATCATTGCCAGCTACTGGGAGGTTTACGGCAATCCGATGAATTGGACCCGCCTTTTCGAGGCCAACAAAGACGAGGTTTTCGACCCGGATCTTATTCTGCCAGAACAGGTTCTGCAGATACCCCGGTAGCCGCTCTGGTGCCGGGGCCGGTTTTGGCCTATAATTTGATATGGCCATGGGCCGTGGGTATCATGGTGCGCGCATAGTCAAGCCGGATGGCTCTTGGGGGTGCCTTCCTCCAGGAGTCTTGTGCTTTTTCTGAAGGGATTCGCGCGAATCCCTTTCGTGTATTTGTTGCGCGCGGGGTGTGAAGCGTCGTCGACACCCCTGGCCGCGGGGCGGTCGAAGGAGGCCGCCGGAGAGTGAAAACGCGAAAACGAGTGCTGTCTTTCCAGGGTGTAAACCCGGTGATGCTCTTCGGAAGCGGAGAGCGGCACCTGGACGTGGTCGACCGGCATTACCCGGGCGTGGTGGTCGTCCGGGGCGACGATATCATCCTCAGCGGGAGCCGCGAGGCGGTCGACCATCTGACTCGGTTCTTCGGCGAGATCATCGACATCGCCCGAGGTGGCCGCGTCATCAGTGAGCAGGACTTCCAGGCGTTGCTGCGCAAGGGTAACGGCCACCGGGCCGCCGTCGCCGACTACGAGACGCTGGACAAGGAAGTGGTCGTGTCGACGCGTCGCGGGACGCCCATTCGGCCGCGCACGCCCGGCCAGAAGCGCTACGTCGACGCCATTCGCGCCTTGGACGTGGTCTTCGGCATCGGCCCGGCGGGAACGGGCAAGACATACCTGGCCGTGGCCGCCGCGGTGGCGGCGCTCAAGGCGCGCGCCATCGAGCGCATTTTCCTGGTCCGGCCGGTCGTGGAGGCCGGAGAGAGCCTCGGCTTCCTGCCCGGCGACTTTCAGGCCAAGCTCGACCCCTACGTGCGCCCCGTGGTGGACGCGCTGGACGACATGCTCGGCCATGATCGCACGGTGAAGCTGATGGAGAACGGGACCATCGAGATCGCGCCCCTGGCCTACATGCGCGGGCGCACGCTCAACAACGCCCACGTGATCCTCGACGAAGCGCAGAACACGACCGAGATGCAGATGAAGATGTTCCTCACGCGTCTGGGCACGAACGCCAAGGCCATCGTCAACGGAGACGTCACCCAGATCGACCTCGAGCCCCCGACGCGCTCGGGACTGCTCGCTGCCGAACGCATCCTAGCCGGCGTGGACGGAATCGCGTTCGTCTACCTCACCGGCGACGACATCGTGCGTCACCGCCTGGTGCAGCGGATTCTGCACGCGTTCGACCGGCGCGACGAGGGAGAGTGAGCGTATGCCCGCCTGGTTCTGGAAATCCCGGCGCAAGAAGAAATCGCGCAACGAGCGCGCCGAAAAGTACGCGAGTCGATTCTACCTCAGGCGCGGCCTGGGCCGCGGACTCGGTCCGCGCTTCATCCTCGCGGCCCTCTTCGTCGTGGCGGGCACGCTGTTGCTGCCGCCGGCACAGCCGACCAAGGAAATCGATTTCAAGGAAGGCCAGATCGCCGACCGCGACATCATCGCGCCTTTCAACTTCAAGGTCCCGCTCTCCGGGGATGAATTGGAAGTGGCGCGCGCCAAGGCCGCGCTCACGGTTCCGCCCGTCTACCGCCGGATCCGCGACGTCGAACGCGACCTGTCGCGCGATCTCGGCGCGTTGCTGGACACGATAACCACGGTGATCGCGGCAGACACGCTCGACGCCGAGGGCAAGGTGGCGCTGGTGAGCGGGTGGCTGCCCAGCGTCTCTCGCTCTTCGCTGCGCGCCGTGGCCACAGCCAGGACTTTCCGCGACCTGAACCTGGCCGCCCGCGAGTACCAGGCCACGGTCTTTGACCGCGGGCTCATCGACAACGCGTCGCTGATCCGGAGGCACGGGTACCGGGAGATCTCGGTGCTCGACGCCGAGGAGGAGGGGACGCGGCGCGTGCCCGACGTGTACGAGCAGGGGAGGCTCGACCAGGTCATCCGCGAAGACGCGCTCAGCCGTTTCGGCAACAACCGCGACAAGGCGCAGGTGTTCTTCGAGCTGGTGCGCGGGCATCTGCTCCCCAACCTGGTGTTCGACGTCGACGAGACCAACCGCCGCCGCACCGCGTCCACCGCCACGGTGAAGGACTACTTCGAGATCTCCAAGAGCGAGCGCGTCATCGGCAAGCACGACAAGGTCACGCGCGAGCAGGAGCGCATTCTGCGCGCTCTGGAGGAAACCCGTGTGACCCAAGAGGCGAAACATTCCCCGCTGGCGACTTTCGCGCTCTACGTGGGGGAGTCGCTGCGCCTGCTGCTGTTCTGCGTCGTCTTCGGCGGCTATCTGTGGGTGTTCCACCGGAGGGTGTACGAGGAGTTTGCGGAGCTGTTGGCCGTCTTCTCGGTGGTGTTGTTCTACGCCGTGTTCATCGCCGTGGTGGTGCGGTTCGGTCTCAGCCCCTACCTGGTGCCGGTTGCGTTTCTCTCCGTTATGCTCTCGGCGCTGTTCGACTTCCGCACGGGGCTGGTGGCGGCCGTGTTCGGCGCGGCGCTGATTCCTCTGGTGACTTCGTTCCCGCCCGGAGCGAGCTTTGCCGCGTTGCTCGCCGGGGGAGCCGGCGTCATCGGTATCGAGAAGATGCGCGCCCGCAGCCACGTCTATTCGATTTTCCTGCACGTGTCGCTGGCCTACGTCGCCGGCGTCTTCGCGTTCGAGTTGGGCCGGGCGAGCTCCCTGCGCGAGATCGCGACCCAGGCCATGTGGGGCGTGGCCAACGGCATGTTCTCCAGCGCGGCCGTCATGTTCCTCCTGCCCATCTTCGAGCACGTGTTCAATCGCACCTCGCGCTTCACCCTGCTCGAGCTGACCGACCTCAACAAGCCCATCCTCAAGCGGCTGAACATGGAGGCGCACGGGACCTATCACCACTCCATGCTGATCGGAAACCTCGTGGACTCCGCTGCGGAGCTCATCGGAGCGGACGCGCTCAAGGCGCGCGTGATGGCGTACTACCACGACATCGGCAAGATGTTCAAGCCGGAGTACTTCGCCGAGAATCAGAACGGCGGCTTCAACAAGCACGAGAAGATCACGCCGCAGATGAGCGCGCTGATTCTCGTGTCGCACGTGAAGGACGGCGTCGAGTTGGCGCGCGAGGAGAAGCTTCCCGCCGTGGTCATCGACGGCATCCGCGAGCACCACGGCACCAGCGTGATGGCGTACTTCTATCAGAAGGCGCTGGAGACCGACTCGCACTCGAGCGTCAACAAGGACGACTTTCGCTACCCGGGGCCCAAGCCGAAAACGAAAGAGACGGGCCTGCTCATGTGCGCCGACGCCGTGGAGGCGGCGGTGCGGTCCCTCAATGACCCGACGCCCGTGAACATCCGCAACATGGTAACCAAGCTCATCGACGGCAAAGCGAGAGAGGGCGAGCTGGACGACAGCGGGCTGACATTGAGCGACCTCGGCGTGATCAAGGAGCGCTTCATCACTATCCTCACCGGGATCTACCACAAGCGCATCGCGTATCCGGGCCAGGAGGAGGTCACCGCCGACGGCACCGCGGAGCCGGCCCGGGGCGCGCAGAGCAGTGAATCTGTTGCTAAGTCTGTCTGACGAGACGCGGCTGGACTGGCTGGACGCGCCCACGCGCCGCGCGCTCACGGCGATCGCGGCCGGCTTGCAGCCCGAGGGGCGCGCCGTGGGACTGGTCGTGGTCGGAGACGAGGAGATCCGCGCCATCAACCGCGATTTCCGGTCCGTGGACGCCGCGACCGACGTGTTATCCTTCTCCTATCTCGACGAGGGGGAGCCCCTCGAGCCGGGCGATCCGGTGGGCGAGATCTACGTGTCCTTCGAGACTCTGGAGAGGGAAGCGAGGGAACTGAGAGTGGACGTCAAGCAACTGTTCCTGCGCGTGGGTGTGCACGGACTCCTGCACGTGCTGGGATACGACCACGCGGACGACGCCGGGGCGGAGCGCATGGAGCAGGCCGAACGGACCGCGCTGCTCTCGTTCCTCGACGCGGACGACGTGGACAGGCTGTTCTGACCCCGACCCGTCTTCTATGAACCCAGCCATCGACTGGATCGTTTACGCCACCACCGCGCTCATCGTGGGCGTGCTTTCGGGGGCGTACCATGCCCTGGAAGTCATCTCCCTGGGCTGGGCGGGGGAAGGGGACGCGGATGACGAGACCGATCGCGTCGCCGGGTGGTTCTTCTCGGAGCCGGCGCGCAACGGGGCCGCCCTGGTCGCGGCGCGGGCCGCCGCCGCCGCCGCGCTGCTGGTGGTGTCGGTGCGCATCGGCCTGGACTGGTTCGGCGCGTCCGCGGGTGCGCTGGCGCTCTCGGCCTTCGTAGGCGCGTCTTTGCTCCTGCCCGACCTCGTCGCGCGCATGCTCGCGTATCGCGATCCGGCGGGCCTGCTCCATGCCGTGCGGCCGGTGGCCTCAGCGGCGGTCTACGTGTTCCGTCCCGCCACCGCGGTGGTCCGGCGCCTGGCGCTAGCCACGTTTCCGCGCGCCGTCGACTCCACCGCCTTCCGCCTCGCGCCGCTGCGGCAGAAGATCGAGCTGTTCGGACGGCAGAACGGCGAGGAGACCGACGAGGACCAGCTCGTCTCCAGCGTCCTCGAGTTCGGCGAGACCCGCGTGCGCGAGGTGATGGTTCCCCGCATCGACGTCGTCGGCCTGGACGCCGACACGGAGACCGAAGAGGCCGTGCGAACGGTGGTCGAGGCCGGTCACTCGCGCTACCCCGTTTTCGAGGGCGCTCCCGACCGTATCGTCGGGACGCTCCACGCCAAGGATCTGCTGCGCAAGATCTCAGAGGGGGAGGATTGCTCGCTGCGCGAGCTGATGCGCGAGGCGTTCTTCGTCCCCGAGAGCAAGCGCATCGACGAGATGCTCGCCGAGTTCAAGACGCGAAGGCAGCACCTCGCCGTGGTGGTGGACGAGTACGGAGGAACGGCCGGTATCGTTACCCTGGAGGACGTGCTCGAAGAGATCGTGGGCGACATCCAGGACGAGTTCGACACCGAGGAGGCCCTCGTTCAACGCGTCGACGAC
>Ga0224512_10004369_pt1 | contig 11966 bp, 14 predicted proteins | sample SF_May12_sed_USG_4_FD_169103 | JGI IMG/M metagenome (GOLD analysis project Ga0224512, IMG submission 169103) | Sediment microbial communities from San Francisco Bay, California, United States - SF_May12_sed_USGS_13 | ecosystem: Environmental > Aquatic > Marine > Sediment | place: USA... | reverse complement strand
TGAGCACCGATGGGGTCGGGACCAAGGTACTGGTGGCCCGGGCTGTGGGACGATACGACACGATCGGCGAAGACCTGGTCAACCATTGTGTGAACGACATCCTGGTCCACGGGGCTCGGCCGCTGGGGTTTCTCGACTACATCGCGGGTGCCAGCCTGCCGGTCGATGCCATCGCGAGCCTGGTGGAGGGAGTGGCCCGCGGCTGCCGGGCGCATGCCATGCCGCTCGTGGGCGGCGAAACGGCACAAATGGCCGACCTCTACCGTTCGGGCGAGTTCGACCTGGCCGGGACCATTCTCGGGGTCGTCGAGGAGGGGCAGGCGCTCCACGGCGACGCCATCGAGCCGGGCGACCTGCTCCTGGGCTACGCCTCCTCAGGGCTCCACACCAATGGCTACACCCTGGCCCGCCGCATTCTATTCGATGAGCAGGGGCTCAGCCCGGCCGACCCGCTGGGAGACACCGGCCATACGGTGGGCGAGGCCCTGCTGGCCGTTCACCTGAGCTACCACCATGCTGTGATGCCTGTCATGTCGCGACTCCATGGAATTGCCCATATCACCGGTGGCGGAATCGAGGGAAATCTCGCGCGCATCCTGCCACCGGGCTGTGAGGCCCTGATCGACCCCGCCAGCTGGGAGATCCCGGCCCTGTTCCGGATCATCCAGGCGAGCGGGCGGGTGGCGACCGAGGAAATGCGTCAGGTGTTCAATCTGGGGGTCGGACTGATTGCCGTACTGCCCCCGGACCAGGTGACCCCGGTTCGTGCCGCGGCGACCCAAGCGGGTGCCGCAACCTGGATCATGGGCGAGGTGCGCCGGGGTGAGCGGGCGGTGCGCTTCGCTGGCTGAAAGGACGAACATCATGCGCATCCCGATACCTCGGCACCCGTTCGGCATCGGGCTGGGTCTCTAAGTGTGCGCCACGGCGGCATCATGGTGACGAGGGAGGGTCGAGCCGGACGTGGATGAACGCGGTGCGATGGAGCGGGCGCTCGAGTGTGCACGTCAAGGATGGGGCAGGGTTCACCCCAACCCCCTTTGCGGGGCGGTGGTGCTGTCAGAAGGAGTTCCGGTGGCTGAAGCGTACCACGCGGAGTTCGGCGGGCTGCACGCCGAGCGAATGGCTCTCGAGAAGGCGGGAGAGCGGAGCCGCGAAAGCACGTTGGTGGTCACGCTCGAGCCCTGCACCCATGAAGGCAAGCAGCCGCCATGTGTTCCGGCGATCATCGAGGCGGGCGTGAGACGGGTGGTCATCGCGCTCCGCGACCCCAACCCCGAGGCTGGAGGAGGGGCCGAGCTCTTGCGAGCCGCGGGCCTGGACGTCGAGGTGGGATTGGGCGTGGAGCAGGCCTCGGTCGACAACGCGATCTTCTTGCATCGCCACCTCCAGCCGCGGCGCCCCTACATTGCCCTCAAGCTTGCCACGACCCTGGATGGGCGGATTGCCGATTTCGGCGGTCGCTCACGCTGGATATCAGGGGCCGAGGCGCGTGCCTATGTTCATTGGCTCCGCGCCGGGTTTGATGCCATCGGTGTCGGAGGCAGGACGGCGCGGATGGACGATCCTTCGCTCACGGTGAGGGGTACCCTCGAGCCACGGCGCCCTCCGGCGAGGGTCGTGTTCGACCGCCGGGCGTTTCTTCCGGTTACCCTCAGGTGCGTCACCACGGCACGAGAGATTCCTACCTACTGCTTCGCCAGCCCGCTCGCCGACGCCGGACGGTGCCGCGGGCTCGAAGCCAAAGGTGTTCGTGTCCTGGTACCCGACTCCCTCGGCGCGGGCCTCGAGGCTCTACGGGCGATGGGCATCGAGTCAGTGCTGGTCGAAGGCGGCGGCAGACTGGCGGCCGCACTCCTCGAGGCGGATCTGGTGGACCGTTTCTATTGGATCCAGAGTCCGCTCTGGCTGGGCGACTCCGGCACGCCGGCCGTGGGCGGATTGCCCGGGCGCAAAGTTGGTGCAGCCGACCGCTGGCACGTCGTCGACCGGCGCGCGCTGGACGAGGACACGCTATTGGTGGTGGATCGCGAGTCATGTTCACCGGCATCGTAACCGCGGTCGGTACGGTCACGGCCGCTCGTCAGTCGGAGGACGGCCTCCAACTCGCCATCTCGAGCGCGTACGATGGAATCGAGGCTGGCGAGAGTATCGCGGTGGACGGGGCCTGCCTCACGGTCGAGACCGTTTCGGCGCCGGAATTCACCGTGCATGTGATCCGTACATCGCTCGACCGCACGCGCTTTGCTGAATTTCGCCGCGGCCAGCGGGTCAATCTGGAACGGGCGCTCCGCATCCAGGATCGGCTGGGTGGGCATATCGTTCAGGGACACGTCGACGGCGTTGGCCGGGTCGTGTCGATTGTTGAGCGGGATGATGCCCGGATCCTCGATATTGAGGTGCCCCCGGAGATCAGGGCGATCGCCATCCCCCTCGGATCGATTGCGGTCGACGGGGTAAGCCTCACCGTCAACGCCCTGCCGGCCCCCGACATCATCCAGGTTTCGCTGATTCCGTTTACCTTACAGCACACCACCTTGGGGAATCGCCTGGTGGGCGACCGTGTCCATCTCGAGGGCGACCTCGTCGGCAAGTACATCGCGGCGTTGGTCGAACCTTGGAAGCGGCCCCCATCGCCATGAACGTGGGCCCAGGGCCGGGAAACTGGGTGTAGCCGCCTCCTCCGAACTATCCATATGCCAATTGCGCAGATCGAGCAGGCCATCGAAGACCTCAGGAACGGCAAGATCATTGTCGTTGCCGATGACGAAGACCGGGAGAACGAAGGCGACCTGGTGTGCGCCGGGGAGCTGGTGACGCCGGAGATGATCAACTTCATGACCATCCACGGCCGGGGACTCATCTGCTTGGCCTTGACGGGAGAGCGATGCGACCAGCTCGGGCTGCCGCTCATGACGGAGCGCAATACCGAGGCGCTCGGGACCGCCTTCACCGTGAGCATCGACGCCGAGCGCCGGTTTGGCGTGTCGACCGGGATCTCCGCGGCGGACCGCGCGGCCACCATTCACGTGGCGCTCAACCCCTCGACCACGCCGGCCGACCTGCGCCGGCCGGGGCATGTTTTCCCGTTACGTGCCCGACCCGGTGGAGTCCTCCAGCGCGTCGGTCAGACGGAGGCCAGCGTCGACCTCGCGCGATTAGCCGGGTTGAACCCGGCGGGTGTCATCTGCGAGGTCCTGAATCCCGACGGTACCATGGCACGGCGGCCTCAGCTGGCTCGCTTCGCCGAGGAGCATGGGCTCACCGGAGTGACGGTGGCCGACCTGGTGGCGTACCGGCTCCAGACCGAGCGGCTGGTCCACCGCCTCGCCGAGGCACGCTTGCCCACTCGCTACGGGGATTTCACCATCATCGGATACCGGAACGACGTGGACCAGGCCGAGCATGTTGCGGTGGTGCTCGGCGACGTCCGGGACGCATCGGCGGTGCTGGTCCGAATGCACTCGAAATGCCTGACGGGAGATGTGTTCGGTTCCATGCGCTGCGATTGCGGCCCCCAACTCCAGGCTGCCTTGGACATGATCAGCCAGGCCGGCGCTGGGGTGATCGTGTATCTGGACCAGGAGGGCCGCGGCATCGGCCTCCTGAACAAGCTCCGTGCCTACGAGGCGCAGGACCAAGGCGCCGACACGGTCGAGGCCAACAAGCAGCTCGGGTTCAAACCCGATCTCAGGAACTACGGCATCGGTGCCCAGATCCTGCGCGACCTGGGTCTCTCGACCATCAGGATCATGACTAACAACCCGCTCAAGCTGGTCGGTCTGGAAGGATACGGACTCGAGATCGTCGAACGCGTCCCGCTGGTGCTCTCGCCGACGGACGAGAACCGAGAGTACCTGGACGTGAAGCGTGACAAGCTCGGCCACCTGCTGACCCATTGACGTGACCGAATACTCCGGCCAGCCGCGACCCGTCGGTCGCATCGCGATTCTCGTCGCCCGATACAATCAAGTCGTCACGGCCAAATTACTCGACGGCGCCCTGGCGTGCTGCGGCGAAGCCGGGATCGAGCCCGGCCACGTGGACGTGATCTGGGTACCGGGTGCCTTCGAACTTGGGGCCGCAGCGGCCGTCGCCGCGGCAACGGGGCACTACGCCTGCCTCATCGCCCTGGGCTGCGTGGTGCGTGGCGAAACGCCGCATTTTGAGTTCGTGGCGGCCGAAGCCGCTCGGGGTCTCTCGTCCGTGGCGGTATCTCACCGCCTCCCCATCGGATTCGGCGTGCTCACGGTCGACACACTGGAGCAGGCGCTGGCTCGTGCGGGCGGAGATGCCGGCGACAAGGGCAGGGAGGCTGCAGACGCAGCCCTTCGAACCGCGGATGTGTTGCAGAGGCTTGCCCGTCGATGACTCTGCGGCCCGAGACCCGTGCCCGGGCGCGGGCGTTGCAGCTGTTGTACGCCTGGGAAATGCAGTCACATCCGCCGATGGCGGAGGTGGCCTCCCTCGCCGCACGGTTTAGCGGTCCGGGCGGCGGCAGCCTGACCACGCTCGAACGCGCCGAGAGCCTCGCGACGGCCGTGGCCGCCGATTGCGTGGCGCTCGATGAATTGGCGGGGCGGGCCGCGGAACATTGGCGGCTCGAGCGGATGGCGGTCGTCGAGCGAAACATCTTGCGCCTGGGGATCCACGAACTCCGACGGGGAACCGCACCACCCAAGGTCGTGATTGATGAAGCACTGCGCCTGGCGCATTGGTTTGGCGGAGTGCAGGCCTCCGCGTTCATCAACGGGATCTTGGATCGTATCGCGCACGACCTGGGCCTGCTGTGAACATCCTTTTGGTCAACTGGCAGGATCTCGAGCATCCTCAGGCGGGCGGGGCGGAGATCCACCTCTTCGAGATCTTCGGGCGCCTGGCCGAACGCGGGCATCGGGTGCGGCTGGTGTGCGCAGGCTGGCGCGGTGCGGCGCCGAGGGCCTTGCTTCGGGGAATCGCGGTGGAGCGCTCCGGCACCCGAAACACGTTTGCGCTCCTCGGACGGCGCGCGGTGCGGCGGGCGATCACCGAGGAGCGTCCCGATGTCGTCGTCGAGGACATCAACAAGATGCCGCTCTACGTCGCATGGCTCACCAAACTGCCGCTGTGCGTGATCGTGCCCCATCTCTTCGGGACAACGGCCTTTGGCGAAGCCGCCTGGCCGGTGGCTGCTGCGGTATGGCTCAGCGAACGCCCTCTCCCGCGGGTCTATCGCCGGGCGGGTTTCCACGCCATCAGCGAGAGCACCAGGGACGATTTGGTGCGGCGGGGCATCGAGCGCGACCGTATTCGGGTGATTCATCCCGGGGTCGACACGGCCCACTACACACCGGATCCAGGGGTGGCGCGGACCACGCCTCCGGCCTTCCTGTACGTTGGCCGGCTGAAGCGTTATAAAGGAGTGGACGTGGCGATTCGGGCCCTCGCCCTAGCCCGGGCCCAGGCGCCGGGGGTGGTCCTCCACGTCGCCGGAGACGGAGACGATCGCGCCCGGCTCGAGGCGTTGGCGGAGCGCCTCGGCGTCTCGGGTGGGGTTAAATTCCACGGGCGCGTCAGCGAGGCTGAGAAGATACGGCTGTTCCGGAGCTGCTGGGCCAACGTGTTTCCCTCGCCCAAGGAGGGTTGGGGCATCACGATCATGGAGGCGGCCGCCTGTGGCACGCCGTCCCTCGCGTCCGACAGCCCCGGCCTTCGGGATTCAGTACGCGACGGGGTGACCGGCGTTCTCGTTCCGCATGGGGACGACGCGGCGTTGGCGCGCCGCATGCTCGAGTTCGCGACCGATCCCGACCGCGTTGCCCGCTTGGGCCTGGCCGCACGCCAACGTGCGGAGCAGCTGAGCTGGCAGGACGCCGCCAATCAAACGACCGGCCACTTGGAGGCGTTGATCGAGAGTGGCCCGTCCGCCAAGACATCTTGAGGAGACAGCGCGGATGCACGTGACCATCACCGCCAGACATTGTGACATTCCCGACGCCCTCAGAACGCGCGCCGAAAGCGTCATGGACCGCCTGGGCAATTACGGCCTGGAGTTGGCGGAGGGGGCGGTCATCTTCGACGTCGAGGCGTTACGCCAGCGGGCGGAAGTCCGTCTGCGGGCCACGACCGGCGAGATGGTCGTCGCCAAGGACGACGGTCCCGACCATCGAACCGCGCTCGATCGTGCGGAGGAGAAACTCAAGCGACAATTGAAAAAGGCCGCCCGGCGAATTCGTGATCGCCGGCGGCCTGAGGCCGACGCAGTGTGACCCTCCGCATCCGAGAACTACTCGAGCGGGGCGGCGATCCGCTCCAACTCGAGACGCTGACGGGGGACACCGGGTTGGATGGCTTCCTGCCCGATCAGGAGATCGCGAGCCCTGGTTTGGTCCTCGCTGGGTTCACGGACCGTTTTTCCCCGAATCGCATGCATGTGTTGGGGGAAACCGAGGTATCGTACCTCAACTCGCTGTCCGCTGCGGAGCGTCGCAAGAAGCTCGAGACGTTTTTCGGCTTCGACTTGCCGGTCGTGTTCGTTACTAAGGGCCAGGACGTGCCGCCCGAGATGCTGGAACTGGCGGCGGAGCGACGCACCGCGGTGCTCCGCACCAAGCTCAAGACGGCGGAATTCTTCCGGCGTATCAAGCCCATCATCGAGCAGGCGTTCGCTCCTCGGACCACGGTGCACGGGTCGATGGCGGACGTGTATGGCGTCGGTCTCCTCTTCGTAGGCCGCTCGGGCATCGGCAAGAGCGAGTGCGTGCTGGACTTGGTGGAGCGGGGACACCGGCTCGTGGCCGACGACGTGGTGATGATTTCCCGCCGCGGCAACGACGTGCTCATCGCTCAAGGACACGAATTGGCCCGTCACCACATGGAAATCCGAGGGATCGGGCTGGTGGACGTTCCGTCTCTCTTCGGGATTCGTTCCGTACGCCAACAAAAACGGATCGAGGTGGTGGTGCAGCTGGAGGATTGGGATACCGCAAAGGACGCCGACCGCACAGGGTTGGCGCGCCAGGAAACCGTGATCCTGGGTGTCCCGCTTCCCAAGGTGATGGTGCCACTCAACCCGGGAAAGAACCTCACGGTCATTTCCGAAGTCGTGGCCATGCTTCATCTGCTCCGATACTCCGGGGTCGACGTGGCCACTGCCTTCAACGAACGCCTCATCCGGCGCATGACCGAACAGCGCGGCATTCGAGAGTATCTCCAGGAAGACTATGAATAAGGACCTCCGGGGTGTGGTGGTTGCACATGGCCGGATTGCGGAGGCCTTGGTGTCGGCGGCGGAGGGGATCAGCGGCGTTTCGGACGTGTTGGTCCCGGTCTCCAACGACGGCTGCGATCGCGATCGCTTGGAAGACCGCATTGCCGAGGCCATCGACGGCCATCCGACAGTGGTGTTTGTCGACTTGCCGAGTGGCTCGTGTCTCGTGGCCGTGCTGCACCGCTTTCGCGGAGAACTGAACGTGAAGGTCGTGACCGGGGTCAATCTCGCGATGTTGCTCGATTTTCTGTTCCATCGAGAGCTGCCGCTTCCCGAAGTCGCGGAGCACGTGGCCAGTCGTGGGTCCGGAGCGATTCGCGTCACCTGATGTCCATCGTCCTCTACCGCATTGATGACCGGTTGATCCATGGCCAGGTAGTCATTGGCTGGGGCCGGCCGCTGGGAGCGGAGTTCATCGTGCTGGTAGACCCGGAGGTCAGCGGCAGCGAGTGGGAGCAAGATCTGTATCGCATGGCGGTGCCTCGCTCGGTGGACATCATCTTTGCCGATGTCGAGGAGGCACGCCGGCGACTCCCTGAATGGCAGGCCGACCGCCGAAGGGGCATCCTGTTGACCGGCACCGTCGCCGCCATGGCCGCGGTTTGTCGGAATGGGGCCGGCATCCCGAAAATCAACCTGGGCGGGATTCACCACCGCCCGGGCCGCCGTCAGCGGCTGCCGTACGTGTTTCTCACCGACGACGAGTACCGGACCCTGATGGATTTGCAGCAGCAGGGACCCAAGATCACTGCGCAGGATGTTCCGACCGCGAAGGCCGTCGGACTGGACGATCTCGCGTGATCGAGGGTATCGGGATCGCGCCGCTCATTCTTCTCGCGCTCTGGGGAGGTGTCGTCGGCATCGATCTGGTGAGCGTGCCGCAGGTCATGGTGTCGCGGCCGCTGGTCGTCGGGATTGTAGCCGGGGCGATCGTGGGCGACCCGATGGCGGGACTCCGGGTTGGCTTGGTGCTCGAGCTGTTTGCCTTGGATGTGCTCCCGGTCGGCGCCGCGCGGTATCCGGACTATGGGGCCGCCACGATCGGGGCCGTGCTGATCGTCGCCGGCGGGCCGTGGGTCTCGGGCGTCGGTCTCGGGGTTGCCACAGGATTAGTCATCGCGGCGCTTGGCGGCTGGACCATGCCGGTTCTGCGCCGGGCCAATGCGGCCGCCATCGCGCGTCGGATCGACGGTTTGCAGGCCGGCGATTCCAGGACCATCAGGGCCCTGCAGTTTGCCGGGCTTGCCCGGGACGCGCTTCGGAGCGGACTCTTAGTCGGTGCGGCCATCAGCGCCGCTTTGCTGATCCGTCACCTGCCACCGCTCGGAGATGAGGCGGCCCTCGCCCTCACGGTTGCGGTCATTGGGGCTGGTGTGGCGAGCGCACTTGCAGGAGCGATGCGGACTGCGGGTCGGGGCGTTCGGCTCCGATGGCTGCTGGCGGGACTCGCGATGGGCATCACGGTGGCGCTCGCATGGTGAGGGGATTGGGCAGGGCGTTCACACGGCTGTTCGCCGTGCAAGCCTCGTGGGACTACCAGCGCATGCTCGGGATCGGGATGGGGTACGCCGCCGAGCCGCTCCTTCGGGAACTCAAATCGACCGACGCCGCCCGTCATGCCAACGCGGTGCGACGATCCGCGGAATTCTTCAACTGCCACCCGTACCTGGCCGGGTTGGCGCTGGGTGCGACGGTCGCGGCGGAGTACGCGGGTGAGCCCGAGGACCGGATTCAACGTCTGCGCACCGCGCTGTGCGGCACCCTCGGAGCCCTGGGTGATCACCTGTTTTGGGCCGGCTTGCTTCCCGCCCTGATGGGCATGGCCTTGATCGTCGCGGTGCTATGGGATCCCTGGTGGGGCCTCGGGCTGTTCCTGGCCGGGTACAACGGATGCCGAGTGGTGGTGGGGTGGTGGGGGCTCAAGACCGGGTTAGCGGGCGGCATGCGGGTCGGGCAGGCGATTGCGGCGTCGTGGATACCGCGGGCGCGGTTCGTGGTGGGCATTGCGGCAGGATTCATGGTGGGGCTGGCGGTCCCGCTGGTCGCCAGGTACCAACTTGCCACCCTGCCGCGGGCCGCGGGGTTGGTCGCCCTTGCTGTGGCGCTCGTGGGACTCGGCTTGGCCTATCGATTCGGCTCGACGTTCCGTGGGGTGCGATACGGATTGTTCGTGGTCGGCGTGGTGCTCCTCTGGTATGGAGTCATGCCATGATCGAGCGCGCCGCCGTGATCGTCAATGCGCTGGGACTCCACGCGAGACCGGCGGCCCAAATCGTCAAGCTGGCGAGCGAGTTCGCATCGCACGTCGAGGTGGAGAAGGACTCGTTCGCGGTCAATTGCAAGAGCATCATGGGCGTCATGATGCTGGCGGCCGAGAAGGGCAGCACGTTGAATTTCCGAGCCGAGGGGCCCGATGAGACTGCAGCGGTCGAGGCACTAGTGAACCTGGTGGCAACCGGATTCGGGGAATGATGCATCGCAGGCTCGAACTATCCGGCATCGGCGTCTCACCCGGGATCGCCTTTGGGTCGGCCCTGGTCGTCCGCTGGGATTTCCCCGACGTGCCCGACCGTGGGATCGCCAAGGACGAGGTGCCCGCCGAGATCGAGCGCTTTCGTCAGGCCGTCCATGATGTTGCGCAGAGCCTGGCTGCACTGAGGGATCGGGTGGCGGAGCGGGCCGGGCCGGAGGAGTCCCGCATCTTCGACGCGCAGATCCTCATGGTCCGGGACCACGAGTACGTGGAGAGTGTCGAGACGCTCATCCGGAACAACCTCCTCAGTGCCGAGACCGCATTTGAATTCAAGTCGCTCGAGCTGCGCGAAGCATGGGCCGGCGCCCAGCATCTGCGGGAGCGCCTGACCGATCTCACGGCGGTACAGCGGCATGTTCTGCATCGGCTGCTAGGACGGGCCGAAGATGACCGGTGGGCAGGTACCCTCGATGAGCCGGTGATTGTCGTGGCGCACGAGCTTTCGCCGGGGGTCACGGTTCAGCTGGATCGCGAGCATGTGGTTGGACTCGTGTCCGAAGAGGGGACCAGAACGTCCCACGCGGCGATCCTGGCGCACTCGCTTGGCATCCCGGCCGTGATGGGAGTGGGAGATGCGCTGGAACACATCCGTGACGGTACCGTGGTCTTGCTAGACGGGCGACAGGGTACCGTCCTGCTCGATCCCACGCCGTCGGATATGGATTCGGCGCGCACCCGGCTGAGCCGCCGGCACCGCCTCGCCCTCGAGCTGGAGGTCGCGGCCAGCGAGCCGGCCATCACGCCGGACGGCGTGGAATTGACCCTCATGGGGAACGTCGACTTGCCCGAAGAAATCGAGTCGGCGGTGCGCAATGGGGCCAGAGGCGTCGGGCTGGTGCGGACGGAGTTCCTCCTGACCGGTCGGGCCGAGCTCCCCAGCGAAGATGAGCAATTCGCCTATTTCCGAAGAGTGGCAGATGCCTTTCGCCATGACCCGGTGGTCATCCGCGCGTTCGACCTCGGAGGCGACAAGTTTCCGGTCTCGTTCAAGGTGGCCAGCGAGGCGAACCCGTTTCTCGGGTGGCGGTCCATCCGGGTGTGTCTGGACGAAGAAGAAGTATTTCGACCGCAACTCCGTGCCGTGCTGCGGGCCGCGGTGGATCGCAACATCCACTTCATGCTGCCGCTCGTGACCCGAATCGAGGAAGTGTTACAGTCGCGCGCGCTCCTGGACGAGGAAGCGCGAGCCCTGGCGGCCGAGGGTGTGCCGGCCGCGATGTCGGTTCCGGTAGGTGTGATGGTGGAGACCCCAGCCGCCGTCGTTTTGGCAGACCAACTGGCCGAAGTGAGCGATTTCTTCAGTGTGGGCACCAACGATCTCACCCAGTACACCCTGGCGGCGGACCGCGGCAACGCCCGGCTGGCAAGCAAGTTCACTGCCTATCATCCGGCGATCATTCGGCAGCTCAAGCACGTTCAAGTTGCCGGCGAGCGCCAACATATTCCGGTGAGCGTCTGTGGGGAGATGGCGTCGGAACCCCTCGCCGCCGTGCTCTTGATCGGCTTGGGATACCGGTGCCTCAGCGTGTCACCGCCGGAGCTGCCGCTCGTCAAGTGGACCGTGCGCCGGGTTCCGCTGGAAGCAGCCGAGCGGGCGGCCCGCCGAGCCCTGGAGGCACATACCACGGATGCAGTGCGGGACGTAGTCCAGGAAGAGTGCGGTTCATACTTGGACCTACGACTGCTCGAGACCCTCAATGCGTTGCCCGGTATGCAGAAACTGGCTAGCTTGCCGTCGCCATGATTGCCCTTACCCTCTCTCCGCTGATCCTATGAACCATGCTGCCCAGGGTAGTACCAAGCGTCATGTCTTCACATCGGAGTCCGTGACCGAAGGCCATCCCGACAAGATGGCCGACCAGATTTCCGATACGATTCTGGATGCCATCCTCGAGAAAGATTCTGCCGCCCGAGTTGCGTGCGAGACCTTGGTCACAACCGGCATGGTGGTGGTCGCTGGAGAAGTGACAACCAAGGCCTACGTGCACATTCCCGACCTGGTGCGGGAAACCGTGGCGAACATCGGCTATACCGATGCCGCCTCGGGGTTCGATAGTCGAACCTGCGCCGTGTTGACGTCCATCGACCGGCAGTCGCCGGACATCGCCATGGGAGTGGACCGGCAAGCCCAGCAGGGCGCCGGCGATCAAGGCATGATGTTCGGCTATGCCACCGCCGAAACCC
>Ga0224512_10004368_pt1 | contig 11967 bp, 10 predicted proteins | sample SF_May12_sed_USG_4_FD_169103 | JGI IMG/M metagenome (GOLD analysis project Ga0224512, IMG submission 169103) | Sediment microbial communities from San Francisco Bay, California, United States - SF_May12_sed_USGS_13 | ecosystem: Environmental > Aquatic > Marine > Sediment | place: USA... | reverse complement strand
TGACCTGTTTCAATGCCGCAGACTCAATCGGGCGCGCGTTGGACAGTGCGCTGGCGCAGGATTGGCCCAATCTCGAGATCGTCATCGTCGACGATGGCTCAAGGGACGGGTCGGTCTCCGTGGTAGAAAACAGGATCGCGAACCGGGGAGGCTGCAAGCTCGTTGTCCACGATCGCAACAGGGGCTTCCCCTCCGCTTTGAATACGATGATCGCGCACGCGGGCGGCGAGTTCGTCGCCATATTCGACGATGACGATGAAAGCACGGAGGACCGGGTATCCTGCCAGTATCGCTCCATTGTGGACCACGAGAGGCACTCCGGAAATGGACTAGTTGCGTGCTACGCATCGGGTGTGCGCGTCTATCCGAACGGGTACCGCCGACCCTTCTCCGCGATCGGATCACGTCCGATGGTACCCGATGGCCTGTGCGTGGCGGATTATCATCTTTATGGCGAGAGGGCACCCGGCGTCTTCTTCGGCGGCGGCACCCCTAGCTGCTCCTTGATGGCCCGGAAATCCACTTTCGAAGCCGTCGGCCCCTATGACGAGACCCTGCGGCGCACGGAAGACTCGGATTTTGCCATTCGCCTGGCCCGAAAGGGGGGTCATTTCATCGGCTGCCGCGAAGAGTTGATCACGCAGCATGCGACCGGCGGGCATGACAAGAGACCTGCCACAGACTACGAGAGTCATCGCTCATTGATAGAAAAACACCGCGACTATCTCATCGCCAGGAGTCGTTACCAATATGCCCTGGACTGGCAAAAGCTGAAGTACCACCATTTCTCACGGCAGCCGTTCAAAGCCGGTGTTGCCCTGATCAGTCTTGCACTGAAGCATCCCGCATGGACGTTTTCCCATTTCTTGCGCTCGGCGCCGAATCGCGCAATCCACGAATGGAGAATGAGTAGAAAGCTCCACGAGCGGCGAGCACGCAGGATGAGATAGCCTTGCGTTTGTTGTTCGTCTGTAGAATGTTCGACCGCGGCGTTGGCGGTGTGGAGCGCATGGCGATCCTGCTGATGAACGCCATGGTCGAGCGGGGGCACGACGTTTCCCTCTTCACGTGGGACGAGGCCAACGCGCGGGCCTACTACCCGATGAGCGAAGCCATCCGGTGGAATCGGCTCGACATGGGCGACCCCGGGACCTCGGCCGGTTTGGTGCTGCGACTCCGGCGCATGCGACGGTTCAGGCGCTTCGCGACGTCGTCGGGGCCGGACGTCGTGGTGGCCTTCCAGCACGGGCCGTTTCTGTTTGCGGCCTCGAGCCTGCTGGGAACGCGCGTTCCGCTGGTCCTAGCCGAGCGCAACGCCCCGGATCGATTCGACTACCTTCGGGCGGGCCGGCGGCGCGCGACGGTGTTCGGGACAATGCGGCTGGCCAAGGCCGTGACCGTCCAGTTCGAGAGCTACATCCAACGCTACCCGACCCACGTGCGGCCCCGCATCGTCGCCATTCCGAATCCGGTGTACCGCGTGGCCGAGTACGCAGAACCCGGCGCCCGCAAGGAACAGAGAACGCTGCTGTCGGTGGGCAGACTCTCCTACCAGAAGAATTTTTCTGCCTTGCTGCGCGCCTTCGCCTGTGTGTCAGGTGACTGCCCGGAGTGGCGGTTGCGCATCGTCGGAGAGGGGGAAGAACGGGCGGCGCTGCAAGCGCTGGCGGACGAGCTCGGGATCGGGCCGCGCGTTTCCCTGGTTGGCCCCACACCGGACGTCTCTGCAGAGTATCGCGCCGCGGACCTCTTCTGCCTGCCGTCGCGCTGGGAGGGGTTTCCCAATGCCATCGCCGAGGCCATGGCGCACGGCCTGCCCGCGGTGGCTTTCGAGCGGTGCGCGGGGGCGAGCGAGCTGATCGTGTCGGGCCACAACGGAGAACTAGCCGACGGCAACGGAGATGCCGAAAGCCTCTCGTCGACGTTGAAGGTGCTCATGCAGGACGCCGGAACCCGCGAACGGCTCGGAAAAGAAGCGCGGGACATCGTCGAGGCTTACAGGCCCGAAGGCGTTTTCGACCGTTGGGAGCGGTTGCTGCGCCGGGTCGCGCGCCACCCGTGAAGCTCATGTTCTGCATAAAGGCGCTGGATGTTCCCGGGGGCGGTGCGGAACGCGTGCTTACCGTCGTGGCCTCGGGCTTGGCGGCGAAGGGTCACGACGTACGCGTGCTCACTTTCGACGTGCCCGGCGGCTCGAGCTTCTACCGCATGGACTCGCGCGTACGGAGGATCTCGCTCGGCCTGGGCCCGACGGACCGGCGCATGGGATGGAAGCATTTTCTCGCTCGCATCCGCGCGCTGCGTCGGGTGGTGCGCTCGGAAAAGCCCGACGTGGCCGTCGGCTTCATGCACAGCATGTTCGTCCCCCTGGCTTTCTCCATGGTCGGCCTCCGCACGCCGCTGGTCGCGAGCGAGCACATCGTCCCGGAGTACTACCGTGATCGGCGAGCGCAGTACGGTTTGTTCATGCTGGGCTGTCTGCTGGCCACGCGGGTCACCGTGCTCTCCGCCGCGGTCCGGGAACTGTATCCGCGGTTCCTGAGAACACGCATGGTCCCCATGCCAAACCCCGCCGTCTTCTTCGATGCGCGTGACGTCGACGCCGACGACGACCCCACGACGAAGACCGTGCTCAGCGTGGGCCGTCTGGAGCCGCAGAAAGACCACGCCACGCTGATCGCCGCCTTCGCCCGCGCCGCCAATCGCTTTCCGGACTGGAACTTGCGCATCGTCGGCGAAGGCAGCCTGCGCGGTCAGCTGGAAGGCATGGTCTCGGACCTCGATCTCGACGGGCGCATGGCGCTCCCGGGAACGACCGCCGACATCGAGGCCGAATACGCCCGCGCAAGTCTGCTGGCCGTGCCCTCGCGATTCGAGAGCTTCGGCATGGTGACCGCGGAGGCCATGGCCGTCGGATTGCCGGTAATAGGTTTTGCCGACTGCCCCGGGACGAACGAGCTGATCGCCCACGGCGCCAATGGCTGGTTGGTCCATGTCCCCAGAGGCGAGGATCGTGTGTCTGCGTACGCACACGGCCTGTCGACTCTCATGGGCGACAGCGCGCTCCGGCAGCGGCTGGGCACCGAGGGAAGGCGCAGCGTCCGCCGTTTTCATCCCGACGATATCGTCTCGAGCTGGGAACGGCTGTTGAAAGACATGGTTGCCCACTGAGGCCGGGCGCCTCGCAGTGCTACCCCCCCCGGCATCAACGCTTGGAGCTTGATCTTGATCGCTGTTCTGAAACCGTTCTATCATTCCGTCCTCAGGATCATTCTGAAGCTGTGCGGTCTGGACTTCAGTTGGTACGAGAACTTCTACACGAACTGGCCACACGCTTTGCCGGTAGTCGAGGCGTGCATCCATAAGCTCCGTCCGCGCAAGCGTTCTCTACGTTTCTTTGCGGGGTATGACATTGAACGTTATGCGAAGGCCGGCGACACCGTCCTCGATATCGGCGCCAATATCGGCGCCGTTTCCACCCATCTACTGAGCCTGGGTTATAACGTCCATGCCTACGAGCCTGACTCTCGCTGCGTCGAGTTCTTGCGGAGACGTTTCACGAGGATCGATAAACGACGCTTTCATCTCCATCACGAGGCCATCGCCAACTACGACGGCGTCACGACGCTGCACTACGGAGCGCGTACTACGGAATCCAACACGATCCTGGAGAGCAGGCCGGGCAGCGAGATCTCGGGAGGGGAGGAAGTAACGGTTCGCGCCATTAGCGATGTCTTGAACGCGGTTGGACATGCATCGTTGATCATGATGGACATCGAAGGCGCAGAGTATGATGTGCTGGAGGAAATGCTGAGGCCCGAGTTCAAGGACAAGTTCGGCTTATGCGTGGTCGAGAGCCACGCTCACAAGATCTCGGCTCTGGAGTCGAATCATCGGCGTGTTGTGGACATGATCCGCCGTTGTGGCCTGGAGGATCGTGTGCTCTTGACCTGGGACTGACTCGACGCACTTGGTGGAATCGTCTCCATCGACGCTCGTATATGCCTCTTTTCAGTGACTTGATAGAGTTACTCGCTGGCTCTCCCGAGGGGTCCATAGAAACGACGGTTTGCGTGATCGGTTCGGGACCCGCCGGTGCGATCGTCGCCGTCGAGCTGGCTAAGGCGGGGATCGACGTCGTTCTCCTGGAAGCCGGTTCGAGCCATCCGGATCACGATATCAGCTCGGGCCTGGATAGGGTGGACGTGTCCGGCGGCACGGAGCTCAACTTCGGCTTCTCCCGCCAACTCGGCGGCGCCACCAATCTGTGGTCGGGGCGGCTTGCCCAGTTCGAGCCCATCGACTTCGAACGTCGCGACTGGGTTCCCAATAGCGGGTGGCCCATATCCGCGCGCGAGCTCGAGCGCTACTATGCCCGCTCCGGAAGCATTCTAGGCGTTCCCGACCCCACGCCCTTTCGCGAGCATGTCGACTCGCGAGGGAGTCTCTTGCCTTCGGACACGATTGACATCAAATCGTTTCAGTGGGCGCGCAAACCGTTCCACGCAGGCAAGTACATCAGGTCGGCCGCGGCGCAGAGCAAGCGTCTGCGCGTCATCCTCACGGCGCGCGTCACCCTGCTCGAGGAGAGCGAAAACGGCCAGTTGGTCGAGACCGCCGCCATCGCCCTGCCGAACGGCAGACTCGCCCGCGTCCGGGCGCGTTGTTTCGTGGTCGCCGCGGGCGGGATCGAGTCCCCACGCCTCCTCCTGAACTCCAACGCCGTTCGCCCTGCCGGGATCGGCAATGATCACGACGTCGTGGGCCGCTATCTCTCGACCCATCCCAAAGCGAACATGGGTTCGCTGATTCTGGACCAACGCATCTCGACCAACCATCCCCTCTTTTCCGACCGTTCCCTTGCGGGCGGAGTCACGCGTTACGGTCTCGGCCTCGCCGCGCCGGTACAGGAGAAGCATCGCCTCCTCAACCACTACGTGCAACTGCTCCCGTTGCTCGAGCACCAGGCCAACCGGCTCTTCGAGAAGATCAGAGGAGCGCGTTCAGTCACATCTCCGTTGGTCGATCGCACGCCGCTCATAAGAGGCGTCGTACCCGGTCTGGGGCTGCTCGCTTTCGACGCGATAGGCCGTCTTGGCGGCGCGCAGCGTCGTGCCAGCAAGTTCGTGCTTCGCGCATTCCTCGATCAGTACCCCAACCAGGCCAACCGAGTGACGCTGTCGGAAGCGAGGGACAAGACCGGCATGCCCAAAGCGAATATCAAGTGGACCTTCACCGAAGACGATCACCGCTCCGTCATCGCCTTCTTCGAGATCCTGGACCATGACATCCGTTCTCGGGGCCTCGGTCGCATCGACTATGACCGGCTGAAGGCAAGCACAGACTGGCCGCTGACCGGGATTCACTCTCATTTTATGGGCACGACGCGTATGGGGGATGATCCCGGGACTTCCGTGACGACCGCACACGGCCAGGTGCACGGGAGTCACAATCTCTTCGTGGCTGGCCCCTCCCTTTTCCCCGTATACGGCTACGCAAATCCCGTTTACACAATCACCGCTTTGTCGCTGCGCCTAGCCGACCACTTGAAGGAGAGGTTGCTATGACGACCACGACCGACGCACGGCCGTCGCTCTGGATGAAGTTGACGCGTTACAGTTTCTTGAAGAAGAAACGCTCCACCCGGAACCTGGAGCGCTTGTGCCGCGAGTACGCAACCGACAAACGGACGCTCGTCGTGCATTCCGAAGACGTCAACTATCGGCCCTACTTTCCCAACGCCTTCTCCGTAACCAAGCGTCCCGACAAGCCAGCCGACATGCACGTAGATCTCTACTACACGGACCTCAGCAACATCGCGTCCGAGTCCTATGAAGTGATCCTGTGCACGGGTCTACTCGAGCACTTGCCCCAGCCCGAGCAGCTCGTGCGCGAGTTCCACCGCATTCTCAAACCCGGCGGCGAGCTCATAATCTCCGCCAGCGCCGTGTTTTCGATCCACGAAGCGCCAAACGACTTCTACCACTTCACTCCGTTCTCCTTCCGGCGCCTGTTCGAGCAATGGACCGGTTTCCGGATGCTCCGTGGCTCCAGTCAGCCCTTCGAAACCATTGCCATTCTCTTGCAGCGCATTCTCATCCAATGCCGGGTATTCCCACTCGTACGACCGCTTGTCGAAATGCTATGCCTCGCTCTTCCTCTCCTCGACAAAAGTATAATCACGCAGTACTCTACTGCAGGTAGAATGGAAACGACTTTCGAGATCGATTCGATGCTTCCATCCAATATCCAGGCCGTGGTCGTAAAGTAAAAAGAGAGAATCCCAATGCCCATCGCAAGCCCTCTGCGCGCCGTGCGGACCTGGCGTTCGAACAGACGATTGGCCCGCTATCTGCGGTCCGATCCGCGCGCCAAGACCATAGTCGACTTCCGCGGCTGTCGTTTCTTCGCCGGTCTCGACAACAAGATCGAGGCCTCGCTACTGCGCGGTGGCCACCACTACGACCGCGCCAACTTTGCCGTTGTCACTCACTTCGTCAAGCCCGGCCATGTCTGCTTCGACGTCGGCGCCAACATCGGCGTCTACAGCATGGTTTTCGCACGGATTGCCGGATCGCCACAGAACGTCCACGCGTTCGAGCCGGTGGACCACATCCGAGGCAGATTCATCGCCAACGCCAAGCTCAACGATGCAACTGGCATCAACCTGAACGATCTTGCCCTGGGTGCCCGCCCAGGCTCCCTGGACATGTTTCAAGTCAAGCCCGGCCAATTTCGAGGTGGCACTAGCACGTTCCTGCGCAACGACAGCGTATCGGCACTCGGCGAGGACGAGTTCCTGACCCGGCCCGTTCAGGTAACAACGCTAGATAGCTACGCCGGGAAAGCCGGGTTGCAGCGCATCGACTTTCTAAAGATCGACGTCGAGGGCTTCGAACTTCAGGTTCTCGAGGGTGCGGCCGAGGCCATTTCACGTTTTGCGCCGACCATGTTACTCGAGTATGACGAGAGCCGGCTACGTGAACAAGATCATTGCGATAGACTTCGCGACGTTTTGTACGCCCATGACTATCAAGTGTTCGAATTCACGGCCTTTAAAGACAGACTTGCTCTGTTGCCGTTTGCGTTTGCACATCAACCACCGGGCCGTAACATCCTGTGCTTGAAACCTGCGGCCGCGAGTTGAGGCCGATTGCCCTCCCGGTTCGCGTAGTCGTGCAGAGCCACCGATGATCAGTGCCAACGACTCCACTCGTGAAGCTCCTCTTGTTACTATCGGCATTGCGTGCTTCAATGCCGAGACGACGATTGGGAGCGCGATCGCGAGCGCGCAGGTGCAAGAGTGGCCAGCTCTCGAAATAATAGTGGTCGACGACACGTCTCTAGATAACTCAAGAACTGTGATCCAGGAGTATGCAGAAAACGACGATCGCATCCGCGTCATTCACCACGATCGCAATCGAGGGTATGCCGGAGTGTTGAACACAATTGTGCGCGAGGCGCGAGGCCAGTTCATCGCAGTATTCGATGACGACGATGTCAGTGCGCCCTGTCGTATTCGCAAACAGTGGAGCCGGCTCACGGAGTACGAACGCACCGCCAGCGCGGGTTTCGTGTTGTGCTATTCCAATCGTGACGTGATCATGCTGTCCGGCGAGCGCGGAGCCCCGGTCCTCGCAATCGGGAGGGTGCGACGCGAGCCGTACGGCCCCATGGTAGCCGACTTCCTGCTTTGGCACCACGAGAGCCCCGGGTTCACCTGGGGTCAGTTCGGGAGCTGCACACTGCTGGCCCGCAGAGAGACGCTGCTCGGCTTGGGCGGTTTCGACGAGGATTTTCGGCGCGGAGCGGAATGGGACCTGGCCATCCGGCACGGCCTTCGGGGGGGACACTTTGTCGCCGTGAACGAGGCGCTCGTCATTCAGCGCAAGACATCGACGCCGGACAAGGCCGGTAGAACCGACCTCGAATATGCGCTCAAGTTGCGAAGAAAGTACCAGCCCTATCTCAAAGCCAAACACGTCACTCTCGCTTCCGGGGCGCTCGCCCATGCGCGATTCTATTACGCGCGTCGCTTGCTGCATCGCAGCCGCCTCTACTTGGCTCTAGCCTGTTTGTGCTCCCCGTTCGCAGTCTTGCCAAACGAACTACGCAAGTGGGGCCGGAGACGGCGGAGTGGGTCCGAATAGCATCAGAGTAAGCGCGTTACATGCGGGCGTTCTTGAGTAACAGACTCGACCTGTCGGGACAGAGCGCGGCGCTGGCGAAGAATGCCGCCTTTCTTTTCGGGCTTCGAGCGCTGCAGCGGCTGCTGCGTCTGGCGGCACTCTACTTCGTGGTGCGGGCGCTGGATACCGCCCAGTTCGGCGAGTATCAGTTCATACTGAGTTGCGTGGCTCTGCTCGGCGTGTTCGCGCTTCCAGGCCTCAACAACTCCGTCATGCAGTCGATCGCCAGAGGGTTCCACGGCGATTATCGACGCTCCGTCTACTTCTCCCTCGGCAGCAGCCTTTTGGGCAGCCTGATTCTGCTGGGCTTTGCGCTCTACTTCCACGCCCACCACAGAGACGAGCTTGGCTCCGGGTTCCTCATCGCCTCGGCCCTGTTTCCTCTCGCCTACGGACTGGAGCAATGGCGGTCCGTGAAGAGCGGCGCCGAGGACTTCGCCGCCATATTCAGGCTCGATGGCATCGGTGCCGCTGTACTCGCCCTGCTCATGATCGTCGCCGTCAAACTGCGTCCGGGCGATCTGCTCGTGCCGCTCACCGTGCTGCTTGCCGTCCAGGCGGCGCTCAACACGCTCCTGACCTGGGTCACCTTCAGACAATTGCCCGCCGCCGCGCCGGTCGAGGAAGGCGCCATCAGCTACGGGATCAGGCTCACGGCCTACTCCGCGTTCAACATCCTCGCCAATCAGATCGACAAGATCCTGATATTCTTTTTCCTGTCTCCGGCGTCGGTTGCCCTTTTCTTTGCGGCAGAGCGCATACCCGAGCTGACGAAGGGCGCAGTACAGGACGTAGCCGCCGTCCTCGCTCCTCGTTTTGCCAGGCGTTCCCGTTACACGCACGACCTCGACAGGATGCTCCGCCTGGCCGGCTTGGCGACCGGCGCGGGGATCGTCGTCATCGCATTCACCGTCTTGCCATGGATTCTCGTATTGCTGTTCGGCGAGTCCTATCGCAGCTCTGTTCCATATGCGCAGGCGCTCATGTGCTCGGTCGCCATCGGCAACGTCTCGACCTTGCGCTACCGCTACATCACCTCTAAGCTCGACGCTGCCGGCCCGCGCACGGTGACGATTCTCATGTCCGTCACGCGCATCGCCGCGTCCCTGATTCTCGTGCCCCTGTTCGGGATCGTTGGCGCGGTAGTGTCCGCGTTCGTGTACCGCATCGCCATGACCATCATCGTGCATGTCGTGATCAGGAAGCGATACCTCGACAACGAGGCCAGCGCCACATGAGCTTGTTGCCCTTCAATCTCCGGCGTGACGTGCGCAATCGCCTCGTGGATTGCATGCGACGTTTTCTGCGCAGTACGGATACGGTATACGACGTGGGTTGCGGGACCAAACCCTTCGCCGATGTTCTTTCCGAGACGACTCTGGCGCACGTGGGCATCGATATGGATGGGGGGTTTTACGGAGAAGAGTCGGTCGACATCATCGGTGTCGCCCACGCACTCCCTGTTCGGGAGGCGGTGGCCGATGCGGTCCTGTCGAGCCAGGTCATCGAACACCTGCCGGATCCAGAGGCCGCTCTGCGCGAGGCGCGGCGGATACTCAAGCCGCGCGGCCTGCTGTTCATCTCTTTTCCGATGTTGTTCCCCCTTCATGCCGCGCCGCATGACTTCTTCCGGTACACGAGGCACGGCTTTCCAGCGATGTGCTCGAGACTTGGATTCGAGATCGTCGAGGAGCACGACATAGGCGGCTTCTGGTACATGGCCTCCGTTTTCAGCGAGCGGTACTTCAGCGCGCTCAACCGGTCCATTCTGCGGCGTTTGCGGATCATTACCATACTCACGCTTCCGCTGCACTGGCTGTTCTGGGCTTTGCACAAGGGCGAAGCCGGTGTGTACTCGCTCATCGGCAAGGACGTGCATCATTCCCAGCGCAGCTGGGCCGTGAACTATGTCTATGTAGCTCGAAGCAAGGAGACCGGCGACCCCTGACCCCAGCGCCAATTCGCCCATGAAGCTCATGATGTACTTTTACTCGCTGGATCGCAGCTCCGGCGGAGCCGAGCGCTTGATGCTCATGATCGCGGAGGAGATGCGCAGGCGGGGACACGACGTGCAGCTAGCGAGTTGGGACGGGCCCGAAGCTGTGACCTTCTACCCCGTATCGCCCGGCATTCACTGGCACAAACTGGATGCGGGGCTGGGAGTGCTGGGGAAGATACACCGAGTCACTCGCCTCGCCCGGGTTCTGCGACGCGAGCGCCCCGATCTCTTCGTCGGCTTCGTCATGGGCGGTGACAAGTCGGTATACGTCGCAAACATGGCGGCCGGGATTCCGTTCGCCGCGGCCGAGCGCAATTCCCCCGAGATTTACGGTATACGCTTGTCCAAACTGGCATCCTGGTTCTACCTGCAGCTGTTTGGCCTGTGTCGCGGTATCGCCGTTCAGTTCGAATCCTATCGGCGGGGCTATCCCAAGCGCCTGTGGGATCGGATTACCGTTCTGGCCAACCCCGTTCGTCCGGCGTCGATGCAGGCACAGCCCGGGGCCTCCGCTGGGCGCTACACCCTGCTCTCCGTTGGGCGGCTCCACGATCAGAAGCGTTTCGGCGTTCTCGTCGATGCTTTTCACTCGATCGCCCATCGCTTCCCCGATTGGGACCTGCGCATTGTGGGTGAGGGGGCGGGCCGAGCGGTACTGGAGGGGCGGGTGCGCGAGCGGGGGCTGGAGGGGCGCGTCTTCCTCCCCGGTGCCATGGCCGACGTCGAAAGGGCCTACGCCGAAGCCCACCTCTTCGCCCTGGCGTCACGTTGGGAAGGCTTCCCCAATGCCCTCGCCGAAGCCCTCGCCCACGGTCTCCCGGCCGTGGGTTTCGCGGGCTGCCCGGGCGTGAACGAACTGATCGTCCACCGGTCCAGCGGCCTGTTGGCCGACGGCGTGGACGACGCGAATAGCCTCGGCGCCGCCCTGGCTGCGCTGATGGAAGATGCCGAGGTCAGAAAGTGGATGGGCCAGGAGGCGCGGTCTTCGATGGCCGCGTTCGCCGACGACGCTGTCTACGACCGCTGGGAAGCGTTCTTTCGGCGGTGCGCACGCGCCTCGCGTCAGGAACCGCGGGACTCCGTCCCCACCGCAGGGCCCGCATAAGCCCGCGACAGGGCCAACCCCATTATGAACATGAACGCCATGAACACCTCGCCGTCGTCTATGTTGAGCTCCGTGAGCGCGCCAACGAGCACGGCGATCGCAGCCGCGGTCGCTCCGACGACGTACTGGTAATCCAGGGAGCCCTTCTCCAGCCTGCCTTTCAGGGCACAGAGTGACCTGAACAACGCCACCCAAAAGAACAAGAACGGTACGAACCCCACCAGGCCGCGCGTGGCCAGGATGTGCAGGTAGACGTTGTGCGTGTCCACGGTCGTGGTCACCGATCGGCCCGCGAGCAGCTTGTCCGCTTCGATCGTATAGTCGCCCATGCCCACGCCGAGAAGCGGGTGTTCCCGGAACAGATCCCAGGCGATATCCCACAGCACGACGCGCGTCGCCGCGTCGCGATCGAGCCCGGACCGCGCCAGTTCGGGAATGGATCGCCCCTGGCTGTGGAAATTAACCAGAGAGAACAACACCAGCGCGGCCATCAACCCGACCGCCACCAGCGTCAGCGCGCGCCTGCGCACGAGCATGCAAAGTGCGACCAACCCAACGGCCAGGGCCAGCCACGCGCCGCGCGTCATCGTCAGCATGAGGGCCGCGACCTGAACCGCGGTCCCCGCGCCCAGAACGAACCTCCATCGCGGCTTCATCCCCGTGGTCAGGAGAAC
>Ga0224512_10004367_pt1 | contig 11971 bp, 9 predicted proteins | sample SF_May12_sed_USG_4_FD_169103 | JGI IMG/M metagenome (GOLD analysis project Ga0224512, IMG submission 169103) | Sediment microbial communities from San Francisco Bay, California, United States - SF_May12_sed_USGS_13 | ecosystem: Environmental > Aquatic > Marine > Sediment | place: USA: California... | reverse complement strand
CGTGACAGTCGGCGCCAACTGCGAGGTGAAGCTGCTGGCTCGCGACGGCGTGTGGCGTACGAGCGCCCCCAAGGACTTACCCGACCGTAGCGTGAACCTGACCGGCGCCTCTCGTGCCGACCTGGCGGTGCGCTGCAGCGCCGACTCGAGCATCATGGTCGGCAACGACACCGTGGCCACTGTCCTCGTCGCCGGCACCGCCGATTCCGGCCCGCACCCCTACGCAGCGGGCGGTACGAGTGAGGGCGGGTCGATGTGGGAGGCGACCCGGCCCGATTATCTGCGCGACCTGCGCAACGAAACCGGCGTCAACACCGAGAAGGTCAGCATGGGGGCCCGCACGGTCAACGGCAGCAAGTTCGACGTCGACACCCCGACCTTCACCTTGAATGCCGATGCCGTCCAGGAGTGGTCGATCAAGGGGGCGGTCAACCACCCGTTCCATCTGCACATCTATCACTTCCAGGCTCTGGCGGGTTGCCCCGGCGATTTCGAGGAAGGCGAGTACTACGACACGATTGCGGGCAACTGCTCGGTCCGTTTCGATCTGAACGCGGCGACCAGCAGCCCCTACGAGGGTCGCACCATCATGCATTGCCACATCCTCGCCCACGAGGACGAGGGAGCGATGACGTGGATGGATGTGGTCGGCGGCGCACCGCCTCCGATCTTCCCGGCCGGCCACGGCTACGCCGCGTACTACCCGCTGTCGGGCGGTACCTTTCCGGCGGCGCCCAGCGGCTTGAGCGCCACTGCGGTGTCCAGCTCGGTAATCGACCTGTCGTGGATCGACAACTCGACCGACGAGACGAGCTTCAACATCGAGCGGTCTTTCAACGGGACCGACTTCAGTTTCCTCGATTCGGTAGGGGCCGATGTCGGCACCTATAGCGACGGTGGGCTGAATGCCAATACCCCTTACTGGTATCGGGTGAACGCCGCGAACGCAGCAGGAGCCTCGGCCTGGTCGAACACTGCGTCAGCGACCACGCTGCCCGACGGCGGCGGGCCTACAGCCGTGGAGCTTGGCTCCGTGGAGGTCATGACGATCAGCATTGGCAAAGGGTTGAAGCAAGGCGCGGCGACGGTCGTAGTCGTCGACGATCTTGGCGGGCTCGTCGGAGACGCCTTAGTGACAGGCGACTTCACCGGCACCTTCACCGAAGCCGGGGTCCAAGGAACAACCAATGCCAGCGGGATCACCGTGATCGAGACTGCGGGAAGCGCCAAAGGAGGCGTGTCGGTCACCTTCTGCGTGACGAGCATTACCCACCCCACCCTCAACGCCTGGACGGGGAACGTCTGCGCGTCCAACTGAAGCGACACCGGGAACTGAGCACTGAAACCCACGATGACGGGGCCTCCTCTGCGTCGGTCTACTTCGCCGTCGCAGGGGAGGTCGGCGCCGTCGCTAGAACGGGTGCCGTGCCAAACCTGGCGCCAGCGAATCGAACGCTGCTGAGACAGGACGCGAGGGTTCCGGCCAACAACGCTGAGGCCAGCCAGCTCATCAATCCGGCAACCGGTTAGGCGGCGGTGAAGGACGAGCGCTCGGTACTGATCATCGATTCGCATCGGCGACGTCGGCTATTACAAGCACCACCCAGCTGGCCGCAACAAGGGCAACTCGAGCCAGAACCGCAGATCTCACAGCCGCCGCTTGACGGGGGAGCGTACGACGGTCCCGTTCCCGGGATACAATCCGCGCTGGAGAGACATGCGAGCTTTGGTGAAGTCAAAACCGGGTCGTGGGCTAGATCTCATGGACGCGCCCGATCCCGCTCCCGGGCCGGGGGAGGTGCTGATCCGCGTCAGAGCGTCCGGCGTCTGTGGCTCGGACGTTGCCCGTTACGTTTGGAGCCGCAACTACGAAGCCGGTGCCGCCAAGGACATGACGGAGGACCTGCCCCGCATCTTGGGGCACGAGTTCGCCGGTGAAGTAGTCGGCGTCGGTGAAGGGGTCGACACGTTCGCCGCCCATGACCGGGTGGTCGTCCAGAATATCCTCGGTTGCGGGCGATGCCCACAATGCCACCGGGGCATGCCGAACGTGTGCGACAACCGGCGCACCATCGGTGTCCATCGCGACGGCGGCTACGCCGAGCTCTGCGCCGTTCCCGAGGTCAACTGCTCGCTAATCGGAGATGACATCAGCTTCCATCTGGCTGCTGCATTGCAGCCGTTCGCGGTGGCGACCAACGCCGTTCATCTAGCTGAAATCGAACCGGGTGCTCGAGTAATCGTCTGGGGTCTTGGGCCCATTGGCCTTGCCACGGCGGCCGCCGCTCGGGAGCGGGGCGCTGCGATCGTGCTCGGGCTCGATGTCAGCCCCGTTCGCCTGGCTGAGGCGGAGGCTTTCGGAATCCCCACGCTCGACGTGGGCAAAGGAGACACCGCGACGGCATTGCTGGCGAACATTGGGGCACGTTCCATCGACGCCGCTTTTGAGGCGGCCGGCGCGCCAGAATCGGTGGCGGCGACGTTGCCGGTGCTGAGGAAGAGCGGCCCGATGGTGCTGATCGGGAACATGCGAGAGCGGATCGATGTCGATCTGATGCCGCTGATCATGGACCAGCAACGGCTAATCGGGGCCCGGAGCTATTCGCTGGAGATGTGGGATGTTGCCGTCAGGACCATCGGACCAAGCGGTTTCGAGACAACTCTGGGCGAGGAGGTCTCCATAGACGACGCCATCGAACGCTTCGAGAAGGCCGCGGCTGGAAAAGGTAGCTCGTTCACGATCATGCCCAACGGCCCCGAACCTCGTTAGCCCCGGGGCCTCGCCGGCTAGGCGGCCATGCGAGCTGCGTGTTTGCCGGCAGCCCGCACTGCCCACGCTGCCGCCACCATGCCCAATCCGGCAATGGCCCAGCCTGTCCGATAGCCGTAGAGCTCGAACATGATCCCGAAGAACAAGGGACCGATTGAATTGCCTCCCGCCAGCCCGAGCCTGGCGACACCCGTGGCTGCCCCGGGAGCGGCCGGGTACATCTCGATCAGGCTGAGCTGAAACAGAGCCGGCCAGCCCCAGCCGGCACTGAAGGCCACAACCGCGCCGATGGGTACTAGAACCGGCAAGCCGCTGACCATAAACGCGAAGCCCAGGGTCCCGCTCAGCAATAGAACGACCACACCGTGGAGGGTTGCGAACTGGATTCGATCCTTCAGGTACCCGCTGCCAACCCGGGCGGCAATCGATGCTAATCCGGCGACGCTGAGAACTATCCCGGCGGTCGCTTCGGAATAGCCGGCATCAACTAGGCCGAGGACAACAAATCCCGTGACGGCCGATGCCGTGAATGTGCACAAACCGCCGGCCGCGACAAACCGCCACAGACCCCTGACAGTCGCGGCAGCCCCTTGACGAACTGGCAAAACACTCACATCGCCGGGCCCACCCCGGCGAATCCTGTAAGCATTGCCGATTGCGATGGCCGGGATCACTGCGGCGAGAGCGAAGGGCCACCGCCACGAGACGTCGTCCGCGGTGACTGTGACGGCGATGCCGGCAATGAACGAACCCAATGGCACCGATGCTTGTTTGACCCCCATGGCAAAGCCGATACGTTCGGGACGGATGCCGGCGGCAACTATCACGTTGGCCGTTGGGGCTGCTAGCGCCTGCCCGATCCCTCCGACAACAAAGAACCCCAGCAAGGTCGGGTAGTTCCTTGCCAAACCGGCCGCCCCGAGCAACGAAGCCATGGTCAACGCCGCGGCGACGGTCAGCGCCTTGGTCGGTCCGAGGCGATCCGCGAGACGGCCGGCGGGTACGGCGAACAGCACGGATACTGCAAAAAAGACAGAAAGGGCGGCACCGACCGCAGCATCGGAGATGCCGAGTGTGTCCTCAATCCGGACGGCGAACGCCGCCAACAAGGCAATCGGCAATACTCCGGCAACAACCATGACGGCGGCGCCCAAGATTGTTTCGGCAGTGCCAATCCCGCGTTGCGGCGTCGACGTCACCAGTCCTCGCGATCACGCATGTCGTATACAATGCATACCATCGGGCCTGTCACTCCGTGTACTCGCCGCCTCCTCGCCAAGTCCTTGTGCGGAACGCTCATCGACTTCCAGGACCGATAGTCGGGAGATTAGAGTTTACGTTGCGAGCATCTCTCTGCTGCATTCGGATACGATGGATGCGCTGCATCCGAGCCGGGCGAAAGGATTAGCCAACGATGCCGATCGATGTCCATGCGCACCTGCTCCCGCAATCCGCGGTTCGCGCCCAACGGACCGGCGATGAGTGGTTTGGTTCCTTGGTTACTACAGACGCCGAGGGCCATCCGGTATTCGAAACGGACGGCCGCAGCCAGCGAATGGGATCGCCGTGGCACTACGACCCTCCACCACAGCGCATCGAACGGATGACCGAGCTCGGGTTCGATCGCCAAATGGTGTCGCTGCTGCCGCCGCTCTATCGATATGGACTGCCGGCGCCCACCGCAATTGACGCCGCCCAAACGGTGAATGACGAGATCGCCGGCATGACGAGAGACTGGCCGGACCACTTCAGTGGGCTGGCAACACTCCCGCTCCAAGATATGGACGCCTCCCTCGACGAACTCAGCCGGGCTGTCGGGGATCTGGGCCTCGTTGGAGTTTCGGCGGGGACGCACGTGGAGGGCATGCACTGGAACGATCCCTATCTCGCCCCGATCCTCGAGGCGATCGCAGAGATCGGATGTCTCCTTCTGATCCATCCGATCGAAGTCAGGGTCAAATCCTGGGTCCCCACCGGCGCCCACCTGGCCAACGCCCTCGGTAACCCATTCGAGAGCACCGTCGCCTTCTCCAGCTTCGTCTTCGGAGGCGTGCTCGACCGGCTCCCGGGGCTCCAACTCCTGTTCGTCCACGCCGGCGGCTACATACCGTACGGCATCGGCCGCATGCGCCATGCCTGGGAGGCGCGGGCGGACGCCCGATCGGCCTGCGTTGAGCCTCCGGACAACTACGTACGGAGGGTGTACTTCGACTCATTGGCACACGACGACCGGGCTTTGCGCTACTTGATCGACGTCGCCGGATCTGACCGGGTGATGCTCGGCACCGACTACCCGGCCGACATGGGTCAACTCCATGCCGTGCAACAGATCAATGCCAATCCCTACCTGTCTGCGGCGGAGAAGGCTGCAATCCTCGATGGAAATGCCGCTCGGGCCATTGGCCTGCACGGCGCCGAGGCTCCCTGATGACACGACGACGCGGCGTTCGGAGCGAACCGCAAACGCTCGAAAGGACCTAGACATTGGCAAAGTTCGCGTACAAGCTCAGCATTCACGGGCAGGAGCCCGACACCACCTTCGCGACGCTACGAGACTTGGCGTTGCACGCCGAAGAAGTCGGTTTCGAGGGCGTCTACGTCGTCGATCACCTTCGGCTTCCCGGCGACCGGCTCGCGGGCTATTCAGAAGCGCCGATCGACAAGCCGTTCTTCCTCGACGCGTGGACCTCGCTGGCGGCACTCGGAGCCGTCACGTCGCGGGTGAAGCTCGGCCCCCAAGTCACGCCTATCGGCCTGCGGCATCCGGTGTTCGTCGCCAAATGGGGCGCTACCGTCGATCGAATCACCGAGGGTCGACTCCTGATGCAGGTGGGCGCCGGACACCAACAAATCGAATACGAATCCCATGGCCTCCCTTTCCCCAAGCTGCGCGCCCGCATCGAAGCTCTGCGCGAAGGCATCGAGATCATCCGCCTCCTGTGGTCGAGCGAGGAACCGGCCAGCTATGCCGGCCAGCACTACTCCCTCAATGAGGTGCCGTTCTGGCCAAAGCCGATCCAGGCCATGCCCGAAATTTGGCTCGGCGGCGCCTCGCAAGGCGTGCGGGATGTTGTCGCAGACCTCGGTGACGGTTGGTCACCCGCCGCGCCGCAGCGCAGCGGGCTGGACCCGGTCTTTTTCCGCGATGCTCTCGCTGAGATGAGAGAAAGAGCAGGCGGTCGCCAGATCAAGGGTGGTGCCCTGTTCTATTGCATCATCTCGGATGACCCTGCCGAGGTCGACAGAGGTCTCGAATTGCTGCGGCGCCGGGCCGATTGGGCCGACTTCGACCGCGCCGAGATCCAACGGAGGGCCATTGCTCTCGCAGGTAGTCCCGGTGAGATCATCGACGCCATCGGGCGGTATGCCGAGGCAGGAGTCGAGTACTTCACCCTCACGTTCGTCCCTATCAGCGACGCCGCCATCAACCACACGTCCATCAGCTTGTTTGCCGAGAAAGTCATGCCGGAGCTGGCTTCGTGAACGAAGACAAAGTGACAGGGGCCCGCCCTTGTAGCCACGGCGCTGAGGATCGCATCCTCCTCGCCGTTTTCAACGAGTTCAGGATCGGCATCCTACGCGGCAGCAACCTCGTCGACGTCTCGGATTGTTTCCCGTCTTGGCGCCCCGACGCAGATTCGCTGCCGAGTTGTATCGCCGAATGGCCGGCGGCCAAGGCGGCGGTCCTGGAGGCGGCGGCGACCCGGGAGCCGATTGCACTCGCCGGCCTAACCCTGCGTGCCCCGGTTCCCAATCCACGCAATCTGCTCGGAGCCCCGGTCAACTATGACGCCCATCGTGGCGAGGTGAAGATGGATCGCACCGGAGAGGCATCAGCGCTGGCGGATGCGCGCAGTCGCGGATTCTTCGTCAAATCGGCGTCTTCGATCGTGGGGCCCCACGAGCCAATCGAGCTTCCCGCGCTCGAGGATCGCGAGTTCGCATACGAGGGCGAGGTTGCACTGATCGTCGGCACGAACGCCAAGGCAGTGGCAGCCGAGGATGCTTGGGGACACGTGTTCGGCCTCACCGGATTCCTCGATGTGACGCTGCGTCCATCCGCCGAGCGTACCGAGGAGCGGTCGATGCGTAAGTCGTACCACTCATTCGGGCCGCTCGGCCCGTGGGTTCTTGTCACTGAGACCGAACCCGACCTCGCTTCGATCTCACTTACCCTCGAAGTCAACGGAGAAGTTCGCCAGCGCGGCGACCTCAGCCAGCTCATCCAGTCAATTCCGGATCTCATCGAGAGCGGATCCAGCGTAATACCGCTACACCCGGGCGATGTGTTTGCCACCGGGACTCCGTCTGGCGTCGGCAACATCGTTCCCGGCGATGTCGTGACACTCCACGTGTGCCCGATCGGCGAGATGGCGATCAACGTCGTGGAGCGTTCGTGGTGAGCGCGGATTCCGGCGTTATCAAGGTTGGATACAGCACGCGACTGGGTGCCGTATCCGCAGCCGAGCGCGCTCTTCTCGATATTCCCGGCATTGCGACATTGGAGCTCGACCTCCTCACCGAAGACCAGCTGCTCGAGAACACCGTCGGGGTCCACTATCTGGTGGTGGGCGCCGTGGAACCCGTGAACCGGAAGGTCATCGAAGCCATGGACGGCGTCCGATTGATTGTCCGGAGGGGCACCGGAATGAACAACGTCGACATAGACGCGGCAACGGAATTCGGCATCGGAGTCGCCAATGTCCCAGACGCCAGTGTCGAGGAGGTGAGCGATCACGCTCTCGCCCTCGTGCTGGGCTTGGCGCGGCGAATCACGGCATCCGATCGCGCCATCCGGCGCGGTGAGGCCGCTGCTGCGCGCGCTGCGATGGAATCAGCACCGCGGATCTCGCTGATGACGATGGGGGTCATTGGCCTTGGCCGAATCGGTTCGAGGTTCGCCGAAAAGGCATCTCATCTCTTCGGCGACGTGTGGGGATTCGACCCGGCAACAACCTCACAGTCGCGGATCAGGCACGCCTCGTTCGAAGAGGTACTGGCGGCGGCGGACGCGGTGTCCGTACATGTACCGCTCGCGCCCGGAACCCTCCGCATGTTCAACAGAAGGGCGTTCGGCCTGATGAAGCTCGGAGCACTGTTCGTCAACACTTCGCGTGGCGAGCTGGTTGACGAGGTTGCGTTGACGGAGGCGCTGGCTTCGGGGCAGATTGCCGGCGCCGGTCTCGACGTACTCGCCGACGACCCCCCCAAGCCCGACAATCCGCTGCTGAACGATGACCGTGTGGTCGTGACCGACCACACGGCAGGGAGGGGGCGCCACGCCTCGCTTGACCTGCGACGCCGGTCAGTCGAGGCGGTGGTGGCGGCAATCGAAGGGAAGCTGCCCACCAACCTGCTCAACCCCGAGGTGTGGCCCATTGGGCCCCGCGGGACTGCCCCCGGCAGCGATAATCCAAGTTGACCGACGCGAGGGAGCTGCGCAGCGTGCAGAAGAGTGAAATGGCGGCACTGGCGGATTTGTGGGCGAGCGTCAGTGAGGCAGATGGCACAGCGAAACGGGTTCACGAGACTCTGCGCCGCGGGATTCTCGAGCAGATACTCGAACCCGGCCGCCGGCTCGCCGAGGAGGAGCTCGCTGAGGCCCTTGGTGTCAGTCGTACCCCCATTCGTGAGGCGATCACCCGCCTCGAAGCGGAGGGTATCGTCGAGCGATCTTCAGTCCGTACCGTCACCGTCATCCGCCTGTCACCCGTGGATGTCGCCGAGGTTTTCGAAGTTCGCCAGTGGCTTGACGGTGCCGTTGCCTACCTCGCTGCTCAGCGGATCACCCCACCGGAGGTCGCCGAAGCTCGATGGATAAATGAGCGAATGCGGGACGCGGCCAAGAGAGAAGACTTCGCGGCAATGGATACGATCAACCGCGAGTTCCACGATGCGCTGGCGCTCGCCGCCGACAACGACTTTCTGCTTTCTCTCATGCGACAGGCCCGCGATCGAGTTCGGCCGCTATTGGGTACGACTTTCGCCCATCCGGGAAGGGCGCAGAAGGCCCTCGCGGAGCATGATCGGATCATCGATACCATCGAAGCCGGTGATGCCGAAGCGGCTGCCGTCTTGGCCCGCAATCACATGCGGGCGGCCGCAGAAACCCGATTGACGATCATGGGGTCCAAGCCGCGCAGCTGAGGCCTGAGGAGGCGTGTAATGCAGTACGAGCCGAGCTGGGTCGACACGGTCGATTTCGATCAGATCCGGTCGTTCCGTTTGGAGAGAGCTCGCGCCGCGATGGATCGGCACGGCCTCGATGCCGTGGTTGCTTTCGAATACGCCAACGGGCGCTATCTGGCCGGATTGCGGCCGCTCTGGGCTCCGAACTTCATGCTGCGCCAGGCCGCGGTGATCACGGCCAACTCTGATCGGGTCATCTGCATGGTGCATCTCGACGACACGCCCCACCGTCGCCAGACCATGCCGTGGCTCGAGCAAGCTGACATCAGGCCGTTCCCGACGGGAGTACTGCTCGACGGAGCGCCCCCCGAGGCCCTGGCCCCTCTGCGCGACGCACTGCTCGAGCTCGGGTTCGCCGGCGGCCGCATCGGTGTTGACATCTGGACACCAACGGCAGCCGGACATCTCACAGGGCTACTGCCGAACGCCGAAATTGTCGATGCGAATCCGGCGATGTTCGCCGCCCGAGCGGTGAAAAGCCCCGGCGAGGTGGAGTTGGTGCGCTGGGCATCCCAGGTCGTCGACGAGGCGATGAAGGTCGCCATCGACCTGGCGCAACAGCCCGGGATCCGTGAGTGCGAGATACTCGCCGAAGCCATGGGCGTCTTCTACAGATTCGGCGCCGAGGTTCCGCAATGCAATCTGGTCGTCTGCACCGGCGAGAATACCGCGCCGATGCAACGGTTCGCCGGCGACACCAAAGTCGCAGAGGGCGATATCGTCTTCATGGATATCGGCGCCTGCTTCAACGGTATTTTCAGCGAGGCCACTCGCACCGTTGCGTGTGGCGAGCCGAACCAGCAACAGCGGTCCATCTACCGGCACGTTCATGAGCTCCATCTCGCCATGATCGAAATGCTGCGACCAGGTGTGCGGGCAGTGGACATCCAGAAGCGGGTCGCCGAACTCCACTCGGGAGGCCCCTACGACGGATACATGCAGAAGATGATCGTGATACATGGCATCGGCGTCGGATATGCCGAACCGCCCTTCATAGCCCCGCCGGGTGGAAGGGTCACCGACCTGGTTCTCGAGGAGGGAATGACCCTCGCAGTAGTTCCCACCATTGTGGTCCCCGGCGTGCCGGGAGGGGGCGGAGTCCGACTCGAGGATGTGATCCATGTCGGTGCTGCCGGAGCCGAGTGGCTCACGCAGCCCGAATTCGACGACCAACTCCTGGGTTGAGTCGAGCAGAAATTCGCCCGGCACGCCACAGGCAATCCAGAGCAGCACCTGACTAGTATCCAATGAATACAACGCATGCATACCAGTTTGTCCATGCGTGGCATAACTACTGGGAGGTAGCTAAATGCGGAGCAAACGAGCGTTCGCCCTAGTCCTCGCGCTGCTGGTCACGTCGGGAGTTGCCGCAGCCTGTGGTGACGACGACTCCACGACCACTCAGGCGCCGGGAGCTACGGCGGCTCCAGGTGCGTGGGAACCCGAGTTCGTCGATGGGGTGCTGCAACCGCTGCCTGATGGATTCCCCTCGGAAACGATTCAGCTTCTGGTTGTGGATGATGCCGCCAGCGATGACGGTATCTATGCCAGGCAGTTCCAAGAGGTAGCCCAGAATATGTCGCCGGTCAACATCCAGGTCGTCGACAAGCCGGAGCTGGGCGGCTACGGAACCTGGGAAGGCCTCAACTGGGCCCAAGGTGAACCAGGCGGAGCCGAAGGCCACGTCATGATCGTGGTCACGGTGCCCGGATCGACCGCAGACTTGATCACCACTCCGGTGGCTCAGGATCTGGGCGTCTCGATGGAGAGCCTCAATTTCGTCATGATGACAGAGGCGGTTCCGTATTTGGTGCTGGGACGCACCGGGGCTCCTTGGGGCGAGAGCTTCCAGGAATTCGTCGATTACGCAGCAGCCAATTCAGGCGAGATTCGATACATATCTCGTGGCCCGGGCGCCGGGCTCAACGTCGCCTTCCAAACGTACATGCAAGCCGGCGGCTTCGATGTGGAAACCGTGATCGGCGGTAGCCTCGAGGAGATCAACCTCGTCGTCGGTGCCGGCGAGGGTGATGTGGCGGTGAACATCCCAGGAGTGAGCCGGCCCTTCATCGAAGATGGGCGTCTGGTAGCGCTGGCGTGCACGGGCGATAGTCCGTGCGAAGTTGCCGGCAAGACCATCCCGAATGCCGGCTCGGTGCTCAATATCCCGCTCGATCCGTGGGGCTCCAACCGGGGCATGGTGGTTCATCCTGATGCACCGGATCTGCACCGGGAGTGGCTCGAGGTGTTGATGCGCGAAGTCATCAAGGACGCGGGATTCCAAGAGGGCCGGAAACGAGTTCCTGCCTTGAACCTGGTCGAGTACGACAACGCCAAGGCGCTGGAACTGCAGATTGTCGCCTACAACCAGGGATGGGACATCCTGTCTTCGGTGGGTCTACTCGATCCGTCCGTGACCGAAAAGGACCCGGCTGCCGGCGGTTAACAACAAAGTGTTCCCGATGAGGTCGAGAGTGGAGCCGACTCCACTCTCGACCTATTTGTGGGACGATTCCGTTTGACCGGCGAGCGAGAGAAGGTGCCGGCACGACCATGAACGTGGAAGTTCTCGTTGCACCTGGAGAGTTCGCGAGCCGTGAGATCCCCAGACCCGACCCGACGCCGCACGAGGTGCTGATCGAGGTCGCCGCAGTCGCCATCTGTGGATCCGATCTCGCGGCGTACCAGGGTCGCCACCCCGCCATTTTGCCGCCGACCGTGCTCGGGCACGAGTTCTCCGGACGGATAGCCTCCGTGGGCTCGCAGGTTGCCGGCTTCGCCGATGGCGATCCGGTGTGCGTCGATCCGACATTTGGCTGCGGCAACTGTCGACATTGCAAGCGGGGCCGTGCGAACATCTGCGATTCGTACACCGTGATGGGACGGCGCCTTTCGTTCCCCGGTGCCATGGCGGGCTTTGTCAGCGTGCCGGCAGATCACGTATACCGGCTTCCTCCTAACGTCGATCTCGAAGCCGCCGCCCTCGTGCAACCTTTGAGCGTTGGCTACCAC
>Ga0224512_10004366_pt1 | contig 11971 bp, 9 predicted proteins | sample SF_May12_sed_USG_4_FD_169103 | JGI IMG/M metagenome (GOLD analysis project Ga0224512, IMG submission 169103) | Sediment microbial communities from San Francisco Bay, California, United States - SF_May12_sed_USGS_13 | ecosystem: Environmental > Aquatic > Marine > Sediment | place: USA: California... | reverse complement strand
TTATCGGGATACCCTATGTCGGCGAGGTTGACTTGCTGGCAGTCGATTCGCAGTCGGCGATTGGCGATGCCACTGCCTGGAAACCGATGATGGCCGCGGCCGCACTGATCTTTTTTGCCTACCAGGGGTTCGAGGATGTCGTCAATATTGCAGAGGAAACCAAATCTGCCGAGACCACGGTCCCACTCGCACTGCTGTTGTCGCTATTGATCACGACGGTGATTTATATCCTGGTTGCGGTGGTCGCGGTCAGCGTGGTGCCGGCCGATGCGCTCTACGCCGCCTCCAAACTGGATAATCCGAGCGAGGGGCCGCTGGCGCTGGTCGCCAGTACCGCGCTGCAATCGCCCATGGGTGGGAAATTGTTCACGGTCATCGCCCTGTGCGCCACCGCCAACACGGTTCTGGTGTTGCATATCGTGAATTCGAGAATGCTGTATGGAATCGCCAGGGATAACTGCCTGCCCGGTTTTCTGGCGAAGGTGAATCCGAAAACCAGGACACCTGTCGGCGCGGTAGTGCTGGCAACGCTTTTATGTGTCCTGTTTACTCTTGGGGGGTCGCTCGGAGATGTGGCGAACCTGACCAACGTGGGGGTTTTCCTGGTTTTTTTCATGGTGAACCTGATGCTGGTGATGCATCGCTATCAAAACCGTGCCGCGGAAAATCCGCGGCTGACTTCGTTGTCACTGGCGCTTAACCTGGGCTGGTTTCCATTGTTGCCTTTTTTGGGAGCGCTATTTTGTGTCCTGATGTTATTTACCCAGTTCTGGCAACCGATGATGGTACTGGGAGTATCGATCCCCATTATTGTCTACGCCTTTTTGATTACCAGTCTCGCGGTACCCATTTACCTGCTATCTCGAATGCACCAGGGCTAGTCCATATCGAAGGGGTCAGCAACGTCATACCGGCGAAAGCCGGTATCCATTTCAAAAACCACGACCAGTAATTTTTCTGAAGGCGGCAAGTTTTGTAATCAACGCCCTGGCGTGCCTGCGAGATCAACGGTAATGGGCCCCGGCGCGGGCGGGACCCACAGGGCCTAAAGCCGCGTAGGCGCCGGGGTGACGCTCCTGTTCGGTTGAATTTATCAATCGATGTCTTAATCACCTGGGGCAGTAGTGGGTCAGTGTCGACCGATACGATGATCTAACCTGGCCTTGTTCATGGACCGTAATCAGATGTAACCTGCGACGGCCGGTCGGCGCGCGCGCTCAGACCCTGACGACGAGCTTGCCGAAATGCCCCGCGGCGCGCATCGCGTGGTAGGCCGCGCGCGCATCCTCGAAATCGAATACTCGGTCGACGACCGGGCGCAGCTGGTTCAGGCCGAACGCCGCGTTCATGTCTTCGAACATTCGGCGGTTGCCGACGTAGACGCCCTGCAGTCGAATCGATTTGCGCATCACGCCGGTGGGGTTGATGGCGCCGCCCGTCAGCACCCCGATCAGGCTGATGGTGCCGCCGATCCGGGTCGCCTCGATGGTCTTTTCCAGGGTGCCGCCACCGCCGGTTTCGAGGGTCACGTCGACGCCGGCGCCGTCGGTCAGTTCGAGCACCCGCGCTTGCCAGTCGGGCGTCGCACGGTAGTTGATCAACTCGTCGGCGCCGAGGCCCCTGGCGCGCTGCAGTTTTTCGTCGCTGGATGACGTGACGATCGCGCGCGCGCCCGTCATTTTTGCAATTTGCAGCCCGGCGATGGAAGCGCCCCCGGTGCCGAGAAACAGCGCCGTGGCGCCCGCCTTGAGGCCGCCCTGCTCGACCAGGCAGTTCCAGGCCGTCAAGTAGGCGCAGGGCAGGGTTGCCGCTTCCTCGAAAGACATATGGGCCGGGATATGCACCGCACCGGTTTCGCGCAGCAGCGCTTCCTCGGCCAGCACGCCGTCGATGGCGCCGCCCATCGCGCTCGCCATGGCCGCGGCCGAGATGCGGCCGTCGCTCCAGTCCTGGAAGAAACATCCGGCGACCCGGTCCCCGGTCCTGAAGCGGGTGACGCCGGCGCCGACGCCGATCACTTCGCCGGCGCCGTCGGAGTTCGGAATGCGCGGGTAGGTTATGCCGCGCGCCACCGGATCCTCGATGGTAGAAAGGTCACGGTAATTGAGCGAAGATGCGCGCATGCGCACCAGTATTTCGCCGGCTCCCGGTTGCGGCGATGGCCGCTCGTTCAGGGCGAGCGCGTCGATACCGCCGTCTGACACTATTTCATGAGCACGCATGTGCAATATCCTTGCTTCCAGTCATTCGAACCATTTGCTTTTGTCGGAGCCGAGCCGGGCCGATATTAACAGGAATGCCACGCCGGCGCCCGTACGCAGCGGTCAACAATTGCGGGCAGCGGCTACGCGCCTGTCTGAAGATGCTTGACGATCAGCTCGGCGCACTGCTGCGGGCTGGTCTGCAGCAGCAAATGCGGCGCGTCGATATCGATGCGCTCGACGTCTGGCAGGTATTGCTCGATCATTTGCGCGTCGGCCTCGGATACGATGCGGTCCCGCACTGCGCGCAGCAACAGTATCGGTACCGCGATGCTGGGCAACAGCGCGGAGACGTCGATGCGGCTCAAAACCGCGATCTTGTGTTTCAGTACCGCGCCGTCGAGCTGTTCCATCACGTTCAGCGGCAGCGGCTGGGTCTCGGAAGAGTCTTCGTTATCGGCCGCGCAGACGTCGAGACAGAATTCGTTCAGGGCGCCGATGGAAAACATTTGCCTGGGTACATAGTTCGCCATGCGCGTCAGCGTCGCCAGCGGCGAGCGCGCGAAGGTTGCGGCTAATACCGATCGACCGAACCGCTCCGGTTCCTGCGCCATCAGGGCCATCGCGACGGGCCCGGAAAAGGATTCGGCGACGACGGAAAATCCCGGCGCATCCGGCAGCTGGTTGCGCGCGCAGCCGATATAATCGGTGAATGAATCGAGATCGGGGTAGGTCACGATCGACAGTTCGAAGTGCGACTGCAGCAGCGGAATGATCGGCGCAAACAGCTTGCCGTTGCCTTCGAGCCCGGGCATTAACACCAGCGTGCGACGTTGATTCAATATAAAGCCCCCTGTAGCGGGTTTCGTTTAAGCTCGGAGCCTGGTTATCGCCTGGTAAATTATTATAGTAGATTAGCGATTTCCGTCGCCTGCCGGACAGGCGACGCGACCAATGGCCGTTATTTTACCGGATACCCTGGACTCGGCCAAATCTGGTTCGCAGGAGTATAAGGGTTATAGTCGCTACGGTATACAAACGATGCTGCATCGGGAACAGGGTAACGGTTGGCCTGCGTGGTCGATACCAGGTTAACTGTCGCGATATTTTTCGGCTGGGTTATACTGACCGGAATGCGGGGTTAGCTCAGTTGGTAGAGCGTCAGCTTCCCAAGCTGAATGTCGCGAGTTCGAATCTCGTACCCCGCTCCATTCACTCCCTCCGACCCGCAACCCGCGTTAACGACCCGCATGCGGCCCCAGATTTGCGTGGCGGGCATGGGCAAGAGCTGGCATAGTTTCCGCTAACTCGTTACCCGTGAGAATGGCAGGCATGGTGCAACCCGTTGTTACAGTATTGCTCGGCGATCCGCGGCTGCCCGACCGCAGCAAGCCGGGCGGCCGATTTACGCCCGACGACTTAGACCAGGTAGCGCGTCTCAAGTCGGCGCTGGACGAGCTTGGCGAGTACCGCTTCGAGTACCGTGATGATCACGAGCGGCTGCTCGACGATTTGCGCCTGCGCCCGCCGGAATTCGCGCTCAACTTTTGTGACCTCGGGTTTCGCAACAATGCCGCGCTCGAACTCCACGTGGCGTCCTACCTGGAGATGCTGGGCATTCCTTACAGCGGCTGTGGACCGGTGCCGCTGGGCCTGTGCTACGACAAGGGCCTGGTGCGCGCGGCGGCGCAGTCGATCGGCGTTCCGGTGCCGCGCGAAATCCTGCTGCTCCCCGGCGACGCGCTGCCGCGGGTCGAATTTCCGGCCTTCATCAAGCCCAATCGCGGCGACGGCAGCGTCGGCATCACCAGCGCGAGCGTGGTGCAGGAACGCGCCGGGGCGGAAGCCTATATCGCGCAGCTGCGCGAGACGCTGCCGGGAGACGCCATCATCGTCCAGGAATTCCTCTCCGGGGACGAGTACGGCGTCGGCATCATCGGTAATCCGGGCGGCGGTTTCACGCTGCTACCGGTGCTCGAGGTGGATTACTCGGCGCTCGATGCGTCGTTGCCGCGGCTGCTCGATTATTCATCCAAGACCGACCCTGAATCGCCTTACTGGAACGATATTCGCTTCCGTCAGGCGCGCCTGGACGAGGCGGTGCAGCAACAGATGCGTGACTGGTGCCAGGCGCTGTTCGCGCGTCTCGGTTTGCGCGATTACGCGCGCTTCGATTTTCGCGCCGACGCCGGCGGCGCCATCAGGCTGATGGAGATAAACCCGAATCCCGCCTGGTGCTGGGACGGCAAGCTCGCGCACATGGCTGAGCTCGAGGGCCTGCGCCACAGCGGGATGCTGCGCCTGATCATCGAGGCCGCGCGCCGGCGCTGTTTCGGCAACAGCTGACGCGGATTGCGTGGCAACAGGCGCGACGCTAGCACGCATATCTTACCGTCTTACGTAGCGACGTCCGCAGCAGGCAATCGGTGAGATATGCGGGCTAGACCAGGTCGCGCCCGATCTGCTCCTCCCATTCCCGGGCAAAAACCTCGTCCTCGCCCTCGTGCACCGACAACCAGGCCTGCAGGATGAAACTGTCGCAGGTTGCGACCAGGCGGGTGCGCGCGCTGACGCGAATTTCCCAGTCATCGCGTCGCATCAGCATACGCTCGCTGATCTCGGTGCTGGCGCTGAGCGGATCGTTTTCGTCGATACGAAAATGCCGCTCGACCTTGTGCCCGAGCTCGAGCCCGATTTCCTCGATGCGCACCTTCGCCGCCGCGCCGAGGTCGCCGCCATCGTTAATCAGCCGGTAAACCACTTCGTTGCTGACCAGATCCCGCTCGATCGAGCGCGTATAACTGGCCGGCGCCAGGTGCGTGTGCGTCGACGTCGATCCCGCCGTCTCGACCGGCGCGAACGCAGGCAGCGAGTCATCGGCCGGGTACGCCGGGCGCAGCGGCAGGGCGAGGCTGCTGCCAGCCGTGTCCAACTCGAGTGCAACCGCCTCCGGTGCCGGCCAGACCATCGGCCAGTACGCGGTCGAAATTGCGACGCGAATCAGGTGGCCCGCGCGGAAGCGATGCGCGATGGCGTTCAGCCCGATTGTGACCGTAGTGGTTTCTCCCGGCACCAGGGGTTCGGGGTGCTCGTGGCTGTGCCGATGCGTGAGATTGAGAATACCGAAGGACACCCGTGTCGAAGAACCATCGGCGGCGATTTCATTCAGTCGCACCGCGAGCATCGCCACCGGCCGATCGCTGCGCAGGCCAAGGGTCACCTCCGGTGCGCCGAGTATCTCGATATCCTCGAGCAGCGCTGTGGTATCGAACACCAGCGAGCGCCCGTCGTCGCTGCGTTGATCCAGCGGCGCCTCGCCTTCGCTGCCGAAGCCGCACCAGTCGCCGCCGCCGAGCCCGGTTATCTGCGGCGAACAAAGATTCAGGGTGACCGCGGCGGCGGGAGAATCCTGCAGCCCGGCGCTGCCGTTGAGGTGCCAGCGCCGCTTCGATATGCGCGCGCTGGGCCAGGTTTGCTCGGCGACCCAGCGCCCCGGGCTTTCCTCGAGGAAAGGTTCCGGCGCGGCGTATTCCTGCATCCACACGCGCAGCATCGGCTCGTCCATGATGCCGGTGTCGATGTCTTTCAGCCAGCGGTCCCACCAGCGCAGCGCTTCCTGCAGGTAGCCGATCGCGGGGCCCGGAACGCCGTTGTGCGGGAAGTTGTGCGACCACGGGCCGATCAGACCCTTGCGCGGGCCGTCGAGTCCCTCGAGCAGGCGCGGCACCGCGTTGGAGTAGCCATCGGCCCAGCCGCCGATGGCGTAGACCGGGCAGCGGATACGGGAGAAATCCTCGCATGCCGATCCCTGCTGCCAGTAGGCGTCGCGGCGCTGATGGCGCAACCAGTGCGCCGGAAATGGCTTGTTGGCCTGCAGGCGCTGCATCCACAGCTCGCGCCAGCGGTCCCCCACCAGCGCCGGATCCGGTGGCAGCGCGTTCAGGCCGAATAGCACCGTGCCCCAGATCTGGTTTTCGTTGAGCAGGCATCCACCCATGTAGTGTGCATCGTCGGAGTAGCGGTCGTCGCTCGCGCACAGCGTGATGATGGCACCGAGCGCCGGCGGGCGGTGCGCGGCGACCTGCAACGCGTTGAAACCGCCCCACGAAATGCCGGTCATGCCGACCCTGCCGCTGCACCAGGGTTGCGCGGCCAGCCACGCGATGACCTCGATCGCGTCGAGCTGTTCCCGCGGCAGGTACTCGTCGTCGAGCACGCCGTCCGAGTCGCCGGAGCCGCGCAGGTCGACGCGCACCGCGGCGTAACCGTGCCCCGCGTAGTAACGGTGAATGGGTTCGTCGCGCAGGCGCATGAAATCGCGTTTGCGGTACGGGATATACTCGAGTATGGCCGGCACCGGATTTTGCTCCGCGTCCCGCGGCAGCCACAGCCGCGCCGCGAGCCTCGTGCCGTCGGCCAGCGGGATGAACAGGTTCTCTATTTCACGAACCGGTCGGGGCAGGGCATGCCGCTGCGTGGATGCCATCGGCAAGTCGCGTCAGCCTGCCCGGGGCGCTGTCGCGTGCCGCTGCGTGCCGAGCGACTGCGTCGACCAGAACGCGAGCGCGAGATCCGCGCGCGCGCGCAGACCCGCTTCCAGCTGCCAGCAGTTGACGATCGCGAGGCGAAAGCCGCCCGGCGGCATTGCGTGCTGCTCCGGCGGCAGGTCCTCGTGGAAAGTGATTTGCACGCTGGTGACACCGGGGCGGGCCGCGATCTCGTCGACCAGGCTCGCCGGAGGGTGGCGATAGGGCACGCCGTGGGCGCCGAACAGGACGACGCTGTAGCCGTCCCTGCGATCCGTGTCGGCGTAGCGCCAGCGCCTGCGCGCGTAGAGTTCGACGATCGCGTCGATCCAGCCCTCGCCGTACAGGTCGGGCCACTGGTCGGCAAAACGCAGGTGCACCTCGATAATCTTGCCGCCTATGGTTTCGAGGTTGACCGCGCCGCTATACCCCTTGAGGTTGACGCGCAGCCAGTCGCCGCAGTACTGCTCGATCTCCGGTTTGTCCGCGGCCAGCACGGTCCAGTAATCGAACACGCCCTCGCCGAGCGTCTTGCCGGCGCTGTGGCGCCACCACTGCGCCTCGCCGCCGATAACCACGACGTCGCTGCTGACGTGCTCACCCTCGGCCAGCGTCATCCACATGTAGCCGGCGTTCATGTTGGCGTTCAGTTCTGCTTCCGAGTTGATCACGCGGCCGCCGACGCCCATGCCGTGCATGTTGTAGATGGGCTTGCTGAAAACCGGGAAGGACGGTGGCGGTACGCCGTGCGGCGCGCCGCCGAATCCCTGGGTATCGCAGACCAGCAGCTTGTTGTAGATCCAGCGGTGATCCGGGAACAGCGCGTAGGCGTGTTCGTCGTCGGTCGGAATCACGACGTTTTCCGGGCAGGCGACCTGCTCGAAGTACTGCATTCGCCACGGGTCTCGTTCAATGATCGGCATCTCGTTTCTCCTGCGCGCGGATTTTGCGCCTGTCGTAATCGGGAGGGTGTAGATCACAAGTTGAAAGGGCTATGGCGCTGATTCGAATTGTCGTTGGCCGGTTGTCGTGAATCTCGCCCGTTTCGGTAAACGGCATCATTTTAGCCCGGAACGGCTAGCGCTGGTAACCGCGCGGGTCGTCAATCCTCGTCATCCTCGTCCGGGCGGTCGTTGTAGGCGCTGGACGGGAAATCGCCGACGTCCTCCATCGAATCGAGCCAGTGCTCGGACGAATAAACCGTCAGCAGCGCGGACTTGCCGTCCGCCGAGCGCTCGCCGAACTCTGCCAGCCAGACGATTCCCTCGGCCTCGGGAAACGAATTCGAGACCAGCTGCTCGTCGAACAGCCGCTCCAGAATGCTTTTTTCGCTCATGCCGTCGGCGAGCACGCGGGCGACGAAGGACGCTTCGGGTTCCTCGCCGAGGATCGCCTTGCCAGGCGCTCCGACCGCGACCAGCTGCAGCCGCAGCTGCAGCATGTCGGGTTGCGCAAATATCTTGGGAAACGCCTGCTGCAGCAGCACGCAGGCGGCGAAGATGTCTGCGTGCAGGTAAATATCCGCCGTCTCCTCCCAGGCGCGCTGGCCCTCGAGCAGATCCTGCACGATATTCTGTCTGGATCCTTTTGATACTCGTGTCTTCAGTTTGTACGCGAGCACCAGCTCGCCCGCGTCCTCGGGCTCGAGGTCCTGCAGCGCCATCAGCAGGATGTCGAGCAGGTCGCCGCCCGACATGTCGTCGACTTCGTCGACTTCGAGTTCGCGCAGCAGGTTGCGGTAATCCGCTTCGCACCAGGTGCCCGGCATGTCGTAGATCTTTTTCAGACCCAGCACGCTAACGTCGAAAAGCTTCAATTGGGTTTGCTCCGTAGATCGGTTTCCGGGCGTTATTACCGGCTAACCGTGTGCGATATATTGAATGTAACGCCGGGGTTTGGCAACGGGAAAAACGCTCTGGATCAGGCGCCTTGCTATGCCGGTTGGGATTCGCGTGATGCGATATCGCGCAACAGGCGGCCGAGGATATCGGTGCCGGTAATAACCCTCTGGTGTTCGCCCCAGACCAGGATCAGGTCGTTTTCGATGACGTCGTCCGCTTCGGTTTCGGCGTGGACCTTCAACCCGGACAATACCTTGCCGAGCGGGGTGTCGCCATCCGTCACGACGATCGGACGATGGCAGTAACCGTAAGGATGAAACCCGTCGTCGGCGAACAGGACGTCGCGCAGGAACTGGTTCGTGTTCAGCGCCATGTAGGGCTGGCCGTCGCGGTCGACGATGATCACCCATTTCATACCCGAGCGGCTGATCTGCCACAGGAAGCCGTCTTTGGCTTCGCGCTCGAATTCGGGGAATACCGGTTTTCCGTCGCGTTGCGGCAGCATGATGATGCTATCGTGGTGGATTGCTTCGCCCTCATGGCAGACCGCGATATCGTCGAGCTTGAGAAAGTTGATCGCCCCGGTGCCCTCGAGCCGGCTCACGTCCGAGTGTTCCGACTCGATGTGCTTGCGGATCAGCGTATGCAAGTCCTGCTCGCGGAAATAGCTGATGCCCTCCTTGCCGAGCCAGCGGTCCAGCACCAGCGCGCTGGGCTTGGCCACGGGATAAAACAGTACCTGGTAGAAGCGCAACAGCGGCGCCAGCAGCGCACCCATGCGCATCGCGTTGCGCGAGAAGTAGGCCTGCGGCGCGATTTCGCCGGCGAAGGTAATCAAAACGGTGGAAAACAGGAACGCGACGACGCCGGTCATGACGGAGTTGGACAGCAGCGTCAGCAGCACGTTGATGCCGACGTTGCCCCATAGCACCGTGGTCAGCAGGAAATTGGAGTCATTGCGTAGACCTAGAATGCTGATTGCCTTTGTATTTCCGGCGTGAGCTTCCACCTCGAGGCGCAGGCGGCTGATGCTGAGCAGCGCCAGGTTCAGTCCGGAGAACACCGCCGACTGGCTGATACAGAACAGGATGCCTGCCCAGATAAGCAGGTTTACATGCAGGTCTTCCATTTAGCGGTCTCCGCCGTGCCGGGGTTATTCGAGAAGGATACGGATCCAGCGGCCACCCGTCGATCGAGCGATGCTAATTAATAATTATCCATTTAGCCTGTGTCACTATGCTTCGATGATTATCGACCAGAAAAATGCGGTCGGTGTCTATCGGGAATCTGTTGCGCGCCGCAGGAAATTCTCGACCAGCCGCTCTCCGCTGTCGCGGGAATGGTGGTTTCGCATCAGCCGCGGCGCCCAGGCGTTGATCATGCGATCCGAGATAATTGCGATAAACGCGACGCAGGCCCCGGACAGGAAAAAAGGCAGGACGAGTCGGCGCGCGCTTTGTAAATATTAGCTGACAGGGTCAACAGGCGACACGACGCCAATCCTCATCGGCAAAATTTACTGGTGTGACGATTTCGGCGTCGGTTGAAAAACCGGGCCCGGCCGCGCAGCAGCCGTGACTCGAGGTCCGACAACGATTTAGCGATGCAACATCGGCTTGCCGTGGGCTACTAATACCCCTCCGGCAGCTCGTGCGCGATACCCTGGTGGCAATCGATGCAGGTCTCGCCTTTTTCGAGTTTCCATTCCGGCGTGTGCCGCCTGCGGGCGCTCTTGTCCTGGATTTCCAGGTTCATCGTTTCGAGCGTGTGGCAATTGCGGCACTCGCGCGAGTCGGTGGCCCTCATATCTTCCCAGACACGTTCCGCCATCTCCAGCCGCTGGGCCTCGAACTTCTCCCTGGTGTTGATCGTCCCCAGCGCCTTGTGGAACAGTTCGTTGGTAGCCTTGATCTTGCGGACAACCTTGTAGGCCCAGGGCTTCGGGACATGGCAATCGGAACAGATCGCGCGCACGCCGCTGGCGTTCTGGTAGTGCACCGTTTGCTGGTACTCCTCGTACACGTAACTCATTTCGTGGCAACTGGTGCAGAAGGTGAGGGTATTGGAGGCTTCCATCGCGGTATGAAAGCCGCCCCAGAAAAGGATGCCGGCGACGAACATGACGGCGCCACCGAGCGGAATGCCGAACCAGTAACGCGCGCGCGGCTGTTTCCACAACTTTTTCCAGCGCGGGGGCTGCTCGGGCTCCGGGGGTTTTTCCCGTTGGTCGGAATCGTTCATTTCTTATCCTTGTTGTTATGCTTCGGATTATTCGATCGAACCCCGTTTGACCGGGTCGCCCGGCAGCGCGCTATTGCAGGCTGCCGTAGTAATGGATCAGGTTCTTTATATCTTCGTCGGAGAGTTTTTCCATCTTCGGCTTCATCTTTTTCGGCATGATACGCTCGCCAGAGGCGTAGGATTTGAAAGTCTGCTCGAGGTAGGGTATCCATTGTCCCGCGAGCACGCCGGCATCGTCCTCTGCCGAACTGCCGCCGTCTGCATGACATTTCTCGCAGTTGCTGTCATGAATTTTCTGACCGCTTGCGGCTTTTGCCGGATCGAATTCCTGCTTCGCGCGCACGAATGTCTTGCCGGCATAGAATTTCGCCAGCGCTTCGATATCGCCTTCGCTCAGTTCGTCCACAATCTTGCACATGTCGGTCTTTTTACCCTTGTCGGGACCCTCGACATATTCGGCCTCGATGCAGGGGCGATCGCGATCCTTGTAGATGGCCATGCTGTCGATGACGTACTGTTCGGAAATGCCGCCGATGATCGGCACCGTGGATTCGGTGCTGGCGCCGTCCTTGCCGTGGCAGTTTGCACAGCCTTTTACCAGCGTATCCAGGTCGGATGCCGTGGCGTTGAAGACTATCAGGCCACTGGTTACGGCGGCCGTTGCGAATGTTGACAGGATTTTTCTTGTAGATGCTCTCATTGTTGTTTCCTTGATCTCAGGATTTATTAGTGGATTATGTTACGCGAGATTGCTGCAGACGAAAATAGATCTACCCAATCTTATATCAAAATTAATTGATATATATCAATATGGCGCATTGTATGTTTAATTAGTTTGAAATTGGATGTGTTTAGATGTATCCGGAAAAAATTAAAAATGACATTCTGTTATTATTACGTTTGAAATACCTTAATTGATTGCGGAGATCGCGATGCGACATTATGTTATCTTGCCGAGAATAAAATGGTTGCTGGCAATTGCCGTCGTCGCGGTCGCGTCAGCAAGCTGTGATGGCAATCGGGGCGAGCAGGGCCCTGCGGGCCTCGCGGGTCCGCCGGGGCCCGGCATCAATCCGACGTTTTCCGCGACCGCGCTCGAAATTACCATCGACGGCGTGACCGTCAATAGCGCACCGGTCGTCGATTTCAGCGTCGAAGACGA
>Ga0224512_10004365_pt1 | contig 11974 bp, 5 predicted proteins | sample SF_May12_sed_USG_4_FD_169103 | JGI IMG/M metagenome (GOLD analysis project Ga0224512, IMG submission 169103) | Sediment microbial communities from San Francisco Bay, California, United States - SF_May12_sed_USGS_13 | ecosystem: Environmental > Aquatic > Marine > Sediment | place: USA: California... | reverse complement strand
CGAGGCCAAGAGCGGGGTGGCGTGGAAGGACGAGGACACCCTGTGGGTGGCGACCGACTTCGGGGAGGGGACGCTGACCGACGCCGGCTACGCGCGGATCGTCAAGGAGTGGCGCCGCGGCACGCCGCTGGCCGCGGCGCGCCCCATCCTCGAGATCGGGCCCGAGGACAACGGCCTCTGGCCGGCGAGCATCGAGACTCCGGAGGGGCGCTACCCGCTCGTCTTCCGGGCGCGGACCTTCTTCTCCGGCGACACCTATCTCGGGATCGGCGAGCGGCTCGTGCGGCTCGACATTCCCGAGGACGCCGCCTTCCAGACGATCTTCCGCGACCACGCCGTCTTCTCCCTGCGCAGCGACTGGCAGATCGGGGAGACCACCTATCGTCAGGGCTCGCTGCTCGCCGGCGATCTCGACGACCTGCTGGCCGGGCGGCGCGTCTTCGACGTTCTCTTCGAGCCGGCGGAGCGGGTGTTCCTCGACACGGTGGCGGCGACCCGGGACGCGCTGCTCGTGACGACCCTCGACAACGTGACCAGCCGGCTCTATCGAATGGCCTTCGCGGACGGCGCCTGGGGGCGCGAGGAGATCGCCCTGCCCGGGCTCGGCACCGCCGCGATCGCCGCCGCGAGCGACACCGCCGACGTCTTCTTTTTCACCTACGAAGACTTCCTGACCCCGGACTCGCTCTTCCTCGCGCGCGGGGCGGCGGCGGAGAAGGTGAAATCGATGCCGGCCTTCTTCGACGCCACCGGTCTCGAGGTCTCCCAGCACGAGGCGACGTCGAAGGACGGCACCCGCATCCCCTACTTCCTCGTCGCCCCGCAGGGGCTGCCGGCCGACGGCACCGCGCCCACGCTGCTCTACGGCTACGGCGGCTTCGAGATCTCTCAGACGCCCTACTACAGCGCGATCGTCGGCGCCGCCTGGCTGGAGCGCGGCGGCGTCTACGCGCTGGCGAACATCCGCGGCGGCGGCGAGTTCGGTCCCGCCTGGCACCAGGCGGCGGTCCGGGAGAACCACCACCGCAACTTCGAGGACTTCGCCGCCGTCGCCGAGGATCTCGTGAGCCGCCACGTCACCTCGCCCCGGCAGCTCGGGATCATGGGCGGCTCCCAGGGCGGCCTGCTCGTCGGGGGGACGTTCACGCAGTACCCCGAGCTCTTCGGGGCGGTGGTCTGCCAGGTGCCGCTCCTCGACATGCGGCGCTACCACGAGCTGCTCGCCGGGGCGAGCTGGATGTCGGAGTACGGCGACCCCGACGACCCGGAAGACTGGGCCTACATCCGCACCTGGTCTCCCTACCAGCTCCTCCGCCGGGACGCGGACTACCCGAGCGTCTTCTTCTGGACCACCACCCGCGACGACCGGGTCCACCCCGCCCACGCCCGCAAGATGGTGGCCCGGATGGAGGAGATGGGCCACCCGGTCCTCTATTTCGAGAACATCGAGGGCGGCCACGGCTCCGGCGCCGTCAACGCCCAGCGCGCCCAGATCCGCGCCCTCGAGTACGCGTTCCTGTGGAGCCGGCTGAGCAACGTCAACGAGAGCACTGAGGCCGAGCTCTTCTCACCGGCTGGGGCGGAGCGGGCAGGGAAGAGTCCCGCACGGAGGGCGCTGCCGGAGACCGTGTGGCTCGGTCCGGATGACGAGCTCCTGCCCTTCTCGACCCCCGAAGAGGTGCTCGATTTCCTGCTCGGCGCCTCGATCGAGTCGGTCGAGGACATCCCGATAGGCGTCACGCGGCCCAAGCGACTGATGCTCGCCCGGGCAGCGCTGCGCTCGAAGGCGGTGTTTCGTCACGTCGACGTGACCGAGCAACGCAAGCGCCTGTCCAGCGGACGGTTCGTCATGTACTTCCGAGACAGCTACCTCAACGAGGTCGCCGCTTACGAGCTGAGCCGTCTCCTGGGCCTGAGCACCGTCCCTCCGGCCGTGGTTCGGAGTGTGAAGGGACAGCCGGGATCGGTCCAGATATGGGTCGAGAACGCGACGATGGAGACGGAGCGGCGGGCTAAGAAGATGGAGCCGCCGGACCGGCTCCACTTCACCCGTCAGTTCTACGACATGCGGGTCTTCGACAACCTGATCAACAACATCGACCGGAACTCGGGCAACATCCTGCTCGATCCGGACTGGAAGATGTGGTGGATCGACCATACACGCGCCTTCGCCCGGGACTTCGAGTTACCCGCCTCGCAGGACGTCGTCGGGTGCTCACGGAGCCTCTTCGCGGCCCTGAAGTCGCTCGATGAGGACGAGGTCGCCCAGCGCCTGCGCCCCTACCTCGGGGTGATGGAGGTTCCGGCGCTGCTCGAACGTCGTCGCCGCCTCATCGAGCTCATCGAGCGGCGGGTGGCGGAGAAGGGCGAAGACCAGGTGCTCTTCGACTACGGAGATCCGGACCACGACGTCGTCATGGTCCACGACGACCCCAGCTTGCCCGACCCCGACGGTCGCTGAACCCGCAGCATCCCCGCGGGCTCGGAGGACGAGCGGCTCCCGCTCACGCCTGATCGGCAGTTCACCGGATCTTCGCGGCGGCTTGCGACAGCTCGATCGAGTAGAGGCCGGCGTTGGTGCCGGCGTAGAGCCTGCCGTCGGCGATCTCGAGGAACCTGACCTGCAGGAGATCCGGAGGCAGGCCGTCCAGGTTGGCTATCTGCCAGGTCTCTCCGCGATCGTCGCTCCAGTAGATCGTGTCGCAGGCCACGAACAGCAGGCCGCCGTCGGGGTCGACTCGCAGGTCCCGGAAGCAGCCTGGCGCGCCCGGCGGAGGTTGCCAGGTCTGGCCGCCGTCCAGCGAGCGCACGAAGAACGGGTAGCTGGCCGACTCCGCCTCCAAGGGCTTGCCCGTCAAGAAGCCGCCGAGGTACATCGTGCCCGGCGCGAGCGGGTCGAGCGCCAGGCGGGCCACGGAGCAGCCGGGCTTCACTAAGAGCTCGTCCCACGTGGCGCCACCGTCTTGCGAGGCTCTCACGAAGCACCACTCGGCAGCGTCGGGGGCTGCGGTCGCAGCCACCAGGTGCAGCGGATCGTTCGGATCCATCACGAGCGACCAACCGATACCGTAGGTCTCGCCGCCAGTCTCGAGCACCTCCCAAGTCCTGCCACCGTCTTCGCTACGATCGAAGAGACTGATGGCGGGGAATGCCGTGATGGTCCCCAGACTCATCCAGCCCGGCCGTTCCGGCTGCGTCTCGATGGCGGTGATCTCGTACTGGAATCCGAGTTGGGGTTCCCATTCCACCTCCTTGAAGCTGCGCCCGCCGTCTTGCGACGCCAGCAGCTGGAGGCGCCGCGCCAGGAACAGCCTCGTGGCGGTCGGATCCGCCTTGTCGTGAACGACGGCCAAGGTTCGGGAGTTGACCCCCGGAAAGTAGAACCTCGGCCGCCGCCACGAGCCGGCAAGCGCGGAGCGGAACCATGGACCGTGGTACCGGCCGCCGGCGGCCAGCGTCCGCGTCTCCGGATCCCACGCGAGCGCGGTGGCGACGAGGCCGCGCAGGCCGGCCCGCCTCGACTGCCACCCGTCGCCCGAGCTCCTGCTCATCACGCCCTCGGAATCACCGATGAGGAGCCGATCGCGGCCGCCGGACGCGGCGCCGAGGCTGCGGACCCAGCGCCAGCCGTCCCAGCCCGGCAGCTTGGTCCAGGCTCCCGACTCCCGGCGACCATGCAGGCCCGTCGTCGTGGCGATCACGATCTCGAAGTCCCGGTATCCCGCGGTTGCCGCCACCGCCTGGACATGGGGTCCACCGAGGTAGTCCCAGGTCTCGCCGGCATTCCGCGTTCTGTAGGTCGTGCCGTCGTTCAGGACGCCGTAGTTCTCGTCGGGAGACCGCCCCGGCACGAGGAGTACCACGTGACCGAAGAGCGGCGTCCAAGTGGCGCCGCGATCGGTCGTGCGGGCGAGCGAACCGCCCAAGCTCTTGCTGGCAAAGGCGAGCATGGCGTTCGCATCGCTGGAGGGGTAGAGCCGCCAGGATAACCAGTGGTAGGGAAGGGGCCCCCAGAGCTCCCACGAGCGCCCGTCGTCGAAGCTCTGCATGATGCTCGTCCCAGCCACCGCCAGGATGGAGTCGCCGGCCACACTGACCCAGTACACCCACGGGATCCCGCTCGGGTTGGGCACCGGCCGCGCGGTCCAGGAGGCGCCTCGGTCGTAGCTCACGAAAATGCTCTCCTGCCTGACCGCCGAAGCGAAGAGCGTGCCCGCGGGCGCCACCTCGAGGTGCTGGACCCGGTAGGGCAGCCCGGAGTTGGCGGCGCGCCAGGTGAGACCGTCGTCCGAGCTCGCGAAGACGCCGTTGTCGTTGGACAGGGCGTACCAGCGCCCGACCGCCGTCGGGTCCTCCACGAGCTCGCGCACGTCCGCGCCTTCCGGCCCCTCGAAGACCCAACCGGCGTCGCAGAGCCCCGGCCCGGCCAGCACCATGGCAGCCGCAGCCGCCAGGAGACAGCCCGCCAGGAGGCTGCCGGCAGGCGATCTCGCGACTCTCGACGAGCCAGCCGGCGCCATGCGGCGCGGGCACGTTGCACACAGCTGCCGGTTCGCGCTCCGCATCCTCGCGGCTCTCGAGCCTGGCGCCCGCGACGAGCGTCGCGCGAGCGCCGACAAACCGCATCGTATCAGGTCAGGTCGATGGTTCTTCCTCGTGGCGACGCGTACCGACCTTCGACCGGCGCTGGGCGTCGCGAGAGGCCGGCGGGACGCGTTCGCTGGTTGGCGCCGGAGGACGAGCGGCCCCGGCCTGGAGCCCTCAGACCGGCCTAGAATCCGTAGACCGCCGAGATCGACACGGCGTCCTGCCAATCGGCCAGGTCGACGCCGAGGTCGATCTGGAAGCGGCGGTAGGCGACCCCGAGGCCCGCCGTCAGGTGGATCTCGTCTCTGCCGCGCGGCTCCAGGGCAAGGACGAACGGGTCGTCGCCGGTGTGCCGGAGCTGGTGATCGGGATCGAGCCAGGCGCCGAGCCGCACGGCGAGGACGGGGGTCGAGCCGAGGAAGACGTACTCGCCGCCGAGGTGCAGCTCGTCGGCGTCGTCGACCGCGACGTCGTCGAGGCCGAGGCTCGTGACGATGGTCGAGTAGTCCACGCGGTCCCACTGGAAGCTCAGGGTCAGCCGGTCGGCCGGGGCGCGGTAGGCGAACCCGAGGCCGGCGAGCCCCGGCAGCTCGAACCCGACTCCCGTGATCCGCGTCAGGACGCCGCCGGGCGGTACGCCGAAGTCGCCGGCCTGGCCGGCCGTGAGCTCGACCCCGAAGTCGGCCTCCGGCCCCTGGCGGTAGACGCCGCCGACGGTCCAGCCCGGCGCCAGCCACCAGAGGAAGCCCGCGGAGAGCGCCCAGTCGGTGCCGTCGAAGAAGCTCCGCTGGCGCAGCAGCGATCGCTCCGGGGAGAAGGACGTGGGACTGAACAAGCCCGCCGCCCCGCCCTCCGGCCAGTCGTCCGGGAGGTACATCGTCGCCTCGGCGGCGAGCGACGCCTCGTGGTAGAGCGCCCCGAGGCCGAGGGCGAGCCGCTCGTGGACCCGGTAGGCCGCGGAGATCCCGTAGCTGACGAGGTCGAGCCTGGCCGTCGCCCGCTGGCCGAAGAAGCGGATCTGGCAGCACTCGGTGCCGCCGCCGAAGAGTCCCTGGGTCTCGCTCGCGAACTCGAAGTTCGCCAGCTGGTGCCGGAATAAAGCGACTGTCCCCTTGCCCTTCGGGTAGGCCACGGAGAGGAAGGAGATCCCGTCGATCGTGTTGCGCGAGCGGTCCGTGCGCAGGCCGGCGATCGTGTCGATTCCCAAGCCGCTCGGCAGTCCTTCGGCCCGGCCGCCGACGGTGAAGGGGGTGGAGTAGCTCCAGCGCCGCCCCTCGACCGAGACCTCGGGGTCGACCAGCTGCACCAGTCCGGCCGGATTGGCGAGCGCGGCCGTCGCGTCGTCGGCCAGCGCCACGAAGGCGCCGCCGAGCCCCATGCTGCGGGCGCCGGGGTCGGAGAGGCTGAGCTGGAGGGGGATGACCGGCTCCTGGCCCGCGGCGCCGGCCGGCACCAGCGCCGCGGCGAGAAGCAGCCCGAGAGGCCCGGCCGGGCCGAACGGTCGGTCGCGTCGCATCGCCATGGCGCCGTCTCGCAGAAGTGCGGTCAGCCGACCTCGGAGTGTACTGCGCCGGCCGAGGTTCTCCCCTACCCGAACGGATAGCCGGCTCGGGGGCGCGCGCCGTCTTCAGCCTTCCGGAATCTCGATCTCCTCGTAGCTGACCTGCACGGCCGGATCGGGGTCGCCGTAGTTGAAGAGGACGTTGTCTTCCCCTCTTTCGGCGATCCGTTGCTCGAGCAGGGCGACGAGCCGTTCGCGGCGCGCGAGCAGGGCCTCGATCTCCAGCTGGCTCAGATAGGGGCCGAGCCGCTCGGCGACCTGGGTCTCGTCGAGGTCCTTGAGGCGGTTGAAGAAGGACCGCGAGCAGCCGAGCACTTCCTTCGGCGCGGGCAGATTCTTGCTGCGTGCGAAAGAACGCGTGTGGTCGATCAGCCAGAGCTTCCAGGATGGATCGAAGAGGATGTTGCCCTGGTTGCGGTCCGTGTTGTTGATGAGATTGTCGAAGACCCGCATCTCCCAGAACTGGCGTCGGAAACGCGCCGGATCCGGGGGCATGATGCCTTCCTGGCGCCGCTGGCTCTCCATCATCGCGTTCTCGACCCACATCTGCACCGACCCGGGCTGGTCCTCGATCGCACGCTCGACCGCGGGCGGGATGTTGTCCATCCCGAGCAGCTGGCCCAGCTCGTAGGCGGCGACCTCGTTGATGAAGCTGTCCCGGAAGAACATGACGAACTCGCCGGTCGACAGCCGCCGCCGCTGCTCGGTCACGTCCTGGTAGCGGAAGACGGCCTTCGACCGCACCGTGCCGCGCTCGAGCATCAGTCGTTTCGGCTGCGAGACGCCGATCGGGATGGCTGCCACCGAGGTGACCCGGGCCTGGCGAAGGAAGTCGATCACCTCCAGGTCGCTGGCCAGGGGCAGCGGCTCGTCGTCCGGTCCCAGCCACACCGTGGCGGCCGGAGAGGCGACGGGCACCGGCGCGGGCTCTTCCTCGGCGGCAGCGGTCCCCGTTTGCGGCTCCTCGGCTCGTCCGCCTTCGTACAGGGCGCGCGCCGTCCCGCCGTCGATCTCGAGCGCCGCGGGTCTGCCGCCGGCGGCGGCACCGAAGACCATCGCCGTGTCGATCAGAAAGACGCGGTCGTCGAATCGCGCCACGATTCCCCGGGTCTGCGGCGTGTGGCCGACGACGAAACGCTGCGCTCCGTAGCTCGCGGCGACTCTGGCGATCTGTGCCGCTCCTTCCTCGTCCGACCACGAGGCGTAGTCGCGGAGCCATAGGGGTCCCTCGGCGTCGAATGCCAGCCAGGGGCTGGCCACGGGGAGACGGTCGTGGATCTCCCGGAGTCGTCGGCCGCGGGCGGCGAGGGCGGGCTCGGGCGAGGTGGCGACGGCTTCCGACTCCCGGTCGATGGCGCAGAGAAGGTCGCCCAGCTCCGAAAACGGCAGGGCTACCCCTTCCGCGACGAGGGATCGCCGGTCGGCGTCGAACTGCTCGATCTCGGCGGCGACCTGGGCGTTGATGGCCTCGATGGTGCTGGCGTGCCACGGAGCCGGCGGATCGGGCGCGAGCCCGCCATGAAGGAAGATCGTGTCGCCGACCCGGGCGACGACCTGGCGCTCGCGCAGCCAGGCGCCGTAGCGCCCTTCCGGGGACAGCGCGGCGACGTATTCGAGGTAGCCCTCGGGGTGCGCGTCGAGCCAGGCGCGCTTGGATCCCCACGAGCACTCCGGGTGGCGCCGGTGCCAGGCGTTCCACTCCGAAGCGGCGCGCTTGCGCCGTTTGCCGGACTCTCCGTCGGCAAAGGCGGCGACGATGGCGGCGAACTCCTGGTGCGAGGTCGTGTCTCCACCGTAGTAGCCCACCAGGTTGAACAGCTCGTGGTTGCCGAGCAGGGCGATGACCCGCCCGCCGGCCGCCGAGGCCTCTTGCTCGAGCCTCATCACGAGGTCGAGGACCTCTCGGACCTGCGCGCCGCGGTCGACGAGGTCGCCGGTCTGGACCAGGGTCGCCGTGCCGCCGATCCAGCGATCGTCACCGTCGATCAGCCCGGCGCTGCGCAGGATGGCAACCAACGAGTCGAGGCTGCCGTGGACGTCGCCGACGGCCACGACGCGCGAGGCGCCGGCGCTCGCGGCGGCGCCGAGGAGGGACAGCGCCAGCGCCAGGATCGGCAGCGCGAAAGGCCGGGGTCGGGAGGCTTCCTTCATGGCGACTCCCGGGTCGCGGGGGGCGGCGCCTTGTCGAGCAGCTGCCGGAAGAGCGCCTTGACGATCTCGATGTTGTGAGCCAGCAGGTCGAAGAAGTCGTCGGCCTCGATGGCGAGCACGAGGGTCTCCTCGGACGCCGTCGCGCTTCCGGTTCGCAGGCGCCCGCTCAAGATCTCCGTGACGCCGAAGGTCTGGCCGGCGCCGAGCACCCGCTCGTCTCCGGAGCTCTTGAGCACCGACACCTGACCGCGGACGACGAAGTAGAGGGCGTCCGCGGGACCGCCCTCGCGGTAGATGACTTCGCCCGCCGGAAGCAGATGCTGCCGGGTGATGGCCGAGATGCGCAGGATCTGCTCGGCACTGCAGGAAGCCAGAAGCTCCACGGTCTGCAGGAAGACGACGGTCTCGATGCGCGCCAGCTCGGTCAAGGAAGACAGTCCCGCGTTGAAGGCATGCCTAGGCTGTCACGATCGGTCATCGTTTCAAACCTCGCGCGTGCTCTCCACGAACCAGGCGGCGGTTTCGAGCACGAACGGGTCCGTGGCGGTGGCTTGCAGAGACTCGACGACCGGATAGAGCTCCGTGATCCGCTCCGCGTACACCGTGTAGATCGCACCCACGGCGAGGAACGGCAGGTCGAGCACGTTCTCGTCTTGCGGTCCCAGATGCTTGTGGAGCGTCGCCAGCCGCGAACGCCTGGCGATGCCGAAGAGACGTTCCGCACGGGTCAGCTTGTCCGCGAGAGGCGCGTCGCCGATGGCCGCGAGCACGGAGCGGCGCTCGTCGCCGGCGAGGGTGTTGTCGAGGAACTCGAGGGCGTGGGCGCGGAGCGCCGGGGTCCGGAGGCCGCGGTAGGCGTCCCAGATCGGCCGTCGCTCGTGAAGGATCGCCAGCAGGTGGAAGAGATTCGCTCGCAGGTTGGCGGCGCGCTCGGCGAGCAGCTGTTCGAGCAGCGCGGGGGCGCCGCCGCGGGCGAGGGAGGGATCCTGGAAGGAGTCGACGGCGGCCGCGGCCTCGGGATTGAGCGCCAGGAGATCGGCGAGGGAGATCAGGTAGCGCGTGGCCTCGGCGTCGATCTCGCGCCGCACCTTCTGCTCGCGGGCCGGATCCTCGAGGGTGAGCTCCAGCGAGTCGAGAGCCTCCAGGAGCTTGCGGCGCAGGAAGGTGTCCGTGGGGTGATCGAGCGAGTCGATCAGCGCCCCCCCCGCGGCCGGCGAGGCGATGCTCGCGATGGTCTTCGGAATCGCCCGCCGGACCCAGATCGTCTCGTCGGGCTCGTTCATGAAGAACAGCAGCGCCGGGATGGCCCGTTCTCCGAAGGCCGCCAGGGCTTTGCGAACGTCGTGCTTGAGGGCGCGGTTGGCGAGTAACGAGACGAGGGTCGGCAGATAGATCGGATTCGGCTCGTGGCGGGCCGAGCGTCGCTGGACCGCGCGCACCGCCGCCCGCACGACTTCGGGCTCGCCGTCGTAGAGCAGCTGGACCAGGTAGGCGTCGAAGTGCGGCTCGCCGATCACGCCGAGCGCTTGCGCCGCCTCGATCCGGATCTCGGGCTCGCCGTCGGAGAGCATCTCCATCAGGGTCGCCGACGCCTCTTCGCGCGCCGCGTCGTCGCCGTGGTTGGCGAGACACGCCACGGCGGCGGCGCGCACGCCGGGATCTCGCGCGTGGAGGCGCGGCAGCATCATGACGCAGGCGTCCTGGTGCCAGAGCTCGGCGAGCACCCTCGTGGCCTCGGCCCTGACCCCGGGGTCGAGGTCGCCCAGCCGCCGCTCGACGAGCGGCGCGGCGTCCTCGCGGCCTTCGGCGGCGAGGATCTGGAGGGTCCTTTGGCGCACCTCGGAGTCGTCGTGGTAGAGCAGCAGTGGCGGCACGAGATGGCCGCGGCCGTGAGCGGCCAGCAGCTCCAGGCTGTGCAGCACCTGGCGCGGATCGGCGCTGCCCAGGGACTGCACGAGGATCTCGAGGGTCGTCACGTCGGCGAGATTGATGGAGATGGCGTCGTCGACCATCTTGCCTCGCAGGCCGTGCCGGAAGGAGCGGACGTACTCGTGCGTGATCCTCGAGGTGACGACCAGCCAGCCGACGACGATGGCGAGCGAGAACCAACCGGCTTCGAGCGGGCTGATCCAACCCAGCGTCACGGGAAAGAGCAGCACGGCTGCGATGCCCTTGGCACCGCGCTTGACGACGACGTCGAGGAAGGCCTTGGCCGGGACCCGTTCCTTCGTGGGGACCGGCAGGAAGAGCAGCTCCCGCGTCGAGTCGTCGATCGAGTAGCGCACCCCGCACTCGGCGAGCTTGACGGCAAACGCCACGGCGATGAGGGTGCCCGGGAAGAGCGCCGCGGCCACGAAGAGGCCGGTGGTGCCGAGCGCCATCGACGCGGGCAGGACCCGGAGAGCGAAGCCGACTCCCAGCAGGCGATGGATGCGGGTGGTCAGCAGGAGCTGGAAGACGAAGGCCGCGACACCCATGATGCTGAAGAAGTTGCCGTAGAAGGCGGTGCGATCGGCAAGGGTGGTCGTGCTCGACTCGACGGCCCAGTTGAACTGCAGATCGACGATCTGCGAGACCACGATGACGGCCAGCATCAGCAAGGCCAGAAGGCGCAGCTGGCGTGACTTGCGCACCACCTGGAACCCGGTCCTGGTCGGGTGGTCGACGTCGGCTCTGGCCGCCGGCGGAGCCGCGGGGGATCCGTCGCTCGCTCCCTCGAGCTTGGAGAGGAGGGCCACGGTGCCGAGCAGGAGCACGGCCGCGGCCAGCAGCGAGTCACGCGTCTCGTTCAGGTGCGCGGCCAGCCGCGCGACCATGCCGCCGGCCACGCCGCCGAGCAGCGCCCCGGCGCCGAGAAGGCCGAAGAGCCGCCGAGCCTGCCGCGCATCGAAGACGTGGCTGGCGAGAGACCAGAGCTGGCTGAGCGTGAGCGCGATGGCGATCGAGATCCACGTGTAGAAGACGACGGACACCCACGGCCAGGGAAACTGGTAGAGCCACCAGAAGATCGCCAAGCCCGTCGCGACGGCGAGGTAGGTTCCGACGACGAGGGAACGGCTGGAGAAGCGCGCGGCCAGCCGGGCGTGGAGGCGCACCACCGGGTAGGAGAGCAGCGCGACGAGCAGATAGACGTACGGCAGGTTGGCGCTGCCGAGGGCGTCGATGTAGGTCGACTGCCGGACCGTCTTGCAGGCGTACTGGAAGGTGACGCACAGGAAGAAGGCGAGAAAGAGGAGCACCGCCGGGCGCCACTCGCCCGGATAGACGGTCACGCCGATCCGTTCCAGCAGGGAACGCTTGTTCAGCGCGATCGTGCCCCCCTCGTCTCAGCACCCGCCATCGCTGCCGCCTCTCGGTTGTCGCGGAGCCGCGCGCCGCATTGCGGACCATCTTACTTCCCCGAGCCCCTGGGCTTCTCGACCCCTGGGGCCGGCGGCGGGCTCGGAAGGTCCCACCCGGCCGACGGCGGACCGGATCATGGCGGCCGCGGCTGCCGACGTCGGTCTCGCCGTGGTCTCCTTCCTTCCCGAGACCGGGGCCGGGAGGGCGTAGCGCATCGCGCTGCGACCGAGTGGCTGCCGCAGCCGGGCCGGGCTAGCCGACCCCGACGGCATACGCCTCGAGCCCCCGCCGCCGCAGCTCGGCGGCGAGCCGCCGGGCCGCTTCGCGGCTGCG
>Ga0224512_10004364_pt1 | contig 11976 bp, 10 predicted proteins | sample SF_May12_sed_USG_4_FD_169103 | JGI IMG/M metagenome (GOLD analysis project Ga0224512, IMG submission 169103) | Sediment microbial communities from San Francisco Bay, California, United States - SF_May12_sed_USGS_13 | ecosystem: Environmental > Aquatic > Marine > Sediment | place: USA... | reverse complement strand
AACGCTGAGAAACCGAACCTATTTACGGACTCGGCCATTATCAGAGAGAAGACCGACGTAAAGATCCCGCAGTAAATGCTGAGAAGCGCAGCCGACAAGATTCCTACGAAATCGCCCAGATTACCGTATACAGAAACGGTGAAGCGAATCCAGCCAAGCAGCAGAAACGACGCCACCGATCCGAAAAACAGCCCGAAGAAGGCTACTTTCCGTGAATTATTTTTTTCCTTCAAGCAAAAAAAAAGGGGGATGAGTGCGAAATAGGCCAAAAATCCAAGGGATGTGTTTTTCCCCGGCATGGCGGCAGCATACATCGCCGCACCAATGATCAGAAATGCCGTATCCCGCAGTGAGAGGGTTTCCGGGAAATACCTTTTCATTGAATCAGATGACTTCCTTGCCGGTTACTTTTTTAAAAAGTGCCGTCTCCAATCTCCGCATCTTCCGGGATGATTTCTTTTCTCCCGTGTGGTCAAAGCCGAGTATATGGAGAATGCCGTGGAGGATGTAAAAAAACACTTTTTCCTCATCGGAAAGATAGCCGTTATCGCTATCCGATAGGACCGTGTCGAGTGAGACGATTATATCTCCCTCCAGAGCCCTGCCCCCCCTGGAAGGAGAGTTGGCATTTGCTTCATCCCCGTAGGAGAATGACAATACGTTTGTTGGGACGTCTTTATGAAAACATTCCCTGTTGAGTTTCCTGATTTTTCTATCGCCGACGAGCAGTATCGTGAGGATTCCATCAGTGATATTCAATACCCCCAGGACCTCTCTTACCATCCCTCTCAGCAAATTCGTCCTTACTTTCCTTGTCCTCCGAAAGTTTCTCAAATAAACCTGCGTCATCTGCCCCCCCAACCAATAAACCGTTCTGGGATGGATAAAATATCCGGTTGTGATAAATTACCTTCAAACTCCGGACAAACGCCCCTTCGAGTAAATGGAGGTCCCTGTCGGAAAAAACCACCCCGGCAATCTGCCCATCCTTGCGAGCCCGCTCGATTACAAACCGGACAACTTTTCCCAGTTCACCCTCTGACACATCATTCAGGCTCCTGGCCGTTGCCTCAACGCTATCGGAAAGCATGACGATCCCTTCTTCCCTTGTGCCCGGTACTGGTCCGGGATACCTATCTGACTCTCTCCGGATGCGGTGATCATAATAGTAAAGCGGAGCGTTACCGTGGTGCCGCCGTATAATCTCCTCGATATTTTTTCCGAGCCCGTGCTTACTTGCCAGCTTTATCCCTTCATCAATGTGTGAAATGATTATCAGCCGGGAAACATCCTTTGTGATCTGTTCGTGCACATTATCATCATCAAACTGATTTTCGCTGTAATACTCCGGTTTCCACATCTTGCCGATATCGTGATAAAGCCCGCCTGCTCTGCATAACAAGCGATCCGCACCAATCGCTAATGCCCCCTCTTCGGCAATAAAAGCTGTGTTCACACTGTGATAATATGTTCCGGGTGCCGCATTCCGAAGCATCCTGAGCAGAGGAGACGCCTCGTTGCTCACATCCAATATTTTCAAAACCGTCGATATGGCAAAGACCTCATCGGCGATAAAAAGCATGACCGTTAGGAGACCGGGAGCCGTTACGATCAGGAAAAAGGAAGAGAAAAATACTTTCCCAAGGTTTCCCTCCCCGTAGACCATGTACCACACAGTCGTGTTGATGGTAATCTGCAGAAAAGCCCCCACGATGGCCATCCAAATCATCTGAACTCTATCTATCATCTGGGTTCTCTCTTCAGCGTATCGCGCAAGGATATAGCCGAATCCAACAGAGAAAAGAGTAACGGAAACGGTGTAAAGAGAGGGGCCCGTGATAAAAAGGGGTGTGACAATTATCATGGGCAGTACGAGAGGGATATCCCACGTATTAAAGACGATGTGCAAGAGTATTCCCAGTGAAACAAACGGTATGGAGGCAGAAAGGATCTCTCTCAGCTGGCCACCCTTTTCGGAAGGTAATATGAACCCCTTTGCGAGCAAATAAAAGAAGGTAAAAACCACCGCCTGTGTCAGGAGCGCGTAAGCAAGGTGGTTTTTCCGTCGGCCGACATATTGCCATATTTTTGACGAACGTATCATCTATCGGTATCCCATTTCTCGTAAGCTCTGATGATATCCTGAACGAGAGGATGTCGATTTCCGAGAAAAAGCAGAATTTGATTCCCTCTATGTTTTTCAATACTTCCCGGACTTCAATCAACCCCGATGATTTCCCCGCAGGAAGGTCAACCTGAGTGATGTCACCGGTAATGACAGCCTTGGAGCCAAATCCTATTCTCGTCAGGAACATCTTCATCTGCTCTGAAGTAGTATTTTGGGCCTCATCCAGAATGATAAATGAATCATCCAGGGTCCTGCCCCGCATGAATGCGAGCGGGGCAATCTCGATAGTTCCCCGCTCAATCAACCTCGATGCCTGCCCGTACTCGAGCATCGTGTAAAGAGCGTCATAGAGTGGGCGAAGATAGGGATTCACCTTTTCATACATATCACCGGGTAAAAATCCGAGCTTCTCCCCAGCTTCGACGGCAGGCCTGGCGAGTATGATTCTTTTAACCATTTTTTTCAGGAGAAAGGAGATCGCCATTGCCATGGCGAGAAAGGTTTTCCCCGTTCCCGCCGGGCCTATCCCGATGACGATATCGAAGTTGCGTATGCCATCGATGTAACTCTTCTGTGCCTGGCTCTTGGGAGTGATGACTTTCTTTCTGGCAGACACAAATACCGTATCGAGGAAAATTTCCTTCACGTCGGCACTTCTGTTCGCTGATACGATTTTTACCGCCTGGTAAACATCATTGGAATAAAGGGGGTACCCCTTTCTGAGAACATCATAGAGTTCGAGGAGGACCTTTGAAGCAATGGCAACCTGCACTTCCGAGCCTTTCAACAACAGGTTGTTTCCTTTGGATAAGATGTTTATACCGAGACTCTTTTTCAGAATTTTGAGATGCTCGTTGTGGGAGCCAAAAAGATTTTTCGCTAAGTCACTATCTTCGAAGTAGAGGTCCTCATGACTTTCAGCCTGTTCAAGCACAGTATCACCTTTCAGAAACCCTTGAAGATTTCCCTAACGAACAGAAAAATGCCTGAGTTAAAAATTATATCACAGAAGAAATATATCACTGCCCCCACGAAAGCAGTAAAAAAGCATAAATTGACTGCATTGCTCAGCTGCATGAGTCTCAGGTCCCTCCTCTTTGCCTCCTCTTTTTCTTTCCGCAAAACATCCCGGACTTCCTCTTTTATGAGGAGCGCTCCCTTTTCATTGAGGTATGCAAACGCTTTGTATCCCTCGAGCTCGGTCAGACCCGCTCTCCTGATATGCTTGATAGGCTCCATATACTCGTTCATCAGTGAATACACGTCGAAAGCAATTCTGTCTTCCTTGAAGTTTTCCTGCTCAAATCCTTCTGCTGCCTTTATCAACACTCCTTTTGCAGGAAATTTTTCCATAACCAAGGGAAACTCATCGAGAAACTGCATCCCCTCGAGAAGCAGCTGGTCCACTCTCACCGGAAGTTTTATGGGAGGATAGGAGGAAACGGTGAAGGCATCGAACCGATAGTCACCGCCTTTGTAGGTCAGGGCCTGGAAAAAACATTCTTTAATCTGAATCGTGAGGAACCGTGATAACGTGTCATCGTCAACGATTTCCTTTTCTAAAAGAATTTCCCCGAATTTTTTTCCCTTCCTCAGGTGAACCTTCAAGTACCTGTTTCTTTCGGTATCACTGATAAACCCCCCGTCTACGAGCATCTGTCCGATCAACTGATCTTTGATCCTCACGTCAGGAGTAACATCGACGAGCTGTCCCTCTTTGAATATAAAAACCATTTCCCCTTTAGATGTAATTATCTCCAGGGCTCCGCTTTTGTTCTGAACGGAGAGCAGCTGAAAGATGTCGGCAATCCCGAATTCGCTTATTTTCCCCTTAAGGCCCATAACCTAAACCGTACTTATTTTATACTTTCTGTGCATCCTTCTCAGCAAGAGTTCGTTGCTGATGAGGGAAAAAATGTAAAAAACCAGCGCCAGTGCACCGGTAACGAGCGTTCCGAGCCTGGAAATAACGGCATAGAGCGGAGAATAGTCCCCCGGAAAGGAAAAATTGAACAGGACGAATAACGACAAGAACAGTGAAATCAAGATATTGATGAGGAAAAAGACCGATAACGAGCCCACGGAGAGAAATCCGAATCCCGGAACGATGAGTGATTTTATCCGGACGGCCCGCTTATGTATTTTAATCTGATAAGATTTTTCAAGAATCCCTGCAATTCCTTTAACGAGGAACGCCTTTGACTTACAGAACTGGCAGATGTCCTCTTTTTTAAAGCCTACTTTCCACAGCTGTCTGTCCCCACAAATCCTGCATGCGAGAATGAGGTATCTGTTGTACGTGATTACTCTGAGAATAACCAAGGCTGCCATGAGAATAACAAAATACGCTGTGCTGCCACCCAGGGGGTTCAACCAGAGGTTACGGAAGGGCAGTTCTTTATGCCACGTGGTGCCAAAATCCTCCATGAAGACTTTGAAGTAATTACCCGAAATCGAGGGCGGCACAAGAATCCTTTCTCCAATTTTTTTCGGATTGATCTGAAACGGCCTGTGCATGGCCAGGTTTTCCCAGGCTTTCTCCTGGATCCCCGCCGCTTGGTCGAACCGGTAATCGGTAATGTAGAGTTGATAGAGATTAAACAGGACGATGGGATCTTTCTCTCTCTTCTTTAAAACCTCTGTCATCTTGATGATCGCGCCTTCAACGTCTCCCTGATAAAATTTTCCCATCGACGCGATAACACCGTACTCATCCCCAACTTTCTTTTCCAGGTCCGCTGCCATCGACACCGAGTCACCAAATTCCCCCCTGAGAAATGCGTATCGCAATTTTCCCGCAGAACTGACGAGGGAATCGCCTTCAAATTCGATATCGACATCTCTCACTCCCGTGGCGATGCCGTAAACGAGGTGAAGAAGGTTTTTTCTCTCTGGGGATATTGCCATCTGCGTATAAAAACTCATTTTGCCGTTAAAAAAAATGCCCGCTACTATCACGAATCCCACACAAAATGTTAACAGCAATTCCCTCTTCACCATATAGGGGGAAAAAATAACCAGGATGAAAAAGAGAAGTGCAAACGGCGCCCTGATTGCATACGCAAAGGTAAAGATGAGCCCGATGATCAGGGGAGCAACGATCAGTTTCACTTTCTGCAGCGGTTTTATCCTTAGTACGTCAGAGACAAGGGAGGGGAAGTATTTCATCATAATCGCTATGGAGAAGAAGAAGGTGAAGAATAGGTGAAACATGACGAAATATCCGAATACTATGTACGTCGATTTCAAGAGGGGTACGGGATTTATCAACGTAGCATGATAAAGATTGACGATATCATCCCAAAACGAATAAAGATTGAGCGCCAGAAGGTCATTTAAACCCAGGTACAACCAGTATTTTACGTTCAGCGGTGAAACCTGGAGAGCAGACCTGACTATATCGAGCCTGACGTTTCTCTCAAGAGCAAAGGAACGGGATAGGGCATCATCGACAAAGGAGTTTATCGAAAGCAGTCCGTGACGGTAGAGCTCATTCTTCAGTTCAATAACACTGTCACGAAACCCGTCGATGTTCCCGCTCTCGATGGCGCTCAGGGAACTATCGTACCGGCTCGTGATGCTCTTTGGAAAGATCATCTCCTTGGCAAAGACACGCTGACCGTTGAGGCAAAAACAAAAGAGAAAGATGGCTATGAAAAAGTTTTTCTCGAATTTGCGGGTAGGTGCAAATATCTTACATCGGAATCTCATCAAACTCTCTCACTTTCCCTTCCCTATTTTATCACCCTCCATTGACGAGGTAAGAGATTTGCCCGCTTGAAAGATATTCTATCTCATCGGGTACGCGAAAAAATGCCACCATCCTGCGATGCAAACAAATCGAGAAAAGTACGGGGTGATACTACGGTCGCTGAGAAACCCGGTATGCCCCATGTGGCAACGAGCTATAGCAGGTAAACTCTCTCCCCTCGAAGGAACCGTTTGGCAACACGAAAATGGGAGATACCCGCCACTTTTCTCAATTACTATACATATAAACCAGAAAGCTGTTTTTAAATCAATCTTTTAATATAATGGAGCGATATTCTTAATCAATTATTACGGGAGAGTCGGGATGTGCACATTTTCAAGTTTGATAGAGGTAATGGATACTCTGCGTTCCGAAAAAGGGTGTCCGTGGGATCGGGAGCAGACCCTTGAAAGTCTGAGAGAATATCTCATCGAGGAATCCTACGAAGTTCTCGATAAAATTCACAGGAGCGACTTTCATGGGCTCATGGAAGAGCTTGGTGACCTGCTCTTCGAAATTATCTTTCTGGCAAAGATCGCTTCTGATATGGGCAAATTTACCATTTTTGACGTCATCGAAGAAATCCGTGAAAAAATGATCCGGCGCCACCCCCACGTTTTCGGGGAAAGCCAGTTCGATACCTCTGACGAGGTTTCAATCAACTGGCATAAAATCAAGGAGACGGAGGAAAACAAAAGATACGATTCTATTCTCGGTGGCGTGCCGAAGAACCTTCCGGCTCTTTTCCGCTCATTCAAATTGACCAAGAAGGCCGCCCGGGTCAATTTTGACTGGGAGAGAGTTGAGCAGATATTTGAGAAATTGGATGAGGAAGTTGCGGAATTTCGGACCGCCCTTGAAAAGAGAGACCGGGAAGCAATCGAGGCAGAAATGGGAGACATTCTGTTTGCGGCAGCAAATATCGCCAGATTTGTAAAGATCAACCCCGAAATCGCCCTCGTCAAGGCCAACGCACGTTTTGAAAAAAGATTCCACTATATGGAAAGCAGGCTCGAGGATAATGGCATCAATATCGAGAACAGCCCATTTGAGTTGATGGAAAAACTCTGGGAGGAATCAAAAAAACCTTGACCAATAATTTTCCACAATCCTGTGAAATACTTGTTGATTACCCTGTGGATACCGTATAGCTTATATTACCTTTTTACCACTTATACAAATTGCCTGTTATTTAGGCATCGTTTTGCCGGCCACTTTGGAAGTATTATGACGAACTGCTCATCCCATTTTCAACTACACATATAACTATATGTTTCCTAACGCTTTTATTCTTACAATTGTATCGGTTCGCGAAAAGAAAAGCGTTCATGCTGGAAGATATTACGGCGCTTTTGGCGTGATTATTGCTATCCCTTTTGCTGCCGAATTGACCGTTTCTCCCCGTTTTTCCACTCACTCCTGCTAAGCGTATTATAAATTGCAATTTTTTCCGTTTCTCGCCTGTAACCCCGAAGTACAACCCCACATTTTTTTAACGCAAAGGCTTTCTTAAACTTTTTCATTGAGTCCCTCAGTGAAACACGGAGGATCACCGCAAAAGGATCTCAATACGCGCCCGCGCGATTTCAAGCAAAACGATCCTGGACCACTTACCTATCACACGATCCTCTCAACCGGACACCCCAATAGGCGTCGACACCCGGCAAATGCAAAATTCAACTATGCTCAAAGTTTATTCCATCTCGTTCGGGGGGGTGAAAAAACCGCTCCGTATGGAAACGTCAAAAGCGGGGCAGGGAATTAACTAATCCTTGACATAATAATAATATGATTTTAGAATTTATATCTTTGAAAATAAGAGGATCGGTCCGGAGGAAAGTGGTGGCAAACATTAAATCAGCAGTGAAACGTCACAAACAAAACCTAAAACGCAGAACGAGGAACAGGATAAGAAAGTCCAGGGTTAAAACACACGTCAAAGCTTTCAAGCTAGCCCTGCTTGAGAAGGATATCGACAGGGCAAGAGAGTTGCTTCCAAAAGCCATGCGCGAGATACACAAAGCTGCGAGCAAAGGAGCGCTCCACAAGAATAACGCATCTCGAAAAATTTCTCGCCTCTCACGTCTGGCCGATAAATACGAAGTGGAGTCCGGAAAAAAATAACATACACGCTTTTTTGCCGTACCTCATCACGTACTCGGCACTACCATTTTACTTTACCCACCAACAATTTCTGCCATGTGAACGAGTGAGTTCATGAAGACCTCTCTCGCAGGCAATCTGCTATCACCCTTGATTTTCAAATCGGTCTCTCCGGCGAGAAATAAGAGTCGCTGCAATTTCTCCTTTGTTTTCAATTTTTTTGCTCTTCCATACTCCTTTTTAAGGGCCCACTGGAGGGCGCCCAGGACTCTTAAAAGTTCCGAATCATCGACGGTTTTCAGATACCGGCTGAGATCACCGATGCCTTTCGATGCTTTTCCCCTCATGAGTTCCCGCAAAATTTGAAAGATTTCGAGTTCCGGCCTCGCATCGGAAAAGCTCTTTAAATCCTCTACGGTAACGACTTTTTTTTTCGAGAAGGCCAACGTTAATTTCTCTACCTCCGATATGAGACCGTGGGGGTCATCGATCCACGGAAGAGCTATGAATTCTATGAGTTCCCCCGGTGCGGTTATGCCTTGTCTTTCAAAGAGCCCCCTCACATATCCCACCGCCACTTTTAATGCCGCGGCCTCGGAAATCTCCACTATATCGATGCCCTTCCCCGCCTTCTTTTGCATCTTGGCACTGTTTCTCGCCGGGAGTATTACCGTAGCTTTCACGTCCTCTCTTTTCCCGATCAGTTCTGCCGCCACCTCCATCAAATCCTTATGCAAATCATCGAAATCGGGGAAAATAAGAACCTTGTTTTGAATGAAGAGGTCTTCTGTGAAAGCGAACAAAGCTGCCTCCCCGGGGTCTGAATCCGGTGTCAATCTCTTGCACAATCGCTTTTCCCCCCCTTCCTTTGTCAGCGGTGTATGGGTGGACAGGTATAGCTCGAAAACGTGTCTTCCCGGACCGGCGAAGACATTGATGTCGTTCTCTTTGAACATCATGGTTCACATCTCTTTAATGAAATCAACGAAGCGAATTGAAATTTTTTCCAAAACAAATTCGATCGCCTTCTCCCTGTTGGTTCTCGAGTACGCGGGGTCCACACCCCTGTAATAGGTTGATGTGTCCTGGTAATTTTTCAGGTCAAAGATGGTCTGCCCGGTTCCCGTCTCGATCAGCTCCAATGAAACGAGACAGGAAATTTCGTATTCGAGGCCCAGTCTTTCTTCGGAAAAACCGACGGGCTGCTCCTTAAGCTCCTGAACATTACCACTGACGAGATAATCCCCTCCAACATCAAAATTCCCCGCGTATCCATTTGCAACCAGGGTGTCCTTTATTTTCTCCCCGAGAATTATTCCCACCCTGCTGTATGGCGTCTCGTTTTTGAACTTCCCGATGGTAATGGAACCCTTACCGATAATCACGGAGTCCTTCGGGAAACCCTTGACTCTGTAACCACAGCCACCTGATAAGATACCCATCAGCATGATGAGTGCCGTGCAGTTAATCAGGCATCGGCCTAAACGACGAGGCTGACGAGTTTCTTTGGAACGTAGACCCATTTTTTAATTTCCTTGCCGGTAGTGTACTCTTTCACCCTCTGATCTGCGAGTACCATTTCCCGGACCCTGTCCTCAGACACATCAGCATCAACGATAATTTTCGATCTTACCTTCCCGTTGATCTGGACAACGATCGGAATCGTCTCGCTGCGTGCCAGATTATTGTGATATTCGGGCCACTTTTGGTTTGCAACGAACATTTCGTTTCCGGTGAGAACCCACAATTCCTCCGATAAATGGGGCACAAAAGGGGAAAGGAGCAGAATCAACGTCCGTATAGCCTCCGAAAAAGCCCTCTTTCCCAGCTCACCCTCAAGCATCCCCAGATCAACTTTGTACAGGTAGTTGACAAATTCCATGATCGCTGCGATTGCGGTGTTGAAATGAAACCTCGATTCTATTTCATGGGTCACCTTCTTTATCGTCTTGTGGGTAACGTGCCTGATCTCCTTGACAAGCCCCTCATACTCGCCCTCACCATACAGGGGATCCGTGTTGCTGATCCGGTCCAGGTTTTGCCAGACGAGATTGAATACTCGATTGAGGAATCTGCTCCCACCCTCGACGCCTTTGTCACTCCAGTCCAGGTCTTTCTCGGGTGGTGAGGCAAAAAGGGTAAATATGCGGGAAGTGTCGGCCCCATATTTCTCGATGAGGTATTCGGGATCGACCACGTTCCCCTTTGATTTGGACATCTTCTCCCCGTCCTTTATCACCATCCCCTGCGTGAGAAGATTTTGGAATGGCTCGTCAAAAGCCACATAGCCAAGATCCCTCAAAACCTTAACGAAAAAGCGCGCATAAAGGAGGTGCAGGACTGCGTGCTCGATTCCGCCTATGTACTGGTCCACCGGCATCCAGTAGTGAACAGCATCCACCTTGAAGGGATTATCCGTTTCTTTGGGGCAACAGTACCGAATAAAATACCAGGAGGATTCCACGAACGTGTCCATCGTATCGGTGTCCCTTCTCGCACGTGCCCCGCAAACGTGGCAGGTAGTGTTCACAAACTCTTCGACTTTTGCAAGCGGAGATCCTCCTTCGGGATCGATCGTATCGATTTCCGGCAGAAGGACGGGTAATTGTTCCTTCGGGACGGGGAGGATGCCACACCGGTCACAGTAGATGATCGGAATAGGTGCCCCCCAGTACCGTTGCCGCGAAATTCCCCAATCTCTCAGCCTGTAAGAATAGGTTTTTTCTCCGATACCCTTTCCCCGGGCAAAGCGAATTACGGCTTCCTTCCCCTCCTCGCTGGGAAGACCGTTGAAATCACCGGAATTCACCATGATCCCTGGGTCCTCGTAGGCTTCCGTCATGGTTTCCGGATCAAGATCTAAATCCGGTGGATTAATGACGACGACTATCGGCAAATCGTATTTCTTTGCAAACTCGAAGTCCCGCTGGTCGTGGGCAGGAACAGCCATCACCGCACCGGTACCGTACTCGTAAAGAACAAAATTGGCGGTAAAGATCGGCATCTTCCAACCGGTGAAAGGGTTGATGCAATGGGCCCCGGTGAAGACACCTTCCTTTTCAATCTCATCGCTTGACCTTGCAAACCTGTCCTGCCGCAGGACCTTGTCGATAAACGCGCTCACCTCTTTTTCCCTCCCCTGTTTTTTTGCGAGAGTGATGGTGAGCGGGTGTTCGGGTGCAATGCTCATAAAGGTTGCGCCAAACACGGTGTCGGGCCTTGTGGTAAAAATTTTCATTTCCCTATCTGAATCCTCGACGGGAAAGTGAAGCTCGGCACCGAGGCTCTTCCCGATCCAGTTCCTCTGCATTATGAGCACCTTCTCAGGCCAACCGGACATTTTAAAGGTCTGATCGAGAAGCTCTTCCGTGTAATGGGTCGTTTTGAGAAACCACTGCTCGAGTTCTCGCCCGGTTACGGGGTTCTCACATCTCCAGCAGCAACCCCCCTCTACCTGCTCGTTTGCAAGCACGGTCTTGCACGAGGGACACCAGTTGAGAAGAGCTTTCTTTCTGTACGCCAAACCTTTCTCGAACATTTCTATGAAAAATCTCTGTTCCCACATGTAATAGGCGGGATCACATGTTGTCAGTTCCCTGTCCCAATCGTAACTAAATCCCATTCTTTTGAGTTGCTCTTTCATGTACTCGATATTCCCGTACGTCCAGCGTGATGGGTGTTCCCCCTCTTGGATTGCGGCATTTTCGGCAGGCATCCCGAATGCGTCCCACCCCATCGGGTGTAGCACGTTGTATCCCCTCATTTTTTTGTAACGCGCAACGACGTCACCTATCGTGTAATTCCTCACGTGGCCCATATGAATGCGCCCGGAAGGATACGGAAACATTTCGAGGCAGTAGTACTTGGGTTTCGCGGGGTCCTCACCTGATCTGAAGACACCCTCTTCATCCCACAATTTCTGCCATTTTTGTTCAATCCCCCACGGATCGTACTTCAATTTTTCCCCCCGCCATCGTAAATGGTTTTTTTCCTT
>Ga0224512_10004362_pt1 | contig 11981 bp, 9 predicted proteins | sample SF_May12_sed_USG_4_FD_169103 | JGI IMG/M metagenome (GOLD analysis project Ga0224512, IMG submission 169103) | Sediment microbial communities from San Francisco Bay, California, United States - SF_May12_sed_USGS_13 | ecosystem: Environmental > Aquatic > Marine > Sediment | place: USA: California... | reverse complement strand
GTGGGTGAACTCGCCCTTTTCCAGGTCCGAGATGCCGGCACGCGGGTTCTTGCGGCGGTCGCGGATGTGGACCGCCTTTAGGTCATCGATCTTGGCACGGATGTCTTCGGGCAGGGTCTCATAAGCCAGGTACTGATTGGCAAATGCGGTATCGCCGCCCTCCTCCGGCACTTCCAGCGAATGCAGCATAGAGCCCAAGGACGGCCGCTCGGCATAGGTCAGGTCCTGATGCCAGGTGAAGCCGGCATAGGCCTGGGTCGCGCCCTCGTACTTGCCGTTCACCTTGCGGTTCGACAGCACCAGGACGTCGGGGTATTCCGGATGCAGGAAATCGGTGGCGATGCGGCGCACCAACTCCCCCCAGCGCTTGGAGAAGGCGATCTGCTCGGGCGGCGAAAGGTGCTGGTCGCGGATCACCAGGACCAGATGCTCCAGGAGCAAATCGTTGATGGCGGCGATGTCGGCGTCGCTCAGCCGGCCCGAGACGTCGATCCCCGTCACCTCCGCCCCGATGGCGTCGGTCAACGGCGTCACCTGCATGTTCGCCAAGGCGCCCGAATCTGTCGCAATGCTCATATCCGTTTCCTCCAATCGGCGGCCTTCTTTGGGCACGCCCCTAAATCCGGTTTGCGTGAATCCTATTGCGCCCATGGGCTTCCGTCAAACGAGGAAGGAACCCGCGCCAAGAAGGCGGATACCCCGCACGGGCGTGGCCTCATAGGGGGCGCAGATCGCCTTTATTAAAGAATAATTTAATTAAATCGTTCTTTAATAAAGCGGTTACACCCGTTCCAGCAACGCGGCGATGCCTTGGCCGACGCCGATGCACATGGTGCAGACGGCAAGGTCCTTGCCGGTGAAGGCGAGCTCCTCGGTCGCGGTCAGCGCCAGGCGGGCGCCGGACATGCCGAGCGGATGGCCCAGCGCGATGGCACCGCCGTTGGGGTTCACATGTTCGGCATCGTCGGGGAGGCCCAGTTGCCGCATCACGGCGAGGCCCTGGCTGGCGAAAGCCTCGTTCAGTTCGATCACGTCGATGTCGTCGATCGTCTTGCCGGCGAGCGCCAGCAGTTTCTCCGTCGCCGGCGCCGGGCCGATGCCCATGATCCTGGGCGCCACCCCCGCCACCGCCATGGCGACGACCCGGGCGCGGGGGGTGAGCCCAAATTTCCGGGCGGCTTCCTCGGAAGCGACGATCAGCGCCGCCGCCCCGTCGTTGACGCCGCTGGCATTGCCGGCGGTCACCGTGCCGCCCTCGCGAAACGGCGTCGGCAGCTTGGCAAGCGCCTCCAGGGTGGTATCGGGGCGCGGGTGCTCATCGGCCAGGACCTCGATCGGATCACCGCGGCGCTGGGGAATGGAGACCGGCGCGATCTCGCGCGCCAGGCGCCCGGTTTCGGCCGCCGCCTTGGCCCGCATCTGGGACCGGTAGGCGAAGGCATCCTGGTCCCCGCGGCTGATCTGGAAGTCCTCGGCGACGTTCTCGCCGGTCTCGGGCATCGAATCGACGCCGTAGAGTTTCTTCATCAGCGGGTTGACGAAGCGCCAGCCCAGCGTCGTGTCATGGATCTCGGCGCTGCGTGAAAAGGCCGTCTCCGCCTTGCCCATGACGAAGGGCGCGCGGGACATGCTCTCCACCCCGCCGGCGATGGCGATCTCGATATCGCCGGCCCGGATGCCGCGCGCCGCCTGGCCCACGGCGTCGAGGCCGGACCCGCAGAGCCGGTTGATGGTGGTGCCCGGCACGCTGTCGGGCAGGCCCGCCAGAAGGGCCGCCATGCGCGCGACATTGCGGTTGTCCTCGCCCGCCTGGTTGGCGCAGCCGAACATGACATCGTCGATGGCAGGAGGATCGAGCGAGGCATTGCGTTCCATCAGGACCCGGATCACATGGGCGGCCATGTCGTCGGCCCGCACCCTGGCAAGCGCCCCGCCATAGCGCCCGATCGGGGTCCGCACCGCATCACAGATAAAAGCGTCCGCCATGTCTCTTCTCTCCCTGGCGGGCCGGCACTCGCGCGCCCGCCGCATCCTTGCCCAATCCAGCTCTTCCCACGGCCGCCGCCGTGAGATGCCATACATAAGGTCTCGGCCCCACCTTGTCACGCCGGGCAACCGTTGCGCCTTGCCCCGGCCCGGCCCGAGCGCTAGCGTGGACCCATGTCGGACCCCATCCTTCTCGCCCTGGTCGGCGCCACCTTCCTGCTGGCCGGCACCGTCAAGGGGGTGATCGGCCTTGGCCTGCCGACCCTCAGCCTGGCGCTGCTCTCCATCGTCACCGACCTGACCCAGGCCATGGCGCTCCTGGTGATGCCCTCATTGGTCACCAACATGTGGCAGGCCTGCGCCGGCGGCAACGGGGCGGCGATCGTCAGGCGGCTGTGGCCGTTCTTAGGGATGGCGGGGCTGACCGTTTGGCTGGGCGCCCTGGCGTTGACGCGCCTCGACCTCGCCCTTCTGTCGGGCCTCTTGGGGCTGCTGCTGATCGCCTATGGCGGCGCCAGCCTTGCCGGCCTTCGGCTCAGTGTCCCGGCTGCGCGCCAATCCTGGGCCGGGCCGCTGACCGGCGCGGTCAACGGGGTGCTGACCGGCATGACCGGCTCCTTCGTCGTGCCCGGCGTCATGTACCTGCAAGCCATCGGGCTTTCGCGCGACGCCCTGGTGCAGGCGATGGGGATGCTGTTCACCGTCTCCACCCTGGCCCTGGCGGCGGCCTTGCAGGGCCACGGCCTGATGACGATGGAACTCTCCGCCGTTTCCGCCGCCGCCCTGATCCCGGCGCTGGCCGGCATGGCGCTCGGGCAATCGGTGCGCCGCCGGCTGGCGGAGGCGGCCTTCCGGCGGGTGTTTTTCGCAAGCCTTGTGGCGCTCGGCCTCTATATCTTCGCCGGCGCCCTCGCCAGGTTCCTATAGGAGGCAAAGATGAAAGCGGTCGTCCTGGAAAGACGCGGGGCCGATGGGGTCAGGATCGGTGATTTCCCCGATCCCGCCCGGCCGCCCGGCAACGCCGTGATCCGGGTGCGCGCGGCGGCGCTCAACCACGCCGATCTCTACATGCGCGACGATGGGCGCGGCATCACCCATGAATTGCCCATGGTGCTGGGCCTCGACGCCGCCGGCGAAGTGGTGGAGGCGGATCCCGATTCCGGCCTCACCCCGGGTCAGCGGGTGATGAGCTACCCCATGGAGTTCTGCGGCACCTGCCCCCAGTGCCAGGCCGGCGAGCAGCCGTGGTGCGAAAACTTGCGGATCATCGGCGAACAGCGCCATGGGACCTACGGCGAATACCTCTCCGCCAAGGCCGGCTGCTTCCTGCCGGTCCCCGATACGCTTGACTGGCACCAGGCGGCCGCCCTGCCCGCGGCCTACATGACCGCCTGGCGCATGATGTTCGGCAAGGCGCCCCTGTTGCCGCACGAGACCGTGCTGATCCACGGCGTCGGCGGCGGCGTCGCGCTCGCCTGCCTGCAGATGGCCGCCATGGTGGGGGCACGGGCCATCGTGACGTCGGGAAGTGCCGACAAGCTCGCCCGCGCCGAGGAGCTCGGCGCCGTTGCGGGCATCGATTACCGGGACAATACCGTTTGGAAAGCGGTTATGGATCTTACCCAAGGGCGCGGCGTCGACATGGTGATCGACAACGTGGGCGCCGCGACCTGGGGCGATTCGCTCCGCGCCGCTGCCTGGGGCGGGCGCATCGTCACCTGCGGCACGACATCGGGCGCCCAGCCGCCCGCCGATCTCCAGCGCGTGTTCGTGCGCCAGCTCCGCATCTTCGGGTCCACCGCGGCCAACCTCGCGGAATACCGGGCGCTGCTTCGGACCGTGGCGGAAGGCCGCCTCCTGCCGGTGATCGACAGCGTCCATCCCATGGACGGCGCGCTTGAGGCGCTCGCACGCATGGCGAAAGCCGAACAGTTCGGCAAGATCGTGCTCGATATTCCCTGAGGATCAAGACAACGAGGACCCGGCCTTCGTTTTCGCGCCTTGACTCAGCTTCCGCTCTTGATCCGAAGCGGACATAAGACTTTTAGTCTCGGCGCACTCACAAAAAGCCTCCCGCGAGCCTGTGAAATCGATATGCTGATTTTTCAAAGAAATATTTCGTCTTCATTCCGCAGAGGCATCCATATGAACGAAAAAATAGACGAGTTGCTTGCGCGGCTAGGCAAGCTCGAAGACGAGTTTGAGCGAGAATTTGAGGCCGGACGAGCCAATTTCAACTACGGAATCAGCCAGGGGCGAGTGGTTTTTGAGCAAGGTATTACTGCGGAGCATAGGCGCCTCAAGGTCGGTCTAATCCGATTCCTAAAGAATTCTCCCATTGGCACGCTGGTTATTGCGCCATTTGTTTACGGCTTGATCCTGCCGCTACTTTTTCTTGATGCCAGCATCTGGCTTTATCAAAAGGTTTGTTTCTCGATATGGGGGCTAGTGGCCGTTCGGCGCTCGGACTACGTCGTAATCGACCGACATCATTTGGCTTACCTAAATTCAATCCAGAAATTGAACTGCGATTACTGCAGTTACGCCAACGGACTGATTGCGTACGTGCGAGAAGTCGCGGCACGGACAGAACAGTTCTGGTGCCCAATAAAACATGCGGTCCGCACCAAAGGCGCTCATGGTCGCTATGCGCAATTCATAGACTATGGCGATGCTGAGGGTTTTAAAGACCGGCTTGAAGAACTCCGGAAAGAGATTAGCAGGTCCGACGTTCCCTAATCGGTGCAAGAATCAGATAAACATGACGGCGGAATGGCCGAGTTTGGTCCACTGAGATTGAGACAATCACTGACCGATCGGCGCCAATACGCATTTTTTGGCGACCAGCGCGCGTTAACCTGATGGCCGCTATGGCTACGTGTGGACGTTAGGTTCACGGCGCGATGACAGAGCTCGGCAGTTCAATAAGCCGATCTCTGCTACTAAGCCGAAGACGCCTTAAACTGGGCAATGGCGGTTCCGCTCACATCTGTAACGGCCATCCAAGATTTCACCAGGCACTGGGTCCAGCTTATCTTTGCGGCATGGCGAGGGTGCCTTTATCACCGGATCGAACGCGATGCTTTCGAGGCGGAGGAGGCTGCGCCCGAAGAGAAAATTTCATTTGACGCAGCAGTTTTCACGGATTCGCGGCCTGTGATACACTCCGCCGCACGTCAAACCTACGCATGAGGATGGATCGCTATGGCCGAACTGCTGCAGCCGGACAGGGAGAAGAAGTTCCTGCTCGACCCCTTCGGGGACTGGGTCGACAATGAGGGAATCCCCCGCATTCGATCCCTGGGGGTGGACCTGAAGACTGTCGAGACCAAGCCCTGGGCGCGCATGGATGCCAAGGGCGCCTCGATCGAACTGGACGGCCGGGGCGATTTCATCTCCATTTTCCTCCTCGACCTGGAGCCCGGCGGCAAGACGGCGCCCCAGACCCACCTGTACGAAGAGGTGGTCTACGTCATCTCCGGCCACGGTTCGACCACTGTGGAGGATTCCCACGGCAACAAGCACACCTTCGAATGGGGACCGAGAAGCCTGTTCGCCCTGCCGCTGAATTGCAAGCACCAGCATTTCAACGGCTCGGGCACGGAACCGGCCCGGATGTCGTGCACCACCACCCTCTGCGTCATGCTGAACCTGCTGCATAACGAGGACTTCATCTTCAACAACGATTTCCGCTTCCCGGACCGCGAGGGCGAGCAGAGCTACTTCACCGGCGAGGGCACCTACATTCCGCACAAGCCGGGACGCAATGCCTGGGAAACCAACTTCGTGCCCGACGTCGGCGCGTTCGAACTGAAGGCCTGGAAAGAGCGCGGCGGCGGCTCGTCCAACATGAAGTTCATCCTGGCCGACGGCACCATGCACACCCATTCTTCCGAAATGCCGGTCGGCACCTACAAGAAAGGCCACCGCCACGCCGCCGACTTCCACGTCTTCTGCGTCCACGGCACCGGCTATTCGCTGCTGTGGTACGACATGGACGAGAAGATCGAGCGCATCGACTGGGACCACGGCGTCGTTTTCGCGCCGCCGGACATGATGTTCCACCAGCACTTCAACACCAGCCCCACGCCGGCCCGCTACCTGGCGATCGGGCTGGGGTCGATGCGCTATCCCTTCATCGACATCAAGCGCAAGCACTGGATGGGCGCCGTCGACACCTCGCTCGAGGAAGGCGGCAACCAGATCGAATACGAACAGCAGGACCGCCGCATCCACGAAATCTTCCTCAAGGAACTGGCCAAGAACGGGGTCGAATCGGGGATGGGCGAGATCATCGACGAGAGCCAGTACCGCGACGCAGCCGCGGCACCGGCCGAATAGGTAAAGGCCTGCGTCTTCGGACGGCGCCGTGAATCGCGCGGCGCCGTTCTCCCGTTCCGCCGGGATAACGGGACAAATTGAAATCAGGGAGGGTCCACGATGTCCGAAGCCTTGGACAGCTATTACCTGCATGATTCCTACCGCGCCTGGTGCAAGACCCAGGGGGTCCCGTTCGTCGAGGATTTCGGCATCGACATGCTGGCGATGGACGTCGCGCCCTGGGATCGCTACGGCATGAAGGGGGCCGTCTGCGAACTGGTGGGCGGCGACGACTTCATCTCCACCTTCTGCTTCGAGCTCGCCGCCGGCGGCAAATCGGCGGTCCTGCAACACGTCTATGAAGAGGTCATCTTCGTGCTGTCGGGCCACGGTTCGACCAGCGTGGAACTGCCCGACGGCACCAAGCACACCTTCGAGTGGGGACCCAATTCCCTGTTCCAGGTGCCGCTCAACATGCCCTATCAGCATTTCAACGGCTCGGGCCAGGAGCCGGCGCGCCTCGCCAGCACCAACAACGCCCGCTTCCTGATCAACCTGTTCAGGAACGAGACCTTCATCTTCGACAACCCGGTGCCCTTCGCCGACCGCGCCGGGGCGGCGGGATACTTTACCGGCGACGGCGAGCTCAAGCCGATCAAGCCGGGCCGCCACCAGTGGGAGACCAATTTCGTCCCCGACATCTCCAATTTCGAGCTCAAGGCCTGGGACGCGCGCGGCGCCGGCAGCACCAACCTGCGCTGGATCCTGGCCGACGGCACCATCGGCTGCCACACCTCGGAAATGCCGGTCGGCACCTACAAGAAGGGCCATAGGCACACCGCGGGGACCAACGTGTTCTGCGTTTCCGGACAGGGCTACAGCCTGTTCTGGTACGAAGGCGACGAGGATTTCACCCGGGTGGATTGGCATCACGGCGTGATGTACACGCCGCCGGAAAACATGTTCCACCAGCACTTCAACACCGCCACCCAGCCCTCGCGCTACCTGGCCGTGCAGTTCGGCTCGACCCGCTATCCCCTGTTCGAGGTCAAGCGCCAGATCTGGGACAAGGGCGTGGATACCTCGCTCAAGGACGGCGGCAACCAGCTCGAATACGAAGACCAGCCGGAAGAGATCCACAAGATCTTCCTGCGCGAGCTCGACAAGAACCAGGTCGAATCGGAGATGGGCGAGATCTTCGACGAAGACGCGATCCGCGCTAAGATGTAACCCTGCCGAACCGACGAGGCCCTTTTTTGAATTCCCGAGCGACCGGCGACGGCCCCACCTTACGCGACACCGACCGCAAGTTCCTGCTCGATCCCTATCTCGACTGGGCGGAAGGGGAAGGCGTCCCCATCCACGAGGATTTCGCCCTCGACATGCTGGCGCTGGAGACGTCGCCCTGGGACCGCTTCGCGCTGAACGGCGCCGTCTGCCACCTGAAGGGGCGCGACGATTTTCTCGCGTCTTTCCTCTATGAATTGCCGCCCGGCGGCGCATCGGCGCCGGTCACCCATATTTACGAGGAAGTGATCTACGTGCTGTCGGGTCACGGTTCCACCACCGTGGAAACGCCCACCGGCACCCACAGCTTCGAATGGGGGCCCAAGAGCCTGTTCGCCATCCCGCTGAATGCGCGCTACCGGCATTTCAACGGTTCGGGCCGCGAGCCGGCGCGCCTCGGCGCCACCAACAACATGGTCTACCTGATCAACCTGTTCCGCGATCCCGCCTTCATCTGGGACAACCCGGCGCGCTTTCCCGACCGCATGGGCGCGGCCGATTATTTCGCCGGCGAGGGCGAGTATTTCGAGGTCCTGCAGGGCCGCCATCAATGGGAAACCAACTTCGTCTCCGATCTTTCCGGCTTCGAGCTCAAGGCCATGCCGACCCGCGGCGCCGGCGGCACCAGCCTGCGCTTCATCCTGGCCGAGGGGTCGATCGGCTGCCATTGCTCGGAGATGCCGCCGGGCACCTACAAGAAGGGCCACCGCCACATGAACGGCGTCGTCATCTTCGCCGTCACCGGACGCGGCTATTCGCTGCTGTGGTACGAGGGCGACGACGACTACCGCCGCACCGACTGGCGCCACGGCGTGGTCTATGCGCCGCCGGACCAGATGTTCCACCAGCATTTCAACCTGTCACCGGAGGCGTCCCGCTACCTCGCCCTGCAGATGGGCAGCGTGCGTTACCCCATGACCCAGGGCAAGAAGGACATCTGGGCGCCCGACGGCATGTTCGCCAAGAAGGCCGACGAAGGCGGCATGCAGATCGAGTACGAGGACCAGGACCCGCGCATCCACGCGCTGTGGCTCGACGAAATGAAGGCCGCCGGGGTCGAACCCAAGATGGACGCCTTCATCCCCGGCTGATCCCGAGGGCGCCCGACTGGACGGAAATCGCCGGCTCCGGTATTTTGGCGGGCCGGGACCTTGACGGGCCGAGACAAGGGCGCCGCCTTGGGGGCGGGCGCGGCTCCAAGCACACGCGGGGAGGACGAGACCATGGCCGATGACGGCCTGCAGCTGATGCAATCGGATCACGAGAAGCGATTCCTTCTCGATCCCTATCTCGATTGGGTCGAGGCCGAAGGCCCCCCGGTCCATGAGGGTTTCGGTTTGGACCTGCTGGCGCTGGAAACCGCCCCTTGGCCGCGGTTCGACGCCAAGGGGGCGTTCTGCCACGTCAAGGGGCGCGGCGACTTCTGCTCCTGCTACCTGCTGGACATCGATCCGGGAAAGCGGACCGCGCCGGCACGCCATCTTTACGAATGTTTCGTCTACGTGTTGGAGGGCCATGGCTCGACCACCATCGAGCTGCCCGACGGCGGCCGCCATTCCTTCGAATGGGGACCCAAGAGCCTGTTCGCGTTGCCGCTGAACGCGGGCTATCAGATCTACAACGGATCGGGTTCCGATCGCGCGCTGCTCGCCTGCACCCATTTCCTGCCGCTGACCATGAACCTGTTCCACAACGAACGCTTCATCTTCGACAACGATTTCGCCTTCACCGACCGCGTCGGCGATCCCAAATATTACGAGGGCGACGGCGACTTCACCCCGATCAAGCCGGGCCGCCACATGTGGGAGACGACCTTCGTCCCCGACCTCACGAATTTCGAGCTGCAAGCCTGGAAGGAACGCGGCGCCGGCGGCTCCAACATCGCCTTCATCCTGGCCGACGGGACCCTGCATGCCCACACCTCGGAAATCCCGACGGCGCGCTACAAGAAGGGCCACCGCCACGGCGACGGCATCCACATCTTCGCCATCACCGGGTCGGGCTATACCAAGCTGTGGTACGAGGGCGACGAGGACTTCGTCGAGGTCCCCTGGCGCCACGGCGTGATGTACGCGCCGCCCTTGTGGATGTTCCACCAGCATTTCAACACCGCGCCGGAAGCGGCGCGCTACCTCGCCATCGGCATGGGCAGCCGGCGCTATCCGTTCAGCACCATCCGCCGCGAAGGTGCCGCCGGCAAGGCCGACACCGACGTCAAGAAAGGCGGGCGCCAGATCGAATACGGCGATCAGGACCCCCGGCTCCACCAGCAATGGCTGGACGCCATCGCCAAGACCGGCGTGACGTCCGACATGGGCGATTACATCGACGAAAGCCAATTCACGAAATAGCCGCCCGGCGCTGCGCGCCCTTCCCGGGCGCGAGGCGGCGGCCCATCAAGGAGAACATAACAGTATGCACGAACTTGGATTTGATCACGGGCATATGAGCCCGGAAGAACAACAGGCCATCGCCGACGCGATCTGGTCTGCGGACAACGTGGAGCTGGTCACCATCGGCGTCGATATCGGGTCGTCGACCTCCCACCTGATGTTCGCCCGGGTCCATCTGCAGCGCCTGACGACGGCGCTGTCGTCCCGTTTCGTGGTCGTCAACCGCGAGGTCCTGTGGCGCTCGCCGATCCTGCTCACCCCGTATCTCGACGACAACACGATCGACGTGAAGTTTCTGGAGAACTTCATCGAAGAGGGCTACAAGGAGGCCGAACTCGGGCGGGACCAGATCGATTCCGGCGCCGTCATCCTGACCGGCGAAGCGCTCAAGCGCAGGAACGCCGAGGCCATCACCCACCTGTTCGCCGAGGAATCGGGCAAGTTCGTCTGCGCCTCCGCCGGCCATCACATGGAAAGCGCCATGGCGGCCCACGGGTCGGGCGCCATCGCGCTCTCGCGCAAGGACCATTCCAACGTGCTCAACATCGATATCGGCGGCGGCACCACCAAGCTCGGCCTATGCCACGGCGGGCGGCTTCTGGCGACGGCGGCCCTCGAAGTGGGCGGCCGGCTGATCGCCTTCGACGACGAAGGCAAGCTGATCCGTATCGAAGGCCCCGCCTTCGCCCATGCGGAAAGGGCCGGGGTCGACCTCGCCATGGGCAAGAAGCTCAGCGAGGAGGAGATCAACAAGGTCGTCGACACCATGGTCGACGTGCTGATCCCGGCGGTGATGCAGCAGGACCCGGAGGACCTCACCAAGGACCTGATGGTGACCGACCCCCTGCCCAAGACGCCGGTGCCCGACCTCGTCACCTTCTCCGGCGGCGTGTCGGAGTTCATCTATGGGCGGGAGACCGCCGACCACAACGACATCGGCCGGCACCTGGCCGACGCCATGACCCGGGCGCTGGCGGAAAAGCGCATCCCCTATAAGGTCATGGACCCGGGCCAGGGCATCCGCGCCACGGTGATCGGCGCTTCGCAGTTTTCGGTTCAGGTGTCGGGCAACACGATCCATGTGTCCAACAACGACGCCTTGCCGGTGCGCAACATTCCGGTGCTGCGGCCCAACGTCAAACTCGACGGCGACATCGACGCCGTCAAGGTGACCGAAGAGGTGCAGGGCGCGCTCAGCCGCTTCGATTATGAAGACGGCGAGCATGTCTGCGCGCTCGCCTTCAATTGGGAGGGCGACCCGCTGCACGCGCGGCTCAAGGCGCTGGCCGACGGCATCTGCGCCGGGCTGCCGGAGACCATCCACGGCGACAATCCGCTGGTGCTGATGATCGACGGCGACGTCGGCAAGACCATCGGCAATATCCTGACCCGGGAATGCGGCGTCACCGCCGATATCATCTCGGTCGACGGAGTCAGCCTCAAGGAGTTCGACTATGTCGATATCGGCGAGGTGATCCAGCCCACCAACGTGGTGCCGCTGGTCATCAAGTCGCTGTTGTTCTCGACCCCCGGCGGGGCGGAGGAAGCCGCCTGAGGCGCCCCGATTGACGGGTGCGCGCGGCGGGGAGTAGCTTGCGAGGCGTTCGCATGAGCAAACACGAGGGTTAGACATCATGACCACGACAGCGACGGCCGGCGATTTCAGCCAAGACGTGAAGGTGCTGGGCCTGATCAGCACCGGGCACCTGCTTTCTCACTTCTATTTCCTGGTGCTGCCGCCGCTGTTCGTGTTCATCATGCAGGACCTGAGGCTCAACTACACCGAACTCGGCGTCATGATGACCCTGATGTACGGGGTTGCGGCGGTGGCGCAGATTCCGGTCGGCTTCATGGTCGACCGGGTAGGCGCGCGGATCGTTCTCACCGCGGGCCTTTTCATCATGTCGCTCGGCATCGTCATGGTCGGCCTGTCGCCCGCCATGGGTGCCTGGCTCAATGGGCTCGGCCTCGGTTTCGATGAGACCTATTGGGTGG
>Ga0224512_10004361_pt1 | contig 11987 bp, 12 predicted proteins | sample SF_May12_sed_USG_4_FD_169103 | JGI IMG/M metagenome (GOLD analysis project Ga0224512, IMG submission 169103) | Sediment microbial communities from San Francisco Bay, California, United States - SF_May12_sed_USGS_13 | ecosystem: Environmental > Aquatic > Marine > Sediment | place: USA... | reverse complement strand
TGGTATTCTGCAATTCGTACTGCGTAATCTTCTGAACCAATAGCCCGCGCCGCGCGCGGGTGGGGAGCGTCGGCGTGACGGAGGGTCTCGAAGGCAAGCGCGCCTGGGTCATCACCGAGGGTCACGCGGGGATCGAGATCCAGGCGATTGCGCTTGCCGAGGCACTGGGGCTGGAGCCCGAGGTCATGCAGGTCAAGGCGCCCTTCCTCTGGGGCTGGATGCCGGCTACCGCGTGGCCCGCGCCGCTCCTGTTCGCCCGCTTGAAGGAATCGAAGCTCAGGCCCCCCTGGCCCGACATCCTGATCACCTGCGGGCGGCGTTCAGCGGCGCTGTCCCTGGCGATCCGCCGCAAGAGCCGCAAGGACTGGGCGCAGGGCACCTTCGCCGTGCATATCCTCAATCCCCAGGTCGAGGCGAGCGGTTGGGACGTGGTGGTGACGCCGCGCCACGATCTCGCCAACATGCGCCAGCACCGCCATATGGCACCCAACGTGATCGGCACCTTGGGGTCCATGCACCGTCTGGACCCGGCCAGCCTGGCCCGGGAGGCCGGCAAGTTCCGCGAACGTTTCGCCGACCTGCCCCGGCCCCTGGTGGCGGTGTTGGTGGGGGGGCCGTCGAGCGCCTACCGGATGGGGACCGAGAGCATGGAGGAACTCGGCGCCAGGCTGAAACGCCTCTCGGAGACCACGGGCTGCGGCCTGGCGATCCTGACCTCGCGGCGCACCGGGGCGGAAAACGTTGCCGCCCTGCGGGGCGCGCTGAGCGGCACGGGGGCCTATATTTGGGAAGGGGAAGGTGAAAATCCCTACCGCGGATTGTTGGGGCTGGCCGACGCCCTGGTGGTGACCTGCGATTCGGTCAATATGGCGACCGAGGCGGCGGCGACGGGCAAGCCGCTCTATGTCGTCATGTTCGAGGCGGCCTCCGACAGGGTGGAATCCTTTCATCAGGACCTCCGGGATTCCGGCCATGCCCGGGTCTTCGAGGGCGAGATCGATTTCTCCTGGGCGCCGGATCCGCTCTTGGAAACGCCCCGGATCGCGGCCGAGATCGCCTCTCGTTTCCGCGCCGCCCGGCCGGGCTAGGTTGAGACATGCATGGCTTTCCGTCCTCCTTCACCAAACCGTGATTCCAAGTGACTGGCTTCGGCTAGCGGCCCGGGCTAGCATTCGACCATGAGAAAGATTTCCCTCTTACGGGCCTTGGTCGCGGCGGCGTGGTGTGCCGCCGCGCTGGCAATGGTTTCCCCGGTCCCCGGCGCACGAGCCGAAGGCGCCGACGGCAAGGGCCGTTCGGGTCCGGGGCTAGTGGTGGTCGAGATGTACACCTCTCAGTCCTGCAGTTCCTGCCCGCCCGCCGATGCGTATCTGGGTGAGTTGGCAGGCCGCAAGGACGTGCTGGCGCTGTCCATGCACGTGGATTACTGGAACGCCCTGGGGTGGCGCGACCCCTTCTCGCGTCCCGACATCACCGCCCGTCAGAAAGGCTACATGCAGTCGCTCGGCACCCGTTACGTGTCCACCCCCCAGGCCATCATCCAGGGGCGGGCCTACGCGGTGGGATCGGATCGCGACGCGCTGCCCCGGTTGATCGACCGCGCCAAGGCGGCAGCGAAGGCGGCGGTTCAGCCGCGCATAACCATGCCCCGGCCGGACCAATTGGCGGTGCACTTGCCCGATGGGCCTCCCGGAACCCGGGCGACGGTGTGGTTCGTCGCTTTCGATGACCGCCATACCGCGCGCATCACAGGTGGGGAAAATTCCGGCGCGACCGTCACCTATACCAACGTGGTCCGGGACCTGCGCCGGATCGGCACCTGGGACGGCCGGTCGCGCAGCTTCGAAGTCGATATCTCCACGGACCGCAAGGCGGGTTACGGCAATTGCGCGATCCTGGTGCAGACCGCCGGCGTCGGCCCCATTCTGGGCGCCGCCGCCGTGCCGATGGCCTCAAGCACCCACTGAGTCAGCCAATTCAGGTGTAGCGAGGGAGGGAGATTTGCCCGAGCCCGCAGCCGCCGAACCCGGCGATGCCCCTCGCGTGCTCATCATCGATGATGACGATGCGCTGCGTCAGACATTGGGCCACATCGCCGCCCAAGAGGGTTTCGAGGTGGAAACACTCGGTGAAGGCGCGGCGTTTATCCATGCCGTGGCACGGTTTCGTCCCGATCGTATTGTCATGGACCTGTCGATTCCTGATCACGATGGCATTGAACTCTTGAAAGCGTTGGCTGGAACACGGTGTGAGACGCCGATCGTCCTCGTCAGTTCGCATCCGCAGTCCATGCTGAAAAATGCTCGAGACCTGGGCCGGGCTCTCGGGCTCGTCGTTTGCGCGGTCTTGCAAAAACCATTTCCGGCCGCCGATTTTCTTGCCGCGCTCCGATCATCCTAACCTGGTCGATCATCCGCTTGGCGCCATGCGCTGGCCCGTCGCCCATGGGCAGGTGTGGCGCATGGCGGAATCGGGATGCTATGCTTATATGTGTGAGCGATCGGAAATCTCATCAGGAGCACGCCATGGCCTTTCCCGTACAGATCACCTTTCGCGACATCGATCCTTCCGATGCCATCGAGGCGCGCATCTTTGATCGGGTCAAACGGTTGGAGAAATTCGCCGGCCGCGCCACCGGATTGAACGTGACCGTGGCGGCGCCCCACCAAAGCGGCCACAAGGGAAAGATCTACCAGTTCACCCTGGAGCTCCGGATGCCCAAGGATGATATCGTCGTCAGGCAGGGCGACACCCCGAACCATGCCCATGAAGACGTCTACGTCGCCTTGCGCGATGCATTCGCCGCGCTGGAGCGCCAAGTCCATGACCATGTCGCGAAACGGGGGCCGTGAGCCCGTCCGTGCCCCTTGTTGAAGGCCGATGCCGATGGCTGCTCCCCGTAACCTGATCACGCGCCGGCCCCCGGCGCCCGCCGCGCGCGTTACCGCCGTCCTCGGCCCCACCAATACCGGGAAGACCTATCTCGCCATCGACCGAATGATGGGCCATCCGTCGGGGATGATGGGTTTCCCGCTTCGCCTGCTGGCGCGCGAAAACTACGACCGGGTGGCGGCGATCAAGGGGGCCGACAAGGTGGCCCTGGTGACCGGCGAGGAGAAGATCATCCCCGCCAATCCGAGCTATTTCCTGTGCACCGTGGAATCCATGCCGCTGGGGCGGGAAGTGGCGTTCCTCGCCATCGACGAGGTCCAGCTTGCGGCCGATCCCGACCGCGGCCATGTGTTTACCGACCGCATCCTTCATGCGCGCGGCTTCAATGAGACCATGCTGCTGGGATCCGATACCATGGTGCCCATGATCAAGCGCCTGGTGCCGGGCTGCGAATTCATCTCGCGGCCCCGGTTCTCGCGTCTCTCTCACGCCGGCACCGACAAGATTACCCGCCTGCCGCCGCGCAGCGCCGTGGTCGCTTTCTCCGCCGCCGGCGTCTACGGCATCGCCGAACTGCTGCGCCGGCAGAGAGGCGGGGCCGCCGTGGTCATGGGGGCGCTGAGCCCGCGCACCCGCAACGCCCAGGTCGAGATGTTCCAGAGCGGCGAGGTGGACTATCTGGTCGCCACCGATGCCATCGGCATGGGCCTCAACATGGACGTGAGCCACGTCGCCTTCGGCGAGCTGCGTAAGTTCGACGGCCGCGCCCGCCGCCGTCTCACCGCCGCGGAACTGGGCCAGATCGCAGGGCGCGCCGGACGGCACATGGCTGAGGGCACCTTCGGCACCACGGCGGAGGCCGGGACGCTCGAGCCGGAACTGGTGGAAGCCATCGAAAGCCACAGCTTCGAGCAGGTTCAGACCATCTATTGGCGCAATTCGGACCTGCCCTTTGCCCATTTGCAGGCGCTGATCAACGCGCTCGAGACGCCGGCCCCGGCCCCGGGTCTGGTGCCGGTGCGCCATGGCCCGGATCACCTCGCGCTCAAGGCGCTGGCCCAGGAGCCGGACATCGCCCAGGCGGCGGCCTCGGCCGATCGCGTGCGGCTCCTCTGGGAAGTGTGTCAGGTGCCGGATTTCCGGGGCCGCGCCGGCCCCCAGCATGCTCGTTTCCTCGCCGCCGTCTTCCGTCGTTTGGTGGCGGGCGGCACCCTGCCCGACGACTGGATCGCGCGCAATATCGACCGCCTGGATCGCGCCGACGGCGATATCGAGACCCTGACCGGGCGCATCGACCAGATCCGGACCTGGACCTACATCGCCCACCGCGCCGATTGGACCGGCGATCATGCCGCATGGCAGGCCCGCACCCGGGCGGTGGAGGACAAGCTGTCCGATGCGCTGCACGACCGGCTGACCCAACGGTTCGTCGACAAGCGGACCACGGCGCTGGTCAAGGGACTGCGCGGTGCCGATGCCCTGGTGGCGGATGTCGATGCCGACGGCACGGTGGCGGTCGAGGGGCATGTGGTCGGGCGGTTGGAGGGACTGCGGTTCCAGGCGGTCGCCGACGGCGGCGGCGAGGTTGCGCGCAAGGCCATGCAGAATGCGGCGCTCCGCGCGCTGCGGCCGGAAATTCGCGCCCGAATCCACGCCATCTCCGATGCCGGGTCGGCGGACCTGGCGCTTGGCGGTGACGGCGTGATCGCCTGGCGCGGCGCCGCCATCGCGGTGCTGTCGGCGGGCCGCCATCCGCTTCGGCCGGAACTGCGCGTCCATGGCAGCGAGCTTATCGACCGGCATCAGGAAGACCGGCTTCGGCGAACCCTCGACTCCTGGATGGAGGGCGTCGTGGACCGCATTCTCGGCCCGCTGATTGCGGTCCACCGGGCGGCGGCGGACCGGACCTTGTCCGGCCCGGTGAGAGGGATCTTCTATCAATTGGCGGAGCAGCTCGGCGCGGTGCCACGCCGGGCCGTCCACGGCTTGATCAACGAGCTCGACGCGGCGGGCCGCAAAGCGCTCGCCAGGGCCGGTGCCCGGTTGGGAACGGAAACCGTGTTCCTTGACCGGATCGGTGAGGCCCAAGCCGTGCGCTTGCGCGCCATCCTGTGGTGCGTTTGGACCGGCCTGGGCGGCGCCGCCGCGGCTGAACGCGCGGAAGAGATGGGGCGCGCCAATGCCGGGCTCGCGCGCCGGCCCGATTGGCCGGAGGATTTCTACCGCGCCTGCGGGTACGCGCCGCTCGGGGCCCGTGTCATCGCCTGTCCCCGGGCCGAGGCGCTGGCGGCTTTGGCCCGCAAGCTCGCCCGCCAGGGCGCCTTCTCCGCCACCAGGGAGCTGCGCCGACTGGCGGGCGGCAGCGTCGATGACCTGATCGGTATCCTGCTGGCGTTGGGCTTCAAGGCCGAGGAAGGGCCCGAAGGGCTCGGCTTCGCGCCGGGACGCCGGCGAACCGGCCCGAAGGCCAAGAAGGGTGCGGCGCGGCGCCGGAAGCCGGCGCCCAAACGGTCCGATACCGCCTCGCCCTTTGCCAAGCTGCGCGACCTCAAGGCGAAGCCAAGGCCCGGGAATCATGAGCCTTAGGGCATGAGCGGCGCCGGCCTCCGCGTCGACAAGTGGCTGTGGCACGCCCGTTTCTTCAAGAGCCGGTCGCTTGCCCAGCGCCTGCTGGATGGGGGAAGGCTCAGGATCAACGGCAACCGGGTCACCAAGTCCCATGCAGTGGTTGCGCCGGGCGACGTGCTGACCTTTCCCAAGGGACCGCATGTCCGGGTGGTGCGGGTCGCGGCGCTCGGCACCAGGCGGGGGCCCGCCAGCGAGGCCGCGGCACTTTATGAGGATCTTTCCCCCATCCAACGCAGCCGGCCCAAAGGCCCGCCGCCGACCGCCAGACGCGATCCCGGCTCCGGGCGCCCGACCAAATCGGAGCGCCGTGCCACCGACCGCTTGAAGGGCCGCTGATCGGCGCCTGAAGCCGTCGATCGGTGGCCTCTGCCCAGGCTTGCCGTCGCGCGCGCCCTATGATACCCAGAACCGCCATGATCAATCGGATCAAATCCTTATTTGCGGGCGACAGCACCGCGAAAGCCTCCGCTTCGGCATCCCACGCCCAAAACGAGGTGCAGTTGGCCGCGGCGGTGCTGCTGGTGGAAGTCGCGTGGCAGGACGAGACCTTCGACGAAGCCGAGCGTGCCCGCGTGCTGGACCTCGTCCGTGCGCGGTTCGACCTCACGGCCGAGGAAGCGGAAACCCTGCTGGCCGCCGCCGAGAAGAGGGCTTCGGGTTCGACCCAGATCCTGCCTTTCACCCGTACCATCAAGGACCGCTTCACGCCCGAGGAAAGGGTCGAAATGGTTGAAATGCTGTGGCAAGTGGTATACGCGGACGGCGTGCTTCATGATCACGAAGCAGCCCTGATGCGCCAAATCGGCGGCTTGGTCTATGTCAGTGACCGGGATCGGGGTGCCGCAAGAAAGCGCGCGTTGGAACGTCTCGCCGCCTCCGCCGAATAGGCCTCGAAAGGAAGAACAACGCCATGACCTATGTCGTCACCGAACCCTGCGTAAAATGCAAATATATGGACTGCGTCGAAGTTTGCCCCGTGGATTGCTTCTACGAAGGGGAGAATTTCCTGGTGATCAACCCGGAAGAGTGCATCGACTGCGGCGTGTGCGAGCCCGAATGCCCGGTGGAAGCCATCCTGCCGGATACCGAAGGTGACTTGGAGAAGTGGGTCGAAATTAACCAAAAATACGCCAACACCTGGCCCAACATCACCCGCAAGGGGACGCCGCCGGCCGATGCCGACGACTGGGCCGAGGTGAAGGACAAATTCGACGCGAATTTCAGCCCCAATCCCGGCACCGAAAACGCCCGCTAGGGCGGGCGTCGCCCGGGCTGGAAATGCGCTCGAAAATATGTTATAAGGATGCCGTGGCTGACCCGGTAATCCCCTGATTTTGCGGGCGAATGCCGGATGCTGCGGACCGGGGCGGGCCGGATCCACGTGCTCATGTGTACCCGGACGACAAGGGGAAAAGAGACACGACCGGGCGCGGAGGGGGCGCCTGATTCATCCGTGCTTCGGGGAATCGGGCGCGGGAGACCGCGACGGCGGGGACCGTTTGCGGGTAACAGCCCATGATTGGGACCAAATCGCAAGGTTGATGATGGCAACGAAGACAGCACGGACCAAGTCCGCAAGCAACAGTAGGAAGAAGGCCCCGGCCAAGATCAAGACGACCGACCGGGCGAAGGCTCCAGCGACCAGGAAGGCGGCCGCCCAGAAGGCGCCCGCCACGAGAAAAGCAGCGGCTTCCCGGGCGAAGGCGGCGACAACGCGCAGGGCGCCGGCCAAAAAGACGACCGCAGCTGCAAGGAAACCCGCGGCCAAGAAAACGGCCCCTAAAAAGGCGGCGGCGGCGAAGAAGGCTGCACCCGCTAGGAAGATGCCCGTGAAGAAGACTGCCGTTAGAAAGCCCGTGGCCAAGAAGGCCGCACCGCGTAAGGCGCCGGCCGCCAAGAAGGCCCCGGCGAAGAAGGCCCCGGCCAAGAAGGCCCCGGCCAAGAAGGCTCCGGCCAAGAAGGCTCCGGCCAAGACGGCCGTGGCCGCCAAGAAGCCGGCGGTCAAGACGGCGGCCCTGGCCAAGACTCCGGCCAAGGCCAAGGCTCCGACTGCGATTAAGGCGCCGGTCGTGAAGGCGGCACCTGCGCCGAAACTCGCCCCGGTGAAGAAAGCCGAGGCCGCCAAGAAGCCGGCCCCGCCCAAATCGCCGCCTCCGAAGAAGCTCGGCGATTTCGCCTGCGGCGATTATGTGGTCTACCCAACCCATGGGGTCGGACGCATCTCGACCATCCAAGATCAGGAAGTAGCGGGCTACCAACTGCGCCTTTTCGTGGTGCGGTTCGAGAAGGAAAAGATGACGCTCCGCATTCCCGTGGAAAAGGCCGAAGAGGCGGGTCTTCGCAAGCTGTCCTCGCGCCAGCAGATCGACGTGGCGATCGAGACCCTGAAGGGTCGCTCCCGGGTCAATCGCGCGATGTGGAGCCGCCGCGCCCAGGAATACGAGGCCAAGATCAATTCCGGCGATCCCGTTGCCATTGCCGAAGTCGTCCGCGACTTGCACCGCAACGCGGGCCAGCCCGATCAATCCTATTCCGAGCGCCAGATCTACGAAGCGGCGCTGGAACGCCTGTCCCGGGAAGTCGCGGCGGTTGATAAGATCGACCGGGACGCGGCGATCCTCAAGCTGGAAGACATCCTGGAGGCGGCCGCCTGAATCGACCGCAGCCCGCGTCATCCTGGCTCCGCGCCGGGACTGGAGGAGTTTGGGAAGCTGGTGTCCGATGGATGCCGGCTTCTTTCTTGTTTCTTGGCCCGGGCTTGGCCCGGGTTTCTTGCCCTGCCTTCCTTGCGGGCAATTGAGAACGGCCGCAGGATACGGACATGGCGAATAGCGGCGGAGACGCGGGCCGCGGCCCGGCTGTGGATTTCCGGGTTTTGGCCGGCGGCCAGACCGGGGCCGATCGGGGCGCCCTCGATGCCGCCCTTGACGCCGGCGTGCCCTGTGGCGGTTGGTGCCCGGCGGGCCGCTGGGCCGAAGACGGGCCGATTGCGGCGCGCTATCCGTTGCGTGAAACGCCCGAGACCGATCCCCTCGTCCGTACCCGGCGCAACGTGGCCGATGCCGACGGCACCTTGGTGCTGACCCTCGGCGCCCCGGATGCGGGGACCCAAGCGACGGTGGACGCGGCCGAGGACCTGGGACGGCCGTGGCTTGAAATCGATCTCTCCGCGATGGCGGATGAGGCCGCGGCTTTGAAGATCGCGGCGTGGATCGGGCAGGTGCCGATCCGCACCCTCAACGTCGCGGGTCCAAGGGAGAGCAAGGCGCCGGGCCTCCGGGACCGGGTGCGGCACGTGCTTGGCGCGGTGCTCTCTATGATGTGAACTATGATGTGAAGCGCCCGTCGATGATGATCTTGACGGTGCTCCCCGGCTTCGGTTCCGCGCCGGGGGCGAGGCCGTTGATCACCCGGAAATGCTCGGCCTTCAGCCGGTCCACGGCCATCAGCGGCGCCAGGCTGCGGACGCTGTCGCCGGGCTCGACACGCCGGATGCGAATGCGGTAAGGCTGCCAGCCCGCCGCCTCGCCGGCCGGCACCGCCCGGAAGTTTTGCGCGGTCTCCCGCGTCAGGGCCGCGACGGGCCGCGCTTTTTCATCGCCTTCCAGGAACATGAATTGGAACATATGCCGCCCCTTGCGGATCGCCACGGTCGAGAGCAGCAGCGACCCTCGCCGGGTCCGCACCCGCACCGTGGCCCGGGCCGCCGGCAGCCCGTTGATGGAGAGCCGTTCCCGCTCCTCCAGCCGCACGCCCCGGGCCCAGACATTGACGAGGTAATCCAGCGGCAACCGCCGGCCGGCCCGGGTTGCAGCGCTGAACAGGATAATGGCGTCCCCCGGTCCCCTGGCGATGACCTGGCTCGGCCGGTTGATCATGGTGAAACCGGGGGGTACCCGGAAACGGAAACGCATCGATCGGTGCAGAAAATCCCGGCCGCGCACGAAGCCCTGGTCCGGCGAATCGCCATAGATCAGGCCGCGGATCTTCTCCAGATAGACCTGGCGCCCGACGATGGGGTCGCGCGGCGCTCCGTTACCGGCCTCCTGGGCTGCGCGCTGTACCCTGTCCAGGGTGCGCGGGTGGGTCGAGGTGAAGTCGGATTCGTCGACCTTGCCCGGCGGCAGGCCGGCGAGTTGGGCGGAAAGCTGCGAATGCGCCCGCAGGCTCGCCAGAAACCGCGCCATGGCGCCGGGATCGAAACCGGCGCGCTTGAGGTAGCGGATGCCGAGGGTGTCGGCCTCGAACTCCTGTTCCCGGGAGTATCCCTTCAGGTAGGCGCCGAGCCCCCCGGCCGCCGCCTGGGCGAGGTCTCCGCTGCCGGTGAGGATGCCGAGCGCGGTGGCGCCGATGCCGGCAAAGACGGAACGCGTATGGCGCTGGGCCGCGTGCCGCGCGGTGACGTGACCGATCTCATGGGCCAGCACGCCGGCGATTTCGGCCTCGGAATTGGCAAGCGCCATGAGACCCCGGGTGATGTAGATGTAGCCGCCGGGCAGGGCGAAGGCGTTGACCATGTCGGTGTCCAGCACCGTGAAGGTGAAGCGCAGGTTGGGCAGTTCCGAGGTGCGGCCCAGCAACGCGCCGATCGACCCCACGTAGGCCTGCAGCCGGTCATTTTCTATCGGGCCGCCCATGGCGGGGACGATCTTGCGGTGTTCCCGGGCGCCGATGCGGCTCTCTTCCTCCGGGGAAATGAACGACACCATGCGCTCGCCGGTGGCCGGGTTGGTGGTGCAGCCGCCCAGCGCGCCCAGTCCCAGCCCCAACAAGACGAAGAGGGCGAGCGCCCTGAGGGCGTGCCTTTGACGGTGCGGGCGGTCCTGCGGGGCGGGGGTCACGGTTGCAGCACCTCGATCTGCTCGGCGTGAGTGGCTTCGATCATCGGTCCGCTGCGCAGGCGCAGCCAGCCTCGCACCCGGACCGCCTTTCCCTCCAGCTTGTTGAGCCTCTCGCCCCACGCCTTGCGGAAGTCGCGAAGGTCGCGGCGGCGGATGGAGACGGTGAAATCCTTGCGCCAGTCGGCGCCGAAATTGATATAGGCCCAGCGCCGGATCACCGCCGTCCGCCTAACGCGCCCTTCCACCAGCTGGAAGCTGCCAATATAGCGCCCCGCCCGCCGGTGGGGAACGATTGCGTAAAAAGGATGGGCCCAAATTCCATGGCCGGCGGCCCGGGCCTTGCGTTCCAGCGCCAGCATCTCGGCGACGGCCGCGCGATTGTCCCGGAAGCTGTAAACCCGGGCGAGGCCGAGGCCCAGCAGGGCGCCCTGGATCCAGGTGCCGTCGTCGGCCCGCGCCAGATGGGCCAGCACCCGGCCGTGGCGATCGGTACGCGCGCCGCCGAACAGCAACCGGAGCCGGCGCCCCTGGGCCAGCCCGGCGAGCGCCGCCTTGGCCTCATCGGCGAGTGGCCATTTCTTGAAGCCGGCCCGGCCGAGCGGCAGTTTGGGTGCCTGGACGCCGACCAGGCGCACCTCGCGCCCGTCGCGAAGCACCAGGGTGTCGCCGTCGACGATGCGCGTGGCGGTGCCGGGCCGCCCCGGCTCCAGACCCTTGGGCGGCCCGTCGGCCAGCGGCGGCGCGCCCAGGGGCCACGGCGCCGCGGCGGCGAGGATGATAGCGAAGGCAAGGCATCGGGTTGCGGTCATCGGGGTATTTTACAGTTAACTACGCCCCCCTTATAGGGGCGTTATATTTTGTTCACGTCGGCGCAAAAACCCCCGAAAACTGAGGCCTTTACCGTTTAGGCCTATACAATGTTAGATAGATTTATTAACATGCTATTACTAGCTATGCGTTAGCTGTTGGATGCCGCCTCGTCATGCTTATCGCAGCCTGGCTGTTTCGAAACCACTGCATTTTCATGGAAGGAATTTCAGCATGCGTAACCAACCAAACCGGAAGCGATTGACCCAGCGTTTCGTTGCCACCGTGAAGTCCGGCTCGAAACGGGTGCTTTATTGGGATTCGGTCCAGAAAGGCCTGGCCCTGCAAGTCGAGCCCACGGGCCACAAGAGCTACAAGCTGGTGTACAGGCACCGGGGTCGTTCCCGTTGGTTCACCATCGGTGACGCCAGGGCGATTTCCATCGGCACCGCCCGCGATATCGCCAAGGGCAAGTGGGGCGAAATCTGTAAGGGCGTTGATGTCCAGGCCGAAAAACTCGGCGTCCGGAAGTCCAGCACCTTCGGCGAACTGGCTCAGCGTTACGTCGACGAATACGCCAAGGTGCATAACCGGTCATGGCGGCAGGCGGACAAGCTGGTGAAGGCCAACCTGATGCCAACCTGGGGAAGCCTTCCCGTGAATGACATCCGACGGGCTGACGTTCGCCGGGTGTTCAACGGGCTGACGAATAAGGGCCACAGGGTCCTGGCCAATCAAGTCCTAGCCGCTGCCAGCGCAATATTCAATTGGGCCATCCGGGAAGAGGTTGCCGATCTTTCGGCCAACCCCTGCGCTGGT
>Ga0224512_10004359_pt1 | contig 11993 bp, 9 predicted proteins | sample SF_May12_sed_USG_4_FD_169103 | JGI IMG/M metagenome (GOLD analysis project Ga0224512, IMG submission 169103) | Sediment microbial communities from San Francisco Bay, California, United States - SF_May12_sed_USGS_13 | ecosystem: Environmental > Aquatic > Marine > Sediment | place: USA: California... | reverse complement strand
TGTACCCAGTTGCTCGACAACGAGGTCTCGAACTCGTGTCTGTACCTGCTCCCGTCGGGCGCCTGCAAGGCCGGCGACCACGACCTGCGGGGGGGCCGCGCGGCCGGCTTGCTCGACAACCGCTCGCACGGCGGCGGCGATCTGGCGTGCAGCCGCCGGTTCCGTGCCTGGCTGTACCGCACCAGGCCCCCCGTGCCATCGCGCCAGCACCCTGTCCGGTCGTGTGCCCGCGACGGCTTCGGTGTGCGAAGCGCCCCCGTCGATGCCGACCAACAGCATCAGGACGCTTGTGGTGTGATGCGGAAGGCGCTCATGAGCACTCCGACGCCAACAGTGATGAGTGTGCCAAGTGGCACATACCACGGCCAGGCCAGGTTGGCAAACACCCAAGGCTTCACGAGTACGATGACGAGCATGGATGCGGTTGCGACCCCGATGGCCACGATAGCGTCGGTCTGACGCGCCGCCCGACGGAGTCCCCCCAACATGTAGGTTCCCAACAGCGCTCCATAGGTGATCGAGGCAATGGAGAGTGCCAACTCGACCACCGGCTGATCCGTCGAACGGAACGAGAGGGCGCCTCCGGCGAGGACGATTGCCCAACCTACGGTTGCCCAGCGGCCGACCCGCAGCAAATGTTTGGGCTCCCGTTGGCGGCTGAGGGGCGCATAGAAGTCGTGCGTGGCGGCCGAGGCGAGCGAGTTGAGCGATGAGCTCACGGTGCTCATTGCTGCGGCGAGGAGCCCGGCAACGACGATTCCCGCGACCCCCGGCGGAAGCTGTGCGACGGCAAACGTGGGGAAGAGCGCGTCGCTCGCGAGATTGGGATCGTCTGCACCGACCGCCCAGAGCATCGTTCCGACGAGCAGGAACAGGGCGAACTGGCCGATCACGAGAATGCCCGATCCCACGAGGGCTTTTCGGGCGTCGGGTAGGTTCCGTGTTGCCAAGAGCCGTTGCACAATGAGGTGATCGGTTCCGTGTGAGGCGGCGGACAGCAATGCACCACCCACCAGACCCCCCAAGAACGTGTAGGTGGTGCTGAACGAGAATGACCAGTCAAACGTGCGAAGCTTGCCAAGCTCGGCGGCGCGAGCAAGCGAGTCGGCAGGGCTATCGAGCAAGGTCCATGCGACTACCAGGGTAGCAACTCCGCCGACGACGTAGATGGCGAGTTGCATGACATCGACCCAGACGACCGCCTTGATGCCTCCGGCCCACGTGTAGAGCAGCGTCACCACGGCGACGACGATGACACTCGTCGGAATCGTCCATCCTGTGACGATGGCGAGCGGGATGGCGGTCGCGAACACACGAACGCTGTCGCCCAATGCCCGAATGCCCATGAAGATGGCCGATGCAACCTTCCGCGTCGCGGGACCGAACCGTGTTTCCAGGCGGGAATACGCCGTTTCGTTGTCGCCCGTGAAGTAGCCGGGGAGTAACCAGATGGCGACTCCGATGCGACCAATGAGGTAACCGATGGGAAGTTGGAGAAACGTGAGGTCGCTGCGGGTCGCGAGCCCGGGAATCGAGATCACCGTCAGGGCGGACGTCTCGGTCGCCACGATCGAGAACATCACTGCCCACCACGGCAACGAGTGGCGTCCGAGGAAATAGTCCGCAGCATCGTGCTGCCGACGGGTAAAGTGGGCGCCGATGGCAATGACCGCGACGAAGTACACCGCCATCACGGCCCAGTCCAACGGTGTCATGTCGCACTCAAACGAGGAAAGGGGCCTGCGACACGTGTCACAGGCCCCTCAGTCCAAACTGGCTGACCGGCCAACGATCAGACGGTGAACGAGCTACCGCACCCGCACCCGCCCGCAGCGTTGGGGTTCTCAAACGTGAAACCGGCACCCTGCATCGTCGACACGTAGTCGACGGTCGTTCCATTCAAGTACTGGGCACTGAAGGCGTCTACGAATACTCGGAGGCCTTGGATCTCGAGCACGTAGTCGTCGTCCAACGGGCGCTCCTCGATGTTCAAACCGTATCGGAAGCCCGAGCAGCCGCCGGGAAGGACCGAAACTCTCAATCCCGCGGTCTCCTCCGGCACGTCTTCCTGGTCCATGAACGATCGAACCTGAGAAGCGGCCTGATCGGTGAGAGTAATCCCAACAATGGTGTCAGGTCGTTGCGTCGTGCTCATACGTCAGTCCTCCTTCGTCCGCGCAACTTATGGAGTGCCGGATCGAGTGTCAACGGAAGGTGGTCACACCCTACGGAACCGGTTGCGCCGTCACCGTTTGGCACTCATGACGGAATCGGCAATGGCGCCCCGCAGCCGTAAGAGGGCGCGATTGTCGCGCGTCGGATGCACCCGGTTCGTGAGCAGGATGATGTACACGTCCTCGGTCGGATCGATCCAGATACTAGTGCCGGTGAATCCCGTGTGACCGAAGCTGGACGGTGAGAGCATGGTACCGGCTGAGCTGCCGATCTTCGACGGGGTGTCCCACCCGAGCGCGCGGGTGGAGCCTGCGGGTCGGGGCTGCCGGCTCGTGAACCGACGCACGAGACGGGCAGGAATTCGCACCGGGGCATCTGGTGGCAGCCGGTCGTGGTACGCGTCGAGAAGCCAGCGCGCAAAGATGCTCAGATCCCGTCCGGTGGAAAACAATCCGGCATGGCCCGACACGCCATCCAGGCGTGAGGCATTCTCGTCATGGACCTCGCCGCGCAACACCCGACCGCGCCATGGATCGCGTTCCGTGGGCGCAATGAATGATCGCCACTCCTCCGGTGGTAAGAACTGCGTGTGCTTCATGCCAAGTGGGCCGAAGACACGTCGCGCGAGAAACTGGTCGAGCCGCTCCCCCGCAAGCCGCTCGATCACGTGCGTCAGTGTGATCGCGCCCAAATCGGAGTACACGTAGGTGGTGCCGGGGTCGGCTTCCAAGGGCGACGCAAGCACCTGGCGCAGGGCCTCCTCTCGCGTCTCAGTCTCGAGGTGAAGCGGGACCCAGGCCGGGAGTCCAGACGTGTGGGTCAAAAGGTGCGTGACTCGCACCTTCTCCTTGCCGGGTCCGGTGAACTCTGGGATGTAGTCGCGCACCGGGCGATCGATGTCCAGACGGCCGTCCGCCACCAACAGCATGGTCGCTGTGGTCAGTCCAATGACTTTGGTCAAACTGGCGAGGTCGTACATGGTGCCCGTGGATACCGGCCTCTGGTCGTCCTCGCCATAGACGCCGACTGCCTGCTCGAACACGTTGCGCCCCTTGTGTCCGACGACCAGCACCCCGCCCGGGAAGACGCCTTCGGTCACCCTGGCGTTCAGGAATCGTGTCACCCCATCCAGGCGTTCTCGGTCCCACACGGTGTCGGGGGGAGTGATGGAGGCAGTCGTGTCCGCCTGCGGGCCCAGGGCTGGCAGGTGGATTCCGTGCCCGATGGGGTGCTCAGGTGGAAGCGAAATCGGAAGGCGTCCTCCGATCGGTGCCCCACCTGCCAGTACCCGCGCGACGGCCAGCTCAGCCGATCGTATGTCACTCCATGCCAGGAGGTAGCCACCCGCAAAGCCCTGCAGCTGTGACAGGAGATAGGGGCTGCCGAAGGACGTGAGCAGCGTGGGCATGCTGGCTTCGGTTTCGAGGATGAGTGTGGCTAGCGAATCCGGCATGTCGAGGTGCCCAAGTCCCGAGATGACGCGCACGCTGGTGGCGAAGAGCACTCGACGATGCCTGGCGATGACGACGCGGGCTGAATCGTAAGACAGTGTGCCGGAGGCAGGGTACAGCCGGAAGCTGGAGACCGGGGTCCCCAATCGTCGGAGTTCCGCGATGAGCGTGCGTCCGATCGAAAGGTTGGTCTCCCGCGCATAGCTGATGACGGCGACCGGCTGACGTGTGTGGCGGAATGTGTCGATCGGACCCGGCTGTACCAGGGTGAGGGAGCGCGCCGCCATGTCGTCCGCGAGTGCCTGAAAGGTCCGCCGCCCGACGACGGTCGGCACGCTGTCGAGCGGAACGATCCTGTTGCGGAACAGTCCGGCCTTACGCTTGAGCTCCAACATCCGCCGCACCGACTGATCGAGGCGTTCCATCGTGATGCGTCCGGAGTCCACCGCCGTCACCATCGCGTGGACGGCAGCACGTGGGTCAGCCGGGAACAACAGGAGATCGCTGCCGGCAAGGAAGGCACGGACGGCACTCTCACCGGTCCCGTATCGCGTGACGATCGCCCCCATGGTGAGCGCGTCCGTCACCACGATCCCCTCGAAGCCGAGCGAATCGCGCAGGACATCGGTCATCATCACCGGCGACAGGGTGGCGGGCTCCGTGCTGTCTGCCGTTACGCACGGGACCGCGACGTGCGCCGTCATGACCGCGGTCACCCCCGCACGAATGGCGGCCCGGAACGGCTCCAGTTCGACCGTGTCCAGCCGATCCCAGCACGCGGGCACGACCGGTAACTCGATATGAGAGTCGAGGTCGGTGTCGCCGTGACCCGGGAAATGCTTGGCCGTGGTGAACAGTCCATGCTCGTGCGCGCCCCGGATATACGCGCGAATCAGATCACCGGCGTGCTGCGGGTCCTCACCGAAGGAACGCGTGTTGATGATCGGGTTCTCGGGGTTGTTGTTGAGATCGGCCACCGGGGAGTACGTCATATGGATGCCGACGGCCCGGGCCTCGTAGGCCGTGACACGACCGAGCTCATACGCGTCCCACGTGCGACCAGTTGCGGCGACGGCCATCGGCATCGGGAAGGCCGTCCCGCCTCGCAGGCGCATGCCGCTACCCCATTCGAGATCAGCAGCGACGAGGAGCGGCACGCGCGCGCGCTCCTGCAGGGCGTTCAACTTGGCGGCGATCTCGAGCGGTGGCCCCACCGAGATGATGATCCCGCCCACGCCGAGCGAGTCGACCCAGGTGGCGAGTGTGTCGTATTCCTCGCTGTCGAAGGCCGCGTAGTTCCCGAGGAGCCAGGGCACCACCAGCTGTCCAACCTTCTCGCGGACCGAAAGCGAGTCCAACAGCGACTCGACGTATATCTTTGAGGGCGGTGCTATGACCACCGGCGGAAGGGCCGCGACGGGGTCGGGAACGACCGGCGGTACCGGCGGCGTCGCTCTGCTACAGCCCACGGCCACGAGTAGGCCTAGTACGGACAAGATCTGATGACGCATCGATATGTTCCCCTGGGGTTACTGCTAGCGGCGCAACTCGCCGGATCGTGTGCTCAGTCGACTTCGACCCGGGAGGCTGTTCGGCCCGGCATCGACGTGCTGCTCGACGATTCGATCCACCTCATCGCCGATCGACGGCTAGGTCTTCTGACCAACCAAACCGGCGTCGATGCGGCCGGCCGCAGCGATCTGGATCGCCTGTTCACTGTTGGAGCGCAAGTTACAGCAATCTTCGCGCCCGAGCATGGATACCGAGGTGTGCTCGACTCGAGCCGCATCGGGCATACGGTGCACACAACGGGCATTCCGATCTTCAGCCTCTACGGCGAAGCGCGCACACCCACGGCAGAGATGTTGGCACAGATCGACGTGCTCGTGATCGATCTCCAAGATGTTGGTGCGCGGCCATACACGTATGTGTCCACGGCGCTCCTAGCGCTCGAGGCGTGTCGCCAACACGGCACCCCAGCCATCGTCTTGGATCGACCTAATCCTATTGGCGGTGTGCTCGTGCAGGGGCCCGTGTTGGATACCGCGTTCGCGTCCTTCGTGGGGATGACACCGGTTCCGCTCCGCCACGGCATGACTTTTGGGGAAATCGTGATCTACGGAAATGCGGTCCTCGGGATTCGGGCCGACCTGCGGGTCGTACCGGCGTCGGGGTGGACGCGCGACGCGTGGTTCGACGTCACAGGACTTCCGTGGGTGCGACCGTCGCCCAACATGCCGAACCTCACGAGCGCAACCCATTATCCGGGAACGGTACTGTTTGAGGCGACCAATCTGTCGGTGGGGCGCGGTACGCCGATCGCGTTCCAAGTGGTCGGCGCACCGTGGCTCGATGCGGCGGCGGTCGTTGCGCGGGTAGGAGAACGCGCAGGGGTCCTGATGCGAGACACCGTGATCACGCCGCAGCACCCGCCGGATGGGAAGTATGGCGGACTGCGGGTAGAGGCCGTATGGCTGCACGTGACAGATCGCGACGTGTACGATCCTATATCGGCGGCATTGGCGCTCCTGGCAGCAGTCCGGGAGCGCCACCCGGACGCGCTCGAAGTGAATGCGAGTCGTTTCGCCCAGCTTGCCGGTACGGACGACGTGTGGAGCCGGCTCTCGGCGGGCGAGTCCGCCGACGCGGTCGCCGCGGGGTGGACATCGGCCCTCGGACGGTTCGAGGTCGATCGTGCGCGCTACCTCCTCTATCGGTGATCTAATTGCCGTACTCCGTTGTGGCCATTATCCTTACCGTCCTGTAACCGTAGGCCATGACGCTCATTCCCCGACCCATTCGCCGCGCCTTCGAGGCTGCGTTGAATCCGCTCGTCGAGCGTCTCATCGCGTCACGGGTGAATCCCAACGGCATTACCACGGTCAGCACCCTGCTGCTGCTCGGGTCGGGAATTGCGTTTGGGTACGGCTACGCTCGGATTGGCGGGTTGTGTCTGCTGTTGAGCGGGGTGGGGGACATGTTGGATGGTCGGGTCGCGCGTGGTGGGAACAGTGTCAGCAAGTTCGGCGCGTTCTACGATTCGACGCTCGATCGGGTGGGCGAGTCGGCCATGTATGGCGGGATCGCCGTCTTCTTCGCCACTGGCGGTGTTGGGGCCGTGTGGCAGGTGCCCGCCCTCATCACCACCATTGTGGCACTGGCCGCGGGCCTGGTCGTATCGTATGCGCGAGCGCGGGCTGAGGGACTGGGTTTGGAGTGCAAGGTTGGCATCGCGCAGCGTGCCGAACGGATTCTGGGCTTGGGCGTCCCGACCCTGTTCTTCGGAGCCGGGCCGGGCGGATTCCTCCTCCTTGCGGTGGTGGCCGTCCTCGCGGCGCTGGCGGTGATCACGGTCGTTCAACGCATTGTCCATGTTCGGAACAAGACTCGTGGCCCGCGACGACCGACGAAGGCACGCTGGGCGCCGCCGGTGTCGGAGATGTCCCCCGCCGAGATGTCGACGACGAAAGGACGAAGCAGTGACTGAAGGATCGAAGCGATCCATCGCACCGGCTGAGGGACCGCTGGGTGTGCTTCTCGTGGGCCTGGGCGCCGTGGCGACGACTTTCGTTGCGGGCGTGGAAAACGTACGTCGCGGGCGTGCCAAGCCCATCGGCGCGTTGAGCCAAATGGCCACCATTCGACTGGGCAAACGTACTGACGGGCGCGCGCCGCTGATCCGTGACTTCGCGCCGCTGGCCGCGTTGGACGACTTGGTGTTTGGCGCCTGGGATCCCATTCCAGACGACGCGTACCTTTCGAGTAAGGTCGCCGGTGTGCTGGACAGCGAGCACATCGAGCCGATCGGGGACTTCCTCCGGAGCCTCCGACCGATGCCTGCGGTGTTCGATCAGGCGTACGTGAAGCGGCTCTCTGGGACCAACGTCAAGACGGGCAAGAGCAAGCGCGATCTTGCCGAGCAGCTGCGAGCGGACATCCGGGAGTTCAAGAAACAGCACGGCTGCTCCCGCCTCACGTTGGTGTGGTGTGCGTCCACGGAAGTGTTCATCGCACCAGGCGCAGCACATCAGTCGCTGGTGGCCTTCGAGGCTGCCATGGACGAGAACGACCCCGCTATCGCGCCCTCGATGCTGTACGCCTGGGCAAGTCTGATGGAAGGGGTGCCGTTCGCCAACGGGGCACCCAACCTGACCGTCGACACGCCGGCCATTCAGGAACTCGCTGAGCGGCAAGGGGTCGCCATTAGCGGGAAGGACTTCAAGACAGGGCAGACGATGATGAAGACCGTCATCTCGCCCATGTTCAAGGCACGCATGCTCGGTCTTTCCGGCTGGTACTCGACGAACATCCTTGGCAACCGTGATGGCGAGGTGCTCGACGATCCCGAGTCGTTCAAGACGAAAGAGGAGTCGAAACTCGGGGTCCTCGAGCACATCCTGCAGCCCTCGATGTATCCCGACCTTTACGGCAACATCTATCACAAGGTGCGGATCAATTACTACCCGCCTCGTGGAGACAATAAGGAGGGGTGGGATAACATCGATATTTTCGGTTGGCTCGAGTATCCGATGCAGATCAAGGTGGACTTCTTGTGTCGCGACTCGATTCTCGCCGCACCGATCGTGCTGGACTTGGCGCTGTTCATGGACCTCGCACAACGCGCAGGTATGGCGGGTATCCAGGAGTGGCTCTCCTTCTACTTCAAGAGCCCCATGGCCGCCCCGCAGCTCACGCCCGAGCATGACCTGTTCATCCAGCACACGAAGCTCAAGAACACCCTGCGCTGGTTGATGGGCGAGGCACAGATCACCCATCTCGGCGTCGAGTACTACGAGTACGAGAGGGTGTGACCTTCATCGACATCGTCGTGATCGTACTCGGCGTCGGGCTGATCGTCGGCGAGTTATGGTACTTCCTGGGTCCCAGGCCGACCCCGGAACCGTCCCGTGCCCCCGCGAACGATGTGCAGGAAGTCCGCGTCGTGGTGCGCGGCGGCTACGAACCCGCGGCCATCTTTGTAGAGGCCGGCCGACCGGTGCGCCTCCTCTTCTATCGTGATGAGACCGCAGAGTGCTCGGAACGCGTGGTGTTCGAAGGACTCGGTATCGACCAGGCACTGCCGGCATTCGAGACGACAGCCGTAGAGTTCGTTCCGACGGCTGCTGGTGACTACCCGTTTCGGTGTGGCAAGTCTGTGCTCACGGGGCGCGTCGTTGCGCAGGTTGGAACGGAAGGGGCGAGAGCGAATCTTGGGAAGGGCCACGTGAAACATGGGTAGCGCGCGCATCACGCTTCCGATCGAGGGCATGACGTGCGGTGCCTGTGCCACCACGGTGCAGAAGCGGCTTACTCAGTCTCCTGGCGTGCAGGACGCCGCAGTCAACTACGCCACCGGCAAGGCGACGGTGCTCATCGACGAGTCGACGGTCAAGGTGGCGGATCTCGTGCGCGCCGTCCGCGAGGTCGGCTACGACTGCGCCAAGGCGAGCGTCGCCTTCGGCATCGAGGGACTGCACTACGCGTCTGGAACCGCGCGGCTTGAAGGTGAATTGAAGCGGCTCCCCGGTGTGCTGAGCGCCGTGGCGAACCAGGCAACTGAAGAGGTGCGGGTGGAATACGTGCCGGGTCTGGTGACGGCACGTGACCTCGAGACGGCCGTGGCCAGTTCCGGGTTCCGCGTGTCTGCCCCGGTCGCGGAAGAGGATCCGGTGGAGCGCGAGCGGCTCAAACGCCGTGCCGAAGTCCGCCAACTCACGTGGAAGTTTGCGGTGGCGGCGCTCGTCGCTGCGCTGACGATGGTCGGTTCCATGCCGCTCATGGGAGCAATGGGAGCGGGCGCCAAGGAACATGACCTTGTTGCGCGACTCGTGCGACCGTTGGATAGTCTGCTCGAGCGACTGATGCCGGGGCTTTACGATCTTGCGGCGACCAGTCCGCAGCTCCTCAAGCTGTTCATGCTGGTGTTAACGCTTCCTGTGCTGCTGTGGTGCGGCCGCCAGTTCTTCTTGGGTGCGTGGAGAGGCTTCAAGCATCGCAGTGCTGACATGAACACGCTCATCGCGGTCGGCACGGGCGCGGCGTTTCTCTACTCGACCGTCGCTGCGCTCATCCCCGGCGTGTTCGAGCGAGCGGGTCTGTCGGCTGACGTGTACTTCGAGGCAGTGAGTGCGATCATCGCGCTCATCCTGCTCGGCCGACTGCTCGAAGCACGGGCCAAGGGACAGACGTCACAGGCCATTCGTCGACTCCTCGGCCTGCGTCCCAAGACGGCGCGCGTGCAGCGAGATGGAAAGGACATCGATCTGCCGATCGACGAAGTGGTCGTGGGTGATGTCGTGATCGTGCGGCCCGGGGAAACCCTGCCAGTGGATGGAGTCGTGAAATCGGGGGAGTCGAGTGTCAGCGAGGCAATGCTGACGGGCGAGCCCATGCCTGTTGCCAAGCAGAAAGGCGATCGGGTAGTTGGCGGTACCCTGAACGAGACTGGTTCCTTCACGTATGAAGCCACGGCGGTGGGAAGGGATACGGCCCTGGCACAGATCGTTCGCCTCGTGGAAGAAGCTCAGGGCACCAAAGCGCCGGTGCAGCGTCTCGCCGATCGGGTGGCGGGTGTGTTCGTGCCCGTCGTGATCGCCATTGCGCTGGCGTCGTTCGTTGTCTGGTGGGTGGTGGGTCCGGATCCCAAGATCGTGTTCGCCACCGTGGCGATGGTCACGGTGCTGGTGATTGCCTGCCCTTGCGCGCTTGGTCTCGCGACTCCTACGGCGATCATGGTCGGCACTGGGAAAGGGGCGGAACACGGCATCCTGATTCGTGGTGGTGAGGCGCTCGAAGGTGTCCAGAAGATCGACACGGTCGTGTTCGACAAGACCGGCACGATCACTGTCGGGCGTCCCGTCATGACCCAGGCGCTGGGCGCCAAGCGGCAGGACGGGACGGCTGTCAATCCAGCGGAGATCCTGCGCTTGGCCGCATCGGTGGAAAAGCGATCGGAGCATCCTCTGGCCGGGGCGATCGTGCAGGCCGCGGAGGAAAAGGGGCTGGAGCTCGGTTCCGTCGAGCGGTTCGTGGCGATGGAAGGGCGAGGCGCCCGTGGCATCGTGGGGAAGCTCCTCGTGGAGGTCATCAGTGTGCGGCATGCTGAAGAGCGGAGCCTCTCGCTCGGATCGCTGGAACAGGATGCTGAGCGGCACATGCTTGCCGGACGCACCCCGGTCGTCATCGTGATCAACGACACGGTCCAGGGCATTCTGGTCATCACCGATGAGATCAAGCCGCACGCCAAGCGTTCGATTGGCGCCCTCAAGGAGCTGGGTCTCGACGTGTATCTCCTGAGCGGTGACAGCAAGAAGTCGGTCGCGCTGGTGGCCAACGAGGTGGGTATCGAGCGGGTCCTGGCCGAGGTCGATCCGCGCGACAAGGCAGACGAGATCAAGCGGCTTCAGGCCGATGGACGGGTCGTCGCGATGGTGGGCGACGGCATCAACGACGCGCCTGCTCTTGCGCAGGCGAATATCGGGTTTGCGCTGGGGACGGGCACGGACGTCGCCGTGGAGGCATCGGACATCACGCTCATCCGCGGAGATGTGTGGGGTGTGGTCTCTGCCGTGGAGTTGTCGCGCCGAACCAACCGAACCATCCGTTCCAATTTGTTCTTCGCGTTCATTTACAACGTGTTGGGAATCCCGCTCGCGGCGGGCCTGCTGTACCCGTTCTCCGGCGTGCTGTTGAGTCCCATTTTGGCGAGTGCGGCGATGGCCGCGTCCAGTCTGAGCGTCGTGGGAAACAGCTTACGGCTCAGACGGTTCACCCCAAAGCTGGTGACGAGTTAGACCATGCGATATTTCCATCGGACCTCCGTGGCACCCGACGACGTGTTGGTCGAGGCCGACCGGCACTTTGGCGCTCACATGCAGCAGGTGCACACCGATCATCGCTCGCGAGCCTACACGGGCACCATCGGTCGGATCGATCTCCGGGTAGAGGCCGAAGGTGGCCACTACACCTTGATAAGACTCAAGACGGATCAGGTCGGCGAGAGCGAAGCGGACAAGTTCGCCAAGACATTCCTGACCGCGGTGCATGGCAAGGCCAAGCCTGGACACGTGGCTCGGGGAGCGTATTGAGCTATGAGTTGGTGGCCATCAGCTGTTGGCTACAGCGGTCGGCGCATCTTGGTGACAACCCGCCCGATGCAGGCTTTCCCCGTACGACGATACGCTGAAAGCCGATGGCTGATGGCTGACGGCGTTATTACCGATAACCGATAACTGACCATGGCCCGAATCTCTCTCCTTGTTTCTGGTATGACCTGCGGTCATTGCCGCCAGAAGGTCGAGGATGCGCTCACGGCCGTCGATGGCGTGTGGGCCGCCTCGGTGGACTTGGACGGCGGCGAGGCGGAGG
>Ga0224512_10004358_pt1 | contig 11995 bp, 6 predicted proteins | sample SF_May12_sed_USG_4_FD_169103 | JGI IMG/M metagenome (GOLD analysis project Ga0224512, IMG submission 169103) | Sediment microbial communities from San Francisco Bay, California, United States - SF_May12_sed_USGS_13 | ecosystem: Environmental > Aquatic > Marine > Sediment | place: USA: California... | reverse complement strand
GGCACCGAGCGACTCCAGCGTCACCCGGCGCACACCGAGATCCGCATCCACCTTCCCCATGGGTCGCCCCTGGATGTTCAGCACTTCGAGCGGGACGAGCACGCGGTCGAGCAGGCCCGAAGCCTTCGCCTCGAAATACTGCTGGTAGCGGTGAAAGGTGATTTCGTCCACCTCTCTCCGATCCAGCTTGTACTTGCGGGCCGCGATGCCGGCTGTGGTGATCATGGCGTTGCCCGTCGCCGGATCGAAACCGAAGTTGTCCCAGACGTCGCTGATCGCCTGGGTTCTCTCGTACGACCGGCGCTCCGGAAACACGCCGACCGGCGAGTCACTGGTGCGGTCGAACGTGATTACCCCCACTACGTCGTGCGCCCCACTCTGCACCTCACTGGCGCCCAGGAGCGTCGCCTGCAGACCCGTTGCGCAGGCCTGCTCCACGTGGTAGCCGGGCAGTCGCTCGCCCAGACAGCTCGACACGAGCGGCGCGGTCCAGAATTTCCAGTGCCAGGGAATGGTCGAGCCGATAACGAGGTACTCCAGCTGGTCCTTGGCGACTTTGCGTTTACCCAGAATTCGATTGGCCGCTTCGCCGGCGAACTGGCCGATGTTGACCTCCGCCAGCGGGGACATCTGCCAGGCGGGGAAATAGCTGCTCCCCCAGGTGCCGTACGGAATTCTCGCTCTTGGAAACATCGCGTCTCCATTCCTCATGGGTAGCTCCTTTGCAATCGCCGCGCGGGGATGGTTACTCAGAAACCGCGGGACCCGCTGAGGATAAGGGTTTTCCGGCTCGCCGGGAAGCCGAATCCGTTCGCACACGCGTTTCGGACCAAGTGAGTGCGCGATTCTTGCTGAAAACAAAAAGGGCCGCCCTCGGGGCCGGCCCTTTTCGTCTGGCCATCACAGCTGGCCGAATGCTGCTGCCATTACTTCACCAGCAACATCTTCCTCGTCAGTACGTTCGTGCGCGTATCCAGCCGGTAGAAGTACACTCCGCTCGCCACCGGCCTGCCGCTGTCGTCGCGGCCGTCCCAGACTTCCGCCTGCGGGCCCGCCGCGTAGCGACCGTCGGCTAGCACCCGCACGAGTCGGCCCGTCGTGTCGTAGATGCGAAGCGTTATATCGGCCGGCTTCGCGAGACCGAAAGCGATCGTCGTCGTTGGGTTGAACGGGTTGGGCGTGTTCTGAGAAAGGTAGTCGACCAAAGGAGAGGGGCCGATACCGGTGAGCGTCCCCCCGAGCGATGCGTAGGGGCTCCTGTTCTCGTGGATGTCGATCGCCGCCGCCTTGTAATAGAACCGGTTATCCCAGCGCCACTTTGTATCGAGGGCTGTTGTGTCGGTGGTCGACGCGAAAAGATTGGCCGGACTGGGGATAAAGCCCTTGGTTTCACCACGGTGAATATCGTAGTGCGAGAGGTCCGCCTCCGTGTTTCGGTCCCACGTCAGCGCCAACCCCTCGGGAATGTAGACCTGGCGCCCGGCCAGCGCCTGCGGAGCGGCTGGGGCGAGGTTGTCCACCGAGTGGCCGCTGTCCGGCTGAGACACCCAGAACACGTACGGATCGCTCGTGTGTGCGATCACCTGGTAGTAGTGGTCCTGCGCGCTGACCGAGGTCGAATCGTAGGGCGTGGCTACCACCTTGGCGTAGCCCTCGAGATAATAGGCGCTGTGCGTGCCGATCAGCTCCCAGAAGAACGTCCCCGCCGCCGCATGCTCCTCTCTGATGACGGGCCCGCTCGGCGCGAAGTCCAGGTCCGGGACGCCCTTCAGCAGACTGGCGCCGCGCTCGATCTTCGCCGCCGCCTGCGCACCGGTGAGCGCGCGCCAGATCGTGTACTCGGTGATGTCGACGTTCGGGTTCGGATCGAAGCGACTCGCGTACCACGCCAGGTTGACGAACCCACCCTGGTCGCCGGGAACGTCGGTGACGGCGTGGATGGCCGGGGCCGGATCCCAGTTGCCGTGGCGATCGATACCCTGCGCGTAGATGTCGCTGACCGCGCCGTTTCCCGAGCGATAGTCCTCCCACGCGCTCAGCGCACCGCCCGAACCGTCGGCGACGATCGCGGGACGGATCTGATCGTACGGCGCGTTGGACAGCAACATGGGTGCGCCCCACTGGGCAGCGCCGGCTTCGTCCATGTGCTGCGCATAGACACCGGACGAGGCGCCCCACGCGATGATGGCCCCGTCGTCGCCATCGCCGCAGATGACCGGGCCATAAGTCAGGCTGTGCACCGTCTCGGATATCAATACGCCGTTCGACGCCCAACCGATGGTGCCATCGAAGTCCACACGCTGCCCGTAGATATCAGTCCCTGAACGGCTATCCCCCCACGCGATGATGACGTGGCCGAGAGCAGTCGAGATGATTTGGGGGTACCACTGGGTGCTCGTCGCGGTGCAGATCGCCTGCCCGAGCGTGCCGGGAAGCACGAGGTTGCCATCGTGGGTGATGCGCTCGGCATAGATGTCGTAGCCGCCTCCGCGGTTATCCTGCCACACGATGAATGCGCCTCCGGCCACGTCCGGGGCCATGTCGATCTGGCTCTGGTTCCCTGACGCATCGCATACAGAGACTCCATCTACGTGCCACAACACATTTCCGTTTGCGTCCACCCGCTGGGCGAAGATGTCGATGTCGTATTCGTTGTACCAGTCCCGCCACGCGATGATGGCGCCACCCGCTCCGTCGCTGACGATCTCCGGCCAGCTCTGTAGTTGGAGCTTCGTATCCACAGGCTCCCCGTCCGCAGTCCACTGGGTGACGCCGGACGCATTGATGCGCTGGGCCCAGATGTCGATGTCTCCAACCCGGTTGTCATCCCAGACGATGATCGCGCCGCCGGTACCGTCGGGCGTAATGCGCGGCCGGTATTGCCCACCAGTTGCCGCACAGACGGGCTCGCCGTTGGCCGTCCACTGCACGACGCCGCTCGCGTTCACTCGCTGGGCATAGATGTCGGTAATCGGTCCGCGACGATCCGACCACGTGACGAACACGCCGCCCGCGCCGTCGGACATGGCATCGACGTATTCCTGGAGGTCGATTGCCGTGCAGATGGCCACGCCGTCCGTCGTCCACCGGGCCTCTCCCGACGCGTCGATACGCTGGGCATAGATGTCCCAATCGGTGCCGAGTTCGTTGCGGCGGTCGGTCCAGACGACGATCATGCCGCCGGCGCCGTCGCTGACTACCAGGGGCAGGGTCTGATCGCGCACGGCCTGGGACACGGGGGTGCCGTCGAGCTCCCAGAAGGCCGAGACCGGGGGGGCAGAGGCGGTGAGGAGCCCCGCCACGAGGAGGACAAACGAACTCCGTTGACGCCACATGATGCTTCCTCCTACCGGCGGGCGACGCCGCCGCTGGTGACTTGAGGATACGCGAGCGGTTTGACTTACAATTGTACCAGGACGGGGATGGATGAAAAATGATGCAGTTGCATCATTCTCTGCGAAACGCCGGACGTTTCGTGTGGTCCCCGCCAGAACGACGTGTTACCCTCCTGCGCGTCGTGCTACACGCGTGCACGCGTGAGCCGGTCGAATTCCCATGCCGAAGCCGAAGGAATCGCCGCGCGACGTGACCCCGGAGCAACGCCCGGGCCGCGCGCACTTTGTCGCGCTGGTGCTGGCCGCGGTGGTCCTGGTCGCCTCCTGCCTGTACCTTACGCCGTTCCTCCCGGACGACACCTACATCTCCTTCCGCTACGCGGAGAACCTCGCGAACGGGCACGGGCTCTCTTTCAACCCGGGCGAGCCGCTGGAGGCGTACAGCAACTTCCTGTGGGTATTAATCTGCGCAGCGTTGTATCGGATGGGGATGTCGCTCCCGGCGGTTGCGGCGTACATCGGCATCGTCCTCGCGCTCTGTGGGCTCTTCGTGCTCTGGCTCTTGTACCGTCGCCGCGTCAGCCACCCGCGCCAACTCGTCCTTCCGCTCTTGATTTACGCCACGGCCGGACCGTTCGTGCTCTACGTGGTCTCGGGGATGGAGTCGGCGCTGTTCGGGCTCCTGCTGCTGCTCCTTCTCTATTGTGCAAGCCGTCTCTACGAGCGGCCGACGACGACCGCGTCGCTGGGGTTGGGGGTCGCGGGACTGCTGCTCGCATTGACGCGCCCGGAGGGAGTGATCGTCCTCCCGGTCGCGCTCGCTTACATGGCGTGGGACGCGCGGCGCAGGGGACTTGGCGTGGGAGGAGGGCGCCTGGCGCTGGTGTCGATGGCCGTATTCGCGCTCGGGTACGGGGCATACACGGTCTGGCGCGTGGGGTATTTCGGCGAGTGGCTGCCGACACCGTTCATGTCGAAGGGCTACGACGCATTTCCATTCCTGACGGCGTGGAGAAAGAACTTCTGGCAGTACTTCATCGCGGGTAGTTTCTACGAGGCACCCTACGGCTACTTCTACGCGGCGCTGGCGCTCACGAGTATGGCCGGTGTCCTCTTGACCCGCGCACGAGACGCGGCCGGTGACGTTGACCGCCTGGCCCTGCTCCTCGCCTTCGTGTTGGCGGCGGTCTACGCGAACTTCGTCGACTGGATGCCCGGCATGCGCTACCACGCCCCATTGGTGGGGCTCCTGTGCCTGCCCATGGTGAGGGCGCAGCGAATGCTGCCGGAGGCGTGGTGGGGGCGCAAGCCTTGGCGCAGTGGGCTGGGAGTCGCGCTCGCGCTCGTGATCCTGATGAGTGGATACGGTCTCTACCGCCTGAAGATGCGCTCGGGGATCGTCACGCAGAGCCAGAGGGAGTGCATGATTCCGCTGGCCGAGTGGCTGAGGGAAGTCGTTCCGCCCAACTCGCTCCTCGCCATCGGCGACGTCGGCGCCGTTCCCTACTACTCGGGTCTGCGCACGCTGGACATCCATCGCGAATCGCTCACCGACCCGCGCATCGCGCGCGAGGGCTTCACCGTCGACTACGTCCTGCAGCGTCAACCGCAGATCGTGGTCTTCAACGTTCGGGGCGTGTTCGCGGCCAAGATGGATCCTCTGCATTACACGCTCGGCAACGACGAGCGCTTCCGGAAGCAGTACCGGTTTATGGGCACGGTGAGACACGCCTGGTATTTGGGGCGCAGCTACTGGGTGTTCATGCACATGGACGGCGCCGTGCGCCTCGAGGCGCTCGACCGGTTTCCAATCGGGGTGGGAATGGAGCACCGCCGTGGCTTCAGCGTCGCCGACGAGGAGCAGGGCCAATGACGGCGCGGACGAAGCTATGGAGCGTGATCGCCGCGCTCGCCCTGCTCGTCGTCCTCGCGTTGTGGACGGGACCGGTCCCCACCGAGAGCGCTTACGTCTCGTATGGCTACGCGCGGAACCTCGCCGCGGGACACGGCCTGGTGTTCAACGCCGGGGACTCGCCGACCGAGGGCTATCCGAGTCTGCTCTGGGTCTGGGTCTGCGCGGCGATGTTCGCGGCGGGGCTGGACGCCCCGGGTGTCGCCCCCTATCTCTCGCTACTCCTCGGCGCGCTTTGCGTCGTCTTGCTGTTCGACCTGTTGCGCCGTCGCGCCGAGCACGGGGCGCAATGGGTAGCGCCGCTGCTACTCTTTGCGAGCTCGGCGGCGCTGGTCATGGTGTCGATGACCGGGGCCGACGCCCCGCTGTTCTCGCTGCTGCTCCTGGGATGCGCGTGGTCGTTGGATCGCATCGCCCAACGTCCCTCGCCAGTTCTCGTGGCGCTCCTGGCGCTGGCCGCGGTCCTTGCGATCGTGTGCAGATTCGAGGGCGTCGTTGCGGCGACGGCAGTGGCGGTGCTGCTGCCGCGGGTGGTCCGCGCGCGCGGCCGCCGGCACGCCCTCGCCGCCGTCGGCGTGATCGCGGTCGCGGCCATTCTCTACCACGGTTGGCGCGTGGCGACGTTCGGCGCATTCGTGCCCGATTTCGTCATCCTGCACCTGGGAGTGAACGACGGCGTCTTTCAGCACCTCCAGCCCTTTGATACGGTCCCCTTCGGCGCGCTCTATCTGATCGTCGCCATCCTGGCTGCGGTCGGGTTCAAGCTTGGAAGACGCTCGGCCGGCGAACGTTTCGGCGTGACGGTGGCGCTCCTGCTCGGCATGCTCTACCTCGTCATGGAGGACCCGACGCCGGGGCTCTCCAACCACGCCGCGCTGCTCGCGCTGGCCATCGTCCCCTGGCCGCACGTCCACCGGGCCCTCCTGGGAAGTTCGAACCAGCCGATCGAACGTCCCCGGAGGGTGGGACAATCACTGCTTATTGCCGCGGTCCTTCTCATCGGCATCGGACTTACCGCCGACAATCGCGGCACCATACAGAGATTCCAGGAGAGCCATCTCGAGACCCTGCGGCCCCTCGGCGAGTGGCTGGCCGACTGGCGGTCGAACCTCACGCTTGCCACCGACCGTCCCGGCGCCCTGTCCTACTTCGCAAACGGCAAGACCCTCGACCTGCGCGAGCGCTCGCGGCTCGGTGCCGCCGAGCCCGATCGCGCCCGGGCCCTGGCCGCGGCAGCGCCGGACGTCATCCTGCTGGCCGCCCGCGGGCAGACGAAGATCATCTACGACCCCGACACCGAGCGGTTTCGGGGGACGCTCCGGGGTTACTACTTCGTCGCCGCCCTGCGTATGGCGTGGAGCCACGACCGCTCGGTCATCCTGCACGCGCGAAACGACATCCCGCCCCCCGAGAATACTCACGACACCTTCCCGCACGGCATCGGGCTGCCGTTCTTCGGGTACGAGTCTGAACGGCCGGAGTAGCGCGCATCGCTATCTCGCCCTCCCTTTCAGATAGACGAACGGGAACTCCGGACCGAAGCGTTCCATCTCCAGGACGTTGGCGATATACTGATCCCGATCTCCCGCGCGGTGTGGATTGAGCCATTCCCACACCTTTTCTTTTTCACGCGTCACCTCGAGCACGCGACCGGTGGTGGACTCCGAGATCAGTGTGTTTCCGTTGGGTAACGGCTGCATCGTCCCGCAGTTGTAAGAGTAGAACTTGTCCTTTTCGGTGCCTTCGTATTCCCAGAACACGTTGCCGGTGAGCGGGTCGAACTCCATGATTCGGGACCCGCCGAAGCGGGGGTCGCCGCCTTGGTTGTCGAAGAGCATCATGTGCCCGTTGCTCATTAGAATCGGCTCGTGCTGGCGCTTGAACGGTTCGCCCATGCCCCAGACGAACTTCTCCTCGTCCATGTCGATGACGCCGATGAAGTCCAGCCGCAGGACGGAGACCAGGACACTGCCCTTCCTGAACGCCGGCGACAGGTGCTCGAGCGCTCCGTCCAGGACCTGGATCGTGTTCGTGTGCAGGATGTCCCCCGACTTCTTCATGCGCTCTTCGATCAAATGGGCGTAAGCGGACCGCTCGAGCGCTCTCAAGATCGACACCCGCCTGATCTCGCTCCCCCGCGCGTCGAGGACGCTGACGAAATCCTCGAGGATCGGCTCATCCGGGTTGTATTTCTCATTCACGACAGCGCGCCGCGTGAGCGTGAAGATACGACCATCCGGGTGTACGAAGATGGAGTGGTGTGGTTTACCCCGAAAGCCCCAGATCAGGTTCGAATCCTTGTCGAGCTTGACCATGCAGATGCCCTCGTAGATCGCCAGCAGGTCGCCGTTGGGGTACAGGTGCGCACGGCGCCAGAACACGTGCGAGTACGTATCGCTGGTCGCTTCGAATTCCGGCATGAACTTCCAGAAGTCGTACTTCCACCGGTGCAGCTCGTTGCTCTCCATGTCGATCAGGATCGCCTCGCCCGCGTGGCCGGACGTGTACAGGTTGAGCCCCTCGTATGTCTTCTCTTTGTTGTATAGAACGACGTGCTTGTTCGCCGGCGCCGCCCGAGAGCCGGACACATACCCGAGCGACTCCAGCTTGGCGATCTCCCTCTTCTGCTTGCCGGTGAGCCTGGGCGGTTTGACGTGGGGACTCCAGTTCTGGAACAGACCGGGGATCTCCCTATTGCGGCCCAATTTCTGGGGGTGCAGCTTGTTCTCGACCCTGGGCGGTTCTCTGGGCAGTGCCTCCTCTGCAGAGACCAACTCCGACTCGGCCTTCTCGGTCGGTTTCGAGTCCTCGCGCGCACAGCCGAACGATCCAGCCAGCGAGAACAGGCTTACGATCGTCCCCACGACGAAAACACGAAGACGGGCGTGCTTCTCGAGGATACTGGAGTGAGGTGCGGTTTGACCGATCATCTTGCTCTCTGGTTGGATGGCAAAGTAGCGAGAAATGCAGGTCGCGCGTCCCCTGAACAGCTTTATCATATTACAGTCCGAGCCGAAAGTCGATCGTGTTAGAATCCCTGCGTTTCGGGGGGTGTCGACAGCAGCCACAAACCCAAGGAGAATCCTATGAGCTCCGAAAAGAAGAAGAATCCCAGCATCAGGCCGGCACCCAATGGTCCTTATCTGGTCGCTGACCTCGAGAATCTCCGCAATGTCAAAGGCCCGATAGAAGCCGGCCCGAAGGTCGCCCTGTGCCGGTGCGGGGGCTCGAGCAACAAGCCGTTCTGCGACGGGACCCACGCGAAGATCGGTTTCTCGTCCGAGAAGCTGGAGGGGCGCGTCGAGGACGGGCGGGATGACTACGCCGGTGAAGAGGTCACGATTCACGACAACCGAGGCATCTGCGCGCACGCGGGCCGCTGTACCGATGGACTCCCGGCGGTATTCCGCCTCCGGAAGGAGCCGTTCATCGATCCCAACGCCGCCGGCACCAAAGAGATCATGGCGACCGTCGGCAAATGCCCCTCGGGAGCGCTCAGCTACTCCGTCGGCGGGGTGGAGCGCCGCGACCGGGAGGGAGAACCCACCGTCTTTGTCTCACCCCACGGTCCCTATGTAGTCAGCGGCGGGCCCGATTTGCTGGAAACGTCGCGCGGCGAGGGGGCGTCGACGGAGCATTTCACACTCTGCCGGTGCGGCGGCTCGAAGAACAAGCCGTTCTGCGACGGCACGCACTGGCACATCGAGTTTCGTGACGAAAAGAATGCATGATTCGAGGGGAGTTCCGAACCTTCCAAACCTCATCGTCGCTCTTCCCTGCCGAAGTGAGGCGTCGTCGATCAGCCAGGCCTTTTCTGTGCTATAATCGAGGCCGTTCTCCAATTGGGATGCTAACGAAGTTGTGCTGGAGGTTTTCTTGGCGCGCAGGCGATTGGCAGATGACTCCGATGAGGTCCGTACGATCCTCGACGCGGCGCCTTTTCCCCTCCTTATAAGCCGCCTGTCCGACGGGACCGTACTGTATGCAAACGAGGGGCTAGCGGCGATCGCTAATGTTACAGCCGCCGAGCTCACCGGCAAAAGGACGCCGGATTTCTATGCCGACCCCACGGACCGGCAGGCGCTTCTCGAAGAGGTCAAGCGCGCCGGGCGCGTGAGCAACTACGAGCTGCGGCTTCGTGAGTCGGGCGGGCAGGAACGTTGGGCGCTCGCATCCGTCGTTGCGACAAGGCTACGGGGCGAGGATGTGCTCGTCGCCGGTCTGAACGACATCACCGACCGCAAGGCGGCCGAGGAGTCGCTCCGGCACAGCGAACAGCGGTTTCGTGGCCTTGTCGAGAACGCGAATGACATCATCTACCTCCTCACGCCCGACGGCGTTTTCACCTACGTATCCCCCAACTGGACCGACGTTCTCGGTCATGACGTGTCTGAAGTCGTGGGTACCAACTTTGCGCCACGCGTCCATCCCGACGACCTCGACCGGTGCTACGTGTTCCTGAACGCCGTCCTCGAAACGGGCGAGAAGCAAAGCGGCATCGAATACCGCGTCAAACACAAGGACGGGAGATGGCGCTGGCACACGTCTAATGCGTCGTGTCTCAAAGACAGGGAAGGCAACGTCACGAGTTTTGTCGGTATCGCGCGGGACATCACGGAGAAGAAACAGGCACAACTCGATCTCGAACTCGCGCATCGAGAGCTCAGAGAGAAAGAGGTCCAGCTCATCCAGTCGGAACGGATGGCCGTGCTCGGCAGACTCGTACGCGGTGTGGCGCACGAGATCAACTCGCCGATCGGCGCGATCCGAAGCATGCGCGACACCCTGTCAGCCGCTGTCGCGAAACTCCAGAAGCATCTTGGCGAGGCCGCACCCGAGTCAATGCAGGACCGCACACTCGACGTCATCCTCGGAACCATCCTCGAGGCCGACCATGTAATCGGCCAGGGTGCCGAGCGCATCACCGAGATCGTAAACAGCCTGCGCTCGTTCACGCGTCTGGACGAGGCAGACTTGAAAGAGTGCGACATCCACGAGGGTATCGATAGCACGCTGACGCTCATCGATCACGAGTTCAAGGGCAGAGTCGAAGTGTTGAAGGAATACGGCGAGTTAGGGCCTATCGTCTGCTACCCGCGGCGCTTGAATCAGGTGTTTCTGAATATCCTGCGTAACGCATCGCAGGCGATTGACGGCCTGGGCGCCATAACGATCAGGACGTTCGAGGCCGGAAACGAGATCCGCGTCGCGATCCGGGATACGGGCAGAGGGATTTCGAAGGAGCACCTCGAAAGCGTTTTTGAGCCGAGCTTTACCATCAAAGACGATCGCATCGGGACCGGGCTCGGGCTTTCCATCTGTTACAGTATAATGCAGCAGCACAAAGGCCGCATCGAGGTCGAGAGCGAGGTTGGCAAGGGCTCTGTTTTTACCATCGCGTTTCCGCGCAATCTCCGGGCCGGGTCGCTACCCAAGTCGATCTGAGCAACTTGAATCGTCAATTCCTGCCGCCGCTGACAGTCTTGAGAATCGCCCTGTAGTAGCCGACGATCCACCCGGGGCTTTGAAGCGAGAGTGGTAGTGAGAGATCGTTCGGCAAGCGCTATTTCGCAACGGGCGGAGCCGCCGCCATCTTGGCGCTATAGATGTCAACCGAATCGGTGACCCGGTCGTGGATTTCGAAGCTGAGCGTGTCGCCTTGAAAACTCAGGGTGACGCGCCGGCGAAGCACCTTGCCGGGGAGTTCCTGCTCCAGGACGAAGGTCTCGCCATTCACCCATTGACCACGGCAGGCCCAGCGCTGGCCATATAACTCGCTAGTCCGAAAGACTCCATCCAGTCCGATCGTGATGCTCGCCGCCACCGCACCAACGACAAACGCGAGCTCGGCCTCGGACGAGCCGGGGGTGAAGTGCAGGATCAGTCGGCGGAGACCCATCTTGTTCTCGGCGAATTCAAAGATCCCACCCGATACGGATTGTGCCAGATCAGGCAACGGTCGCAGAGGCTCGACGGTTCCGCTACCGAGGACCCGGGTCAGGCTATCAAGGCGTGCAGCTGCGCCCGGGTTCGCGGGTAGCGCGTGGTCGGCGATCACAGCCGCCTCGATGTAGTTGCTCAGCAGCCTCCGGGGTGTGAAGAATCGCTGCTGCTGGAGAGCGCCCGTAAAGACGACCACCAGATCCTGGGCCGGCAGGACGTAAACGAACTGGCCGCCGTAGCCCTGCATCATGAACATATCGTCGTCCACCCACCACAGAAAGCCATAGCTGTCGGCCATCGTACCCGCGGTGATCTGCGGTGAGGTGGAGTCCTCCACCCAGTTCGAGGGGACGACCTGCACCCCGTCCCACTCCCCACCCCGCAGGTAAAGGTAACCGAGGCGGGCCATGTCCAGCGGGTCCAGGCTGAGGCCGGAATAGCCCCAGCTGTCGTCCGGCCCCGAGCCCTCCCAGGCATGATCGACAATGCCGATGGGCCCGAACAGGTGCTCGCGAGCATAGGCCGCGGCCGATTGTCCGGTCGCCTCCTGCAGGATGATCGCTATCAATTGGGATACGCCATTGCTGTATTCGAAGCGGGTCCCCGGTTTCGTCTCGATCGGCAGGTCCAGAATGTACTGCGCCCAGTCGGGGCTCGCGCGCATCTTGCCAAGACCTACCCAGTTGTAAAGGTAGGAGTCCTCGGTCTTCAGACCAGCGCTCATCGTCAGCAGGTGACCGAGAGTCAATGCGCGCTTGTCTGCATCCAGGTGGGCGATCTCATAGCCAGGGAAGAAGTCCAGAAC
>Ga0224512_10004357_pt1 | contig 11995 bp, 9 predicted proteins | sample SF_May12_sed_USG_4_FD_169103 | JGI IMG/M metagenome (GOLD analysis project Ga0224512, IMG submission 169103) | Sediment microbial communities from San Francisco Bay, California, United States - SF_May12_sed_USGS_13 | ecosystem: Environmental > Aquatic > Marine > Sediment | place: USA: California... | reverse complement strand
AGCGGCTCGCCACGCAGGGCCCGCAGGGAACCGAATGGGACCGGAAATCCGAAACGCCGCGGCCATGGCAGCACGATTGCCGGCCGGCCGCGAACGATAAGCGGCACGAGCCACGCGTTGGTCTCCCGGGCGATCTCCGGCAGGCCCGGCTTGACCCGGCCGTAGGGTCCACCGGCATCGGCGAACAGACCGATATTGCATCCCCTCGCCTTGACCATCTCGATGATCTGGTGCTTGGGCCTGATCGGTGAGTGGCGGCGGTACACCCACAAGCGGTAGCCGAACCACGCGGTGGCCTGCTGCAGCATGCGCGACAGCACTCCGTCGTGTCCGATCCCCGTCGGCCGGAGTCCGGGCGGCACATCCCGGAACGCGCAGATCGTGAGGGGCTCATACGCATGCCACGAGTAGAAGATCAGGGGACGGTTGGTCTCTTCGGTGAGGCGTGCGAGCGCGTCGAGTGACGGTGTCCAGGTAATCCGCACCGTGCGCCAGCACGGATAGATCCAGGCCGCGAACGCGACGTTCGACAGGAACACGAACGGCTTGAAGATGCGCCGGTAGGTCGCACGCTCCATGGGCACCGCCGCGAACGAGATACGCCCTCGGCGGCGGCCGCGCGGATTCGACGGAAGCTCCACGCCTGGCGGCATGATCGATCCCCGCGAGAGAGAAGCTACGACCAATATGTGGTACCAGCGGCCGTTGTGCTTGAAGCACGCCTGACCGCCGCGCGTCGCGCGGGAAATCCGACCGTGCTCTCTCTGTTTCCGAGCATGGGTCGCTCGTAGGTTGAGCGTGCACGCTCATCTTCGGAGACATTGGTGCGGTGGCAGGCGGGTGACCGGTCTGCGCATCCGGACCGACCGCTGGAATCGAGTCCCGCTCGGCCGCTTACTGGCGAGCGTCGTGCCGCGGCACGACGGCATCGGCATCGCCGCGAGCATCGCGTCTTAGCATCGCGTCGGCCGGGTACCTGACGGATGCGGTGGAGATTGAAGTCGCGATGCCGACAGGCGGTTCCCATGCGAAGATGGAACGGCCGGGCCCACTGGGCCCGGCCGCAGTTTCAGCCGGTCTGACCGCCTTCCGCGATCACGCGCCCGTGTAGCCCTCGAAGCTGGCGGCAGAGCGCCCGCAGACGGTCCCGTTCATGGTGCTCACCGTAGCCGAACCGGTGGTGTAGGAGGCGTCGAAGGTAAGGTCGATCGCGCAGCTGCCAACGCGCCCATCGCTCGTCGTGAACTCGAACCCACCCCGCTGGTATCCCTCCACTGAAAAGGATTCCTGCGCGAACAGGTAGTCGGCCTGGAACTCGATCTTCGGCGCGCCGTCCACGGTGACCGTGATTTGCTCCGCGGGGAAGGTGCAGGCGTCGAAGTCGACGCTGACACCCATCCTGAGGTCACCCTCCAAGGTTTGGTCATCAATCGTGCCACTGACCGACCCGTCCAAGCTGATCGTGCCGGACTGACACGGGGCCGTCACGCTCACGTCCTGGTTCACGCGGATCTCTGTCAGCTGGAGTCCTTCGGGAGCGGCAACGCTGGCCGAAGGGCTCGGGTCGCCCAGCGCCTCGCCCAGCTGGTTGAACAGGGCCTGGATTTCGGCGTCGCTCAGTTGGTCGCCCGCGTTGACGCCGAGGGGGCTCTCACTGCACGCCGACAGCGTCAGTGCCAGCGCGGCGGCCATTCCGGAGATGATACTGATGTGCCGTCTCATGCTCTGCCGTCTCCTCTGTCTAAGGTGCCAGTCTCGATCCCCGGGGCGCACGCCGCACTGGGACCGTCGGACTCCCGGGCTTACCGGCGTCAAGGGTAGTAGGCAGACCTGAAAGTGACTGTGCGTTTAATCACAAATGCTGGTAGGCGCGTAAGTCAGTAAGCGGGTATGTAGGACGGCAGGAACGTAGGAGGGTAGGCAGGTACATACCGTCCTACCAGCCTACCAGCCTACCGCCCGTAGGCTGGTACGCTACTGCCCCGGCGCCACGACCTGAATGGTGCGCCGGGCGCTCCGTTCGAGATCACCGGCCAGTCCGCGGATCTCGTAGGATCCGGGCATCAGCGTATCGAGTGCTATCCCATTGACCACGACCCCGTTCCACTCCCACCACTCCGTGCGGGACTCGCCGCGGCCCAAGCCCTGCGGCACGAGATCCTCCGTGCAGCCGCGGCCGATATCGGTGGGGTAATCGTCCGACCCGACGCGCACCACCGCACCGAGCTGACAGGAGGAGCTCCCCTGCCCCCACACGACGGGATCACCCAGGTTCATGGCCGTGACTGTGATCCTCACCGGCGCGTCCGCCGCCACCTGCTCATCGCTGAACGACACGGTGAGCGCGAAGTCGTTGCCCCCAAACAGATCGCCGCATCCGATCACGCCGACCAGCAGGATGGTACCAATGACGGGAGACATCCCGCGCGCGCCTCGCTCGTTCTTGCCACGCATTGCTTAATCACTCCTCAACACGGTACACCACTGGCCTCAGGCCCCTGCTCAACGACTAATACCTCTTTCGCGATGGTCAGGTCACGTAGGGCGGTAGGGTGGTATGTGGCGACGGCTGGTAGGCGCGTAAGACGGTATTACACCGTATTCATAGGCCTGGACGAACTCCGCGGTCTCCTGCATGAGCTGTTGGATGCCCAGGATACGATTCCGCCTTGCGCAAGCGACGAGTCGTCCACGTCTTCCCTGTCGTCAAACTCGTCTGAGCGTCATCGCCCCCTCATCGCCCCCCATCGCCCGACGCGTACGCGGCCCCATCACCGCGCCAGCGGCAACCGCTCGAGGCTGACGGCTCTCCTGTGACCCCGCCGCCGTTGCCGGGGTAATAGCGCTCAGAGACCGATCCGTTTGCGGGGCTAAGTGTCGGCTGATGGCTGACACTCACAGCAACATTTCGATACTGGACCAGAAGACTATGACTCTGCTCTTCTCTTTCTCTCGCCGCCCACTCGCCTTCGTGGCTGGGCTCGTGGCGTGTACGATCTTGGGGGGCTGTAACGAACCCGTAGGAGGACCATCGGACACCCTGAACGCCCAGGTGCGTCTGACGGACGCCCCGTTCCCGTTCGATCGCGTGTCGCGTGTCGACGTGCACATCTTGAGCGTCGATGCCACTGAGAACCCCGACACGACCGCCGGCACCGTGACGTGGACCAACGTCGCTTCGCCACGCCAGACCTTCAACTTGCTCACGCTGCAACGGGGCGTGACCGCCGTGATTGGCGAGGGGGCCATCCCGGCCGGACAATACTCCGCCGTGCGCTTGGTAATCGACACTGAGCAGTCGTCGATCACGCTGACCGACGGGTCGAAGGCCACGGTGCAGTGGCCGGTCGCGGGGGAGTTGGCACTCCATGCGTTGGTGCAGGATGCGTTGGCGACCTATGCCCCAGGCACCGAGATGAACGTCATAGTCGACTTCGACGTCGGTCGGAGCTTTCAGTTCATCGCGGTAGGCGCCGACACGCTGGGCACCGACCCTTCGAACGGCTACTTCGTGTTCATCCCGTGGATCCGCGCGGTGAATGAGGCGGGAACAGGTGGTATCGCGGGAACCGTCACGGCGGACGTGGACGGTGATGGAACCGTTGAGCCGGTGGAGAACGCCAGCATTAGTGTAATGGGCGGCGATCCCACAATGGGGCCGCTGACGTGGTACACGGTGGCGACGGGCCGAACGGATGCCGCTGGGACGTTCGTCGTGGATTTCCTTCTCGTAGGATCCTACATCGTGCTGGCCGCACCGCCACACGACGTGCAGGCGGGCTCCGCGACGCTCGGGAGCGTCGCGGTATCGATTGGGCAACGCACGAACGTGAGTCTCGAGCTGCCTTCGGCAGATCCGGCCGAGCTCGAGATCGTGGGCCCGAGTGCCGTGCAACTCGATCACGAGATCGTGCTGCGCGCCGTCGTGCTCGACGCCAATGGAGACACCGTGAGCGGGCAGCCCGTCTCGTGGAATGCGTGGCCCGCCGATCTGGTGTCACTTGCCGATCCGCAGGATGGCGGCGCCCCAGTCCGTGAATGGGTCGGGGTCACCGGTCGGAACCCCGGCGTGGTTTCGGTGCGGGCCACGAGCCTCGGCCTCTTCGATGCCGTGTCGATACAGGTGGTGGATCCGAACGCGCCACCCGTCGCCACCGTCGAGTTGTCGCCCGCATCTCAGACCGTTGCGGTCTACGACAGTCTCGCCATCACGGCTACGCTGAAAGACGCGGAGGGGAATGTGCTGCTCGATCGGCTCGTGAGCTGGGCGGTGAGCGACACCACCGTGTTGCGTCTGGAGCTGGCTGCGAATGCCGCCGCTCACTTCATCGCGCAACAGGTCGGGAGTGCAACCGTCACCGCCACGAGTGAAGGCAAGACCGGTACCGCGACGGTCACGGTCCAAGAGGAGTGACAGTACCTACGTCTCGAGTCTTCGTAGCGTTTTCGCTGCGCCAAGAGAGCCGGATGGCGAGGTGCCGTCTGGCTCTCGACATTGTACCGTATCACTGCGAGGGCCAGCACGGCAGCGGCAGGGGTGGCCATGGTCGGCGCTACGTCTGCTGCGCCGAACGCAAAACCATGCAAGGATGTGACACAGCAAGGTGTCTTGACCCTCGTTACGGATGGCAGGTTCCTGTTCCGGAATCGACGAACTGGCCGCTGCCGGGAATGAAATCCCAGTCGTAGTCCGTTGACCGCAACGTCAGCTTCAAGACCCCGTAGGTGTCGCTGTTGCGAATCTCGCTGTTCGCTGCCACCCCGCCGAAGCCTCTCAGTGTCTTACCCCCCGTCCCCACGACGAACTCGCGGATGCCTCGCGCGGCATCGGGCGCACCGGTCGGCGTTTGCGGTGCGAAGCGCTCGTAATTGTGGTCGTGCCCGTTCAGGACCACATCGACCCCGGCCTCGAACAGCGCGTCCCAGATGGGTTGTATGCTGTCGTCGCTACCGTGCTGGCCCGAGCTGAAGCGCGGATGGTGCCAGTAGGCCACGGCGCAGAGCGTGGAGTGTGCGGCGAAGTCACCGCGGAGCCACAGCAGCTGGGGTGAGTTAGTGCCAATGTCGATGTTGCTGTTGAGCACGATGACGTGCCAGTCCCCCAGATCGTAAGAATAATATCCGCGGCTTGGATCGCCGGCGTTCGTGCCAAAGTACGCGAAGTAGGCCGCCCCACCGGGGGTGTGGTAGTCGTGATTGCCCGGTGAAGGCCGCGTGCGCCCTTTGTGTCGCCCCCAGGTCGGCTCGTAGCAATCGGCGAACTGTTGGGCCGTGCCATCGGGGTACGCGTTGTCACCGGTCGTGAACACCGTGCCCGGGATCGTGTCGAGTACTTGTGCTGTCGCTTCATGAGCGCTCTCGCCGCACGCGGCAATGTCGCCCGCTCCCACCATGGTCGCGAACGGCTCCGGATTGCCTTCGGGTTCGGCGAAGTCGTCGGCACATGCAAGTGCCGCGATCAGGACGGCGGCCGCCGCGAGCTGAGATACGAAGCGATTCGTCACGGCGGGCAACCTTAACTGATTTGGAGTCACGTCGAAGGTACCGCCACTTCAACAATGCCGGTTGCGATCGGGATCACATCGCCACCCCAAGGCGGTACCGAAAGCCGGGGAACGCGCGGCCAAGCGATCCCCGAACTCACGAACCGGCTGACGAGCGCGATCCCGCTCATCGCGACTCCGGTGAGGATGATCCACGCCAGCATACTCATTTCGGCGCCACCTGTTGCACAAGGTGTTGCAGCTCCACGGCGACAACGGTCACGGATGTTAGGCAGGCGGACGACGGTGCTCGGGACGCTGCGTGGGCGCCAACAGTCAACGGTTGACAACTGAGGCCTTCGGCGCTAAAAAGTCCCACCGTCCTCCTCTCCCACCTCGGCCGCCATCTATCGCGACGGCACCGTCACCTTGGAGAAATGATACTGCGCGATCTTCCAGCGCCCTCCATCCCGGACCCTCGTCTCGGAATACCGCCAGGATCCGGTCTCCGCCTCACCGCCGGGGAGCGTGAGTGTGCCGTCAAGGTAGGCCACGGCGATGGCCACGTCGCCCAGCACTTTGATGTCCGGTGCCCGGAGCGTAAAGCTGGCGCGGAAGCCGGCCTCGTAGGCGGCCTGGAGCGCGGCGGGATTGAACCCCCTCGCCAGCAACGCGCCCCCGAACAGGAAGCCTCGCGTGTCCGTGGTGTAGAACTCCGCAAGCCGCTCGAAGTCGCCCGCGCTCCACGCGGCCAATGTCTCCGTCATGGCGGCGCGCACGTCGGCGTCCTGCGCAGTGCCGGTCTGAGGCGCGACACCGAGGCACACAAGCACGATCGGGATGACTATCCAACGTTTCACGGACATGGCTCTCGCTCCATTCTTCGCTCCCGCAAAGCTGACGTGACCGCTTTGTACTCGCCAGGCACCGTCGGTCCGAGGGACGGCACGTGATGGTGCCACCACGTAGTACCTCCAGGCACCGGTTTCGGTCCGAGGTGCTGTACGTCGCCCTTGCTGCTCTCGCCATCCTGGTCGTCGTGCAGTACGTGGATCTCTCGCCCCGTGTGGAGAGCGACTTTTTCTTCTCGGAGGAGGACCCGCAGCTCCAGGCCTCGATCGAGATCGACCGCCGCTTCCCTTCTCCGCCACAGATCATCGTGCGGGCCCAAGCCCCTGACCTTGCGGCGGCGTCGTACGAGACCGCGATCGCAGATCTCACCGCGGACTTCGAAAACGTACCCGGACTCATCGGTGTCTACAGCGCGGCGAATCAGGATGCGTTCACGAGCCCCTTGTGGTCGCGCCTGCTCTCAACACCGGACGGGTCGGCGACAAACATCGTGCTCAGTACTGACGGCACCGACCCCGCGGTGCTCGTGCCGCGGATCGAGGCGGTGGTCGAGCGTCACGTGGGGCCCAACCTCGATCTCAGGATGTCGGGGGTGCCGTACGTGGTGGAGATGATTCGGCGCAGCCTGTTTCGCGACCTCCTCGTGTTCAGCTCCGCCGCGCTCCTCGCGTTTGGCCTCGTGATCGGCGTCGTGTATCGCCGCGGCCGCATCGTGGTGGGGGCACTCACGGCGTGCCTCACGGCCTGTGCCGTGACACTATCGCTCACGCAGCTCGTGGGGCTCAAGATCGGGCTCTTGACCGCCAACATCACGACCATCGTGTTCGTGATCACGCTGTCGCACGTGGTGTTTCTGACATCGAACTGGCAGGGAGCGCTGACGCTTAGCGACCAGGCTAGCGCGGATCCCGTCGCCCATGCCATGCGCCTCACGATCATGCCGTCGTTCTGGTGCATGTTCACGACCCTGTGCGGGTTCCTGAGCCTGCTCATCGCGACCGCCGAGCCGCTCCGCGAGCTGGGCATGGCCGGCGCCATTGGGACCCTCACGGCGCTTGCGGTGGCCTATGGGGTCTATCCCCCGTTCCTGCGCGAGAGCACCGTGCCGGCGGCGGCCGGTGCCGCGCGCGCGGCTGATCGGTGGATCGGCGCGTTCCTGCCGAGGACACACGCGGCCCGCTGGCTCGCGGGCCTCACCGCCGCCGTCGTGATCGCCGGCCTCGGGATGCAGCGGCTCAGCACCGATCCCAGTCTCCTCTCCTACTTCGCCAAAGGGAGCGACATCCGCGCCGGCCTCGAAGCGATCGACCGTGACGGTGGCAGCAGCTCGCTCAATCTGGTGGTGCGGGAGACGGGAGATGAGTTGCTCGACACCGATGCCGCCTACGACAAGATGTGGGCGCTCCAGGACACGTTGGAGGCGGACCCGTCCGTCGGCGTCGTGCTCTCGCCCGCCGTGCTCCTGGCGGACGCCAAGCGGGCACCGCTCGCCGGTCTCCTCGGCTGGCGCCAGCTCTTGCGGATCCTCGAGAGTCCACGACTGGGCGGCATCGCGCTCAGCTTCGTGACCCCGGAACACGACCAGGGACTGTTCTATCTCAGGATGCGGGAGGCCGGTCGCGAGGCGTCACGGGCCCGGATCATCGAGCGCATGGAGCGTTACGTGGGAGAGAGCGACCTCGACCTCGTCATGGTGGGTGGACAGTACGACCTTCAGGCGCAGCTGGGCCGCTTGATCGGCTGGAGCCTGCGCAACGCGATCGGCGGGCTGCTCCTCTTGTTCATCGCCGTGGCGTTCATCGTGTCCCGTTCGGCGCGCGGGTCGGCGGTGATGGTGGCGTGCCTCACCGCGATCCCTCTCGTGATCCTCGGGCTGCTCGGCCACTTCCGCGTGCCGCTCGACATGATCGCCTCGCCTGCGGTCAACGTGTCGCTCGCAATGGGGGTGGACACGATGATCCATCTCGCGGTGCGCGCGCGACAGCTGCGCATGGACGATTCGAACTCGCGAAGCCGCTGGTTCGAAGCGCGGGCCCAGCTGTGGCGGCCCATCTTGGGCGCGAGCCTCATCGTGTGTGCGGGCTTCGGCATCTTCAGCCTGTCGGCGTTTCCCCCTACACAGCGGTTCGGGATGGCGGTCATCTTGGGGACGCTCACCGCGGCAACGGTGACGTTGGTGGCGGTGCCGTTGGGGGCGGGCCGACGCTCAGGCGGTACGCGGTCGAGTAGTGGGTGAGAAACGACGAGTCTCGGTCAGGACCCCGGGGCGTTCGCACGGCACCCGCGGGTGCGCGATGATCCGTCGGGACCGCCTCCTGAATCCCCTGACCGTACCGGCCGTATGGACCGCATGCGGCCCTCCAGGTTCTTGCACCATCGAGCCCCCCTTCTATGAGCGATTCAAGGAGCGAGTGATGCAACGCACCATCGAGCGAAGGCGACGAGCGATCCTCTTCGGCCTGACGGCCGCCATCCTACTCGCGATACCGAGCGCAAGCCCCGCGCAAGATGCGGGCTACCGCGTGCCCGGCGATCACTGGATGCAGTACGCGGATGTCCGGCAGGCGGGCTTCGACCCCGCGGCCCTCGAGGCGGCGCAGCAGACGTGGGAAGGGCTCCCGTCCTCGGCGTTCCTCGTGATCGCCGACGGCGCGGTGGTGGCCGCGTGGGGCGAGGTGGAGCGGCGGTTCATGTGCCACTCGGTGCGCAAGAGCTTCCTCTCCGCTTTGTACGGGATCTACTGGGATCGCGGCCAGATCGACCTGAACAAGTCCCTGGCCGACCTCGGCATCGATGACCAGCCGGACACGCTGTATGACTCTGAGCAACAGGCGCGTATCCTCGACCTGCTCAAGGCGCGTTCCGGCGTGTTCCACCCCGCGGCTTACGCGGGGCGCACCGACTCTCGGCCGCGCGGCAGCGAGGGGCCGGGCCGCTACTTCGCCTACAACAACTGGGACTTCAACACGGCCGCGACGATCCTGATGCAGGAGACCGGCGAGGACGTGTTCGAGGCATTCGACCGTTACTTCGCAGGGCCGCTCGCGATGGAAGACTGGCGCCTCTCCGACGGCTACTACCACTATGAGCGCGACAAGTCGAAGTACCCGGCCTACCCGTTTCGCGTGTCGGCCCGCGACGCGGCGCGCTTCGGCTTGCTGTTCGCCCGCGACGGCATGTGGGCCGACCAGCGTATCCTCTCCGAGCACTGGGTGCGGCGCAGCTCCGCCCTGTACTCGATCGACACCGAAATCATGGGCTACGGCTTCTACTGGTGGATCCTACGCGATCCCCGGTTCACCAAACACGGCATGTACGCGGCGCTCGGCGTGGGCAACCAGATGATCGCGGTGCTGCCCAAGCTCGACATGGTGATCGTGAACCGCGCCAACACGTACCAGGGCGAGGGCACCCCGGCGCAGGCGCTACTGAACCTGATCGACCAGGTCCTGCAAGCGCGAACCGGCACGCCGGCACCGGATCCGACACTCGTCGCGCTCGAGGGGCGCCCCGACCCGATGATCACGCACGTCGCGGCCGAGCGGCTCCAGCCGTTCGTGGGCGAGTGGGCCTTCCCCGCCCCACCGCTCGGCGTGCCCGCGCGCACGAGGGTCAGCGTCACGGCCGGCGACGGGCACCTGGTGGCCTTCGTGCCGGTGGCCGGCACCTTCCGGTTCTATCTCCAGGACGACGGCACGCTCCACTCCGAAGACAGCTACGAGCGCTACGTGCCGGTCCGCGACGAGGCCGGCGCGCTCGCCGGGATCGCGGACCTGGAATCGATCGTCACCGCGGGGATCACGGCCGCGGCGAATGGTGAAGCCGATCGCGCCGACCGCGTGCTGGCGATGGGCGATCCGCTGGGTGGGATCACGATCGCGGTGGGACGCGCCGTAGCCGATCTCCTAAGCGGGCGCGACGGAGCGGCGGAGCAGCGTGTACGGTCACTCGCGGTCGAGACCGAGGCGCGGCGGGTGGAGCTGGAGGTGAACGCCGTGGGCTACCTGTTGCTGCAGTCCGAGAAGGCACAACAAGCTCGCGAGGTGTTCACGCTCAACACCCGCGTGTTCCCCGACGCGTTCAACACCTGGGACAGCCTGGGCGAGGCGCACATGGTGCTGGGCCACGACGAGGAGGCAATCCGCGCCTACGAGCGGTCGCTCGCGCTCAACCCGGAGAACACGAACGCGAAGACGATGATCGCACGGATTCGGGAGCAAGCAAGGACGGGCGAAAGGCGGTAGAACGGCAAGACGACACTGACGACTGGGACGACAGGGACGACGGAGCGGTGAGTAGCCCTACCCAGTCGTCTCCGTCGTCTCTGTCGTCACAAGTCGTCTGAGCACCATCCCCCTCCATCGCCCCCCAACGCCCTTTCGCTGGTGCTCACGGGAAACGGCCCGTAGGTTCTGCTTGACGCCGTCTTGACGGTGTGGTCAGACGTTCGGTGCGTCCTACTTGGGAGGTAGCCATGCGTGCCGTCGCACTCCTCGCCGCGTTCCTCCTCGCGCCACTCGCCGATGCCCTCGGCCAAGAACTGCCGTTGCAGCCCGGCCAACGCGTGCGAGTGACGGTCCCGAACCTCGACGTGAGCAAACAGGAAACACAGTTCCAGCGATTGAACAGAGACACACTCGTGGTGTCGTCGGCATCGTATGCGCTGTCCGACGTGACCCGGCTCGACGTGTGGCGCGGACAACGGTCGGTGGCTGGGAAGGGGGCCCTCTTTGGGTTCGTCGGAGGCGCCGTTGTGGGTGCCGTCGTCGGATACTCTCTGGGCGACAGTGAAGGCTTTTGCGTCTTTGCCTGCAGCGCCGAAGCGAAGGGGGCGTGGGGTGCCGGCATCGGTGGAGGAGCGGGTGCAATCAGCGGCCTGTTGATCGGTGCCCTGATCAAAACCGACAAGTGGGAGAGGGTCGCCGTCGACCGCTTGCGCGTGAGCGTCGTGCCGCGACGCGATGGCTTTGGGGTCGGGGCGAGCATCGCGTTCTAGTCCGCCCGGGGAGTCCGCGTTTATGCGCGATTCTCGCTGACCCCACCTAGTGCGTCGACGAGGAGCAAGGCGACGCGGACGACGTGGACGGCAGGGACGACGGACCGGTGAGGTAACCCTACCACCCAGTCGTCTTTGTCGTCTGCGTCGTCACAGTCGTCTGGAAAAACAAAGGGGCAGGAGGGGCAGCGGGGGCAGAACAGCAGCGGCAGTGCGGCAGAACATCACCCTGTCATCGCCCTCCCATCGCCATCATCGCCTCCCTCTCAGTCGTCCTCGTCGTCTTCGTCGTCCAAGTCGTCTTCCTCCCATCGCCTGCTGCGACAGCAGCACCGCCCTTACCCCCCTACCCTCCTACCCTCGCACCACCCCTCGGAGCTCCTCGCCCGCACCCTGGCGCACCATTCCATTCCGTCCCAACTTGAAGTGCTCCCGCTCACCTGTCGGAGCGAGCCATGAACGCGCACGACCCCCTTGGGGAACCGCCGTCCGGCGCGCCATCAGACGAACCGTTCGCACATCCCGAGCGCATCGGGTCGTATCGCATTCTCCAAGTGATCGGTGAAGGTGGCATGGGCGTCGTCTATGACGCCGAGCAGGTGGAGCCCGTCAGGCGCCGCGTCGCGCTCAAGATGATGAAGCTCGGGATGGACACCAAGGAAAT
>Ga0224512_10004356_pt1 | contig 11996 bp, 10 predicted proteins | sample SF_May12_sed_USG_4_FD_169103 | JGI IMG/M metagenome (GOLD analysis project Ga0224512, IMG submission 169103) | Sediment microbial communities from San Francisco Bay, California, United States - SF_May12_sed_USGS_13 | ecosystem: Environmental > Aquatic > Marine > Sediment | place: USA... | reverse complement strand
ACGGCGCGACAGCGCGTGTTTCACGACGCACAGAGGCCGTCGCAGATCACGCTCCGCGTCCTGCCCTGCTGACGCACCGCGCCGCCAATTCGCGACGGGCCCGCCGGTGTGCACCGGCGGGCCCGATTCATCGTGCGAAGCCGCAGAAGATCTCCTAGAGATCGACTGCCTTCAGCGTCTTGCGCTTGTTGCCGAGCGCGCGCGTCTCGGCGCCCTTGATCAGCTCTCGAACTGCCTGATCGAGAGCGCCGTAGAACTCACCACCGACATTGCACTTCTTGACGGCGGCCTTGGTGCGAGACTTCGAGATGATCAGATCGCCCCCGCCCTTCTTCTTCGCAGCGGCCGGCTTCTTTCGAGCTGCCATTTTTCCTCCCAGTCGTGCTGGAAGCCTTCCAGCGTCTGCCCCCAAGCGTCGCGGCCACGATGCGACCGTTTTCGCCTCGCGCCACATCGCCTCGTGCCCCGGCACCAGCCGCGGCACGGCGGGCGGATCATAGACATTTTCGCGGGGGGGAGACAACGCAAATTCTGGCGTTTTCGGCCTCGAGAGCCCGAAAAGACGCCAATCGCGGGGTCTCAAGGCGGCGCCGTCGGCACACCGGGGCGCGGCACGGCGCGCTTCGAGGGATTCAAACGCGATGTCGCTCAGCCGCAAATCTCGCGTGCCAGAGCGGGCAGCACGCGCTCGATCGGATCCCGGATCTTCAGGGTGCAGCGCCCGTCGTACGGCGTCTCGGACGCGGTGAGGATCGCCGCCGGCGCCCCTGCGCGCTGCGCCACTTCGAACATCTCGTTGATGGGGCCGACCACGAGAGAGGTGCCGACGGCGACGAAGAGGTCGCAGCCAGCCGCCGCTCGCATCGCGCGCTCGAGATCCTCGGCCACCAGACCCTGACCAAACGAGATGGTCGCGGGCTTCCACGCCCCGCCGCAGGCGCAGCGGGGCACCGCCACGCCCGCCTCCCACTGCTGCTGCCCCACTTCGCGCGCGGCCTCGGCGCCGCAGGCGGTGCAGCGGATCCGACTGCCCGTGCCGTGGATGTTCACCAGCCGTTCACCGGGGAAGCCGCTGCGTTCGTGCAATCCGTCCACGTTCTGCGTGACCAGCAGGTCGATGTGCCCGCGGCTCGCGAGCTGAGCGAGCGCCCGATGTGCGGGATTGGGCGCTGCCCGGACGATCACCTGCCAGGTCTCGCCCGTGTAGCGCCAGTACTCGCGGCGCGCTTCCTCTCGCGCCAGGAAATCCTGGTACAGCACCGGTTGGTAGTTCTCCCAGCGCCCGCCGGGAGAGCGGAAGTCCGGGATCCCCGACGCGGTGGAGAGGCCCGCTCCGGTCAAGACCACCGGGTGCCGGGCGTCGCGCCAGAGCTCCGCGAGCCTATCGATTGCAACTTCGGCTGCGGACATCGCGGAACGACTCCCAGCTCCGCCGCTCGGACAGCGCAGGGCCTGCGCGGCGGCGTGCGCGGCGGCGTGCGCGCAGCGACGCGCCGGCGTTCACTCGTCGGTGACGCAGCCCTCGGACGCGGATTTCACGGTCTTGATGTATCGGGCCAGAGTTCCCCGCGTCGCCTTCAGCGCGGGTGCCTTCCAGCGTGCGCGCCGGCGCGCGATCTCCTCGGCGCTCACCTCGAGATCGAGCTTCCGCTGCTTCGCATCGATCGTGATCGTGTCGCCGTTCTCGATCAGCGCGATCGGCCCGCCCTCCTGCGCCTCCGGCGTCACGTGTCCGATGATGAAGCCGTGGGAGCCCCCGGAGAAGCGCCCGTCCGTGATCAACGCCACGTCAGCGCCGAGCCCGGCACCGACGATCGCCGAGGTCGGCGTGAGCATTTCGGGCATGCCCGGCCCCCCCTTCGGCCCCTCGTACCGGATCACCAGCACCTGACCCGCGCGGATCTCACCGCGCTCCAGGGCCGCGAGCATGTCTTCCTCGCGATCGAAGGCGAGCGCGGTACCGGTGAAGGCGAGCCCCTCCTTGCCGGTGATCTTCGCGACCGCACCGTCGGGCGCGAGGCTGCCGCGCAGGATCTGGATGTGGCCGCTCGGCTTGACGGGATCGTCCCAGGGGCGGATCACCGTCTGACCCGCGGCGAAGCCCGGCAGCTCGGCGAGGTTCTCCGCCAGCGTACGCCCGGTGACCGTGAGGCAGTCGCCGTGAAGCGCACCGTGCTCGAGCAGGAGCTTCAGCACGGCGGGCGTTCCGCCCGCTTCGTGCAGGTCCTGCATCACGTAGCGTCCACTCGGCTTGAGGTCCGCCAGGAAGGGGATGCGGTCGCTCACGGTCTGGAAGTCGTCGATCGTGAGCGGCACCTCGACGGCTCGTGCCATGGCGATCAGATGCAGCACCGCGTTGGTCGAGCCGCCGAGCGCCATCGTGATCGCCATCGCGTTCTCGAATGCCTCTCGCTGCATGATGTCCCGCGGCACGATGTCGCGTTCGAGCAGATGGCGAATGGCGGCGCCGGCGCGCAGGCATTCGTCGAGCTTGGCCGGATCCTCCGCCGGCGTGGACGAGCTGTAGGGCAGGCTCATCCCGAGCGCCTCGATCGCCGCTGCCATCGTGTTCGCGGTGTACATGCCACCGCACGCACCGGGTCCCGGGCACGCGTGTCGCACGATGTCGCGACGCTCCTCGTCGTCGATGCGCCCGGCGAGATACTCGCCGTAGGACTGGAACGCCGAGACGATGTCGAGCGCGCAGCCCGATCGATCCCGCCCCGGCCGGATGGTTCCGCCGTAGACCATGAGCGAGGGGCGATCGATCCGACCCATCGCCATCACGCAGCCCGGCATGTTCTTGTCGCATCCCGGCAGCGAGATGTTCGCGTCGTACCACTGGGCACACATCACCGTTTCGATCGAATCGGCGATGAGGTCGCGCGACTGCAACGAGTAGCTCATGCCCTCGGTGCCCATCGACATGCCGTCCGACACGCCGATGGTGTTGAATCGCATGCCGACCATGCCCGCCGCCACGACGCCCTCCTTCACGCGCGCGGCGAGCTCGTTCAGGTGCATGTTGCAGGAGTTGCCCTCGTACCAGGCGCTGGCGATGCCCACCTGTGCCTTGTCCATGTCCTCTTCGCTGAGGCCGGTCGCGTAGAGCTGCGCCTGGGACGCGCCCTGCGAGCGCGGCTGCGTGATGCGGCGACTGAACTTGTTCAGGGGCTGGGTCATGAGAGCTCCGACAGGTGGTGTGCGCCGAGTCGAGCGCACGAGCATCGACGCGATTCAGCGGACGCGCCGAGACGCTCGCGTGTCGGCTCGCGGGAGCGTCCAGCAGAGATCGCGGCCCAGGATACCCCAGACACGGCGCGCGGCCGTCGCCCTCACCGCGCCGGCGCCACGCCCGCCGCGCGCCACTTCAGCCGCGGCTTGGGCTCTGCGAGCCCGTGCAAGACCGCGTGCAGAATCTCGTTGCGGGCCTCCGCGGTCGGGCCGCCGCGCGCCGCCGGATCCCCGCCGACCGCGTCGCACGCGCTGATCAACAGCACGGCCGCCAGGCGCGCGGAGACATTGCGGCGCAGCTCGCCGCGTCGCTGCCCTCGGCGCACGACTTCCTCCGCGAGCTCGTGGAGCGGACTCGGCGCCGGCTGCTCGCGATCGCGGCGGGTGGGCGCCGGCGCCAGACAGGCCCGCGGCGGCTGCGCGACGAGCACCTCGGCCAGGACGCGCAGCTCCGAGAGCGCGCTGCCGCGCGGGCCGCCGAGGCGCGCTCGCAACGCCCGGGCGAGATCCCGATCCAGCGCCTCCCGCAGCGCTGCCTTGCCCCGGAAGTGCAGGAAGAAGGTGCCCCGCGCGACATCGGCCGCCGCACAGATCTCCTCGATCGTGATCACTGCGAAGGGCCGCGCCGCGCACAGGCGCATGGCCGCCTCGAAGATCTCGGATCGAGTGCGCGCTTTCTTGCGCGCTCGGCGCGGCGACGGGGCTGCGCCGCCACGCGCACGCTTTCCGCCGGATCGCTGAGCCGGAGACACGACAAATACACTATTAATCTAAAAATAGACTTATGTCTATTAAATCGTCAAATAGCTGATAGTCATGAATTTTTTGTTTCGATGATTCGGATACCTCGAGCAAGCGACACGCGCGAGCGGCGAGCCGCGAGAGCCCGAGAGTCCCTTGCCGCGCGCGGAGCCTGGCCCCCCGCAGCGGGAGCCCCGATCAGCCCGCCGTCGCCTGCGTGGCTTCGGGAGCTTCGGGCACGGGCTCGAAGCCGCGGCTGCGCAGGATCTCGTGGGCCACCGCCTCTTCTTCGCGGTGCACCGCCACAGCCACGACATCTCCGCTCTCCAGGGACAGCTTCGCGTGCATCGGGATCACCCGGGCTCCGCGCAGCACGCACAAGACCACGAAGGTCTCGCGGCCGGCCACTGCCGGCTCCTCGATCTTCTCCTGCGCGCTCGCCGCGCCCGTGCGCCTCCAGCGCTCGATCGCCACGTTGCCGTGGCGCGTGCGCACGTCCCAACGCTCCAGATCGTGGGGGCCCTCGAAGAGCACGCGCGCCTCTTCCCTGCGCACCAGGTCCAGCGCCAGCCCGGACTCCAGACTGGTCACGGCGATGTAGCCCTCGGGAACCCGGAAGCGCTCGCGCGTCCGGCTCACGAACACGCTGTTGAGCATCTGGTTCGGGGTGAGACCCACCACGGCCGACACGCTCTCGAAGCGCGCCCGCTGCTGGGTGCGCTCCTGGAGCGCGTCGCCGAACACCACCGGGAAGCCGGCTTCCTCCGCCTGCCGGCAGCTCTGCGGATTCGCATCGAGAAAGACGACCGACCGGCCTGCGTCGCGCAGCACCGAGGCCAGCGCGAGGCCAAGCCCCTGCGCGCCCAGGATCGCCACCGTGGTGCGGCCGGGCAGGCGCACGCCGAGCAGCCTCGCGAAGGGCCCGGCTGCCACCGCGAGCAACACGGTGCCGCTGATGGTCAGGAATACGAGCGCGCGCAGCTGCGCGCCGCCCGGGATCCCCTCCGCCTCGAGCACGCCGGCCGCAACCGAGGCCACGGCGGCGGCCACGATGCCGCGCGGTGCCACCCCGGCAATGAACCAGCGCTCGTTGCGCGTGAGGTCGGAGCCGAGCGTGCACAGCCACACGCCGAGCGGGCGCACGGCGAACACGAGCACGCCGAGCACGACCAGGCCCCGCCAGCTCAGGGCGCGCAGGTCGTCCACGCGCACGTCGGCGGCCAGCAGCACGAAGAGCAGGCCGATCAGCAGGATCGTCAGCTGATCCTTGAACTCGCGCAGGTCGCGGTCGACGTGCGTGCGCAGATTTCCCACGACGACGCCGGCCACGACGACCGCCAGGATGCCGCTCTCCGACACGACTTCATCGCAGCCCTGGAAGAGCAGCAGTACCATCGCCAGCACGAAGATGTTCTCGTGTCCCTCCGGCACGACGTGGCGCAGGCGCAGCAGGAAGGCGATCGCGAAGCCGGCCAGGATCCCGGCGCAGGCGCCAAAGCCGAGGCGCAGCAGCAGCTCGACGGCCTCACCCGAGAACGAGGCGCTGCCGGGGGCCAGGGTGAGTTCGAGCATCAGCACGGCGACGATCGCCCCGACCGGATCGATCAGCACACCCTCGGCCTCGAGCACCGTCGCGACGCGCTGCCGCAGGCGCAGCTCCTGCACCAGCGGGCCAATCACCGTCGGCCCGGTCACCACGACGAGGCTGCCGAAGAGCAGCGCCTGGAGGAAGCTCACGGCGTAGACCGCGTGCACGGCGAGCGCAGCGCCGAGCATGGTGACGGCGGCGCCGAGCGTCACGAGGCGTCGGATCGGCGCCTGCGCCCGACGCAGCCGGGAGATTTCGAGGTTCAGACCTCCCTCGAACAGGATCACCGCGACCGCGAGATGCACGATCGCGAGCAGACCGTCGCCCAGCGAGTGCGGTGTGATCCACCCGACACCGTCGGGCCCCAGCATGACCCCGGCGAGAAGCAGCAGCACGATGCCGGGCACGCGCAGATGCCGAGCCAGCGCCTGGGCCAGGATGCCCACCGCCAGGGCCAACACCAGGGTGAAAGCGGGTTGGGCCGGCATGTCGGAGGGGAGCCTACATCGACCGGCACGCATCGGCGCCATGCTGCGACTTGTGCCCGGCTGCGCGAGCGGGCAGGCTCGCCTCCCATGCTGAAGATCCTTCAGCGCTGGGCCGCGCGTTCGCTGGCTCGCGCTCCAGACGCCTGGCTACGGCTCGGGTCGGAAGCCACCCCGCCGCAGCGCCGCGGGCGGACGCTCGATGCGAGGCTCGCGCTGCTCGCGCGGCGCGCGGCCGAGCCGCCGCTCCACGCGCTCACGCCGGCCGCCGCGCGGGATCGTGTGCGCGCCGCCGCAGCAGCGCTCGCGGGGCCACCGCGAGCGAGCATCGAGCGCGAGCAGCGGGGCATCCCGGGGGCCGCGGGCGTGATTCCGCTGCGCGCGTATCGCCCGCCCCACCTCGACGGGCCGCGCCCGCTGCTGCTCTACTTCCATCAGGGTGGCTTCGTGGTCGGCGATCTCGACCTGTGTGAAGCGTTCTGCACGCTCCTGGCCGAAACCGCGCGCTGTGTCGTCGCTTCCGTCGGCTACCGCCTGGCACCGGAGCATCGCTTCCCCGCCGCGCACGATGACGCGTACGCCGCGTTCGCGTGGGCGCGCGAACACGCCGGAGAGATCGGCGGCGACGCGCAGCGGATTCTGGTGGGCGGGGACGGAGCGGGCGCAACGCTGGCCGCGGCGATCTGCCAGCAAGCCGTGCGGCGCGGCCATTCACTGCCCCGCCTCCAGCTGCTCGTGTACCCCTGGCTGATCGCCTGCGCGGACGGCGCATCGTACCGGGACTTCGGCGATGCAGCACCGCTGACACGCGAAGACGTGCGCTGGTGTCTCGCCCACTATCTGGGCAGCGACGCCGAACGGGACGATCCGCGCGCCTGGCCGCTGCTGGCTCCCGACCTCTCGGCGCTGCCTCCCGCCCTGATCGTGGCGGCGGGCTTCGATCCACTCTGCGACGAAGCTGCCGAATACGCCAGCCGCCTGCGCGGCGCGGGCGTCCCCGTTGCGCATCGCTGCTGCGAAGCGCTGTGTCACGGTTTCAGCGCGCTCGGCGGCGCCGTTCCCGCGGCGCGCTGCGCGCTGGAGCAGATCGCCTGGGATCTCGAGCGCGTGCTCACGCGCGATGCGTTGCCGCACGCAGCGCGCGATCCGAGCGCGTAGGGCGCCTACAGCACGGCCTCGATCAGCACCGGACCCGGCTCCGCCAACGCGCGCTCGAGCGCGGCCGCAAAGGCATCCGCCGTCTCCGTGCGCACCCCGGGAAGTCCCATGCCGCGCGCGAGCGCCACCCAGTCGAGTGCCGGGGAATCGAGCGCGGTGAGCGCCGCGGCCTTGGGACCGGGCGCGCTCACGCCGGCGCGCGCCAGCTCCACCTGCAGGATTCGGTAGGCGCGATTCGCGCAGATCACGGCGACGATGTCGAGCCCTTCGCGAGCCGCGGTCCACAGCGACTGCAGCGTGTACATCGCACCGCCATCCGCCTGCAGCGCGATCACCTTGCGCTGCGGACACGCGATCGCCGCGCCCACAGCGCACGGCAAGCCCTGACCGATGGCGCCGCCCGTGAGGCCGAGCACCGTGTGCCGGGGCGCGTGACGCGCGTGGGCGTGGTACGCGATCCCGCTCGTGGCGGCCTCGTCCACCACGATGGCGCCCTCGCCCTGGAGCGCCGCGAGTGCCTGCCCCAGGCTGCCGACACTCAGCGCGCCGCTCGGCCGATCGGGGCGCTTCCCCGGATCCTCGTCGGCCCAGGCCTCGCGCGCGCCGAGATCTTCCGCCAGCGCCTCGAGCGCAGCGACCCCGTCCGACTCCGCGGAGGCGAGCTCGAGCACTGCGAGCGTCGGCGGTGCCAGGCGGCTCGGCTGGTCTCGATAACCGAAGAACGCCACCGGATCGCGCGCACCCACCAGAATCAGGCGCTGGAAGCCGCCCAACAGCTCGCGCGCCTGCTCGGGGAAGTAAGGCAGTCGCTCGACGCGGGGCAGACCGCTGCCGCGCTCGAGCCGCGCCACGAATGTGTCGTGAATCAGTGTACAGCGCGTGGCCCGCGCGATGCGGCCGGCCGCGCGCAGACCGACGTCTGCGAGGGCTGCGCCGCCGAGCAGCAACGCGGCGCGACCCTCAGCGCGCAGCGCCGTGACCGCTGCCGCGATCGCCGTCCCGTCGCAGCGAGGCGCCTCGGGCGGCGCGAGCGGCTCCGCCGCCTGCGCCGCGTCGCACCACTGGATGTCGTGCGGCACGATCAGGCTCGCGACCTGGCCGGGCGGCGTGCACGCGGCCCGGATCGCGTGTGCCCCATCCGAGGCCAGCCGGCTGCCACTCGACGCCCTGCGCAGCCAGCCCGAGACCGGACGCGCCAGCGACTCGATGTCCGAAGCGAGGGGCGCGTCGGCTGCGGCGTGCCAGGTCGCGTGGTCGCCGATCAGGTTCACCACGGGCGTGCGCGCGCGCCGCGCATTGTGCAGATTCGCGATCCCGTTCGCGAACCCCGGACCGCAGTGCAGCAGGGTGAGCGCGGGCCGTCCCGCCATGCGCCCGTATCCGTCGGCCGCGCCGGTGCATACCCCCTCGAACAGGCCGAGCACCGCCCGCAGCTGCGGCGCCGCGTCGAGGGCCACGACCAGGGGCATCTCGGTGGTGCCCGGATTGGCGAAGCAGACTTCGAGGCCGGCGGCCGCGGCGGTCCGAAGCAGACTCTCGGCCCCGTTCATGCGCCCCCCTCGCACACCGCGCTAGCCGGCCAGCAGCGCGTGCGCGGATCCCGTCAGGTCGGCGATTCCCAGGCCGTGCGGGCACGCGCCCGCGCAGCTGCGATGCGCGCACGCCACGCACGGCGAGGCGCTGCGATCGAGTCGCGCGTACTCCCGCCGGGCGAAGGCCAGATCCTCGTAGTCGCGGGCATACATCTGCGTGCGCAGTACCTCGGCGATCGGCACGCCGTCGGGACACGCGCCAGCACATCCGCTGCAGCCGTAACGGCATTGGACCGATCCGTTGCGCTGCTCGTAGCGCGCCAGCAGCGCGAGATCTTCCCGCGTCGGCGCACCGCTGCCCGAAGCGCCCAGGACCTCGTCCACCAGCTCCGCACTGGTCATGCTGATGACGAGCGCGTCCACGTGCGCGCTGGACAGCGTCCAGCGAAGCGCGGCCTGGGCGAATGTGGCGCCGTCCTTCTCATAGGGCCGCATGTCGTTCAGGCGCGCTCCGCGCAGCGTCTTCATCGCAATGACCCCGATGTCCTTCTCCTTCGCCTTCGCCATCAGGCGCGGCAGATCGGGTTGGATCGCGACGAAATCGAAGGCCGCGGTGAACCGCTCGTAGAACGCCGGATCCTGCCCGAAGTTGTGCGCGACGAGCAGCACGTCGGCGAGGTCGCGATCGATGGCGACCTCGAGGCACTTCCCGAGGCGCCCGCCGTGTCCCGAGACGCCGGTGAAGCGGATCTTGCCCTGCTCCCGGGCGCGCGAGGCGAACTCGGGCCACTCGGGGTTCTCGAGTCGCGCCACGTCGTTCACGGCGTGGTTGAAGTACACATCGATGTGATCTGTCTGCAGCCGGCGCAAGCTGCCCTCGAGCGCCTGCATCAGCTTCTCGCGGCCGTCGTCCGCGCCGGCCTCCACCTTGCTCGCGAGGGTCACGCGGTCGCGCACGCCCTTCAGGGCGCGTCCCAGCGTACTCTCGGAGCGGCCGTCCGTGTAGCTCTCAGCGGTGTCGAAGTAGGTGACGCCGCGCTCGAGCGCGTGGCGCACCAGGTCCTCGTCCCCGTCCAGTCGGCTGCTGCCGAAGCCGATGTCCGGGATGCGCAGCTCCGTGCGCCCCAGGCGCACGCGGCGGCGCACGCCGGGCGGCTCCGCCGCGGCGCCCGCGCCGAGCGGCGCCAGTCCGATGCCGACGCCTGCGATCGCACCGCGCTTGAGAAACTCCCGCCGATCGATGCCGCTTCGCTCGCTCACACCGCTCCCTCCCCTGCCTGGCCTGCGCGAGAGCCTAGCGGCGCATGCGGTCGGCGCGCCTGCGCGGGCGCCCCCGGTGCGCGACCCGGGCCATGGTACGATGCCCCCTCATGCGGAGACGCGTGTCTCGCTGGGGGCGCATCGTCGGAACCGGCGCCGCGTTTGCGCTGTTCGGTCTGCTGGGCGTTGCCCTCGGACTCAGCGTGTACCCCGCCGCGAAGCGCTGCTCCAGCGACCCGCGCGTGGGAGAGTTCCGCGTGCAGCGCCTGGTGCACTGGACGTTTCGCGCCTTCGTTCGCTTCATGAAGCTGCTCGGGCTCGTCGAACTCTCCGTGCACGGCGCGGAGCGGCTCCGCGCGCCGAGCGCGCGCCTGATCGTGGCCAACCACCCCACGCTGCTCGACGTCGTGATGCTCGGAAGCCTGATGCCCCAGCTCGATTGCGTCGTGAAGCGGGAGGCCTGGTCGAACCCGTTCATGCGCGGCGTGGTGACGTCGGCCGGCTACATCCCCAACGACCTCGGTGAGGACGTGCTCGCAGCCTGCGCGGAGCGACTGCAGCAGGGCCGCCGCGTGCTGCTATTTCCCGAAGGTACGCGCTCCCCGAAGGGACAGCTGGGAACCTTCCGGCGCGGCGCGGCACACGTCGCCCTCAGCAGCCAGGCGCCCATTCTCCCCGTCGTGATCCGTTGCGAGCCGGCGTCGCTGATGCGCGGTCAGAAGTGGTACGACGTTCCGGACGAAAAGCTCCGCTTCAGCATCGAGGTCGGCGAGGTCCTCGACCCGCGCTCGCTGGTCGGAGACCGCGAGCCCCGTGCCAGCGCCGCCCGCGATGTCACCCGGGCCCTGCGTGACTTCTACGCGAAAACACTGCAAACTCTGAGCGTCTGATCATTCATGCACGCGGCGAACGAAATCTTCGACTGGGTGGCGGACGTCCTGAAGCAGCAGTTTCAGATCCGCGAAGAATTCCTGCGTCCGGACGCTCGACTCGTCGACGACCTCGATCTCGACTCCGTCGATGCGATCGACCTGTCCATACGCCTCGAGGAGAAGACCGGCCTGTCCTTCAAGGAAGAGGATCTGAAGGCGATCGAGACGATCCAGGACATCGTCGACTTCGTGCATGAGCGCCTCTAGGGACGCGACGCAGGGCCAAGCATCCCGCCAGAAGCGCTGGAGCCGCATCGCCGAGCGGGGCTCCATGTGGGGCATGCGCTTCACGGTGTGGTGCTACCGCAGCCTCGGACGCCCGGTGGGCGTCGTGCTCGTCCACGCCATCGTGGCGTACTTCTTCTTCACCGATCGCCCCGGGCGGCGCGCCTCCCTCGCCTACCTGCGACGCGTGGACGCGACGCCCGCGGGCCGCGCCGCTCTCGGACGCCGCCCGGGCCTGTGGGCCAGCTTCCTCCACTACCGCGCCTTCGGACTCTCGATTCTCGATCGCCTGGCGATCTGGGCGGAGCGCACGCAGGACTTCGCGTACGCGGTGGAGGGAAACGAGATCTGCGACCGGCTCGCCGCGGAAGGGCGCGGGGGCATCGTGCTGGGAGCGCACCTCGGCAGCTTCGACGCCCTGCGGCTCCTCGCCGAGCGCCAGCATCGGATCGTGCACGCGCTCATGTTCACGGAGCACGCCCAGCGCATCAACACGATCTTTCGCGAGCTCTCTCCCGACGTCGAGCTGCACGTCATCGAGAGCGATTCGCAGTCCATCTGGAGCACGTTCCGCATTCGCGAGTGCGTGCGGCGCGGCGAGCTGGTGTCCATCCTCTCCGATCGGGTCGATCCGGACGACCGAGGCCGCACCAGCCGCGTCCCCTTTCTCGGGGGAACGGTCGAGCTGCCCCGCGCGCCGTTCCTCCTGGCGAGTCTGCTGGCCTGTCCCGTGCTACTGATGTTGGCGTGTCGCACCGGACCGGGGCACTACGACGTGTTCACCGAGCTGCTCACGGACGGCACCGCCGTCGGGCCGGAGGAACGCGAGAAGATCGCATCC
>Ga0224512_10004355_pt1 | contig 11996 bp, 9 predicted proteins | sample SF_May12_sed_USG_4_FD_169103 | JGI IMG/M metagenome (GOLD analysis project Ga0224512, IMG submission 169103) | Sediment microbial communities from San Francisco Bay, California, United States - SF_May12_sed_USGS_13 | ecosystem: Environmental > Aquatic > Marine > Sediment | place: USA: California... | reverse complement strand
TCCGATCTTGGATCAGCGGCGATTTCGCTCCCTGTGCGGGGCCGGCATCTTTCTGTTGACCCTCGGAGTCAACGGCCGGATGTTCATCGCGGCGTTCAGCGGAGACTTCTCGGCCGACTATGTCCTGCTCCGCTACATTGCCGCACTGTTCGTCGGCTATGTCGGCATGCGCATCATGGACTCGATTCTGTTCCGGCCACGGCCCCCGGCCGCCAGCGAGCCTTCGGCTCCGGTCGAAGCCGCCACCGACTCGAATGCCGAGACGTCCTGAGCGCGCCGATTGCCTCGAATGACGCAGGCCCTCGACCGGCATGGACTACCGTGTGTTCCGCCGCGCACACGATCCGGATCGCCGGATGAGTGAAATCGAACGCAACCGTGCCGATGATGAAGCCATGACGACGGTCCGCATTGACTCCCGACGATTCGGGACCATCGAAGTCGAGGAGAGCTCCCTGTTCGAGTTCGCCGACGGTCTGCTCGGGCTCGAGGAATCGACCCGTTCGTTGGTGCTGGTCGAGCAGGAGGACACGCCGTACTACTGGCTGCACTCGGCGACCGATCCCGATGTGGCCTTCGTGGTGACCGACCCCTGGGCGTTCTGGCCCGACTACGACATCGTCATTCCCGATGAGGTGGAGGAAGAGCTGGGCCTGGCCGGCCCCGAGGACGTCGGGGTCATGGTGCTGGTGTCGGTTCGACCGGCCGCCGACGGCGGATCGCCGACCGTGACCGCCAATCTTCTGGGGCCACTGGTGGTGAGCTCCTCGACGCGACGAGGGCGTCAGCTCGTCCTGGACAACGCCCGGTACTCCGCTCGACAGAGGATCGGAGCCTGATGCTGGTTCTCAGTCGCCGCGAGGGGCAGGCCATCGTCATCGGTGACAACGTGATCGTGCGCATCGTGGAACTGAAGGGTGACCAGGTCCGGCTCGGGATCGACGCCCCGCGCTCGATCGTCGTTCACCGCGAGGAGATCGCCGAGGAGATCGCAGCCGAGAACCGCGCCGCCCGCCAAGCAGAGACGGTGAACCTCGCCGACCTTCCGCTCCCGATGCCGTCGCCGACCAAGGCCGATCCGCAACCCGAGGAATCCGCCGACGGCATCTGACTGTCGAGGACCCGCAACGGCCGGTCATCGCTGGTGACCACGTTCAGTCCTCACGAGGAGTTGTAGTCGTGTCGGCGGGTTCGACCACCCCCGCCGGTGCATGACGATCCGGCCCGATCAGCAAGTGGTTTGTTGATGGATCTGTTTCCTTCAACAACCCGTGCTACTGTCACCCGCGGATCGATCCTCAACCTCAGACAGGAGCTATGTGATGGACGGGAGTCACCGAAGGTCTGCTGGAGGCCGCCGCTTGGCGACAGTTGTGGCGGCGATTGCGGCCATATTACTTGTCGCCGGCGCCAGTCCGGCCGTGGCGGCCGATCCGAGCACTGACGGTCTCGTGATCAGCGAGTACGTCGAGGGTTCGAGCTTCAACAAGGCCATCGAGATCTACAACGGCACCGGGGCCCCCGTGTCGCTGGACGGGCTGCAGTTCCGGCTCTACTCGAACGGCGCCACCAGTCCGTCCGCGACCTACGCATTCCCGGCGGTCGATCTGGCCGACGGCGATGTCTTCGTGGTGACGGAGCCGAGGTTCAACGACGATGAGGGCTTCACGCTTGGCGGCGATGTCGACGACACGTCGTCCGCCATCAACTTCAACGGTGACGACGCCTTCGAGATCGTCGACGCCGGTGGCACGGTTATCGACAGCTTCAAGCAGATTGGTCTCCCCCGGGTCAATGACGCAGCGAACGTCACCCTCCGCCGGAACGAGTTCACCCGCGACACCGACATCACCGACGCCTACGACATCACCGCTCAATGGGATGTGTTCGGACAAAACGATGTCAGCGACCTCGGTCTGCCGCCCGGCGGCGATGGTGGAGGCGGCGACCCCGACCCCACCTGCCTCACCGCCGACGAGGAATTGACCCTGATCAGCGAGATCCAGGGTTCCGGCGCCGACCCCGACGCCCGCTTCGATTCGCCGCTCGACGGCCAGACGGTGACGATCCGAGCCGTCGTCACGCTGGCCGATGCCGATCTGCGAGGCTACTTCGTGCAGGAGGAACCGGCGGACCAGGACGCCGATCCGCTGTCGTCGGAGGGTCTGTTCGTGTTCCAGTCAGCCGGCGAACTGCCGGTCGAGGGCGACACCGTCGAGCTGACCGACCAGGTCACGGCGTTCTTCGGGCTGACCCAGCTCTCGTTCCCCGACACCGAGATCTGTGACGTCGATCCGGTCACGATCGAGCCGACCCCTCTGACCCTGCCCCTCGACCGCCCGGGCCGCGAGGCGCTGGAGTCGATGTTGGTGACCAACGCCCAGGACCTCCAGGTGACGGGGCTCTTCACCGCCTACCGGTTCGGGGAACTCGGCTTGGCGCTCGACGGCCCGCTGCCGCAGGCAGCGTCGGTGTTCGCCCCCGACGACCCGGCCGCCGCCGCCCTGGAAGCCGACAACCTCACACGGGAGTTGAAGGTCAACGATCGCGACGAGGCGTTCTCGCAGTTCAACCCCTACCCCTGGGAGCTCTTCGATGAGGACCTGTCGGCCGGCGACACCATGCCGGCCGGACGTCTGGTCGGAGCCCTGGGTTACAGCTTCGGCGAGTTCAAGGTCGAGCCTCTCGACAACGAGGTGGGCGACCCCGGCAGCCGGATCTTCTTCCCCGAGACCGACGACACCGTGCCCCGGCCGACCGAGCCGAGCTTGGCCGACGGCAACGACGTGGCCGCCTTCAACGTGTTGAACTACTTCAACACCTTCGGCAACGACGAGGTGCTGCGAGGCGCCACCAACCAGGAGGACTTCGACGTCCAGACCGCCAAGATCGTCGACGCCATCAACCGCCTCGACGCCTCGATCGTCGGCCTGATCGAGATCGAGAACGACTACGAGGACTTCTACGATGACGACCCGGCGACGGTGCCCTCGGTCGTCACCCTGGTCGAAGCCCTCAACGCCGCAGCCGGGTCCGAGAAGTGGGCCTACATCCAGCCGCCCGAGTCGATCCTGACATCCGAGGGTCTCGGTGGTGGTGGGCTCGGCCCCGATGCCATCGCCACCGGCATCATCTACCAGCCGGCCAAGGCCAAACCGGTGCTCCCGGCCACGACCTTCGACATCGACGCTCTGCTCAGCGGCGACGAGGACAACAACCGATGGCCGCTGGCCCAGGCCTTCGACATCGATGACAACCGGGTGACCGTCGTGGTCAACCACTTCAAGTCGAAGGGTTCGACGTGCACCGACACCGCCGGGCCAGGGTTCGACCTTGGCGATGATGCCTTCTCGTCCTTGACCGGCAACTGTGACCTCACCCGCCGGTACGCCGCCAACCGGCTCGTCGAGTGGGTGGAGACCAGGGGCAACCCGGTGTTCGCCAACCGCAAGGTGCTGCTCGTCGGCGACTTCAACGCCTACGAGGAGGAGGCCCCGATCGAGATCCTGGTCGATGCCGGCTATGTCGATCTGGTCGAGGAACTCGGTGACGACGCCTTCACGTTCAAGTTCAGCGGCCGCTACGGCCGCCTCGACTACGTGTTCGCGTCATCGAAGTTGTCGAAGCAAGTATCCGACGCCGAGGTGTGGCAGATCAACTCGATCGCACCGACCGGGTACATCTACTTCAACGACCCGATCGACGAGTCGGCACACGGCTCGTCCGACCACGACCCGGTGGTCGTGTCCCTGGACTGACCTGGCTCGGTGGTGGCGTCGCGGGTTCGGCCCGCGGCGCCGCCATGCATGTGAACCACCCGGCGTCAAACACCGAGATGCGGCTCGACACACCGTCTCAAACACCGAGATCCGGTTCGACGCACTGCGACGGGAGGCCGCCGCCCCCGATCGGTTGGTCGTCGAACTGGTCGTCGACGAAGCCGCCGCCGGTGTTCGTGGTCGACGAGAAGTAGTCGACGATGGCCCCAGCCAGAGCCTCGGCCTCGGCCGACACGAACGCCGGATCCATCAGCAGCTGCTCCTCCGACGGGTTGGTCACATAGAGGAATTCGGTCAGCACGCCCGGAACGTCGCCGCTGTGGCGGAGAACCGACAGGTAGTCCTTCCCGTCGGCCCGGACCCAGGACCGCACCCCGCCATTCGGGCCGCCGGCGAAGAGGAATTCGCGGACGGGGATCGAATCGAACGGCGGTGGAACGGGCAGGGTGTCGGGCACGGCGACCGTGGTCGGCGTGGGCAGCGGTGAGCCGTCGGGGTTGGTGCCGGGGCTGCCGTCGGGGTCGGTAGGAGGTGGTGGTGGTGGCGATGTCGTCGTCGGTGACGGATTTCGCTCCGACGGGTAACGGAATCCGTCCGCCGCCTGTGGTGGTGGAGCGGGAATGGTGGTGGCGTCGGCCGGAAGCTGTCCGTTGGCCACCAGGGCAGCGTCGCGGGCCTGGACGGACCTGTCGTACTCGGCGACCGCAGCTTGGTGAGCATCCAGCGCCGTGATGTAGGCGGCGTGAGCTTTCCGCTCACGCTCGGTCACCGATTCGAGGGCGGCGCCGAGGCGGTCGTGGAACAGCCCACCGAAGCGGGTGGACTCGCCGCTGTCGTCCTTGGTGAAGACGATCGTGCCGGGGCCGTCGTTGCTGCGGGGCGCACCGCCGTTGTGGTGCACCGACACGAACAGCGCCGGATCGATCGATTTGGCCAGCAGACCGCGGGTTCCGGTCGTCACGTTGTGATCGGTCGACCGGGTCAACACGACCGTTGCCCCGAGCTGTTCGAGCCGGGCCGCGGCCTCCGTGGCGACCGCCAGGTTCACCTCCTTCTCGACGGTTCCCGCCGGTCCGACCGCGCCGACTTCGGTGCCCCCGTGCCCGGGGTCGAGCACGACGTGGGCTCGTCCGATCGGCTCGACGGCCGAGCGGTTCACGTAGCGGATGTTCTCACAGGCGGTCAGCACCGTGAAGCTGTCGGCCTGCTCGCCGAGCACCGGGAGCACGACGCCGGTCGGGGTGATCACAGCCCGAGCAGCGGCGGCGTCGGGCAGGTCGACGAACGGCTCGTCGGGTGAACCCAACGGGATCGGCGGGGGGACCGTCGTCGTGTTCGACGGTTCCGGCCCGGCCGTCGTAGTGGTCGAGCCGGCACTTCCACTCCCGTCGTCGAAGGCCAACTGGTCCGGACCAACGTTCGAACGTTCGTCGAACCCGTCGAGGTCGGTACAGGCCGAAACCGCCACGACGACAGCGGTCGCAACGACCAGAACCAGGCTGTGGTTGACGGTTCCGAACACCCTGAACCGATCGGCTTCCGCCGACCGGGTGTGAGGCGTTCGGCCCGGGCCCTACGACCCGGACGTCAGTCGGTGAGCTGATTCGACAACCGTCGGGCCGCGTCGCGGATGAGATGGCCGAACTCGTCGATGCGGTCGTCGGGCGGAAATCGGTAGGCCGGTCCGTGGACGTGGAGCGCAGCCACCATCGTGCCCGAATGGTCGGTCACGCCGGCTGCGACGGAGTTGATGCTCTCGTCGAACTCGGCGAACACCCAGATGTAGCCCTGCTCACGAATCTCGTCGAGCCGCGCCCGCAGCTTGACGGGGTCGGTGACGCTCGCCTCGGTGGTGCGGGCGAGCGGCTTGCGCAGCAGCGACGAGAGATAGCTCTCGGGCTTGTCGGCCAACATCACCAGGCCCGACGGCACGAGGTGGGGGGCGACCCGTTCCCCGGTCCAGCTGCGCACCTGCACCTCCTCGGTCGACTCGTAGTGGTCGAGATACAACACCTCGCCGCGATCGAGAATCGACAACCCGGACGTTTCGCCGGTTATCTCGGTGAGGTCCCACAGATGGGGGCGTGCGGCCGCGATGAGGTTCCGTCCCGGTGCGGAGGCTCCGGCGAGATCACCCAGCGACTGACCGAGTCGGTAGTCGCCGCCCGTCTCGTCCTGCTCGACGGCGAACTCCCGCTCCAGTGCGCCGAGAATGCGGGCCACGGTGCTCTTGGGCAGACCGGTTCGGTCGGAGAGATCGGTGATGCCGGCCGGCCCGGCGGCCAGCGCCCGGAGAAGTACGAATGCTCGTTCGATGGATTGCACGGGCAGAGGAGTCCTTGTCGGTGGGGGCTTCGGTACCGAGGCGTCGGCCGGTGCTCCCCGGGTGTCGAACGGCGATGTTCTGGCGCCACCCGGCGTGGGCGGACGGTAGCGATCGACCTGCGGCATCGGCAGGTCGGCCGCCCCAGCGTAGTGGCTGGAGGGCCCCGGCGGCTCATTCGGCCGGATGGCCGGATTCGTCCCGATGCGTCGAACGAGACCGATCGGCGAACGGTTTCCGGGATCAGAATCCCACGGAACAGTGCGGGGTCGGCGACGAGCCGAAGAATGCATCGGCTCGCCGCAGCATCGCCGGTGAGGCCGCCTCGAGTCGTCCGCCGGCGGCCAGGACCGACGCCGAGATGCCGCCGAGCAGCAGCGGCCCGACGGCCGACTCGGACACGATCAGATCGGCCCGTCGGCGGCGGGTGGACGACACCCCGTCGACGGTGATCCGAAGCTTGTCACCGTCGGGCAACTCGACGACCAGGGCGTCGTCGGTTCGGTACGACCGAGCCGAGAACGCCGCCTTGGCGTCGAGGACCTTGAGCCACAGGTGATCCCCGATGTGGGTGGTCTTGAGTGCCCGGGGGTTGGTGAGGAAATAGGGGAGGGGACCGTCGGGTGCGACGGCCAGGCGGCTCGAGATCTCACCGGCCAGGTCGGTCGACAGGATCAGCGTCCACAGGGCTCGTTGGGCCTCGTCGGTCAAGCCGCACAGCATCCACAGCCGCAAACCGTGCCGGGGGTCGCCGTCGTTCCAATCCGGATTGACCTGCCAGACGGCGAAGCCTTCGGGATGGAGGGCGCACACCATGCGGGAAGACGGGCCGTGTGGTCGCAGGTTCTCCTGGGCCAGGAACTCGGGCATCGACACCTGGCCGACGGCTTGCCGGCGATAGCGGTCGAAGATTGCGCAGATCTCCGGGTAGTGCTCGGTGTGGTCGACGAACCTGATCGACGACGTGTCGGCCCGGAACCGCTCCAACAGTTCGACCCGACGGCTGTCGATGGTGACCGCCCGAACGACGGTTGCCGCGCCGTATCCGAACCGCTCGTAGATCCCACCCTCGCTGGCCGTCAGGCCGATGAGCGGCTCGCCGTGGGCTCGGGCGTCGTTGTCGAGCCAGGCCATCATACGGGCGGCGATCCCCTGGCGCCGATGTGTCGTGGCGACGCTGACCCAGGTCACCCCGGCCATCGGTACAACCGTCGGTCCCGGCAGGGTCACCTCCAGGCCGAAGTTGCCGGCCGCCCCGACCATGGGTGAACCGTCGAGCGCCGGGTCGCGTGCCACCACGAACCGGTCGAGGTCGAAGTTCTCCCGAACCCATTCGATCTCGTCGGCTTCCATGCGGAAACCGAAGTTCCGACCGTCGAACTCGCAGAGCTCGTCGACGTCGTCGCCGGTCGCTGTGGTATAGATCAGGGCCACCGGCCCAACCTACTGGGCACCACCACGGCCTGCCGGTGAATTACCGTTGTGCGATGACGGCGTCGGCCACGGTGTCGACGGCCACCTCGACCGCCAGCCGCTTCCCGTCGCCGTTGGCCCGCATCGTGAGCTCCACCTCGCCGTCGGCCAGCGAGCGGGGACCGACGGTGAGCCGGTAGGGGATGCCGATGAGTTCGGCGTCGGCGAACTTGACGCCGGCTCGGGCGTCACGGTCGTCGAGCAGCACGTCGACCCCGCGGGCCCGGAGGCCCCGGTACAGCTCCTCCGCCGCCGCCATGGTCTCCTCGTCGAGCTTCAAGACGGTGACGACTGCCTCGTAGGGGGCCACCGAAACCGGCCACTTCAACCCCTGCTCGTCGTGGTAGGTCTCGGCGATCGTGGCCATGTTGCGGCCGATGCCGATGCCGTAGCTCCCCATGACGATCGGGCGCTGCTTGCCCTCCGAGTCGGACACCATCGCCCCGAACGTCTCTGCGAACACGGTGCCGAGCTTGAAGATGTGGCCGATCTCGACGCAGCGGATGGTCTCGAGCGCGGTGCCGCAGTTGAGACAGGCTTCGCCGGCGGTCACCTCTCGCAGGTCGGCCCACCGGGTAACCGTGATGTCGCGTTCGATGTCGACGCCCCGGTAATGCCAATCGTCGTCGTTGGCCCCGGTGGTCATGTTGGTACGGCCTCGCAGCGCCTCGTCGGCGATAATGCGAAGGTCGGTGACCCCAACCGCCCCGAGGCTGCCGGGCAGCGCGCCGAGGTTGGCCTGCGCCTCCTCCGGGGTTGCGGGACGCAGCACGATGGTGCCGGTGGCGTCGATGAACTTCTGGGTGTTGAGCTGATGATCACCACGGAGAAGCGCCAGCACGACCTCGCCATCGGCGATCATGACCATTGTCTTGATCTGACGGTCGGCCGGTGCCCCGGCATCGGCCAGCGCGGCGATCGTGCGAATGCCGGGCGTGGGGAATCGCTCGGGCTCCGCCGGAGGGGCGTCGTCTTCGATCGGCGCCAGTCGGGAGGTGGCCTTCTCGATATTGGCCGCATAGTCGCAGTTGGGACAGCGGATTACGTCGTCCTCACCGGCAGGGCATGGCACCATGAACTCGGTGGACGTGTTGCCACCCATGGCCCCGGAGCTGGCCTGGACGCCGAAGGCCGGGAGCCCGAGCCGTTCGAAGATGCGCTCGTAGGCCACCCGGTGTTGCTCGAAGCTCCGGTCGAGGCCGTCCCAGTCGATGTCGAACGAGTAGGAGTCCTTCATGTGGAACTCCCGCACCCGGAGCAGGCCGCTCTTCGGGCGGGCCTCGTCTCGGAACTTGGTCTGGATGTGGTACCAGATCTGCGGCAGCTCCTTGTACGACGACAGTTCGGCGGCCACCGTGGCGAAGATCTCCTCGTGGGTGATGCCGAGGGCGAGGTCGTTCTCGCGCCGATCCGTCAGGCGGAACATGATCTCGCCCATCGTGTCCCACCGGCCCGACTGCTTCCAGACCGCGGCCGGGTGCATGGTGGGAAGCAGGAACTCCTGGCCCCCGATGGCGTTGATCTCCTCGCGGACGATGGCGGCCACCTTCTGATGGACCTTCCAGCCGAGCGGCAGCATCGAGTAGTGCCCGGCGTGAAGCTGACGAATGAACCCGCCCTTGACCAGGAGGGCGTGGCTGGCGGCTTCGGCGTCGGCCGGGGCGTCGCGAAGGGTGGGGGTGAACAGATTTGACCAACGCATGACGTCAAGCTAACGGGATTTCATTGCCGACGCAGGGTATTAACCAATTCCAGGCTCAGCATCGACCCGTGCGGGAATGCAGGAATTCCTCCCGATCGAACCGCTCACTGTGCGCGAATTGTTCAGGAAAAGCCGAGGTGTGGGGGCGCTTGGGCGAAACCGTTCCATTCGCATTATGATCGCGGGTGACCGCAACCAGCGAGGTACCAGATCATGACGGCAACCAGCACCGCCAGCCCGGCTCTCCAGCGAGCCCGCCGGCTGGCCCGCCCCCGCGAGCGCCTGACCACCCCGTATGTGCGCGACGCCGGTGGTGAGCTCCGTCCCGCCACCTGGGACGAGGCCCTTGACCGGGCCGCCAGCGGGTTGGGGGCGATCACCGCCGAACACGGTGGCACTGCGGTCGGGATGTTCAGCTGCTCGAAGTCGACCAACGAGATGAACTATGCGGCCCAGAAGTTCGCCCGCACGGTCCTCAGCTCCAACAACATCGACTCGTGTAATCGAACTTGACACGCTCCCTCCGTCGTCGGTCTGGCGACAGTGTTCGGAGCCGGTGGAGGCACGTCGTCCTACACCGAAATCGAGGAAACCGACCTGATCGTCTTGTGGGGCTCGAACGCCCGTGAGGCCCACCCGATCTTCTTCCACCACCTGATGAAAGGTCTCGACAACGGGGCCAAGATGTATTCGGTCGACCCGAGGCGCACCTCGTCGGCCAAATTCGCCGACGTCTGGCTCGGGCTCAACGTCGGCACCGACATCGCCCTGTCCAACGGCATCGCCCGCCACATCATCACCAACGGCTGGCACAACACCGACTTCATCGCCCACGCCACCTCGGGCTTCGAGGCCTACGCCGAATCGGTGGAGCCGTGGACGCTGGAACGGACCTCGGAGGTCACCGGGGTGCCATCGGTGGCCATCGCCGAGCTGGCCGAGGCCTACGCCACGGCCGAGACGGCCCAGATCCTGTGGACGCTCGGCATCACCGAACACCACAACGCCGTCGACAACGTGTTGTCGCTGTGCAACCTCTCGCTGCTCACCGGCCACATCGGGCGCTGGGGCTCGGGGCTGGTGCCGTTGCGGGGCCAGAACAACGTCCAGGGCGGCGGCGACATGGGTGCCCTGCCCAACAAGTTGCCCGGCTTCGCCGACGTCGACGACGACGAGGTCCGGGGGAAGTTCGAGGCCGTCTGGGGCGCCGAGATCCCCGCCGAACCGGGCATACACCTCACGCTCATGTTCGAGGCCATGGGCGATGACATCCGCGCCATCTACTGCATCGGCGAGAACCCGGCCGACTCCGAGGCCGACGTTGCCCACGCCCGCGACATGCTGTCGCGCCTCGACCTGCTGATCGTGCAGGACATCTTCATGACCCGCACCGCCGAGATGGCCGACGTCGTCTTTCCCGCCTCCATCGGTTGGGCCGAGGCCGACGGCACCGTCACCTCCAGCGAGCGGCGGGTGCAGCGGGTCCGGGCCGCAGTGCCTCCGCCGGGCGAGGCTCGCGACGACATCGAGATCATCGCCTCGCTGGCCAACCGCATGGGCGCCAACTGGGGTTCACCCACGGCCGAGGAGCTGTGGGACGAACTGCGGTCGCTGTCCCCGATGCACGGCGGCATGACCTGGGAGCGGCTCGAGGCCGAAGGTGGCCTGCAATGGCCCTGTCCGACACTCGACCACCCCGGCAGCCCCTTTCTGCACGGCTGGTTGTGGGCGGATGATCTGGAGGGCCGGGATCCGGCGCCCTTCAGCGTGGTCGAGCACGAGGGCCCGAAGGAGCAGCTCACCGACGACTTCCCGATCCGGCTCACCACCGGTCGAGCGCTCGACTCCTACAACACCGGGGTGCAATCGGGTTCGCTGTCGTCGCCGATCCGCTACGGCGAGGCCATCGATCTCAACCCGGTCGACGCCGAACGCATCGGTGTGGCCGATGGTGAGATCGTCCGGGTGTCATCGCCCCGGGGGTCGGTCGAGATGCCGCTTCGTGTGGTCTCGGACCTGCCGCGCGGCCTGGCCTTCACCACCTTCCACTTCCCTGAGCTTGTCGACGTCAACGTGTTGACCACCGACGTCTGGGACCGCAAGTCGGGCACGGCCGAGTTCAAAGCGGCTTCGATTCGTATCGACAAGATCGACGACCAAGACCCCTCGGAGTAACTGCGTGGCAGATCTGTATTTCGGACCCGACAAGCCGACCGTCGACGAGCAACAGGTGGTCGATCGGGTCCTTGCCCGGACCATGGGCCCGGCCGTCGTGATCGAGGACGAGCGCATGGTGCGGGGCGGTCAGACCCGTCGCAACGAGCGACGGCACCTGCTGCTCCCGCTTTTGCACGCCCTGCAGAACAAGGCGGGCTGGATCAGCCCGGGCGGGCTCAACTACGCAGCCGAACAACTCCAGGTTCCGCCGGCCGAAGCCTACGGTGTGGCCACGTTCTACGAGATGTTCCGGGTCGACGATCCGGGTCACAACGACGACGTCGTCCACGTCTGTGTCGACGCCGCCTGCCAGATCGCCGACGCCGACGCCGTCATCGCCGCGCTGGAGGCCGAGGGCAAACACGTGCACCGCAGCCCCTGCCTCGGCCAGTGCGAGCGACCCGTGGCCCAGTTCATCCAGGGCCGGGCCAAACCCGATCGGGTCGCCGCCGACGAGCACGTCGAGCCTTCGGCCGCCGTGCCGCAGGCGGGAGACCCGTCG
>Ga0224512_10004353_pt1 | contig 11999 bp, 13 predicted proteins | sample SF_May12_sed_USG_4_FD_169103 | JGI IMG/M metagenome (GOLD analysis project Ga0224512, IMG submission 169103) | Sediment microbial communities from San Francisco Bay, California, United States - SF_May12_sed_USGS_13 | ecosystem: Environmental > Aquatic > Marine > Sediment | place: USA... | reverse complement strand
ACGCGCTGACCGTGCCGGACACCGACTGGCATGTCGACCTTCTATACGATTTTCTCGGCGATCTCGGCGCCTCGGTGATCGCGGCGACCCATTCGCGCTATGTCGTGGACCTCAACCGGTCGCCCGATGGCGCCGACCTCTATCCCGGCCGGGACACCACCGAACTCTGCCCGACGACAAGCTTCGACCGCGAACCGCTCTACCGCGACGGGCGCGAACCCGACGGCGCCGAAATTGCGCGTCGCGTCTCGCAGTATTGGGAGCCCTATCACACCGCGCTCGCCGCCGAGCTCGAGCGGCTCAGGGCAACGCACGGGGTCGCGCTGCTGTGGGACGCCCATTCCATCGCATCCGAGGTGCCCCGCTTCTTCGAAGGCCGGCTGACCGACCTCAATATCGGCACCAACGGCGGCAAATCCTGCGATCCGCCGCTCGCCCGGCGCGTCATGGCGGTGGCGGAGGCGGGGGCGGCGTCCGGCTATAGCGTGGTGCTGGACGGAAGGTTCAGGGGCGGTTACATCACCCGCCATTACGGCCGCCCCGACGCGTCGGTGCACGCGGTTCAGCTGGAACAGTCGCAGCGCACCTATATGGACGAGGGGCCGCCATTCGCGTTCCGGGACGATCTTGCACGTGCGGTCCGGCCGGCCCTGCGGGCTATGCTGGAAGCGCTGCTGGACTGGGCGGGGCGACACGGATGACTGGCCCGGCAGGCATTTCGGGCGCCACACCGGAATAGCGGCGGCGGGACCGTGTAGACATCCATGGGGCCAGCCGGAAGGCGGCCCGGACAACCATACAGTGGAGGCTGAACCATGAATCGATTGGCGGTAGCGGTCGCCGGCGTGGCGCTGCTCGGCGTGGGCGCGCTGGCGGCGGAGGTGCAGGACACGGGCATGAGTTTCTTCATCACCAGCGCCGGCCCCGGGGACGGTGCAAACCTGGGCGGGCTCAAGGGCGCCGACGCCCACTGCCAGGCGCTTGCCGGATCGGTGGGCGCGAGCGGCCGGACGTGGCGGGCGTACCTTAGCAGCAGCGCCGAAAACGCCCGCGACCGGATCGGCGACGGACCCTGGTACAATGCCAAAGGCGTGCTGATCGCACGCGACCTTGCGGCGCTGCACGGCGATGCCAATGCCATCAACAAACAGACGGGGCTGACCGAATCGGGAGCGGCGGTCAACGGCCGCGGCGATCAGCCGAACCGGCACGACATCCTGACCGGCTCCAATCCGGACGGCACGCTGGCCGCGGGCAAGACCTGCAACGACTGGAGCCAGAGCGGCGACGGCAGCGCCATCGTCGGCCATCACGACAGGATCGGCCTGCGCGACGATGCGCCCTCGAAATCGTGGAATTCCTCGCACGGCTCGCGCGGCTGTGGCCAGGAGGCCCTGCGCGGCACCGGCGGCGACGGCCTGCTCTACTGCTTCGTCGCGGACTGAACCCGGGAAAGCGCCCGCCGCCGCAAGCGGGGAGCGGCGGGCGCCGCGGCATGCCGGCGGGGTTCCGATGTATCTGTTCCTGACCGGCGCCGGCCTGCTGGCGGCGCTCATCGGCTTGTTCTGGCTGAAGGACCGGTTGCGAAGCCCCCTGCTTGCCCGCATCGCCTATTCCGGGCTGGTCGCCCGCCTGGCGGTGGTTGGCGCCGTCCTGTCGGTGCTGGGGCTTCTGCTGATGCTGGCCGATCTGGCCGGACGCTGGTTGGCGTAGGGGCGCGGGTCCGGCAACGCGCCGCAATTTGCGGCGCCTGGACGCGACGGGCGGCTGCGACTTTTTGCAGCCCTATCCGGTGTTTTATTCTGCGCGCAGTGCGGGTAGGCTCACCTTGGCGGGCGGCCGCAGCCGCCGTTCCATGCCGATGTCCGGGGAGATGTTATGACCGAACCGCAGTTGCGCCTCGAAGCCGCCCTGGCGGCCTTCGACGAGGCCAATGCCGACGATCCGAACCGGGTCGAGGCCGAGGGCCTGCAATGGCCGAAAGAACTGCTCTATGCGCGCCAGATGACGCTGTGGCTGGAACGGTTCGCGCCGGACGCTTCGGAGGCGTTGCAGCTCGCGGCGCGATGCCAGCATATAAGGCGCTGGGACATCCCGCGCGACAGCTATCCGCGCGACCGTGTCGGTTACCTTAAGTGGCGCACGGAACTGAAGCATATGCACGCACGGATTGCAGGAGAGATTCTCGAAAAGGTCGGCTATGAGGCGGACATGATCGCCCGTGTCCAGTTGCTGCTGAAGAAGGAGCGTCTCAAGAGCGATCCGGAGGCGCAGACGCTGGAGGACGTGGTCTGCCTCGTGTTCCTCGAGAACTGGTTCGCCGATTTCTCGAAGCAGCACGACCCGGACAAAGTGGTCGACATCGTCGGCAAGACCTGGAAGAAGATGTCGCCCGCCGCGCATCGCGCCGCGCTGGCGTTGGCCGGCGACCTGCCCAGCGACGCGCGGACGCTGGTCGAACGGGCGTTGGCGACAGAATAATTTCGCGCCAACGCGGCATTCAACGAAGGGACTGCATGCACAATTACGACTTTGCAGAACGCGCGGCGATCGTCACCGGCGGCGCCAGGGGCATCGGTTACGCCGTTGCCGAACGGCTGCTGGACTCCGGCGCCGCGGTCAGTCTGTGGGACATCGACGCCGCGGCGCTCGACGAGGCGGCCGGGAACCTGTCGGCCAAGGGCGACGTTCAGGCTGTCGCGTGCGACGTGGGCGACTGGAACGCCCAGGAACGCGCGATGCACGAAACCCTGGCGCGCTTTGGAAAAGTCGACGTCATGGTCGCCAATGCCGGCATCGTCGGCATCATCAAGCCGGCGTGGGAATACACGCTGGAGGATTGGGACAGCCTGATCCGAGCCGATTTGTCGGGAGTCTTCTATTCATGCAAGGCCGCGGTGCCGCACATGCTGGAGCGCGGATACGGCCGCGTCGTCGTCGTCTCGTCCATCGCGGGGCTGGAGGGCGCGCCGAACAACGCTGCCTACAGCGCCGCCAAGGCCGGCGCCATTGGCTACGTCAAGGCGATCGGCAAGGAACTCGCCAAGTCGAACGTGCTGGTGAACTGCGTCGCGCCGTCCGGAATCGACACGCCGTTCATCGACGACGTGCGCGGCCCCTATATGGACTTCGTGCTCTCGCGGATGCCGATTGGCAGGCTCGGCCGCGCCGAGGAGACGGCGTCGCTGATCTGCTGGCTCGCCTCCGAAGAGAATTCATTCTCCTCGGGCGCGGTGTTCGACAACTCGGGCGGCCGGGCCGTCTACTGAGCGGATTTCAGGAACCCGATCCCTCAAGGTCGTTGTAGGTGGCAACTACGATTCTTGCCGGCTCGTTATGTTCGACAAGCCGCGTATTTTCCCATCCGCGTTCGGCGACCGGGCCGAACTTGACGATGCCGAAGACGTGATCCGCGGCGACGCCGTCGGACGAAACGGGAAGAAGCAGTCGCGAGACGCGCGGGTATCTTGGGTTGGAGGTCAGGGCAGGTCCAACATAGTAGACCGGAAGCCGGTCCCGCACCGCGCGTTCGAACAGGCGCTGCCGGCTTGGCGCATGTTTGGGCGGGAGTATCTCGTCCAGGAACATCCCGGTCTCGTCCCGGCCGAACACCTCCACGATCCGTGTCCCGACGAGAATACAACGGAACCGGCCATTCTCCACCCGGTACATGAACAGGTTTGGCAGCCAGTCGGGCTTGAATTCGACCGGATCCATGTCCCGTCTGAGTGGCACGCGGCTGCCGGCCCGCCTGCCGAGCCAGTAAGCATAGACATCCTTGATGTCCCCAACCGGTATCTCGTCGACAAATGCCATGATCCTGCCCCGTCGGCGCAACCAGTTATGTGCGCATCCGTCCGATGCGTCCGTTTTTTTCGCCCGACTGATAGAAACAACGGGCTCAGACCGCGGATATTCCCTCTCTGATTGTCCGTACGAGGGGGTTGAAGCCGATACGATAGGCTAGTTCCGCCGGTTCCGTGATATCCCACAGGCACAGATCCGCCGCCATGCCCTCGGCGAGAACGCCGTGCGTGTCGCCGATGCCGAGCGCCCGTGCGGCGTTCCGGGTTACGCCGGCCAGCGCTTCCCCGGGTGTCATCCGGAACAGGGTGCACGCCATGTTGAGCACGAGAAGGATCGAGGTCACCGGCGACGATCCCGGGTTGCTGTCCGTGGCTATGGCAATCGGAACACCATGCTCGCGGAACAGTTCCACCGGCGGCAACTGCGTCTCCCGCAGCGTATAGAATGCGCCCGGCAGCAGCACCGCGACGGTACCCGCCTCGGCCATCGCCCGAACGCCGGATGCGCCGGTGTATTCCAGATGGTCCGCCGACAGGGCGCCGTATCCGGCGGCAAGCGCCGCGCCGCCAAGATCGGAGAGCTGATCGGCATGCAGTTTGACCGGCAGGCCCAGAGCCTTCGCCCTGTCGAAAACCCGTGCGGTCTGCGCGGGCGAAAAAGCGATGGATTCGCAGAAGGCGTCGACGGCATCGGTGAGGCCCGCGTCCGCCGCGGCGGGCAGCGACTCGTTGCAGACGAAATCGATATAATCGTCGGGCCGTCCCGCGAACTCGGCCGGCAGCGCATGCGCGCCGAGGAACGTCGTTCGCACGGCCATGCCAAGCGCTTCGCCCAGCCGTCGGGCCACACGAAGCTGCTTCAGTTCTGTTTCGATGTCCAGGCCGTAACCGGACTTGATCTCGATCGTGGTTACGCCTTCCCTCGCAAGCGCCGCCAGCCGCGGCTTCGATTCGGCGAACAGGTCGTCCTCGGTCGCCGCCCGGGTGGCGCCGACGGTCGAAACGATGCCGCCGCCGGCCCGTGCGATCGCCTCGTAGCTTGCCCCTTCCAGGCGCATTTCGAACTCCCGCGCCCGGTTTCCGCCGTAGACCAGGTGGGTGTGGCAGTCGATCAGGCCCGGTGTGATCCATCGGCCCGAGGCATCGTGGACCCGCGCCGCCAGTTCCCGCGGCCGGCCGGGCAGGTCGGCCAGTTTGCCGACCCATGCGATCGTGCCGCCCGCTACCGCCAGGGCACCGCCGCGAATCGCACCATAGAGCGGACCACCGGGAGTCATGGTGGCGATATCGCCGCCGGTCCATATGTCGTCCCACATTCCCCGTGCCCTTTGTCCGGAACCGTTCTATCGTTATGGACGACGCACGCAGCACCCTGCAAGCGGCAAGGGAGGCAAGGGACCGTGCCCGTACGACCCGAGGAGTCGCTGTTCGCCGAACGGGCCCTGCTGCCCGATGGCTGGGCGCGCAACGTGCTGATCCGGTACGATCCAACGGATGGCTCGATTCTCGGTGTAGTCCCCGACGCGGCACCCGGCGGCGACCATTCCGCCGGCATCGCGGTGCCCGGGATGCCCAACCTGCACTCGCACGCCTTCCAGCGCGCCATGGCCGGGCGCGCCGAACGGGCCGGCGGCACCGACGACAGTTTCTGGACCTGGCGCCAGACGATGTACGAACTTGTGTCGCGCCTGGATCCGGACCAGATCGGGGCGATCGCCGCGCAGCTTTATGCGGAGCTGCTGTGCGAGGGATACACATCGGTCGCGGAGTTCCACTATCTGCACAACCGTCCCGATGGCGGGCGCTACGACAACCCGGCCGAGACGGCACTGCGTGTGGTCCGCGCGGCGAAAGAAACGGGCATCGGCATGACGCTGCTGCCGGTCCTCTATTCCCGGGGCGGCTTCAACGATGAGGCGCTGAATCCGGCGCAACAAAGGTTTCGCGGCGATCCCGGGTTCCTGTCGGCGGTCGGCGACGCGGTTGTCGGAGCCAGCGGCCAGGCAGCCTGGCTGCAGGTCGGCCTGGCGGTTCATTCGCTGCGCGCCGCAGCCGCGCCGCATATCCGGGAAGCGACGCAGGACATGGTTTCGCGGAACCCGGACGCCCCGATACACATTCACGTCGCAGAGCAGGTCCGTGAGGTTTCCGAATGCTTCGAATGGAGCGGCGCCACGCCGGTCGAATGGTTGCTCGACAACGCGCCGGTCGGCGAGACCTGGTGCCTCGTTCATGCGACCAACGTCAGCGAAGCGGAGGTTTCGGGCATGGCGTCCCGTGGCGCCGTGGTCGGCCTGTGCCCGACCACCGAAGCCAATCTCGGCGACGGGCTGTTCCCGCTGCGGCACTTCCTCGACCGCGGCGGCCGTTTCGGGATCGGCTCCGACAGCCACGTGTCGGTCAGTCCTGTGGAGGAGCTGCGCTGGCTGGAATACGGCCAGCGTCTCGTCGCGCGCAGACGGGCCGTCGCGGCAAGCGAGGGCAGCCCGTCAGTGGGCACGACCCTGTGGCGGGGAGCCCTGGCCGGCGGCGCGCAGGCTCTGGGCCAGGCGGTCGGCGCGATCCGCGAAAATCACCGCGCCGATATCCTCGTGCTCGACCATGAGCATCCGCGGCTCGACGGCCGGCAGGGGGACGATATTCTGGATGCGCTTGTGTTCACCGGCAGCGGCGGCTTGATCAGGCGGGTGCTGGCCGGCGGAAGCTGGGTTGTCGAGGACGGCCGGCACATCCGCGCGGAGGCGACCGCCGCGGCCTATCGCGAGGTTATACGTGCGCTATACTGACCGCCGCGTCCCGGATCACGCCGTCGCCTTGCCGGAGTCCATGAGATCGCCAGTTTCGGGCGCATTAAGGTCCTGCTCGGTCGCGTAGAGAATCTGCACCGGATTCGCATAGATGCTCTCCGCCTCAACCGTGTTCGCCAGCTCCTCCAAAGGTCCGAACAAGGCCATTCCGAAAACCAGATTCGCAGTGTGACCCGACGATGCCAGCGGCATCAGGATTCGGCTGTAGCGCCGCAATTCGCCCGGCTGCGTGGCTGCAAGGCCCCGGTAATAGATCGGCCGCACCGTATCGAGGACGTGCTGGAACAGTCCTGCGCGGTGCCGGGCGACCCCTGGCGGCAGGATCGCGTCAAGGCAACGGCCGGTCTCGTTGGCGCCGAACACGCGGCACAGTTCCGTGCCGATCAGCTTGCAGCGGAACCGCCCGTCCGTCTCAAGGCGGTAGAGAAACAGGTTCGGCAACAACTTCGCCGCGATGTCCGCGGGACTGATGCTGTGCCATGCCGGCACCTCAGCGGCATACCGGCGGTGGACCCAGTACCGGAATATCTCGCGGATTTCCGGTTCGCGAATAGACTCGAAAAAAGACATGCCTGCACCCGATTTTCTGGCGGCGTCGGGACCAGGCCTTTCAAGGAGGATACCTGCGTTAAGATAGCCCACAATCCTTGCTCCCCATCGGTCCACCTGCCTTAAAACGCGGCCAATCGGGTGCAATCTGTTCCGGTGGTGGGGGATCGTCAGTGGGAAATGCCACACATTTAAAAAGAATTTGCGGCTATTCGGCTGCCGCGCTCTTTTCCTGATCGTGCTCGGCGATGAACCGTTCGGCTTCCAGCGCCGCCATGCAGCCCATGGCGGCCGCGGTCACGGCCTGGCGATATACCTTGTCCTTGACGTCGCCGGCGGCGAACACGCCGGGGATGTTGGTCGCGGTCGAATCCGGCTTCGTGACGATGTAGCCGCCCTTGTCCATCTCGACCTGGCCCTTGAAGATTCCCGAGGCGGGCGTATGGCCGATGGCCACGAACACGCCATCGACGGGAAGGTTACTTGTCACGCCGGTCTTGACGTTCTTGAGGGCAAGGCCGGTGACCGCGGGCGGCATGTCCTGCCCCGTTATTTCCTCGACAACGGTGTCCCAGACCGGCTCGATCTTCGGATTGCCGAACAGCCGGTCCTGCAGGATCTTTTCTGCGCGCAGCTCGTCGCGGCGATGGACCAGCCACACCTTGCCGGCGATGTTCGACAGGTACAGCGCCTCCTCGACAGCGGTGTTGCCGCCGCCGATCACCGCGACCTCCCTGTCGCGGAAGAAGAAACCGTCGCAGGTCGCGCAGGCGGACACGCCGGCGCCCTGGAATTTCTGTTCCGATTCCAGGCCCAGCCAGCGCGCCTGCGCGCCGGTGGCGATGATCACGGTGTCCGCCGAGAACGTCCTGCCGGCGTCCGACTTGGCCTGGAACGGCCGGCGCGACAGGTCGATTTCGCTGATCAGGTCGAACTCGATCACCTGCGTTCCCACTTTTTCGGCCTGGGCCTGCATCTGCTCCATCAGCCACGGGCCCTGGATCGTCTCGGCGAAACCCGGATAGTTCTCGACATCCGTGGTGATCGTCAGCTGGCCGCCCTTGTCGAGGCCGGACACCATGAGCGGTTTCAGGTTGGCGCGCGACGCATAGATCGCCGCGGTATAGCCCGCGGGGCCCGATCCGACGATCAGGACCTTGGTGTCGTAATGTTCAGCCATGCGAATACGCCTTCCCGAAACAGATCCGCCATCCCCTCCGAGTTAATACCTCGGCCGCCCGGACGCAAGTGCGCAGCGGTCCCGCAACGCGTCTCTGTCGTGCGAATCCGATGGGCCGGCGCGCGCGGCGCGCCCTGCCGCGCACCGCAGGATCATGCCTCGCCGTTCGTTGTATCGAACCGTGACACGCGAACAGCCGATCTTTCGATGCTGTCCTGATGTGCGCTCAGGCCAAGTTCCGACATGCCCATGGCGGCGGCGATCCTGACCAGAAGGTCCTCCTGTACCGGTCCGGGGTCGTCCATCGCATCCAGGAGCAGGAAACAGGAATTCAAGATGAAATCCCTGGCCTGGGTGTCCAGCAAATCCTCCGCTGCCAGGATTTCGCTCGCGATGTCGTTGCTGACCGCTTTCCGCAGCTGGTCCCGGAGCGGCCCTTTCTCCGGCGGCGTCCCTTCCATTTGCGCGAGGATACAGCGGAGGGCCTCGACCTTTTCATCATCAAGATCGTCGTCGGTCGCCGCCAGCGTGGCGATGATCCGCGTAACCAGTTCGTTGCGCGACCTGGGCTTGTGGTCCGGCTCGGTCGAGATCGACGCCCTGGTCCGGCGATACTGGTTGCGCTCGCGAATCCCGATCAGCAGCAGGAATGTGCCGGTGAGACCCACGACCGCGGTGGCGCCCAGGAACATCCAGAAAGCCGTTTCGGCGCCGGATCCGTAGACCGGATCGGATCCGTGAAACCGGCCCGCCAGAACAATCGTCGTGCCGCACAGGATGAACGAGCAGAGAGCCCAGACGATATGGTTCGTACCCGGTTTCACAGAAGCGCTGCCCCTTCGTTGTTCGGCAAGATTGCAGGACCGGATCGGCGGGCTGCCACTTCGGGTATAGCCGCAAAGGCTTAAAAAACGGGTAATCGGTGGTCGGCTTGTCGCGGCGATCATTTGGCGGCCGCACGTGAAAGGTAGAAATCCCGAGCCTTCAGCCCTGCTCAGCCTTCAGTAATGACGCGGCGATCAGCGCCTGTGTTTCGTCCTCCGAGAAATCGAGACGCCGCGCGATGGCCGTCATTGCCGCCGTCTCCCGTACGTCGATTGTGCCGTCCGCCTTCGACACCAGGACGCACGCATCGATGACCGCTTTTCGGGCATCGAGGTTGAGCATGCGGCCCTCGGAGTGGATCTCGCCAAGAATCTCGTCGCCCTTGTCCCCGACAAGCTTCGCAAGCCGGTGGATCGACTGACTGTCCAGATGCTCGTGCACGGCCGATTCGCAGGCGGTGACGATCATCGCGACCTCTTCATCGTTGAGATCGCCGTCGGCGAGGGCCGTAGTGATCGTGCTCTGCAGCATCAGCCTCGCGATCGAGTCCGACTTGTAAGCCTCTTCGGCGCTCGTCCCCGCGGAACCGGGACCCATGGCCCGGTACAGGCCGCTGGCAAAAAGGACCGCGCCGCCGGCGGCCAGGCCCCAGACGGCATATATCAGAACGCCGCCGCCAAGATCGGCGGCCACGAGAATCGCGCCACCGACGGCCGCGAGGACCAGTCCGAGGATAATGTTCGCGGTGCCCTGCATTGTCGAAATGTCCCGTATTTACGACAGACGTACCGTCTGTCACCTCGATGAGGTTGTCAACCGCCCGGTTGCGTGGAGTCGCTGGCGCCGGCTTCCTCCAGAAGCCACTCCCTGAACGCCGCGATCTTGGGGTGGTGGGACGTCGCCTTCGGGCAGACCACGTAATAGGCGTATTCCGTGGGGATTGCGATATCGAAGGGTTTGACCAGCCGGCCGGCGGCAAGGTCATCCGCCGCCAGCGCGCCGCGGGCCAGTGCCACGCCCTGGCCCTCTGTGGCCGCCTGGATGACCAGGCCGGAATCGGTGAAGAAGGGGCCCTGGGTCCGGCTGATGTCCTTCACCCCCGCCACCAGCAGCCACATCGCCCAGTCCACATGGCCATCGTCATGCAGCAGCGTATGGTGCCGCAAATCCGCCGGCCGGCGCAGTGCTTTCGCCCCCGACAGCAGCGCCGGGCTGCAGACCGGGAAGATGTCCTCGGTCATCAATCTGACGCTGTGCAGGCCCTCGTACTGCCCCTTGCCGTAGCGCACTACGAGATCGACGTCGTCGCGCCGGAAATCGGTCAGCTGGATCGACGGGCTGATCCGAACGTCGATTTCCGGATGCTTCTCGCGGAACCGGCCGAGTCTCGGCACCAGCCATTTCGATGCGAAGGACGGCAGCACGCTGACCGTCAGCGGGCCACCCGCGTCCGGCGCCGCCAACCTCTCCACCGCGGTCGACAGATGGCTCAGCGCCTTGCGCACTTCCGAGACGAACTCCTGCCCTTCCTCGGTCAGCCGGATGGCCCGGTTCAGGCGGCGAAACAGGCGAACGCCGAGCGCGTCCTCGAGTGTCCTGATCTGGTGGCTCACCGCCGCCTGGGTGATGTGAATCTCCTCGGCGGCCTGCGTGAAGCTGAGATGCCGGGCCGCCGCCTCGAAGGCGCGCAGGGTGTTCATCGGGGGCAGGCGAACGGTCATGACGGGCCCGGTTTCGGATAAGAATTATTTATCCGATATATGAAAAACGATCGTTTGTCCAGATCGCGCAGGGCGCTTATTTTCGGTCTGACCGATTGAGAAATTCAAAGTCACGGTCCCTCGCGGGGCCCGGTGACGAATAAGGAGAGCTGATATGACCCATATTGCCGAAATCCGTTATCACGACGGTGTGGCCGGGACGACCGGCCTGCGCCCGAGCCCCGGCGCCCTGCTTTTGCAGGCTGGCGGACTCATCAGCCTGTGGTATGAACGCTCCCGGCAGCGCCGGCAGCTCGCCCGGCTGGACGACCGGTTGCTGCGCGACATCGGCGTCGACCGGGCCAGCGCGATGGAGGAGGTGTCGAAGCCGTTCTGGCGAATCTGACCGGTCCGAAGCCGCCGGGAGGGATCTTGGGGAACCACCTGCTGTACACGGCGACGGTCCTGATCTGGGGGTCGACCTGGTATGCCATCAAGCTGCAGCTTGGCACGGTCGACCCCGACGTTTCGGTGGCCTACCGGTTCATTCTCGCCTCGGCGATCCTGCTGGCGTTCTGCATCATAACGCGGCGCAGCCTGCGCTTCGGCGCACGCCACCATCTCTATATCGCGGCGCAGGGGCTGTTCCTGTTCTGCCTCAACTACTGGATCTTCTATTACGCGACCTTTCATCTGACGACCGGCGTGATCGCGGTGGTGTTTTCGCTGATCATGCTGATGAACATCCTGAACGGGGCGGTGCTGTTCGGCACCCGCGTCGAGGCCCGGGTGCTGGCGGCGGCCGGGCTGGGGCTCGCCGGGCTGGTCCTGGTGTTCTGGCAGGAGCTGGCGGTGCTCGACCTGGCCGGCGGCCCGATGCTCGGCCTCGGCCTGTCGATCGTCGCGACCTATTCGGCGTCGCTCGGCAATATGGCGTCGCTGCGCAACACGCGGGCGGGCCTGCCGGTGATCCAGGTGAACGCGCTGGGCATGACCTATGGCGCGGCCTTCATGACGATCCTGGCGATGCTGCGCGGCGCGCCGGTCGGCTTCGAGTTCTCCGTCACCTATGTCGGCTCGCTGCTCTGGCTCGCGGTTCTCGGGTCGGTCCTCGCCTTCGGCTGTTACCTGA
>Ga0224512_10004351_pt1 | contig 12001 bp, 8 predicted proteins | sample SF_May12_sed_USG_4_FD_169103 | JGI IMG/M metagenome (GOLD analysis project Ga0224512, IMG submission 169103) | Sediment microbial communities from San Francisco Bay, California, United States - SF_May12_sed_USGS_13 | ecosystem: Environmental > Aquatic > Marine > Sediment | place: USA: California... | reverse complement strand
CGGTGAGGCTGCTTACGCGGGTGCGCTGGCCCAGGCCGCCCCGGAAGCGGCCGGCGCCCCCCGAGTCGATCCGCAGTTCTCGATGGTGCTGGACCAGAGGGGCCTCGACCTCGATGATCTCGGTGGGTGTTGCCCGAACGCCGGTGGGGAAGCCCATCGTGGACACTCCATCTTTGGTCGCCCTCGCCCCGGTTCCACCCGCCTGGAAGGTATTGAAGACAAAGGGTCGCCGTTCCGCCCTCGCACCCGCCCACACCGTCAGCCACAGCGAATCTGCCGAGTAGGCCATCAGCCGGTCGGGCAGGACCGGGCGTAACGCATCAAAGATGAGGCTGGGCAGCATGTGGCCGATCAGATGGCGAGCAGCCACCGGCGCGGGCGAACGGCAGTTGACGATCGATCCCTCCGGGGCGGTTACGGTGACCGGCCTGAACGAACCGGCGTTGTGGGGGACTCCGGGCGCTACCGCCGTTTTGATCGCAAATGAGGCGTAGGCATGCGTGTAGTTGAGCACCACGTTGATGCCGTGGTCGCTTTGGGGCGAAGATCCGGCGAAGTCGATCGCTACGTGGTCACCTTCGACGGTCACCGCGACAGCCAACGTGAGTGGTGTCCCGAACCCATCGGCGGCCGTCTCTGCCTGATACACGCCGTCCGGCATGAGCGCGATGGCGGCCCGCAGCGCAGCCTCGGAACGATCCATGATCTCGGCCGCCACCGGATCGATCGACCCGAGGCCAAGTTCGCCGAGCATTCCCAACAGGCTGCGTGTCGCGACCTCGTTCCCGGCGATCTGGGCCAGGATGTCTCCCATCGTCTCGTCCGGCGTCCGAACATTGGCGCGGATGATGGCTTCGGCAGTCGCATCGAGCGTCCCGGCCGAGACGAGTTTCATGATCGGCAGATGAAGGCCTTCTTCGTAGACCTCGCGGGCCTCGGCCGAGAGAAGCCGGCCCCCGATATCGGGTGAATGGCAGCAACTGGCGAACCAGGCGATGAGGCGGCCGTCCAAGAAGACGGGCGTGGTAATGGTGATGTCGTTGATCTGTCCGGCGGTCTGCCACGGGTTGTTGGTGACCAGCACATCGCCAGGCTGGAGTGTCTCCGGTGGGAACTCTCGAACAAAGTGATGCATCCCGGTTGCCATCGCATTGATGTGGCCGGGCGTGCCACCAATCGACTGGCCGACCATGTCGCCGTGGGAGTCGAAGATGGCGCAGGCCAGATCGAGCGACTCGCGCACCACGGGAGAAAAGGCGGTGGCGACCAGGGCGGCCTGCTGTTCCTCGAGAATGGACCACAAGCGATTGGACACCGCCCCGACGGTGATCGGATCGATGGTCATGTCCAGGTCACGATCAGGCTGGTGTCGTCCGCCACGACGCACTCCGAACCGGGCGGCATCACCAGCGTGGACTCTTCTTCTTCGACGATGGCTGGTCCCTTGACCTTGTCTCCAGGACGCAGTCCGTAACGATTCCATACGGTGGTGTCGACGAATCCGGCCCCGAAGAAGGCGGGCCTCGATCCCCGCAATGCCTCCGGGTTCCGGGCCGGTCGGGGTGCCCGCAAGGTCACGCGCGGCTTTGGTCCCCTCGACACGACCCGCCACGACAAGGCCTCGATCGGGACCTCCGGGCCCGGACGCCCATAGAGCGCTGCATACGCCTTCTCGAACGCACCGTGCAGTCGGTCGGGCCAGTCATCGAGATGGCTCGCATCGATCGGGACCCTGACCTCGTAGCCCTGACCGACGTACCGCATGTCGACGTATCGCCGGTGCTCCACGGAGGCGGCGCCCGACTCCCTGAGCAGTTCGTCGCCCTCGGCTTCCATCTCGGCGAATGCGTCAGACACCGATTCGCTCGTGATGGACCCGATCTCGGCGTGCACCGGGCGGACGAAGTCGAACGCCAGCGGGGCAGACAACATGCCGACCGCACTCAAGACTCCTGCCGTCGGGGGCACGACGACACTCGGCGAGCCGAGGCCGGCGGCCACGCCCATGCCATGGACGGGACCCGCCCCGCCCATGAGGAACAAGGGCAGCTTCGTGGCGTCCTTGCCGCGCTCGATGGCGTGGACGCGGGCGGCGTTGGCCATGTCGTCGTTGGCGGTTGTGTGGATTCCGTACGCGGCCGCCTCGACCGGGATCCCGAGCGGAGTTGCGATGTGGGCCCGGATCGCGTCGCGGGCCGCCTCCCCATCGACCCGCATCCGCCCTCCGAGGAAGTAGGCGGGATTGAGGTATCCGAGCACCAGGTCGGCGTCGGTCACCGTCGGAGTTGTTCCCCCGAGTCCGTAACAGACGGGTCCAGGCGCCGATCCTGCCGAATCCGGGCCGACGGTGAGCAGGCCCAGGTCGTTGGTTCGTGCCATCGAACCGCCACCGACCCCGATTTCGATCATGTCGATCACGGGCACGTTCAGCGGCAATCCCGATCCCGGCTTCAGCCGGTAGATGCGGTCGACTTCGAAGTCGTGGGTCACGAGAGGCTCTCCGCCGTCGATCACGGTGAGTTTGGCCGTTGTTCCTCCCATGTCGAATGCCATCAAATCGCCCTGGTCGTTCTGGGCGCCGAAGGCGGCTGCGGCGAGAGCGCCGCCGGCCGGCCCGGATTCGACCATGCGGATGGGATGACGGCCGGCAAGGTCGATCGTGGCCACGCCGCCGTTCGACAGCATGATCAATGGTGACTGCTTGATGCCCATCGAAGAAGTCCGTGCGGCGAGATCATCCAGATAACTCTGGGCGAGATCCTGCACGTAGACGTTGGCGACGGTTGTCGAGGTGCGTTCGAATTCTCGGATGTCGGGGCTGACGTCGGAGGAGATCGAGATCCGCAGGTCGGGAACCTCTTCGAGCATGGCCTGGCGGGCCGCTCGCTCATGGTCGGGATTCGTGAAGCTGTGCAGGAAGCAGATTGCTACCGACCGGATCTCGTGGTCGGCCAACTCGAGGGCGAGTCGACGGACATGGTCGAGATCGATCGGAATGGCGACGGTGCCGTCGGCCAGTGTCCTTTCCGGCACGTCGAACCGCAGGTGACGCGGCACCAGGGGCACCGGAAGGTCGATCATCAGGTCGTAGAGCTCATAGCGGTGCTCGCGTCGCATCTCGAGGGCGTCCCGGAACCCGGCCGTGGTGAGGAGGGCGGTCTGCGAACCTTTTCGCTCGATAAGTGCATTCGTCACGAGGGTCGTCCCGTGAACGAAGTAGCTGATCGCCTCGGGCCGCAGCCCGGTTTCGTCGAGCATGCCGACGATCACCTCCTCGACAGCCCTGGCCGGGTTGTCCGAGGAGGTCAGGACCTTGCCGACGGCCACGATCCCGGCGGCCCCTACGACGGCGAGATCGGTGAACGTGCCGCCGATGTCGACGGCGATGGAGAGGCTGGTGGAGGGGTCGGATCCAGTCACCACGCGACCTTACCCGGCGCCAGAATCGGTTGCCGTCGGGCGGCGCCAAAGCTGGCTTGCACGAGGCGGGGTGGTCGGAGCGACCAGAGGGTTATCATCGCCGGGATGCAACAGCTGACCGGAGTCGACGCCGGATTCCTGAATATGGAGACCCCCGTCCAGCAAGGACATGTAGGAGGGGTGGTCATCGTTGACCCGTCGACCGCTCCCGAGGGTTGGGGATTCGACACGATCCGTGAGACCCTCGAGGAGCGCCTGCCACTGTTGCTTCCGTTCCGCCGCCGGCTCGTGACGGTGCCATTCGACGTCGACAACCCGTACTGGATCGAGGATCCCGACTTCGATCTCGACTTCCATCTGCGTCACATCGCGGTGCCTCCTCCGGGCGACATGGAGGCGCTGGCCACCCTGGTGGCGCGAATTCACGAACGTCCGCTGGACCGGGCCAAACCGCTCTGGGAGCTGTATGTCATCGAGGGGCTCGCCGACGGGCGGGTGGCGACCTACACGAAGATCCATCATGCTGCGATCGACGGAGTGTCCGGGACCGAGATTCTCACCATCCTGCTCGACGACTCTCCCGATGGTCGCCAGGTGCCGGCCGATATCGAGCCGGTCAAGCGACGGGCCGGACGGATTCCCGGCCAGATCGAACTGCTGGCTCGCAGCACCGTGTCGACGATGGTCAGCCCGGCGAAGGCGATTCGTGTCGGCTATGAGCTAGCCCGGTCGATCCCCGGCCTCAAGCCGCTGTCGAGTCTTCCTGCGCTCATCGGCCTGGGCCACGATCGCGAAGCCGTCATGTCACGCCCGACCCTGGTGGCTCCGCGCACCATTCTCAACCGGCCGATCACTCCCCATCGCCGCTGGGCTTTCGGAGTGATCGAATTGGCCGAGATCAAGGCGATCAAGAATGCGGCCGGTGTGACGGTCAATGACGTGATCGTCTCGGTGTCGGCGGGTGCCGTCCGGCGGTGGATCCTCGATCATGACGAGCTCCCCGACAGGTCGCTGCAGGCCATGATCCCGATTTCGATCAGATCGCCGGGCGAGGAAGGCGTAATCGGCAACCGCGTGTCGGCGATGATCGCTCCGATCGGAACCCACGTCGCCGACCCTGTCGAGCGGCTGCAATTCGTCCACGAGACGATGGAGGTAGCCAAGGAGACGCACCGGGCTACGCCGGCCACGTTGTTGCAGGACTTTGCCCAGTTCGCTCCACCGGCCGTGGCCGCCCGGGCTGCCCGGCTCGTGTTCCGGAATGGTCGAGCAGGGCGGGTGACGCCTTTCAATCTCGTCATCTCCAATATCCCCGGGCCCAACTATCCGCTGTATTTCGCCGGTGCCGAACTCGAAGGGCACTTCCCGGTCTCGGCCATCATCGACGGGGCCGCTCTCAACATCACGTTGCACAGCTACCTCGGCAAGTTGTGTTTCGGGTTGGTCGGCGATCGTGACCTCGTGCCCGACATCTGGGACATGATGCAGTACATCGAAGACGAGGTACACACCCTCACGGAGCTGTTGACGTGAAGAGACCGCCTCTGGTCAGTGCGCTCACCGAGCCGCTGCGGGCGGGAGGCGAGTTTGCGACATCGGTCGGGTTGTTGCCGTTCCGGTCACGGCTCCCGGCCGGCGACCCGCATAGTGTCCTGGTCTTGCCCGGATTCATGGCCACAGACCGATCGACCGGTCCACTCCGGAGGTTGCTGGCTTCGCTGGGGTATGACGCGCACGGGTGGGGCCTTGGACGGAATGTCGGTCCGACCGAACGGGTGGCCAGGGACATGCCGTCGCTGCTCGACCGTATCGCGGAGTCTTCCGGCGCCCCGGTGTCGATCATCGGCTGGAGCCTCGGAGGGATCTATGCCCGCCAGCTCGCGGCAAGGACGGCCGAACAGGTAAGAGTCGTAGTGACACTCGGCACTCCGGTCCGGAAGGAAGTCCGATCGGCCAGCAATGCCCAGGGTCTGTTCGACCGGTTGAGCGCCTTTCACGCTCCCGGTCATCCCCTGCTGGACGACGGCGATCCGCTCGCAGTCCCCGTGACGGCTGTACACACGCGGGCAGATGGCGTCGTCCATTGGGAAACCTGCCTGGTGAAGGACGCACCGAACGCCGAGAACCTCAGGGTGGCCGGTAGCCACACCGGCCTCGGGTTCAATCCGGCCGTCGCCTACATCGCCGCCGATCGGCTGGGCCAAACGCCCGGCCGTTGGTCACGGTTTGTTACGCCTGCGCCTTACCGCCGGGTCATCACCCACGTCCCGGGCCGTTAACGCCGAGAGTTACGCCCACTCCGTCACCCGGTGCTTCCCGTGCCTCCGCAGTTGACGATTGCACCCGGTGAGCACGTGTACCAGGATCGTGGGGCATGATCGCACGAACTCTCCAGTCCGGTGACGCCCTCGTACTCGAGTCGGCCTGTCGCGTCGTTGGGATCAACCCCGGGCCTGGCGCAGTCTTCCTGAGCAACAACGCATCGGTCGCCGTGGTCGCAGAACTGGAGGGCGATCCGGTTGGCCTTGCGTACGGTCACGAACTCCGCCACCCGGACGCCCGCTCGACCATGCTGCTCTACTCGGTCGATGTCGCCTTCCCGCACCGAGGCAACGGCCACGGTCGAGCACTGGTCGCCGAGTTCGTCGAAGAAGCGAGACGGCGCTCATGTGCCGAGGTTTGGGTGCTGACCGACCCCGAAAACATGGTGGCTCGAGCCACGTATCTGTCAGCCGGCGGTGTCCAAGACAACGACCAAGCCATGTTCGTGTGGGTGATCGAGGCCGAGAGCGCGCGCTCGGAGACCCAATGGAACTGACCGGCCTCGATCACATCGTCCTCTGCGTTGCGGATGTTGATCGCACGCTCCGCTTCTACGCCGGGGTTATGGGGATGGAGCCTCGTGAGGAACGCCCCGGCAAGTGGTCACTGCACTTCGGGAGCAGCAAGCTGAGTATCCAGGACGCCGGTTCGGCACCAGACATCGCCAAAGAGACGGTGCCGGGAAGCGGCAACTTCTGTGTTCTCACCGATTACCCGGTCGAGGAGTTCGCCGAAGAGCTCCGCCGCCAGGGAATCGGCATCGTTGCCGGACCCGACTTGCGCAGCGGAGCAACCGGGACGTTACGGTCGGTCTACTTCCGCGACCCGGACGGCAACCTGGTCGAAGTGTCGAACCGCCTTAACGACCGAGCGGCTCCCCTCGACTCCTGACATTGTGCTCCGCCGGCTCCGTAAGGGGTGATCGTTCGGTCGCGCCCTCGATACTCGATGGGAGTTTGCGAAGGCGTAACCGTGTCAAGCGCGTTTCACCCTCCGGGTCATCCCTGACTGGATGGACGGAGATCCGCTGGTGGTGCCCGTGACGGTGGTGCACACGAGGGCAGATGGTTACACGTCCCGGGCCGTTAGTCGCGAGGTTTCGCCCACTCCACCACGTTGAGCGGCATCCACTTGACGCCCCTGAGAAAGAGAGCCTCGTTCCAGGGAAGGTCATCGGTGTCACACCCCGCTTCGAGTCGGACTGCGCGTGCCAGCAGGCGGGGGAAGGCAACGGTTGCTTCCAACCGTGCGAGAGGCGCCCCGAGACACTGATGGATTCCGCTCCCGAAAGCGATGTGACGGTTGTCCGGCCGGCTTGCGTCGAACCGGCCAGGATTCTCGAACACGGCCGGGTCGCGGTTGGCGGCTGACAGGACCGGCACCACGATTTCGCCGGCGGGAATGGTGACGCCACCGATCTCGACATCCTCGAATGCCCATCTGATCGTGGCGATCTCGACCGGGCCGTCGTACCGCAGCATCTCCTCGATCGCGCCGGCAACCAACCCCGGATCGGCACGAAGCCGCTGCAGTTCGTCCGGGTGATCGAGGAGGGCCAGCATGCCGTTGCCGATCAGATTCACCGTTGTTTCATGCCCGGCGATCAGGAGGAGAAGGATCATCGACAAGGTCTCTGCATGGTCGAGCCGATCTCCCTCGTCCTCGTGGTGGACGAGGTGGGTGATCAGGTCATCGGCAGGTTGCGATCTCCGCTGGTCGATCTGATCGTTCATGTAGGCGATGAACTCGAACCCGGCCACCTGGGCATGTTCGATCGTGTCGGCGAAGAGGAGCGTCTTGGTCCACCGCCGGAACTTCTCGCGATCCTCGACAGGAACCCCGAGCAGCTCGGCGATCACCGTGACCGGGAGTGGAAAGGCGAAGTCGTCGATGAGGTCGATGGAGGGACGTCCCTCCAAGGAATCCAGCAGGTCGTCTGCGATGGCGGCGATGCGCTGCTCGAGGGAGGCGATGGCGCGCGGCGTGAACGCTTTGGCGACGAGGCGGCGCAGTCGAGTGTGGTCGGGCGGATCGACGAACAGCATCGACCGGCCGAACACGTCGAGGCCCGAGTCGTCCTGTTCCAGGACAACGTCGGGTATGTGCTTCTCGACCTCCTTGCCGATGCGGCGGTCCCGGAGCGCGGACACGGCGTCGTCGTATCGGGTCAAGAACCAGAAACCGCGGCCGGTGATCGGGCCGACCCCCCGGTACACGGGAGCTTCGGCCCGCATCCGGTCGTACAGCGGATGGGGATTGGCCCTGTGTTCCTTGGCCCACGGAGAGAACTCGGTCATTCTTGGGAGCCTACCGACCCGCCCTGCACTGCCTCGACGGCTTGGTGAAGAATCGGTGAACAGTGCCGCTGTGGCTTGTCTTCCCAGGTGAGATGGGTCACTCTGTCCGGGTGGACACCATGACCGTTTCCTCCACCGCCGACCCGGCGGGTCCCGAACCCACGTCACCGTGGCGCGCCTTTGTCTCCGGGCTGCTGGCCGTTGGCCTGGCTCTCGGCGTGGCCGAACTGATCGTTGGCGCCTCCGGTGCCTCTCGTTCGCTGGTCACTTCCATCGGCGATTGGGTCATCGAGGTCTCCCCATCCGGCCTCGTCAAATGGGCCATCGAGTTGTTCGGCACGAAGGACAAGCTCGTGCTCGTTCTCTCGATTGTTGTGGTGTGCCTGGCGGTCGGCGGTTTGGTGGGCGTGGCTGCCCGGCGGAGTCCCTGGCTTCCTCCGATTGTCTTCGTCGGCTTCGCTGCAGCCGCCATCGTGCTTGCCTTCCAGGACCCCCTTGCCAATCGGGCCGCATCGTTTGCTGCCGCAGTGGCCGCAGCAGGGGTTGGACTCGCGGCGCTGGCCATCATGCTCAGAACGGAGGCCATCGGCTCGAACGATGATCGCCGGCTGTTCCTCAAGACGGCCGGTGCGGCCGCCGTCCTGGGCGTTGCGGCGGCCGCCGTCGGGCGATCGATGATCGATCGAATGGCTGTGATTGCCGACCGTGCCGAAATCACGCTTCCGTTCGCCCGCTCGGCCGATCCTGCGTTGCCGGCCGGCGCTCAGGCCTCCGGTGCAGTGCCGGTGATCACTCCGAACGGCGAGTTCTACAAGATCGACACCTCGTTGGCCACCCCGTCCGTCGACCTGACGACCTGGAGACTCAAGATCACCGGCCTGGTCGATCGCGAACTGGAGTTCTCGTACAACGATCTCCTCGACATGGAGATGGACGAACGTATCGTCACCTTGTCCTGTGTGTCCAACCGGGTGGGCGGGTCGCTGGTTGGTACTGCCAACTGGTTGGGTATCCCACTCGCCGAGTTGCTCGACAAGGCGGGGGTCAAGCCCGAAGCGTCCCAGATCGTTGGCCGGTCGGTCGACGGCTTCACCGTCGGGTTCCCGACTGCGGCCGCGTACGACGGACGCGATGCGATGATCGCCATCGGGATGAACGGCGAACCGTTGCCGCTCGATCACGGGTTCCCGGCGCGTATCGTGGTGGCCGGCCTGTACGGGTATGTGTCGGCGACGAAGTGGTTGTCTGAGATCGAACTGACCACGTGGGATGCGTTCGACGCCTACTGGATCCCGCGCGGCTGGGCCAAGGAAGGCCCGATCAAGACGCAGTCGCGAATCGACACTCCGCGCGACGGCCGATCGATTGCGGTGGGTGAGAACACCATTGCCGGCGTGGCCTGGGCGCCCAACCGGGGGATCACCCGGGTCGAGATCCAGATCGACGGTGGCGCCTGGCAAGAGACCACCCTGGCCGAGTCGATCGGTGATGACGGATGGCGCCAATGGCAACTCGACTGGACGGCCGATCCGGGAGCACACGAGATAGTCGTCCGGGCCACAGACGGGACCGGCGCTACGCAGACGGCCGGCCTGGCCGCCCCCCGGCCGGATGGTGCCACCGGTCACCACACGATCACCGTCAACGCCGGATAGCCGCGCCCCGTTCGGACTTCCCTTTCCCGCATCGGCAGGCTCGGGCTCGACGGCGTACCCTCTCGTCCATGGCTGTCTTTGACTACATCATCGTGGGTGCCGGTTCGGCCGGATCGGTTCTCGCCAATCGACTGAGTGTCGACCCGGACGTTTCCGTTCTCGTGCTGGAAGCCGGAGGATCGGAAAAGCATCTCAACGTCGACACCCCGGCCGCCTTCTCCAAGCTCTTCAAGACCGACCGGGACTGGCACTATCACACCCAGCCCGAGCCATGTGCCGGTGGCCGGCAGCTCTACCTGCCGCGCGGCAAGATGCTGGGCGGTTCGTCGTCGATGAACGCCATGATCTATATCCGCGGCCATCGATCCGATTACGACGGATGGGCCGGGGCGGGTTGCACCGGCTGGGCCTACGAAGACGTGTTGCCGTATTTCATCAAGGCCGAGAACAACGAACGTGGACCGGACGGGTTTCATGGCGTGGGAGGGCCGCTCAACGTCGCCGACCAGCGATCCCCCAACGAATTGTCACTGGCGTTCGTGGAAGCAGCCGTTTCGCTCGATTATCCCCGCAACATCGATTTCAACGGGGGTTCTCAAGAAGGGTTCGGACTCTATCAGGTCACCCAGAAGAACGGGACCCGATGGAGCACCGCCCGGGCCTATCTCCGTCCGGCGATGCGCCGCCCGAACGTAACGGTGATCACCAATGCTTTCGCCCACAAGATCATTTTCGAGCGGAACCGGGCGGTGGGCGTCGGGTTCCTCCGGGACGGAGTGACCGAGAGCGTACAAGCCGACCGGGAGGTAATCCTGTCCGGAGGCGCCTACAACAGCCCCCACCTCCTGATGCTGTCGGGGATCGGACCGGCCGATCATTTGGCCGAGCACGGCATCGACACGGTGGTCGACAACCCGAATGTAGGGGATCATCTCCAGGATCATCCGGTGGTGATGAACATCTTCGAGGTGAGCCAACCGGTCAGCCTCCACCATGCCGAGAAGCCGGCCCGCCTGGTCGAATACCTCGTGTTCAAGAAGGGCATGCTGAGCTCCAACATCGGTGAGGGCGGCGGATTCGTCCAGACCCGTGCCGGCCTGGATGCTCCCGATATCCAGTTCCATTTCGGACCTGCCTACTTCAACCGCCACGGCTTCGAAACACATCACACCGACGGGATGTCACTGGGACCGACGCTGGTTGCTCCCAAGAGCCGCGGCCACGTCCGCCTGCGCTCAGGCGACCCCGACATCCATCCTGACATCCTGACGCGGACACTCGACCACCCGGACGACATGCAGTCGATGGTGGATGGTTTCAAACTCAGCCGGGAGATCGCCCACAGCAAGGCATTCGATCCGTACCGAGCCCACGAGCTGCACCCCGCCGGTGACGTGGAGACGGACGTCGAGATCGTCGAATATATCCGCAGCGTCGCAGAGTTGCTGTATCACCCGACCAGCACTGCCCGGATGGGCCCGGAGCCGGCTACAGCGGTCGTCGATCCGCAGTTGCGCGTCTTTGGCACGGAAGCCTTGCGCGTCGTCGACGCCTCGGTGATGCCTTCGGCGGTGCGGGGCAACACGAATGCGCCGACGATCATGATCGCCGAAAAGGCGGCCGACCTCATCAAGGCCTAGCGTCCGTCACCTACCCGCGCAGCGCCGCCGCGAACAACGGCACGAGCTTGGCCGGGCTCGGATCTGCCTCGAGTTCCGTGAGGTGCCGGGTCACATGGTGCGCCGTCTTGTGGGTCGAGAACCACAAGGGCTTCACCGGTTGACGAAACGGGCCATAGAGCACGGACTTCTCGGGTTGGTCGAACATCAGCGTGTTGTGCACCACACCACGCCCCGACTGGATGTCCGTCAGGTCGTGGCCGGGGAAGGCGCCCCACGTCGTGGTGGCGAACGCATAACCGAGTCCGGTCCACACATTGACGCCGACGGTGCCGTACTCAAGGTCGGCAACGGCGCGGTCGAGAGCGTGGACGACCTGCGCGTCTTTCAGCGACTTGGGATGGATCACGATCGATGCACCGAGCGTGCCCCATAGCTGGCTGTTGCAGAAATCGGTTGCCTTGCCGAGGAAGGTAGCGACGTCCCGTTCGCCGTCCAGCGGAGCCTCGCCGAAGACACCGGAGAACGCCTCCACGGCGAAGCACACGTGACCGTCGGCGCCGGTGTCGAGTCCGGGGATCAACGTCCACGGAACTGCCGCACCTTCTGAGTCGCCGAACGTCAACACCTCCGGATGCGAGGCGGCGAACATCTGCCAGCGCTCCTTGGCGCCCGGGTAATACGGGTC